>Ga0310037_10000476_pt1 | contig 26070 bp, 23 predicted proteins | sample Sb_taG_11_FD_200239 | JGI IMG/M metagenome (GOLD analysis project Ga0310037, IMG submission 200239) | Peat soil microbial communities from Weissenstadt, Germany - Sb_50d_3_AS metaG (v2) (version 2) | ecosystem: Environmental > Terrestrial > Soil > Wetlands > Peat | place: Germany: Weissenstadt... | reverse complement strand
TATAGTTGCCCAATTCCTCCGTATAAGCCAGATCCTCCGCGTTAATTACGTCTTGATGGCACTCGTGTGCGAAAAATGTGGTTGGTGTGGGGGATGTGGTTGATGATGGGCCGACCGGGTGCCCGCTCATCCGCCGTGGGGAGCGGCCGACTCGGCTACCGGCTGGTAGCGTCACTGCTGTGAGGCAGGTAAGCGGTCATGGCGGCGCGCATGTCCTGGCGGCAGCGCGAAGGTATGGGGTTTCGGTTCTGTTCACCCTCTCCGGGGGGCACGTGTTCCCGGTCTATGACGCGGCGGCCAAGGGGGCCCAGGGGGAGCCGCCGCTGCGCATGGTCGATGTCCGGCATGAGCAGACGGCGGTGTTCGCGGCCGAGGCGACCGCGCGGCTGGCCCGTTCTCCCGGGCTGGCCGTGGTCACGGCGGGGCCCGGGGTGACCAACTCGGTCAGCGCGGTGACGACGGCGTGGCTGAACGGGGCGCCGGTCGTGGTGCTGGCCGGGCGGGCGCCCGACTACCGGTGGGGCCAGGGCAGCCTGCAGGAGATCGATCACCCGCCGCTGCTCGCGCCGGTCACCAAGCGCGCGTGGACCGAGCATGAGGCGGCCAAGGTCGCGGCGTCGGTCGACGAGGCCTTCCAGATCGCGGTGAGCCCGCATCGCGGGCCGGTGTTCCTCGACATCTCGCTCGAGGCGCTCTACGGGCAGGCCGAGGCGGAGCTGCCCGACCGGCAGCCGGTCCCGGTCTGTGCCCCGGATCCGGGGGACGTCAGCCGGATCGCGGCCCTGCTCCGGGGCGCCCGGCGGCCGGTCCTGGTGCTCGGATCGGACGTGTGGCTGGGCGGCGCCGAGGACGCGGCGCGACGTGCCGCCGAGGGGCTGCGCCTGCCCGTGGTGGCCAACGGGCAGGCCCGCGGGGTGCTGCCCCGCGGGCACGACCTGCTGGTCACCCGGGCCAGATCGGCAGCGCTGAGCGAGGCCGACCTGGTGATCGTGGCGGGAGCCCCGCTCGACTTCCGGCTCGGGTACGGTTCGTTCGGCCGGAAGGACGCGCCGGCGCAGGTCGTGCACGTGGCCGACGCGCCCGGCGGCGTCGCGGGACACGTGCCGCTGGCCGCCTCGGCGGCCGGGGATCTGGGCGCGTTCTTCGACGGCCTGGCCGGTGATCCCGGTGGCGGCACGGGCGACCGCGACTGGGCCCCGCGGCTGACCGAGGCGGTGCACGCCGCGCACGCGCTGGACGCCGCCGCGCTGGCCAGCGACGCCGAGCCGGTGCACCCGGCGCGCATCTACGGCGAGCTGCTCCGGGTACTCGACGACGAAGCGGTGGTCATCGGGGACGGCGGTGACTTCGTCTCGTTCGCGGGCAAGTACATCGAGCCCGCCCGGCCCGGAGGCTGGCTGGACCCGGGTCCGTTCGGCTGCCTGGGCACCGGGCTCGGCTACGCGATCGCGGCCCGGCTGGCCCGGCCGTCCGCGCAGGTCGTCCTGCTGCTCGGCGACGGCGCGGCGGGCTTCTCGCTGATGGACGCCGACACGCTGGTCCGGCACCGGCTGCCGGTGGTGATCGTCTGCGGGAACAACGGCGCCTGGGGGCTGGAGAAGCACCCGATGCGCGCCCTGTACGGGTATGACGTGCTGGCCGACCTGCAGCCGGGCTGCCGCTACGACGAGGTCGTGCGCGCCCTGGGCGGCGCGGGCGAACTCGTCACCAGCCCCGCCGCGATCGGGCCGGCCCTGCGCCGGGCCTTCGCCGCCAGCGTTCCCTACCTGGTCAACGTCGTCACCGACCCGGAGATCGCCTACCCGCGGTCGACCACTGGAGTCTAGCGGGGGGGCGGGGGTAGTCCCCCGCGAGCCAGCAGGGTCTAGCTGATCTCGGCGATGAGGTCGCCTTCCTGGACGACGTCGCCCTCGGCGACGTGCATCGCGGTGACCGTACCCGCGCGCTCGGCCAGGACCGGGATCTCCATCTTCATGGACTCCAGGATGACCAGGGTGTCACCGTCATCCACGTGATCGCCCTCGGCCGCGACCACCTTCCACACGTTCGCGACCATCTCCGCGCGGACCTCAGCCACGGCGACTCCTGTCTGTCGGTTCTGTCGTTCCCGGCCGCCCCTAACTGGGACGCAGCCTGCTTACCAGGGACGTATCGTAGTCCCCGCTGACGAACTCCGGGCTGGTGAGGAGCTCGGCGTGAAAGGGCAGGTTGGTCTTCGGCCCCGCGATGGCGAAGGCGGCGACCGCTTCGGCGGCCCGTTCCAGGGCGCGGGAGCGGTCGGCGGCGTGGACGCAGAGCTTGGCCAGCAGCGGATCGTAGAACGGCGTCACGGTGTTACCCGCCTCGTAGCCGGCGTCGACCCGGATGCCCTCTCCCGAGGGTTCGTCCCATTGCGTGATCGTGCCCGGCCGGGGCAGGAACCGGACCGGATCCTCCGCGTAGACCCGCAGTTCGAGCGCGTGCCCGGTGAAGCTGACCGCCGCCGGGTCGAAGGAGGGCGGCTCGCCCGCGGCGATGAGGAACTGCTGCTCGACCAGGTCGATGCCGGTGACGAGCTCGGTGACGGGGTGCTCGACCTGCAGCCGGGTATTCATCTCCAGGAAGACGAACGAGCCGGCGTCGGTGTCCACCAGGCATTCGACGGTGCCCGCGCCCTGGTACCCCACCGCCTCACCGGCCCGGACGGCGGCGGCCAGCATCTGCTCGCGCAGCGCGGCGGAGACGCCCGGAGACGGGGTCTCCTCGGCTACCTTCTGATGCCGGCGCTGGACCGAGCAGTCGCGCTCGCCGAGCGCGAGCACCCTCCCGTCGGCCAGGCCGAGGATCTGCACCTCCACATGGCGGGCGCGCTGGACGTAGCGCTCGAGCAGGATCTCCGGCGAGCCGAAGAAGCGTTCCGCCCGCGACCGGGCCGTCTCGAACGCGGCCCGCAGGTCGGCGTGGCCGGCCGCCACGCCCATGCCGATCCCGCCGCCGCCGGCCGCGGCCTTGACCATGACGGGGAAGCCGATCCGGTCCGCTTCGGCGATGGCCGCGGCGACGTCGGTGAGGGGCTCCCGGCTGCCCGGGGATACTGGTACCCCCGTCCGTTCCATCAAATTCCTCGCCCGGATCTTGTCGCCCATCTCTTCGATCGCCGCCGGGTCCGGGCCGACCCAGGTCAGGCCGGCCGCGATGACCTGACGGGCGAAGTCCGCGTTCTCGGCCAGGAAACCGTAACCCGGGTGCACCGCGGCCGCCCCGGTCCGGCCGGCTGCCTCGATGACCGCCGCGGCGTCCAGGTAGCTCCGGGCGGGCTGGGGCGGGCCGATGCGCACCGCCTGGTCGGCCTCGCGGACGTACGGCAGGTCCGCGTCGGCGTCGGAGTACACCGCGACGGTCCTGATCCCCATCCGCCGGGCCGTCCGGAGCACGCGCCGGGCGATCTCGCCGCGGTTCGCGACCAGCACCGAATCAAGCATCAGCCCAGCCTAGTGGCACCCGTTAGAGCTGGATCACCGAGCGGCGGTTCACCACGCGGCTGAGGGCCTCGACTGCTTCGGGATCATACTCGCTGGCCGTGTCCAGCCGGAGCTGCTGCACGGCCGCCGCCGCGCGACCCGGATCCAGCGAGCTGCCCACCAGGTCGTCGAAGGCGTTGGCGGCCTTGATGATGCGGCTGCTCAGCGGCGGCCGGGACGGCTCGCCGTCGAGGCGGACCCCATGGCTGCCCGGCTGGCCCGGACGGCCCCGGTAGCCCTCGTGCGCCACCTCGACGCCACGGTAGGGCTCGTTCTGCCTGCGGACGATCTCGGCCACCGAGCCGAGGACCTGGGCCTGCTGGATCACGTCGGCGCCCAGCTCGGCGATGCGCTGCTGGTCCTGGCGGGAGACAAGGACCGTGGCTCCGCCGGGTATCGGGTCCGCCAGCGACAGCTGGCCGATGTCGTGCATGAGCGCGGCGTATTCGAGCTCGAGCAGCTCGGGCTCGTGGATGCCGAGCTCCCGGCCGACGGCGACGGCCAGCCGGCTCACCCGCTCGGAGTGGCCGGGTTCCACGTATCCGCCGATCTCGGTGACCTTGGCCAGCGCCCGGACGGTCTGCAGGTAGGTGGCCCGGATCCCGGCGTAGCGGCGGAACGCCACCTGGGTGACCAGCAGGGGAGCGGTGAACACGGCCAGCGCCGCCAGCCCCATCACCTCGGCGGCGAACGCGATCAGCAGGGCCGACGCCCCGACCGCCGCGCCGAGCGGCAGCTCGACGCGCATCTCGTCGACCAGCGCGACCCGGAACCTGGCGCGCTGCTCGTCCACCCGCATCAGCGCGGTGAGCACCGCCTCGAGCAGCAGCGCGACCACGGCCAGGGCCGTCATCAGCGAGAAGGCCAGGCCCCAGTCCCTGACCACGGCCTCGTTCCCGGCCAGCGGACGGAAGATGGACGCGACGCAGGCCACGCAGAGCAGGCGGATGGACATCCCGCCCACCTTGGCCGGCCGGCCCACGGCCAGATGCGGCAGCGCGCCGACGATCATGCCGATCGTGGTGACGGTGACCACCTGCCCGGCGCTGTGCTGAGCGGGGTGATCTCCGACCCGGACGAGCAGGGCGTAGGCCAGCGCGCCGGCCATCCCGATCGGGACCGTCTCCCGGTCGCCCGGCAGGTTGAGCCGCAGTACCTCGCCGAACGCGATCAGGACGCCGAAGGCCACCGCGATGCGCGGGTCCCGCAGGCCCGCCACGGCGGTCTGCGCCACCGAGGCGACGAGCACCACGCCCGCCGCGACGACGAGCAGCAGCAGGCCGGAGTCCCTCACCTGCCAGGGAAACCTGTGCAGCTCGTGCCGTCGTTCGGTCATGGAAGGCTGTCGATTACGCGAAGTGGCGCACTGGGGTCGTCGTGGTCCTGGGCGGCGATCGCGGCCAGGTCGTCGGCCGCGATCATGGGCGGTCCAGGGGGGTCCGGGCGCTGCCAGCCGTCGCGCTTGACCGCGGCCACGAAGGCGTCCACGACCGCCGGGTCGAACTGCGTTCCGGACCATTTCCGCAGTTCGGCGATGGCCTCCTCGACCTGGCGCGCGCCGCGGTAGGACCGGGTGGAGGTCATCGCGTCAAAGGCGTCGGCGACCGCCAGCACCCGGGCGAACTCGGGGATCTCGTCGCCGGCCAGGCCCATCGGATAGCCCCGGCCGTCGATCCGCTCGTGATGGTGCATGATCCCGGCCAGCGCCTCGTCGAGGAACCCGATCTCCCGGACGATATCCAGGCCGCGCATCGGGTGCAGCTGGATCGCCGCGTACTCTTCCTCGGTCAGCTTCCCGGTCTTCTGCAGGACCTTGGTCGGCACGCCGAGCTTGCCGACATCGTGCAGCATGCCCGCGTACCTGATGGCCTCGACCCGCTCGCCCCGCATGCCGATCTCACGCGCGATCATCACCGACCCGCGGGAGACCCGGTCGCTGTGCCCGCGGGTATAGAGGTCCTTGGTCTCCACCGCCTGGCACAGCGCGCCCACCGTGGCCTCGTAGGCCTGCTGCTGTTCCGCGATCTGCGCCACGGCCCAGCGCGCCACGAAGAGCGGGATCAAGATGAGAACCGGCGCGAACACCCCGGTCACGCTCCACACCGCGGCGATCAGCAGCCCGAACGCGCCGTAGCCGAGGTCCGAGGCGATCAGTTTGATGCTCACCCCGAGGGGAGCGTGCCGTCCGGCGAAGTCACGGTCGCTGGTCAGCCAGAGCACGCCCGCGAGCAGGGCGTGGTTGGTGACCACGTGCACCACGGCCGCGATCGCGAACGGGCCGATTATCCTGGCGGACGACGCGGAGTCCGGGATGCCGACCTGCCCGCCCACGGCGACGAACACCCGGCCCGCCAGGTACGCGGACAGGGCCATCATGCCGGTATTGAACGCCCGCTGGGCCGCCGAGGGTCCGCGACGCATCCCGAACATGGTGCAGGCGCCGACGAGCGCCGCGCCGACCGGACCGAGCAAGACCGCGGCGGCCAGGGTGGAGGAGGAGTTGGGGGACCAGGCGAGCTGCCGCGGACGCAGCAGCGTGGCTGTCGACTCGAAGACCACGAGCAGCAGACCGAGCACCGCGACAGTCCGCCACCAGCGGAGGTCACCGAACGGGCCGTGAATGATCACTGCCGCGGCGGCGAGGACAACTGCGCCGATATACAGCCGTGCGGACCACGAGAGCCTAGCCAAACCCTCCCCCCCTCGCAGCCAGGAGCGTGGAACGCGGGCTATGCTCCAATCCCTTACCCCCACGTGCTCCCGGAGCGGGCGGCCGGGGCCGCCGTCATGTCACCCGCAGTACGAGGCATTCCGCCGGATGGACGCATGGAGCTGACCTCCCTAACGCGCAACTACATACAGCTCGCCGGATATCGTCCAAGGTCAAGGATAACGTGACGACAACGGATCTCGCAGGCCCAAATCTCATTGTCAACAAATCGTGAGCGTTGCGGTCACAATGGGCAATCGGATCTGGCACTTGCCATGCAATTGTCATAATCCCGGCAAATCGGGTGAAGAGCGCTACCAGAGTGGTGTTAGTGAGTTGGCTCTCAAGCCGGCGCTACGGGCAGCCGGAGGTCAATCAGCGAACTCGATCGTCGCCTGGACTTCCCTGATACGGACAAGAATTTTCGCGCGCAGGTCGGCGGGCGCCGGATCACAGCGGCAGTGCTTGGCCACGAGGCGCTTGACCGCCTCCTCCAGCCCGTACTCCCGCAGGCAGGGGCCGCATTCATCGAGGTGCTGGCGGATCTTCGCGCAATCCATGTCGCCAAGCTCGCCGTCCAGGTAACCGTAGACCCGGTCCAGTACCTCGGTACACGGCGTCTCGTGTGGCTTTCCGCAGCTCATCGCCCTTCCTCCCCGGGCAGGGAAGCGTCCGAGGCGGTACGTGCCAAACCGCGTTCCGACGCGTAATCCTGGAGCAGTTCCCGCAGCTGCCGCCGGCCGCGGTGCAAACGTGACATCACGGTACCAATCGGCGTTTCCATGATGTCGGCGATCTCCTTGTACGCGAACCCCTCCACGTCGGCCAGGTAGACCGCGATCCTGAATTCTTCCGGGAGCGCCTGGAGCGCCTCCTTAATGTCAGAATCGGGCAGCCGTTCCAGCGCCTCCGCTTCGGCTGACTTCAATCCCCCCGAGGTATGCGACGCCGCCCGGGCCAGCTGCCAGTCCTCGACTTCCTCCGCTCCGGAGCGCTGCGGCTCGCGCTGCCGCTTGCGGTAGGTGTTGATAAAGGTGTTGGTCAGGATCCGGAACAGCCACGCCTTCAGGTTCGTACCCTGCTGGAACTGGTGGAACGATGCGTACGCCTTGGCGAAGGTCTCCTGTACCAGGTCCTCGGCGTCCGCGGGGTTGCGAGTCATCCGAAGCGCCGCGGAGTAGAGCTGATCCAGGTAAGGCAGCACCTCCTGCTCGAAGCGCTCACCACGCTCTTCGAGAGTCTCCGGAACGGGACTCACCCCCTCGGGGTCGTGCGGAACCGGGCTGCTGGAGTGCAGACCATATGAGCGGGAGGATACCGCGCTCACGTAGGGAGCGAGCTTCAGCATGCCATGAGGAGGCGAGGCGACGGCCATGCCGCGTTCAACACGGGCGCGCGGCCCGTCATTCCGAGATCGGTCGCGGCCGGCAGGTGAGAAAGCCGGCTGGCCGGGAAGGTTAGTGGTATACAGGCGGCCCCGCTGCGGGAGCGCCGAGTCAGGAGCCGGGCCCGTGCACCATGCGGCCACCGCCATCACCGCGCCGGATACTGATCATCTTCCGGCTTACTGGCAATTTCACGACGCCGTGGCGCGGGCCCAGCTGGCGGCCTGGCTGCCGCGCCGCCAGCACCTGATCGTGGACGTCTCGGGACCCCGCGCCCCAGGCGCGGAACTCGCCGTGATGGCCGGCCATAAAGTGCTGCGGATCATCGACGCCGGCCCTACCGCGAGCCAAAAGCGCGCCGGGGGCGAGCGGGAAAACACCGTGATCGCTGATGCATCCCGGCTGCCGTTCCTGCCCGACGGCTGCGCGGATGACGTCATCGCCGAGGACCGGGCCCTGTCCACCCACCTGGCCGCCGAGGCGATGATCGCCGAGATCGCGCGCGTCCTGCGCCCGGCCGGGCGCGTGCTCGCCTGCGTCGACTCGCTGGTGCTCGGCATGGCGGTACTCGCCGATCAGCATCACTGGGCCCATCTGGTCGACCTACCGCACGCCGAGGTGGTGCTGGTGCCCTGGCCGGACGGGTCTATCACCCGGTGTTACGGCCCTGACCAGGCACGCGAGCTGTTCAGCGGGGCCGGGCTGACCGTGAACTGGATCCGGCCGCGCACCGTGTTCTCCGAGTCGATGGTCACGCATGTGCTGCGCCGCGACCCCGCCAGCCTGCCCAAGCTCGTCCGCGCCGAACTGGCCGCCAGGTCCGACGAGTCATTGGGCTCGCAGCTGGTGATCTCGGCCAGCAAGGGGTGAGCGGCTCGGCCCGTTAGCGGCGGCGGGCGTGCTTGGCCTGGCAGCCGACGCAGCGGGCCGCGTCGGGGCGCGCATCGAGCCGGCCTTCGGGAATCTCGCCCCCGCAGCCGACGCATCGCCCGTAGGTGTTCGCCTCGATGCGGCCGAGTGCGGCGAGCACTTCGTCTCGCTGGCCGCGGGCCGAGTGGAGGATCGCCTCGGTGCGGTCGGCCTCGGACAAGTGAGAACCCGCATCGGCCGAGTCCTGCGGATACCCCTCGCCGGACATGGGCGCGGGACGCTCGCCCTGCAAGATGGATATCGACCGGTCCAAGCCGTCGCGCATCTCCTCGAGACGCTTACGGGCGACGGTTATCTCCACTGGTGTCCTCGCCTCCCGTCCGCGTGCGCTGCGCAGCCCGGCTCGGTTGAGCCACGGCCGCACGCCGCGGACTCAGAACAACTCGCCGGGCGGCCTCTCCGGATCGGCGGACAGCGGCACGATGAGTTCGGGCCCGTTGTTCCGCACGGAGTTGACAGCCGTTGAAACGGGATATGACGTCAGGCCGCCGGCCATCGCCGGCAGCATCGTCGCTTGAAGCTGGCCGGGCTCGGAGTTGTCCGGGTCAAGCCAGTCGGCCCAGTGATCATGCGTGATCACCATGGGCATGCGGTCGTGGATCTGGCCGACATCGTCGGTCGCCTGGGTCGTGATAATCGCGGCCGTCCACAGCCAGGCGCGTTCGTGATCGGCAGGCAGGGCCTCGTCCCGCCAGAGTTCGTAGACTCCGGCGAAGGCCAGCGCACCACCGCCCTTCGGGTAGATGTAATAGGGCTGCTTCCGCTGTTTCCCCTGCTCGGTTACTGTCTGCCATTCGTAGTAGCCGTCGGCGGGGAGAATGCAGCGGCGCCTGGCGAAGGCGCGCCTGAACGCGGGCTTGACCGCCACGGTCTCGGCGCGGGCGTTGATGAGCCGGCCGCCAGCCGAGGCGTCCTTGGCCCACGACGGGACGAGACCCCAGCGCACCAGGCGCAGCTCACGGGCTGGCGGTTGCTCCGCCTCCTCGTCACGCGGGCGCCGCTCCATGACCGCGTAGATCCGCCTGGTCGGGGCCACGTTGTAGTCCGGGTCGGGCTCCGGGTCGGGTCCGTCGGCGACGCGGTCGCGCTCGATGCCGAACTCCTCGAGGAGCTCAAGGCGCTTACGCGCCGACACGAAACGACCGCACATGCAGACTTCCCTAATTGAATAGAATCCGTACACATCCCGTTAAGCCTGGATTGGCATTTCATAACCAGAATCCCGGTCCGTCAAACCCCCCCGGGGGGCCGGGGGGTTACAGGGGCGCGGGCAGCCCCCCCAAGGGGGGTCTGGGGGGATGGGTCCCCCCAGGAGCGGGGGTCTGGGGGGGTCGTCCCCCCGAGGCAGCACAGTACTGTGACGCTATGCATGTCGACGACCTGGAGACCTGGGCCGCGCCCGCCGCGGCCGGCCCGGTCAGCGCCCGGATCCGGCTCCCCGCGTCCAAGTCCATCACCAATCGCGCCCTGGTCCTGGCCGCCCTGTCCGACCAGCCGGCCCGGATCGCGAACCCGCTGCGCGCCAGGGACACCCTGCTCGCGGCGGCGGCACTGCGCGCGATGGGGATCGAGGTCACGGACGAACCAGGCGGATCCGCTGCGGAGTCCATTTCCGGCTGGCTGGTCACCGCCGGCCAGCTACCCGCGGGGTCGCGGGTCAGCGTCGACGTCGGCAACGCGGGCACGGCCCTGCGGTTCCTGCCCGCGGTCGCCGCGCTGACCTCGGCGGCGGTCCATTTCGACGGGGACGAGCGGATCAGGCAGCGCCCGGTCGGCGCGATCCTCACGGCGCTGCGCGAGCTGGGCGCCAGCATCGATGACGGCGGCCGGGGCGCGGCCCCGTTCACGGTGCTCGGGCACGGCCGGGTCCGCGGCGGCGCGGTCACGCTGGACGCGTCCGGTTCTTCGCAGCTGATCTCGGGGCTGCTGCTGGCCGCGCCGCGCTTCGACGAGGGCATCGAGATCCGGCACGAGGGGCCGCCCGTTCCCTCCGCGCCGCACATCGCCATGACCGTGCGCATGCTCCAGGCCGCCGGCGCCGACGTGAGCACGACGGCCTGGTCCGGCTCGTACGTGCGGCGGGGCTCAGGGGTCCGGCCGTTCTGCTGGCGGGTCCGGCCGGGACGGCTGGACCTGGGATCCATCACGGTGGAACCGGACCTGTCCAACGCGGGGCCGTTCCTGGCCGCGGCGCTGGTGACCGGCGGGACGCTCACCCTGCCCGGCTGGCCGCGGGCCGGAGATGGGCAGAGCCTGCAGGCGGCCGGGCCGATCCTGGACGTGCTGACCCGCATGGGCGCCCGGTGCGGCCTGGACGCGGACGGGCTGACGATATCGGGCACCGGCACGGTCCGGGGAATCACCGCGGACCTGCGCGACGTCGCCGAGCTGGCGCCGGTGCTGACCGCGGCGGCGGCGCTGGCCGAGGGGCCGTCGACCTTCACCGGGCTGGCGCACACCCGGCGGCACGAGACCGACCGGCTGGCCGCGCTGGCCAAGGAGATCAACGCGCTCGGCGGCGACATCACCGAACTGCCCGACGGCTTGCAGATCAGGCCGCGTCCGTTGCGGGCGCGAGCATCCGACGGCCCGTTCGGTACATATAACGACCACCGGATGGTCATGGCGGCGGCCGTGCTCGGCCTGGCCGTCCCCGGCGTCCGGGTGGCCGACGCGCGGACCGTGGCTAAGACCTTCCCGGAGTTCACCGGCGTGTGGGCGGGCATGCTAGGACACGAACGCTGAACTCGCGGTACGCGCGGCTCGACGAGGACGACGTCCGGGTCCGTCCCGGCCGGGGTTCCCGGCCGCGTACCAGACAGCGTCCCGCGCACGCCAGCGCCATGCAGGGCTTCGTGACCAGCGTGGACCGCGGCCGATACGGCTGCATGACCGACGGCGGGCTGGTCGTGGCCATGAAGGCCCGCGAGCTGGGCCGGGGTTCGGTGGTGGTCGGCGACCGGGTCGCGCTGGCCGGTGACGCGTCCGGCGCCGAGGGGACGCTGGCCCGGATCGTCCGGGTGGAGCCGCGGACCAGCGCGCTGCGGCGCTCTCCCGACGACACCGATCCGACGGAACGGATCATCGTGGCCAACGCCGACCAGATGGTGATCGTCTGCGCGCTGGCCCAGCCGCCGCCCCGGCTCCGCTTCGTCGATCGCTGCCTGGTGGCCGCGTACGACGCCGGGCTCGACCCGCTCCTCCTGCTGACCAAGGCCGACCTGGCCCCGGAATCCGCGCCGCGCGAGGTCCGCGCCTTCTACGCCCCGCTGGACCTGCCCATGCTGACCACGCGGCGGCCGCTTCCGCCACGCACTCTGTCCCGGGTCCGGACCCTGCTGACGGGCCGGATCAGCGTCCTCATCGGGCAGTCCGGGGTGGGCAAGTCCACCTTGGTAAATGCCCTCGTCCCGGAGGCGGCCCGGACGACGGGCACGGTCAACCCGGTAACCGGCCGGGGCCGGCATACCTCGTCGTCCGTGGTGGCGCTCCCGCTGGGCGACGGCTGGCTGATCGACACGCCGGGACTACGCGGCTTCGGGCTGGGCAACGTGAGCCTGGACCGGGTGGTGGAGGCGTTCGGCGACCTGGCCGAGGGCACGGCCGGGTGCCCGCCGGGCTGCGACCACCTCTCCCCCGGCTGCGCGCTGGACGACTGGGCTCGCGAGCACCACGCCGAGGCCCGCCTCGACTCGCTGCGCCGCCTGCTGCGCAGCCGCGAGGGCGCCGCGGCCGACTAACAGCCTAACCTGGGCCGCGATCGTGGCCGTCCGCGCTTACGCGGGCGGGGGGGATCGCCGGGGAAGCACCACGGCTCGTCCTGGTTGCCCGGCGGGAGGCGGGGCGGGGTCTCCGGGAAGCACCGGCGCCTGGTCCGGTCCGGGGGCTCGGGGACGCACCACGGCTCGTCCGGGGAAAAGAGCTTGCTACGCATCGACGGTTCCTCCTGCGCGCCAGTAGACGCCGGCCGCGGTCCGGGACAGGAACGACTCGTCGACCAGGTACCGGCGCAGGGCGCAGTGGTCGTCGAAGACCGCCTTGAGGATCTCGTCGACGGCGGACTCGGGGTACCTGCGGCCGGGCTCGAACGCCTGCGCCACCTGGTCGAGCAGCAGCCGCCGCCGGGTGCGCTTGGCCGGCACCGCCGTGATCCGGCCGTCACGGACGAAGGCCCGCAACTGGGCCGGCGGGTCGGCGAGAAGCGCGTCGTGGTGATCGTCCATCACTGTCCAGTATTACGCCAACGGGGTGCGGAGGGATAGCCGCACGGACACGCGCCGGCCGGCGATGACAGCAGGCCCCAGCCGCACATCCGCCACTGCGCCTCCGACGCGGGGCGGCGGCCGGGCAACTCGAATGTCACACGGGCCATGTACCGGCGCCTAATCGCCGATACCGTGACGAGGGCACCCGCCGCGATGGACTGCGCCCTAGCAGGCGGGAGAATCGGCTGAACACCGTCTCAGGCTCCCAGGATTGGCTCCCAGACCTATGCAGCACCACGGCGACCAGGCAAGACGTTACGATGACGACCTGCGCTTCGCGCATGTCCTCGCAGACGCCGCCGACGACATCACGACCAGGCGGTTCCGGGCGCTCGACCTGCGGGTCGAGACCAAGCCGGACCTCACGCCGGTGAGCGATGCCGACCGGGCGGCCGAAGAGTCGCTGCGTAACGTGCTGCGCCGGGCCCGTCCGCGCGACGCGGTGCTCGGCGAGGAACTCGGCCGGACCGGCGTCGGGCCGCGCTGCTGGGTCCTGGATCCCATCGACGGGACGAAAAACTACGTCCGCGGCGTCCCGGTCTGGGCCACCCTGATCGGGCTGATGGACGGCCCGGACGTCGTAGTGGGAGTGGTGTCGGCGCCCGCCCTCAGCCGCCGCTGGTGGGGCGCGCTGGGCGGCGGCGCGTGGACCGGGCGCAGCCTGACCAAGGCCTCACCGTGCCGCGTGTCCGGGGTGACCAAGCTCGGCGACGCGTCCCTGTCCTACTCGGGCCTGGGTGGCTGGGCTGGGCGCGGGATGCTGGACAACTTCCTCGGCCTGACCCGGGCGGTGTGGCGGACCCGGGCGTTCGGGGACTTCTGGTCGCACATGCTGGTCGCCGAGGGTGCCTGCGACATCTCCGCCGAACCCGAGGTAAACCTGTGGGACCTGGCCGCGCTGCAGATCATCGTCACCGAGGCCGGCGGGCGGTTCACCTCGCTGGAGGGAGAGGCCAGGCCCGACGGCGGCAGTGTGGTCTGCACCAACGGCCACCTGCACGACGACGTGCTGTCCCAGCTGGGTAACGGAGGCCTTGCCCTCTGAGGTGATATCGCGGATGCTTGATGGACGTCACAAATTGCGGTGATGCCGATTTAGCGGCATTTTCTGGCTGCAGATAAAGGTGTCGTTAATTTTTCTTTACTCGCCGCGCCGCGTGGTTCAAACGTGCCGATACGCAGGGCTTCTACCATCGTGCCTGGAAAGGTGTACGGGAGTCGGGGGAATTCGGTAAATCTCGGGGGGGACCATTCAGTGAAGCGAGCTGAGCCTTCACCGCGACGGCGTATCACCGCCGCGGTCATTGCCGTGGCGCTGGCGACGGCGGGCGTGCTGGTGGCCGCCCTGGGACGTCCGTCGTTCGAGGCATCATCGTTCGCGGCCCCGCCGTCGTTGGCGCCGGCGGGTGAGGTGGCTGTGGCGCAGGGCCTCGGGCCGGTCGTGCTGAAGGACGCGACCGTGCTGGCCAGCACGCCGCCCCCCACCCCGGAGATCGTCTCGTTCATCTTGCGCGGGCGTAACCTCCTCGGCCTGGAATCGGCCGTCCAGGAGGGCCGGTCCCCCGAACTGACCGTGGCCCAGTTCGCCAGCCGCTACGGTCAGTCCGCCACCGCGATCACCGCCCTGGAGAGCTACCTCAACCGGTACGGCATCTCCACCAGCATCTACCCGGACGGGCTCGTCGTGACGGCGAGCGGCACCGCGGCGGAATTCGACAGCGCGCTGTCGGTCCAGCAGGAGCAGTACAAGGTGCCGACGATGGCCGCGCAGGGCGGCCTGGCTGCCATCCCGGCCCAGCAGGTGCATGGCACCGTCCAGAGCCCGTACCTGCCCGCCGCCGTCGGAACCAGCGTGCTGGCCATCCTCGGGCTGACCAGCTACGCGCCGTTCTCCGATGACCTGATCCACACGCCCAAGGGCGTGACCGCGTCGAACTCCGTCACGCCGGCCGCCACCCACACCGGCAACCTGACGCCCGCCGATTTCGCCAGGAACTACAACCTGAGCCCGCTGTACGGCCTCGGCCTCGCCGGCCAGGGCCAGACGCTCGGCCTGGTCACGCTGGCGGGCTTCGACCCGAGCACCGCGTACTACTTCTGGGACAACGTGCTGAGCATGAAGCCCAATCCGGACCGGATCACGGTCTACAACGTGGACGATGGTCCGGGCGCCCCCAGCCAGGCGGCCGGCTCGGCCGAGAGCGACCTGGACGTCGAGCAGGCGGGCGCGCTGGCCCCCGACGCCCACGTCGTGGTCTACACCGCGCCGAACACCGAGGCCGGCTACGCGGACGCCTTCTTCGCCGCGGCCAGCCAGAACCTGGCCGGCACGCTGTCCTCGAGCTGGGGCGAGCCGGAGACCATGCTGCAGGGGGCCGCGATGGCCGGCGCGGAGGCCCCGGCCTACGTGCAGGCCTTCGACGAGGCGTTCCTCGAACTGGCGGCGCAGGGCCAGAGCACGTTCGTCGCGGCGGGCGACTCCGGCGCCTACGACGCGTCCGGCGGCATCGGGACCACCAACGTGTCGGTCGGCAACCCGGACGACAGCCCGTTCGTCACCAGCGTGGGCGGGACCAGGCTGGGCGGCACGATCACCGCGACGGTCGGCGGCGCCAGCGTCAAGGCGACGATTCCCGCTCAGCGCACCTGGGGCTGGGACTGGCTGTGGCCCGACTACGCCAGGTTCGGTTTCCCGAGCGAGGCGGCGTTCGCGGCCGCGGCGGTGGCCGGCGGCGGAGGCGGCTTCAGCAGCTTCGAGCCGATGCCCCTGTACCAGGACGGGCTGAACGACCAGGGCGCGGGCGGCTACAGCGACGTCCAGTACCTGACGCCGGCGGCCTACAGCACCGTCGACGGCCTCTACCTGCCCACGCGGTGGAACTTCGACGCCACGCCGGCGGTGCGCCACGGCGAGGGAACCGGCCGCGGCCTGCCCGACCTGGCCACGGACGCCGACCCGTTTACCGGCTACCTCCTCTACGACCCGCTGGCCTCGCCGGCGCTGCAGGGCGGCTGGGGCGGCACGAGCTTCGGGGCGTCGCAGCTGAACGGCGCGGCGGCCCTCATCAACCAGTTCGCCGGCCAACGCGTGGGCCTGTGGAATCCGTCCATCTACGCCTTCGCGATGTCGGCTGACTCGCCGTTCACCCCGCTGTCCGCCCAGGGCACGGGCAACGACAACCTTTACTACACCGGCACATCCGGCCACATCTTCAACCCGGGCTCGGGCCTGGGCTACCCGGATCTGGCCAAGCTGGCAGGCGACTTCGGCTAGTGGCAGTGCCGGTCGGGAAATAACCGACACTTGAGGATATGAACCGCGAGCGCGCGGAAATCTTCCTGCGGCTGCTGGCCGAGACCGAGCTGCGCGACCCGGCGCTGCGGCGGCCGCCCGCGGTCCGGTCGCCCGACGCCCCGTTCGTCGTGATGCCGGTCGCGCTGGCGCACGCGGCCTGGGCGCTCACCGCGGTGGGCGCGCTGGACCCGGAGACCGCCGAAGCGGTCCTGGCCGACGCGGAGCTGGCCCTGGCCGCGCGCCGCCCCGAGCCCCAAAGCCCGCCGGAGGCGGGCGTGATCAGTTCCGCGGGCCCGGGCCGGGCGGCCGGGGCGCCGGGTTCGCGCCGGTTCGCCAGAGCCAGGCTCCCGGTCCGGTCCGGCCAGCGGACGCCGCCGGCGAGCGCCGCTGAGCCGCGGGACGCACCGGACCGGTACGTCCCGGCCGGCCTCATGATCTTGTTCCATGACCAGACGGTCAGCGGCGAGCTCGATCTCATGTCGTACGCGCATACCGCGGCCGGCGCCCGCCTGGTCGCCGCCTGGCAGACACGCGACCTGCTGACCTCGCGGCGCCGCGGCCCGCCGCCGATCGACGAGTTCACCGTGACCGACGACCGGGGGAACCGCTACGACCTGCTGCTGGACCCCAAGGGGCGGTCGCACCCGACCTGCGACCTCACGCTCCGCCCCGACCCGCCGCCCGACATCCGCTGGCTGGAGGTCACCGCGCCGGGCGAGAAGGCCGTCCGCGTCGACCTGGTAGGCCGGGCCGACCCGCCCGCGCCGGTGGTCAGTGACCGGGACCTCAGCGCTGGCGAGCACCTGCTGAACCGGATCGCGGACCGGCTGCTCGCCATGGTGGCGGAGTTCCCGCCGCAGGTGACGCCGGGGCCGCTCGCCAACCTGGCCGCGGGGCTGGGCGTCACCATCGCGGCGCTCGAGGCGGCCGAGGTCCTGTCCCCGCTCAGCCCGGTGCCGGGCCAGCTGGCCGCGCTATGCGCGAGCCTGGGCGCCCGCGGCCACGGGATCACCGCGGCGCCCGCGCCGGACCTGCCCGAGCCGTGGCTCAGCATGCTCTCGCACTACCATCGCAGGAAGCCCGACAGCGCCCCGGCCGGGGACGGCTTCGCCGCCGTGGCCGCCGCGCTGCCGGAACTGGACGGCCTGCGGCTGGTTCTGCTCGGCCTGCACCACTGCGACGGGGACACCTGGATGAACACGCTGGCCTGCGGGCAGCTGCCGCCCCACCAGCCGGGTCCGCTGCGCATGGACAAGGCGTTCCCGCTGTCGGTCTGGGTCCGCGACGACGCCGGGCGCTGGCACGTCACCCGCCCGGTGAGCTGGTCCGAGCACGCCGGCGAGGCCACGCTCACGCTGCGGCTGGCGCCGCCGCTGACCCGGCCTTCGGACTGGATCGAGGTGCGGGCCGCCTGGCAGTCGGCTGAGGCCCGCGTCACGGTGCCGCTCCGCTGGGGGTACCCGCCGTGAGCTTGGCGGGGGGTTCCGGGGGGCCGTCCCCCCGGGACAATTCAGCGCAGTACGGGCCGTGGTTCACGTGCCTGCCCAGCTGCGAGACCGAGGTGCCGTGCGGTGCGGGACGGCACACCGTCGGATGGGAAGCCGGATCGCTGCGGCTGCCGTCGCACCCCGACGCCGAAGGCGAGCTCGTGCTCGCCGCCCTGGGCGGGGAGAAGGCCCGGTGCGTCGAGCTGGCCGAGGCCTGGGCCAGGCACGCCGGTGACCTGTCGGTGCTGGCCATCGGGCCCCGCGGCCCGGCCGACGAGATCGCGGTCGGCTGGGACGACGTGGCCGCCGCCGCACAGGACGCCCCGGGACCGCAACGCGTTCGCGTGCCGGGGCTGGCCAGCCCGCCGGGCCCGACGCTGGCCCGGATGAGTGCCCGACACCGGCAGATGCAGGAGGAGATGCTGGCGGCCCATCGCCGCCGGACCGACATGCTGTCGCTCCTCGCGCTGGGGTACGGATTCCAGGTCCGGCTGATCGGGCAGGTGGCCGCCGCGCACGCCGCTCGCCCCGAAGCTAGCGAGGGGGGGCACCCCGCGCTGGTCGCCGCGATCGCCGGGCGGCTGGCCCCGGTGGCCGAGGCCTGGCTCGGGATCGACCCCGACCAGGTGGAGGTGAGCCTGCACCACGGACCCGGCTGGGGATCGGCTGAGCTGGCCGGGCGGGGCCAGGACCGGCGGCTGCGGGTCAGCCTGCCGGCCGGGTGGCTGGCCTCGGTCTGGGCCTGCGGGCTCGCCCGGATCGGGCGGCACCTGGTCGTCGCGGTAGAGCAGCCGGGCTGGCCGGACGCGCGGGTGCTCGGGCTGCGCGCGCCCGGCGCCGAACCCGAGCCGCTGGACGTGCACGCCCGCTCCGGCGATGTCCCAGACTGGACCGTATGAGCGAGAATCCGGCGGCCGAGGCGCTCGGGGTGGCGGTCGCGGCCGGGGTGCCGGTGCTGCTGTGGGGGGCACCCGGCACCGGCAAGACGTCCGCCATCCGGGCCATGGCCCGCGCCATGGACCTGCCCTGCGAGACGGTCATCGCCTCGATCAGGGAACCCTCCGACTTCGCCGGGCTGCCCATCGTGGTCGGCGATGTGGTGCGGTTCGCTCCCCCGGCGTGGGCGCGGCGGCTGGCCGAGGCCGGACGCGGCCTGCTGTTCCTCGACGAGCTGTCCACCGCCCCGCCCGCCGTGCAGGCCGCGCTGCTCCGGGTGGTGCTGGAACGGGCCGTGGGCGACCTCACGCTGCCGGACGAGGTCGCGGTGGTGGCCGCGGCCAACCCGCCCGAGCAGGCCGCGGACGGCTGGGACCTGTCCGCGCCGCTGGCCAACCGGCTGTGCCACCTGTCCTGGCAGGCCCATCCCCGCTCGGTGGCCGACGGCCTGGCGGGCGGCTGGGCAGCGCCGGTGATCCCGCTGCTCCCCGACGGCTGGCAGGCCGAGGAGATCCTGGCCCGCGGCCTGGTCGCCGCGTTCCTGCACGTCCGGCCCGCGCTGGCGTGCGCTCCGCCGACCGACGCCTCGTCGGCCGGGCGCGGCTGGCCGTCGCCGCGGACCTGGGAGATGGCGGGCCGCCTGATGGCGGCCGCCGGTGCGTCGGGCACGTCCGACGAGGCGCGTTCGGCCCTGATCAGGGGCGCCGTCGGCGACGGGGCCGGAGTGGAGCTCCTGGCCTGGCTGGTGGAGATGGACCTGCCCGATCCGGAGCAGGTGCTGGCCGACCCCGCCTCGTTCCGGCTGCCGGAACGGGGCGACCGGGCCTATGCCGCGCTGGCCTCCATCGCCTCGGCGGTCGCGTCGAACCCGACCCCGGAGCGCTGGACGGCGGGCTGGCAGGTCCTCGGCCTGGCCGCGGAGGCGGCCCTGGACATGGCGGCCGCCGCGGCGCGCGTGCTGGCCAAGTGCCGTCCGGACGGGGCGGCGCTGCCGGAGGAGGTCCGCATGTTCGCCCCGGTGCTGAAGGCCGCGGGGCTGATGCCTGGCCAGGGGGTATGGGGGGCGGGCAGCCCCCCCAAGGGGGGCCAGGGGGTATGGGGGGCGGGCAGCCCCCCATGAGCGGGGGGGTCTGGGGGGGTCGTCCCCCCGAGGGAATAGCCGCGGCGCGGCTGTGGGCGACCGACCGGTTCCCGTACCTGGCCACCGGGCTGTTCGGCGCGCAGGTGGTCGCGGCGGCGGGCAGCGGGACCGTGTCGGTGGACGAGAACTGGCGGATGCGCGCGGATCCGGACCTGGTCGCGGGCTGGACCGCGGCCCAGCTGGGCAGCGTGCTCGTGCATCACGTCTGCCACCTGCTGCGCACCCACGGGGAGCGGGCCGCCTCGGCCGGCGTGGGGCCGGGGCAGGCGCGGGACTGGGTGCGGGCCGCCGACGCGGAGATCAACGACGACCTGATCCCGGCCGGGCTCGACCTGCCGGGCCGGCCGGTCCTCCCCCGCGACCTCGGCGCGCCGGACGGCCTGCTGGCCGAGCAGTATTTCCAGGTGGCACGCACCACGGACCGTTCGGCCCAGAAAATGGGAGAGGCGGCGGGCCACTGGCTCGACTGCGGGAGCGGCGCCGACGGGGTCCCCCGGCCAGACGACGGCCCGCCGAATCTGCCCGGCTGGCAGGCCGAACTGCTCCGCCGGCAGGTAGCGGCGGACGTCATCGCGCACAGCAAGCAGGCCGGGACGGCGCCGGCCGGGCTGCTGCGCTGGGCGCAGGAGATCCTGAGCCCCAAGGTCAACTGGCGCGCCGTGCTCGCGGCCGAGCTGCGCCGGGCCGTGGCCGAGGTCTCGGGCGCCGTCGACTACTCCTACCGGCGGCCGTCCCGGCGGGCCGCCGTGGCCGGGGACGTGGTGCTCCCGGCGCTGCGGCGGCCGGTGCCCGAGGTGGCCGTGGTCTGCGACACCTCGGGCAGCATGACCGAGGACCTGCTGGCGGCGGCGCTGGCCGAGGTCGAGGGGCTGCTGCGGGCGCTCGGCCTGGCCCGCCAGGTCCGCGTGCTGGCCTGCGACACCGCGGCCGGGCCCGCCCAGCGGGTCAACTCCGCCCGCCAGGTGCAGCTGGTCGGCGGCGGCGGGACCAACATGGGCACGGGCATCGCGGCGGCGGCCGCGCTGCGGCCCAGGCCCGCCGTCACGGTCGTGCTGACCGACGGGTACACGCCGTGGCCGGCGCGGGCGCCGAAGGGGATGCGGGTGGTGGCCGGGCTGCTCGGGCCGGGCGCCCCGGGCGCGCCGGCCTGGGCGCGCTCGGTCCGGGTCGAAGGGGAATAGCCTATCGGGCGATGAACACCAGGCCGAAAGAGCAGACCCTGACCCTGATCGCGATCGCGCTCACCTTCGGGTCCGGCGCCGCGGACGTGGCCAGCTTCACCCGGCTGGGCGGCGTCTTCACCAGCGTCATGACCGGGAACATCGTGCTGTGGGGCCTGGCCGTGGCCCGCGGGTCGCTGACCCTGGCCAGCCACACTGCGGTCGCGGTCGGGGGCTACGTCGCCGGCGTGGCCGTGGGCACCTGGGTCGCTCACGGCGCGCGCGCGGACTCGTCTGACACCGAAGGCGTGCTGCCGCCCCACGTCCTCTGGGTCCTGCTGACGGAGCTGACGCTGCTGGCCGGGTTCGCGGCGGGCTGGGAGGTCAGCGGCGCCAGCCCGGCCGGGTGGGCGCAGTTCTGCCTGCTGGCGACGCTGGCCGCCGCGATGGGCGTGCAGTCCTCCGCGGTCAACGACATGGGCCTGGCCCAGGTGTCGACCACCTACCTCACCGGGACGCTGACCGGGCTGGTGTCCTCGCTGGTCCGCCCCGGCCAGGACACGCCGTACGGAATACGGCGGATCGGCGTCCTGATCGGGCTGGCGGCGGGGGCCCTCCTGTCCGGGATGTTCGTCGCGGTCGCGGCCGACGGGGTGCCCGCCCTGCCGCTGGCCGCGCTGGTCACGACGCTGGTCGTGGCCACCGGGCCGGGCTGGCGGCGACCGCGCCCGTGGGTACGGGCTCAGGCTCCGGAGGAGGCCTGACGCGGAGCGCGGAATGTCACTAGCAGGTGCCAGCATGTGGCCATGAGTGAGCGGGCGGAGGGCCGGGCGTGCGGCCGGCGCTGAAGGCGGGACTGCTGCCGGTGTGGCGGGACCGGGACACGCTGCAGTTCGGGGTGGACCCGCGGCGGGCGGTGGCGCTGGGCGGGCTGGGGCCGGCGGCCGCCGTCATCAGCCTGCTGGACGGGAGCCGGGACCGTGATCACCTGATCGCCACGGCACAGGCGTACGGCATCCCGGCGGAGGCGGTGAGCCGGGTGCTGGCCCTGCTGGCCTCCTCGGGCGTGCTGGACGACTTCCCGTCCGGCCTGCACGCCTGCCTGCCGGACCGGGTGCGGGCCCGCCTCGCGCCGGAACTGGCCACGGCGGCGCTGGCCTACGCCGAGGGCGACGGCGGGGCGCGGATCCTGGCCCGGCGGCGGGCGGCCTTCGTCCGGGTACACGGGGCGGGCCGGCCCGGCGCGTGCGTGGCCAGCTTCCTGGCCGCCTCCGGCGTGGGGCACGTCGCGTGCGCCGACCCGGAGCCGGCCGAGCCCGCCGACCTCGCGCCCGCCGGGCTGATCGAGGCGGATCTGGGCGAGCCGAGACAGGACGGCGCGGCCCGGGCCGTCGAGCGGGCCGCGCCCGACGTCCGGACCCGCGACGACGGCGCAGTCCCCGACCTGGTCATCCTCACCCGGCCGGCGCTGCCCGACCTGGCCGGAGGCCTCGTGCGGAACCGCGTGCCCCACCTGGCCGTCTGGGCCGGCGAGGCGATCGGCGTCATCGGCCCGCTGGTCCGCCCGGGCCGTTCGGCCTGCCTGCGCTGCGTCGACCTGCGCAAGGCCGACGCCGACCCGCAGTGGCCGAAGATCGCGGCCCAGGCCACCTTCGCCCGGGTCCAGCCGCAGGCCTGCGACACCGTGCTGGCCGCCATGGCGGCCACGCTCGCCTGCGCGCAGGCGCTCGCGCTCATCGACCGCGGCCCCGGGTCCGGCTCGCCGCCGGACGGGCCGGTCACCGTGAACGGGACGCTGGAGGTGGTTCTCCCGGACTGGCAGTGGCGGCGCCGGACCTGGCCGCCGCACCCGGCCTGCGCGTGCGGTGCGGCGGGCCCGGTAAGGCCCGCGGAACCCGCCGGGCGCAACGGTCTTCGCTGAACCGCCTGCGCCGTAACGATGCAGTAACGGGTGCTCCCTAGTGTGGGAGGCAGAGCACAGGTGTGAGGGAGGACGGGATGGCGGAGATCGAGGCGGTCCCCGGCGCGCGGAGGTTCTACGCGCTGCGCGGCGTGCGGGACAATGTCTACGTGAACGATGTGCCGCGCAACTCGGTGACCCGGGCCGCCAAGCTGGCCGGGCTGCCGATCGGCCTGGCGGGCCGGACGGCACTGGGGGTCGGCAAGCGGATAGGCGGGCGATCCGCCGAGATCGTCGCCGAGGAGATCCAGCGGCGCACCGCCGACCAGATCTTCCGGGTCCTGGGCGAGCTCAAGGGCGGCGCCATGAAGCTGGGCCAGGCGCTGTCGATCTTCGAGGCGGCGCTGCCGCCGGAGCTCGCCGGGCCGTACCGGGCCACGCTGACCAGGCTGCAGGAGTCCGCGCCGCCGCTGCCCGCCCGGACCGTGCACCAGGTCCTGGCCCGGGAGCTGGGCGAGGACTGGCGGTCTCGGTTTGTTTCGTTCGAGGATGTCCCGGCGGCCGCGGCGTCCATCGGGCAGGTCCACCAGGCGGTCTGGAACGACGGCCGGCGGGTCGCGGTGAAGATCCAGTACCCCGGGGCGGGACGTGCGCTGATCAGCGACTTCACCCAGCTCAGCCGGGCCGGGCGGCTGTTCGGCCTGCTGATGCCGGGGCTGGAGGTCAAGCCGCTGCTCGACGAGCTGCGGGACCGGGTCGCGGAGGAGCTCGACTACTCCCTGGAGGCCTCGTCGCAGCAGGCGTTCGCGTCCGCGTACGCCGGCGACCCCCACATCTACGTGCCGGAGGTCGTGATGGCCACCGGCCAGGTGCTGGTCACCGAGTGGATGGACGGCACCCCGCTGTCCCGGATCATCAGCGACGGCAGCCAGGAAGAACGGGACCGGGCCGGCGTCCTGCTCACCCGGTTCCTGTTCTCCGGCCCGTCGCGGGCCGGGCTGCTGCACGCGGACCCGCACCCGGGCAACTTCCGGCTGCTCGACGACGGGCGGCTGGGCGTGCTCGACTTCGGCGCGGTGGACCGGCTGCCGGACGGGCTGCCGCCGTTCCTGGGCCGCCTGCTGCGGATCATGCACCAGGACGAGCCGGATATCTCCGTGGTCGAGCGGGAACTGCGCGCCGCCGGGTTCCTGCGGCCGGGCATCGAGGTGGACCTGGAGGCCCTGCGCGCCTTCCTGGCGCCGCTGGCCGAGCCGTCCAAGGTGGACTCGTTCAAGTTCAGCCGCGAGTGGCTGCGCGGCGAGGCGGCCCGCGTCACCGGGATAAACACCAGCAACATCACGCGCAAGTTCAACCTGCCCCCGTCGTACGTGCTCATCCACCGCATGTCCACGGCCGGCATCGGCGTGCTGTGCCAGCTGGAATGCGAAGGGGAGTTCCGGGCCGAGGTGCTGCGGTGGATGCCGGGGTACTTCGACGACTCGGCGGACTTACCTGCCCTGCCACACCGGCGGGCGTTTCTCGGCGAACGCCCGGGCGCCCTCCTTGGCGTCCTCGGAGGCGAACACTGGCGCCATGAGCGCGAGCATCTGGTCCCAGCGCTGCCCGGCGGGCCAGTCGCCGCCGCCGTAGGCGATCTGCTTGGTGGCGATCAGCGCGAGGGGGGCGTTGGCTGCGATGCGTTCGGCCAGTTCGATCGCTTTGTCTCGCGCCTGGCCGTCGGGCACGACGAGGTTGACCAGCCCGATCTCGGCACCCCGGGCGGCGTCGACCGGATCGCCGGTCAGCAGCATCTGCAGGGCCAGGGCGCGCGGCACCCGCTGGGCCAGCAGCAGCGCCCCGCCCGCCCCGGCCACCAGCCCGCGCTTGACCTCGGGGACGCCGAAACGCGCCGACGCGCCCGCCACCACCAGGTCGCAGGCCAGCAGGAGCTCGAATCCCCCGGCCAGTGCCCAGCCTTCGGCCGCGCCCACCAGGGGCTTGCGCGGCGGAGTCTGGGTGATGCCGCACAGGCCGCGGCCGGGGAAGGACGGCACTTCCCCGGCCAGGAACGCCTTGAGATCCATCCCAGCAGAGAACGTGCCGGCCGCTCCGGTGAGCACTCCGGCCCGCAGTTCGGCGGCCGCGTCCAGTTCGTCGACCGCGTCGCGGATGCCCACCGCCACCGCCCCGTTCAGGGCGTTGCGGGCCTCCGGACGGTTGATCGTGATGACCTGCACCGCGCCGTGGCGCTCCACCAGTACCTCGTCGCTCATCCCATCTCCAGCTGCATCCGGTCTCGGCTCGGCCTGACCGGAATTATGCCCGGCGTACCGGGCGGGCAGCGCGTCGGCCCCGGAGCGTTATCCGGACAGCAACCTCAGCGGGTTCTCTGCCTGACGCGACTTTTGCCTAAGACACTCAGTATCCGCAATCGGTCCCGTCGAAGGCGCAGGCCGCAGGGTTCGTCTGGAATCCGGCGGCGGTGAAGAAGACATCCAGCACGCCGCCGTCGGGGGGCGCGGCCTGAGCCGGGCTGGCCGGGCTCAGCACCAGGATGCCGTTGCTGAAGAAACCGTCCGCGTTCGTGAACGAGGTCACCGCGTCGTCATACAGCGTCACGACGATCTGCCAGTTCCAGATCGGCTGCGCGGTGTTGTTCGTGATCTGGATCTCGCCCTGGAAACCGGCCGGCCCCTTGCTGGCGACGAGGTACCTGACCACCACAGACGGCTGGCGGGCGGCCATCTGGCGGGCGGCCGCCGAGGGGCGCGCCTGGGTGACTGGCTGCGGCCGGGCCCGCATCGTCGCGGTGCGGCGGCCCGGCCCGGCGCTCCGGTGGGCCCGGTCCGGGGAGGTGACCGGGCCGGGAGAGGTCGCGCCGGGCTGCGGCAGCAGCGATCCGGGCTGCGGCACGCCGGGGGCGGCGTTGCCGCCGGGGGCGCCGGGTGCGGCGTGGCCGCCGGCGGCGGCGCCGGATGAGTGCAGCGCGATGCCGACCAGAACGGCGGCTGCCAGGCAGGACAGCGCCACGGCCAGGGCCCCGTCGCGGCCGACCGACCTGAGGCCGGGCCGAAGGCTGGGCGGCCGGAGGCCGGGCCGACGGCCGGTGACCGGCGCGAAGGTGCGGACCTGGGATCCGGCGAGCGGCCCGCCACCGCCCGGGTAGTCCATGAGCAGCAGGCTGGGTGGCCGGACCTGGCTCCCGCGCGGCGGAACGCGGTGACGGCCCGCGGCCCGGCCGGTCACGGGAGCACTCCAGCGTCCGGCACATCCCGGCACGGCCAGCGGCCCAGCATCCGGCGCCATGGTCAGCCGCCCTCCCGCTACAGATACCGGGGTTGAGGTCCCTGTGAGTACAGGTATCACCGGTACCGGTGGG
>Ga0310037_10000473_pt1 | contig 26118 bp, 23 predicted proteins | sample Sb_taG_11_FD_200239 | JGI IMG/M metagenome (GOLD analysis project Ga0310037, IMG submission 200239) | Peat soil microbial communities from Weissenstadt, Germany - Sb_50d_3_AS metaG (v2) (version 2) | ecosystem: Environmental > Terrestrial > Soil > Wetlands > Peat | place: Germany: Weissenstadt... | reverse complement strand
GCGAAGGCACTCGACCCGAAAAACGAGGTGGGCGGCGCGGTCACGTCCGGGGGGAGTGAGAGCATCATGCTGGCAATGCTCGCCTACCGCGAATGGGCCCGTGAAGCGAAGGGAATCACCGCGCCGGAGATGGTGGTGCCGGAAACTATCCATCCTGCGTTCAGCAAGGGGGCGCACTACTTCGGCGTTCGGCTGATCCGAGTGCCGGTTGCAGCGGATTTCCGCGCCGACCTGGATGCGATGGGCGCGTCCCTCACGAAGAATACCATCGCCATCGCTGGCTCCGCGGCCAACTACCCCCACGGTCTCATCGACCCGTTCGAGCGCCTCTCAGACCTCGCCCTCGAGCACGGGATTGGACTCCACGTGGATGGATGCCTCGGGGGCTTTCTCCTGCCATGGATCGAGAAGCTCGGCTATGAGGTCACCCCCTTCGATTTCCGCCTTCCTGGGGTCACCTCGATATCCTGCGATACCCACAAATTTGGATACGGCCTGAAGGGCGCGTCCGTCGTGCTCTACCGCAACCGGGCCCTCCGACGTCACATGTACTTCTCGATGACGACCTGGCCGGGTGGGGTTTACGCATCGCCCACCATGGCCGGAAGTCGTTCAGCTGGCATCACAGCCTCCACCTGGGCCGCAATGGTCTCCCTGGGTGAAGAAGGCTATCTCGAAACCGCGCGTCGCATCATGACGGCAGCGGATACGATCCAGGCGGGGATTGCGGCCATCCCCGAGCTCGAGATCATCGGTACACCCACCTTCTGCATGGCGATCCGGTCAGCAAGAGAAGGGCTCGACATCTTCCATGTGAACGACTTCCTCGCGAGTCGCGGCTGGCGCCTCAACGGCCTGCAGCGGCCACCGGGCATCCACATCTGCGTGACACTCCCCCAGACGCTCCCCGGTGTGGCGGAATCCTTCGTCGCTGACCTGCGTGAGGGAGTGGCCTATGCGAAAGATCCCCCGCAGCCGCAGGCGCGGAGCGGCGCCCTCTACGGTGGAGGCGCGCTGCCACCCGGAGCGATCCAGCAAATGCTTTGCGCCTGGCTCGACGAGACCTACGAGCCATAGGTGCAATAGAATGCGGATCGACTTCTCCGCCGCGCACCTGTGCCTTACCAGGGCTACGGGTCCATGCGCTGGACTTCCTCCGACATGCCTCGATGGGGCACGTCGGCGCCGCAGGATCTCTGGCCGGGCTCGATGCAACGGCACTGCCGCACGGAAGGCGGGCGGCCTTTGGATCTCGGGCGCACGAACCGGCGAACGCATTTCGGGTCCCCCGGCCAGATCGGCCGGCGACGGGGCCTGGCCCGTGCATAAGCCCAGGAGAGGGATGACGTGACAGCACCGGCTCAGCTTGTGAGGCTCGCACCGTCGATCTTCGAGCTTGGAACAAGCTTTTTCCCCGGGATGCGAGTCCCGGTTCGGATCTTCGGAAGCGAAAAGCTCGTTGCGGAGATGGACGACCTCGTCTTTCTCCAAGCCGCCCACGTCGCGACGCTACCCGGCATTGTCGGCGCAAGCCTATGCATGCCCGATGCGCACCGAGGTTACGGGTTTCCGATCGGCGGGGTGGCTGCGATGGACACAAACGCCGGCGTCATCTCGCCCGGAGGAATCGGCTTCGACATCAACTGCGGCATGCGGCTGGTCCGCACCGACCTCACCTGGGCCGCGGTGCAACCCCGCGTGCGCGAGCTCGTGGACGCGCTGGCAGAGCGCGTGCCGGCGGGCGTGGGCTCCCGCGGCTTCGTGCGCCTTGGGCGTGACGAGTTTGACACCGTGCTCCGGGAGGGCGCGGGCTGGGCTGTGCGCAGCGGCTACGGCACAGAGGCCGACCTCGAACATACCGAGGCACGCGGGTGCTTCGATCGCGCGGACCCTGGGACGGTGAGCGAGCACGCAAAAACACGAGGCCTCCGACAGATCGGCACCCTGGGCTCGGGCAATCACTACCTGGAGATTCAAATCGTTAGACGCGATAACGTGTATGACGCGGAGTTTGCCCGCGCCTTTGGGCTCGATCGCGACGAACAGGTCATCGTGATGTTCCACTGCGGAAGTCGAGGCTTCGGTCATCAGGTTGCAAGCGAATACCTCAGGACCTTTCTGCACGCCATGCCCATCAAGTACGGCATTCCGGTACTCGACCGCGAATTGGCCTGCGCCCCCTTCCCTTCGGAAGAGGGCCAGGCCTACTTCGCTGCGATGAGCTGCGCCGCGAACATGTCCTTCGCCAATCGGCAAGTGATTCTGCACAGAATCCGTGAAGTCTTCTCCGCCACGTTCGGCCGAGACGCGGAGTCACTCGGCATCCAGACGGTCTACGACGTGGCGCACAACACCGCAAAGCTCGAGCACCACGAAGTGGACGGCGTTCAACGCCTGCTGCTCGTACACCGCAAGGGTTCGACGCGCGCCTTCCCGCCCGGCCACCCGGAACTGCCGGCCGAGTACCAGACCACGGGGCAACCGGTGATCCTTGGGGGCAGCATGGAGACGGGCTCGTACCTGCTGGCTGGTGTCCCGAGTGGTGCTGCAAGCTTCTTCAGTAGCGCACACGGTAGTGGTCGCACGATGAGCCGCATCCGAGCCCGCAAGCTGATCGGGGGCCGCGAGCTTCAGGACCGAATGGAGGAACGAGGGATCCTCGTCCGCACCGCTTCGCTGCGCGGTCTCGCTGAGGAGGCCGGCTTCGCGTACAAGAACGTCGATGAGGTGGCAGAGGCGAGTGAGCAGGCGGGCCTTTCCCGCCGCGTTGCGCGACTTGTCCCAGTAGCGAATGTAAAGGGCTAATCGGCATTCCCGGCCGAGAGCCAACCGGGACGCGAACGGTTTGCGTCGCCGCCAGCAAGAGCCACCAACCAACGCTCGGCGAAAAAGCGCGTGCCTACGTGGGCCCAATTCGGCCTTAGTGCCGTCCCCAAACGAGCGACGGACTCCCGAGAGTACCCCTGTCACTCGAGGTAGCGGTCTTCGATCGCAGATAGCAGGCCGGAACGCACAATGTCCACATCCGCGTCTGCCGTCTTGTCGGAAACCTTGGATTCGAGGTCCTGGACGGCAGCACTCAGCTCGTCGTCATGGATCACCTCGTGGATCCAGCGCGAGAAATCCGCCCGCGATGCGTGGAAGCGGATCGACGCAGGTGCGCAGGCGATCAACGCCCGGTGAAAATCCTCGAGGTTGGCCGCATCGTACGCAGGACCTGGAGCGTCTCCATGGAAATGGAAGCGCTGGTCCGCGGGGAGCTGTGCTCGCGCGTACTTATGCCAATGGCGAACATGGGAGCTGGTGCGGGGTGCGCGGGTGAAAGCGCGAGGCGCCTGCACTTCGTCGCGCCGGGCCAGCACCGCTTGGCCAAAGCGCGCGGCATCAACCACGCGCACGAAGGGCTTCTGCCACATCTCCTCAATCACGCTGATCGGGTCTGGGGAGCTGGCGGGGACGGGAAGGCGCCCGGCTGGCAACGCCAAGACAACATCGAGTTCCTTCCACACCTCGGCTCTCAGTTCGCCCGGCTGATAGGTGACAAAGCAGTAGCCCTTCTGCGAGGGATCGAAGTATTCCGACGTGTCAGCCTCCCGTCCGAACGGAACGTGGGCTTCGTCGATGATGATCCAGTGTGGAAGGCCCGTAGCCGCCCGTTCCTGCTCGAGCTGCGCCAGAATAGAGGTTTTGTACGCACGACGAGCTGGGCCATCAAGGCCCGACATGTCTACGACGACGCTGCCGAAGCGGTGCTCAATAAGACGCTCGATGTCACCCACGCGCAGGGACCCTCCGCGCCCATTGAGCCAGAGCACGCCGCGGAGGTGCCCGATCGGCTCATAGTCACCTTCCGGGTCAATCACGCATACGGAGTAACCCAGGCCGATCAGCTGTTCCGCGATCGACCCCGCGAGGTGCGACTTCCCACTCTTGCTGCGGCCGGTAATGAGCATGTTGATCTGCGAGGCCGGCAGGCGGACCCGCGAGCCGTCGTCGTAGCGGCCAAGCTCCAACTGCCAGCGCTTCGGTTCGATCCGCACCTCGCCGCGCAGCACCGGACCACGTAAGAACGCAGCCACGCCGGCACCTTCGGGCTCCTCCAACACCAAATCGGCGTGCCTCTTCAACGCATCCACCGCGTTGCCGACCGCCACTCCGAGCTCGCACGTCTCGAGGAGCGAGTGGTCGTTCTCTGCGTCACCGATCGCGATCGTACTGTGGTGGGAGACTCCGAGATCACCCAGGGCCTGGAACACACCAAACCCTTTCGAGACGCCCGATGGCAAGATCATCATTTCCCCGCGGTTGCGCACGATCTGGCACTCTAGGCCGAGCCGGCGGATCTCCTCGGTGACGGGGACGTCCCACGCCCCATGGGAGGCCAGCACGACCTGGCCGCGACGAAATGGGATACCTCGCCTCAGCAGCGCCTCGTCGAGCTCGAAGCGGACGGGCGGTGCGAGGAGCCGGGCGACGCGTGCCACACAGAGCACGGTCCCGTTTTCCGCGACAATGCAATCAAAGTGATCGTCGGCGTCAGGAAAGACCTCGCGCAGCTCCGCGAGGATGCGGCCTGTCACGAGGACTACCTTCGTGCCGCGCCCGCGCACCTCAGCGACGGCAGCGAGTACGTCCGGCGTGGGGCCTGCGTGATCGGTGAGCGTACCGTCAAAGTCGATGGCGATGGCATGGAAATACGGCGACAATGAAACTCCGACGCGGGGTCATTGCCACCGATGCATGGCCGTGCCCGCCGAGCCGCCGCGTGCGAGCGGCCACAAGGTTCTCAACCATTTGCATAGCACAGGACTTGTGCCCGCCACGACTAAGCCACTTCGTATCCTGAAATTGGATCGAGCGTGCAACCCTCGGATCAGCCTGGACCGAAGCGGGCTCACGCCGAGCACCTTAGCGTGTCAGGAGCGACTCGCATCCTCTCGACCTCGATCGCAGCGCCACACGCTTCGCAAATGCCGTAGTTACCGAGCGCCAGAGCGGCTTCAGTCCATCGAATCGAGTCGGCGCACAGTGAGCCGCTCGCGTGCGTCTTCTGAGTCGATCCCCGACTCCACGCTCGCCTGCCCCCCTTCGTCTGTGATCGCTTCGCGCCCGAGTACCCCTTCGAGGGCCTTTATCTCGGCTTCGAGGCGGCGATTTTCGAGAACCATGCGCTCGCGTGCGTCCCCCGAGTCGATCCCCGATTCCGCACGACCCACTTCGTCTGTGATCTCTTCACGTCCGAGCACCCCTTCGAGCGCCTTTATCTCGGCTTCGAGGCGGCGATTCTCGAGAACGATCTCCTCGCGCTTATCGAGATGCGCCTCGCGAAGGTCGGCAGGCGCCATCGCCCCATCGTGTGCGATGCCCGCAAGAAGCCGGACCGAAAGCGGATCTTCCTCCCTGAGGCGGGTAGCCCGCGCTCCGAGAAGCGCGCGCTTCTGGAGCGGCGAGAGCACGTCGCACTCGACAAGCCCAACACATCGGCTCCAGTCCTTCGCCGCACAGAGTTCCTCGAGAATCGTCCGTTCCCGCCGGTCACCAAACAACACTCCGGCCTCCGCAGTTAGCAGTCGCAGATCCGGACACTGATGGAAGTGATGACGCATGCTGGACGTGGCCGAAGCATTTCCTGTGCCAGCAGAAAGCCCCCAAATGGGAGCGGTCCGGACATGCTTCGGATCCTGCTGTGAAAGAGTGTCTCATCGGGTCTCGGACAAGAGACCATCAGTCGCGCTGCGGAATCTGCGATAGAGAGTCGTGACGGAAGGTCCGATCTAGAAGCCGTGCGATGCCGAGCACGCCCTGAGAACTAGGTGCTCCAGAAAGCGACAAAGCCGAAGTGTCCGATCTTTGGCGGGTGGCAGAATATGGGGCAAAATATCGCAGACCAAGTCGAATCGGGGCGTAACGCCTCATTAATTCGGCTCTTGGGCGAAGCCAGTGCGCGACATCGTGGCACGGCATTTGCCCTTTTTCCCTAGCAGAACGCTTGTTGCATCGGAAGGCGATATCTACCTGCGGCGAGGTGGCTCCTGCATGGGCGCGGCGCAACGTTGATCCCGAAGGAGGTTATTCCGCCGCTCCTTCAGCGCAGTTGCTTGCGCACCCGCGCCGCTTCGCAGCACGGGGAGACGCTCTATGACGGTCGCAGCGCGACTCAGGGCCTGCACGCACGCGGTATCGCCTTCGAAGTCATCTCCCAGCCTACCAACGGCAGCTCGCCTGAGACCGCGGCCCAGACACACACCAGGTCGGGACTTTGCAAAGGCAGTCGTCATTCCCGGGGAAAAGGGATCCGCGATCGTCGTCGTGCCCGCGCACCCATTGTGTGGACTTGCAGCGCATAGTGCAATCGGCCAACCAGAGGCAGCAGCGCTTGCCACAAAGGACGAGATCGCCCGGCTATGCCCGGGTTTCGAGCGCGGCGCCGTTCCGCCTTTCGGACAACTCTACTGGCTTGCGGTTGTGCTAAGCGACGAACTCTCCCGTGCGCCGCGCATTATCTTCAATGCCAGATCTCACTGCAAGGCGATCCGAATGTCCTACCACAGCTTCGCGACCGTCGTGAAAACCCGCGTAGCTCACATCTCTTCCATATCCCGCGACGGCGATCCGTCGTCGCGCTCACCCACACGCAGTTAGAGCGAGATGAGGAGGCCGCTTGGCTAGCATTTTCACCCTCGCCTTCAAGCTCCTCGTAAACGACCGCGCCAAGTTTGCGGCTCTGATCGTTGGCCTTACCTTCTCCGTATTCCTCATGGTGCAGATGATTTCGATGTTCTCGGGCATCCTGCTCCGCGCCTCCGCGACCGTTCTCAACACCGGCGCCGCGCTCTGGGTGATGGACCCCGCGGTCAACACGGTCGCGAACAGCATCCCCATGCCTGACTACGTGCTCGACGCAGTTCGCAGCCTCGACGGCGTCAAGTACGCTGTACCCTTCTACTCCGCCGGCGCGCTCGTGAAGCTCGCCGACGGCACCTATCAATCCGTGAATGTGATCGGTCTCGACGATACGAGCCTCGTCGGCCGCCTGCCGCTCGTCGCTGGACGCATCGAGGATATCTATTCGGACAACGCATTCATCGTTGTCCGCGACGCCGAGTACGACAAACTCCACCGGCCGACAGTAGGCACGACCTTCGAGATCAACGATCACCGCAGCGTGGTCGTAGCCCTCGCAGCCGCACCGGTCAGCGGCCTCTTCGGGATACCGACGCTCTATACGACCTATTCGCGAGCCCTCGAGTACATTCCCAACCCCCGCTTCACCCTATCGTACATCCTCGTCGAGCCGAAGAGCAGCGATAGGATCCCTCAGATCCAGGCGCAGGTGGCCCGCCTCGGCTACCGCGCACTTACGGCCAAAGAGTTCGTGCACCAGATCACGCACTTCTACGTATATCAGACCGGCGTCGGAACCAACATCCTGATCATGACCGTGATCAGCTTCTTGGTCGGACTCTCGATTTCGGGCCAGACATTCTACACGTTCATCTTGGAGAATCTCGAGCGCTTCGGCGCCCTCAAGGCCATCGGCGCCAAGGCTCGTGATCTCGTCCAGGTGATCTTGTTCCAGGCTCTTCTGACCAGCCTCACAGGCTACGGCCTCGGCGTTGGCCTCTGCGCCGTCCTGATCGCGCTCGCCAAGATTCGTCTGCCCGATTACTCCTCGACCATCACGTACACGAATTTGATCCTGGCTTTTATCATGGTGCTCGTGATTGCAGGGATCTCCAGCTATGTGGGGATTCGCAAGGTGATCCGGCTCGAGCCCTTCGACATCTTCCGGGGTTGACTTGCCGAAACCTGCCGTCCAGGCGCGGGACATTGTGAAATGGTTCGGGGAGGGCCCGACCCGGACGGATGCCATCCGCGGCGTCAGTCTCGAGGCTTACTTCGGCGAGATGCTCTACATTGTTGGACCCTCGGGGAGCGGAAAGACGACGCTCCTCAGCATCCTCTCCGGGATCCTGCGGCCGAGCGGTGGCACGGTCCTCGTCGAGGGTCGAGACATCTGGCGCCTCGACAACGATGAGCTTGCCGAGTTTCGCCTTGGCACGCTTGGCTTTGTATTCCAGGACTACCATCTCTTTCCGAGGCTCACGACCGTGGAGAACGTCGCCATTCCGCTGATCCTGAGGCGCCGCCCCTGGGCGGAAGCGCTCCATGTTGCACTCCGATTCCTCAAGATTGTCGGTCTCGAGAGCCGAGCGGACCTTCCCCCAATCAAGCTGAGCGGAGGCGAGCAGCAGCGCGTCGCCATCGCGCGGGCGATCGTGGCGGAGCCGGACATCCTGATCTTCGACGAGCCGACCGCATCCCTGGATGGCGAGACCGGGAGGAAGATCGTCGAGTTTATCCGCACAGAGATCCTCTCGACAGCGCGCTGCATCGTGATCGTCACCCATGATGCTCGGATCGCAGAGTTCGCAGACCGGACGATTACGATGGAAGATGGACGCATCACCGGGATCGTCAGGCAGGCAGCCGGTGCGGAATAGGATCCTCTTCGCTCTCGCCGCGATCGGCGTGCTGGCCGGGCTCACGAGCGCCGCACTCTTCGCGGTTCGCTCGAGGCCACTCTCCCCGGTGTTCGCGCCCGCTGCGAATCCGTATGAGCATGGAGTTCATGCCAACGGGATTGTCGAGAGCCTTCAGGAGAGCGGCGAGAACATCAACGTGTACCCGGAAGTGGGTGGAACGGTGACCGAGATCCTCGTGCACGAAGGCAGCCGGGTCGCTCGCGGTGCGCCACTCGTGCGCCTGGACGACTCTGTCCAGCGAGCCACCGCCGAGCAGCAGCAGGCCCAAGCGGAGGCTGCCCTTGCCATGCTCGAGGAGCTTCGCGCGCAGCCGAGGCCAGAGAACCTCGAGGTCGCTCTCGCGCAGGTCGCATCGTCCCGGGCGAGTCTGAAAAGTGCCGACGACGATCGGGCGAAGCAGCAGAAAGCATACGACACCATGCCAGACTCCGTGAGCAAGATGGTGCTGGACCAGGCGATCAACGCCACCGAGCTCGCTCGAGCGAACCTCGCCGTCGCGCAGCGAAACTACGAGCTCGTGAAGGCAGGCGCATGGAGCTACGACATCCGCAATCAGGAGGCCCAGTACAATGCATTGACGAAGGGAGCGGCCGCCGCGCGCGCTCTTCTCGCCAAGTACACGATCGGGGCACCGGTGGACGGAGTGATCCTCTCGATCACTGCCACTGTCGGGAGCTACGTCTCTTCGCAGGGAACGCTCGAGTCCTACAGCGCCAGCGCGGCACCCGTGCTCGTGATGGGAACCGGAGACGATTACGGAGCCGTTCGCTGTTACGTCGACGAGATCTTGATCGCCAAGCTCAGCAACGTCGAGGGTCTCGAAGCAACGATGTATGTCCGCGGCACCGACTTTCAGATTCCCCTCGAATTCGTCCGGGTGCAGCCTCTCGTCTCCCCGAAAATCGAGCTCTCTAACCAGCGGACCGAGCGGGTAGACTTGCGGGTCCTCCCGATCATATTCCGCTTCAAGAAGCCCGCGAACATCCCGATCTACCCGGGACAGCTTGTGGATGTCTACATGCGGGCGCCGTAGATGAAGGTATGACGAGGAAGTTCAACATGCCGTGTCGTTCGGGAGACCCGAGGGTAAGGGGCGTAGAAAGTTGAACTGTTCAGGAACGGGCGCGCGGAGTTCGTGGGGTTTGGCGGTGGGAGGCGTGCGAGGGTGGGAACGATCGTGTGCGCAGGCCGCTGCGGCCCTCGAAGTACACCTAACCTAGGTAGCCCGATGCCTGACGATTGAAGCGGAACACTTTGAGCGGGAATTAGAGAAAGGGAATCCGCCAACCTATCGATTCCCTTTCGCTTTCTGGAGCGGGAACCGGAGCTCGAACCCGCGACTTTAAGCTTGGGTAGCTATCGAGGGCTTTAAGAATTTCTTCGTATTTTAAAATCGGCGCATCCGGAGACGCGCTCTCCGAGCGAGACGCCTCGCGCAGGGCGCGCGCACAGTCCTGCTTCGTGTCGGAGCTGCGCTACCCGATTGCGAACAGGAAAACCGTCGCAAGCCAGCCCAGCAAGATTGCGGTCGGCACGAGACTCTCGAGGGTCGCCATGAGATGCCTCCTTCTTTCTGGAGGCATCCTCCCCTGCGCGAGGTGGCGACGCTGTGAACTACTTCACAGGCTCTCTTCCATGACCGGCCCGCTTGCGTCCCGCCACAGCTAGCGCGGCGCGGCCGACCCCAAAAAGGAGCGCGGTGAAGAATCCGGTCGTCACGAGGTTCTCGAAGGTCACCATGGGTTGCCTCCTTCTTTCTGAAGGCATCCTGTCTCGCGCGACGGTACGCCGCTGTGAACTACTTCACAGGCTTTCTTCCGCAGCCGAGATCGCTTTGCCACGTCGATGCCCTGCTGGGTGCAACGGGCCAGGGAAACGAGCTCATCATCAAGGTGCGCCAGGTGTCATAGCCGAGCTACCGCGGCGGCGCGACGCGCCACGGCATGAACGAAAGCCTCCTCGGCCTCGTACCTCCATCAGGAGTCCGGAGTGAACTGCTTCGCCTACATGAGCGGAGGGACGCCCGCGATCGTAGTGCCGCTTCACTGGCAACAGGAGAGACCGCGAAGTTAGAGCGCACGTCTTCTCCGTGTCGGGGTGGGAAGGTGCCGGTCTGCCGCCGAGGTACGCGGGCGTGGGCGCAGACCGATTGCGCCTGCTGACCGGACGGGACCTGCCCGTACGAGTTCGAGTTGCGCAAGCGCTTGACCGACGAAGCGCCTCACGCGCTCACGCAGCGCCTTCCCGAGTTCGCGATGGTCGGCAACGACGCGGCCACAGCTACTGAGCCGGCGTGAGCTCGCGCGACCCGTTCTTGCCCGTGACGACAGCTGCGCCCGGCGCCGGCCACAGCGGGCCGATGACCAACGCGCCGTCGCCGCTCGCCTCGTCCAGAATTGCGTTGAGCGTCTGCCACGCTTGACCCGGATCGAGATTCCCGCGCGACGCGCCTACAGCGACGTTCACGGGATTCAGCGCGAGGTGGCCGACGAACACCGCTCGTTCGCCGTTCGAGCGAACCACGAGCGCGCCATGCCCGGGCGTATGGCCCGGGCTAGCGACGAGTTCGACCTCGTCGGTGATCGCATACGGCAGCGCAACCGGGTCAACCACACCTTGAGCACGGAGTGCCGCATACACGGCGGCGCCACTGATTTCGAAAGTACAGGTTTCGATGAACTCGGCTTCGATTTCGCTCAGCACAACCCGCGCCTTCGCGAACGCAGGAGCCCAGATGCCATCGCGGTCGACGACCGCGGCCATGCCGATGCCGTCGAGGTGGCTCAGCACGACGGCATCGACGTGGTCGGGCTCAATACCAGCGGCCCGTATTCTCGCCATCACGGCCTCTTGGTGCTTGATGGCGTCGGGCAACCTGCGCAGGAACTGATCGGATGCACCGCACGGGTCGACGACGATCGTGCGGCCCTGCGATTGGACGACCCACACCGCTTGGCCAACCTTAACTCTGCCGTCGTATTCGGCCCACGTGGGGCAGGCCCATGGCACCGCGCGCACTTGCTCGACGGTGAGCTGCACCACCGAGGGATCGAGCGCGACGTCGAAGTACTCGACGCGGGTCAAGACAACCGCTCCCACGTCGAATCGCCGCATACCGCTCACGACCATAGGCTCGCACAGCGGGAACACCGCGCAATGGGTACCTTGCAACGCGTGGGTTGACCACGAGCTCCAGCATAATCTTCGCACGACCCAACGACCTGCTCTACGGAATTTCAGACCACAGTGAAGGTGGGTTTTCGGCACACTGGGATGGGAGGCCCGGGGTAAGTCCGACTTTCAAGAGACCTGACGCTCCCAAGGTGAACGGCTATACGGTGAGTCCTCCTTCGAAAACCAGCAACGCGACAAACGTCGCCGGCGGAGAAGCGCAAGACTTTGTGACGAGTCAAGACATCCCCGGAGAGTGGTAAACGCTGTTTCACTCAGAACCGCTCAATGCTCTGATTGAGTACTCGCTCAACAACAATCCAAACATCAAGGCGGCGCAAGCGGCATTGCTGGTCGCGAAAGAGAATGTCCCGGTTCAGGAGGGCGCCTTCTTTCCCAGTGTCGGGGCAGTTTTCGCGGCGAGCCGCCAGCAGACATCGAATGGGATTGCGCCTGTGCCCAATGACAATCAGTTTCTTTTCAACCTGTATACGCCGCAAGTCTTCGTGTCCTATGTGCCGGATGTGTTTGGTCTCAATCGGCGAAGCGTGGAGTCGCTGGAGGCGCAGGCAGAGCCGGCTACAGCAACTACCTCGCGTTGCTGAATTCGGAGCAAGCCTACCAGCAAGCATTGATCAACCTTGTGCAGGCGCGAGCGAATCGTTACGCCGATACCGCGGCGCTGTTCCTGGCACTGGGCGGCGGATGGTGGAACCGTGCGGATGTAACCAGGAGTTGATCGGGATGCTGCAGCGTACCCCCGCGCCCGAAAATGGCAGCAATGCCAGGGCCACTAAGGCCCATGATGGATTCCGATCCTCGGCCCCGCGGCCCTTGCGGCGGGCACCCTCAGCTCGGGAAGCTGTCCACGAATCTAAAGATTCGCTCGGCTGTTCGCTTGGTCAGCCGATTCGGGTTCTGCTCAATCCTTGCCAAGCGGTTCAAAAAAGGGCGTACCAACGGTCGCGTAGAAGTTAAACACGCCGGACGTAGCGAAGTCGGGCGCGAAGACGAGCTCGAGGAGACTCGACGTCGGAATTCACCTGAGTCCGGATGGCGGGGAACGCGGGATCGCACGGGACGCCGGCTTCGAGGATCCGGATCGTGCCGGCTCGCTCCACGAGGAGGAGGCGCGGATCCAGCGGAGGCGACGCGATGCAGGTCGGCGCCGGGAGCCCGGACGCGATGCGCACCGCCGAGACCTGCGCCGCGGCTGGCGGCGCGATTACCAGCGAGTTCCGTCGCTGCCAATACCCCTTTTCTCCCCACCAGGCGGTGCGAAAAGGTATCGTGTCGCCCCGGAACATGGATGGAGGGCTCGCCATGTGGTTCCTGCGCGAGACACACAAAGTCGCCGGCGCGCGCGAGCGGGAGTTCGAAGCGGTCCTGCGCGACGCTTGGCTGCCCGCGCTCGGGAAGACCGCCGGCGCGCGGCTCCTCTTCGTGCTCCGACACGTCCATGGGACGGGCCCGTCGTATCGGATCGTCACGTGGACCGCGCTCCGCGATGGCGCGACGTGGGACGAGCTCGCCTACCGGGTCGATCGCGGCGACCTGCGCGCGCCCGCGCACGATCTCGACGACCTGCGCCACGACGTCACGGCGAAGCTCCTCGTGCCGCTCCCGTGGTCGCCACTCCAGGAGGTCGATCTCGCGCAGGTCCCGACCGGTCCGGCCGAGCATGAGCCGACGCTCTTCATGGAGGACACCATCCACCCGAACGAGCGACGCCTCGAGGAGTACGTCGCGCGGTCGGGCTCGCACTATGCGCGCGAGATGCAGGAGCACGACGCGCGCGGTCAGGCGATGCTCCGCGTGGAGGCGAGCTTCCGCACGGCGTGGGGAAGCGGCCGACGCCGCGAGGTGTTGCTCTGGCAGCGCGTGGTCGAGCCGCGCGGGCTCCTCGCGCTCCTAACCCGCGAGATCCCGGAGTCGTACCAACGGCCCGGCACGTGGATGCACGACGCGCTCCAGCTGCGCGACCAGTGGCGCAGCCGGCTCCTGCGAACGGTGGGCTGGTCGCCGCTGGCTTGAGGCCACCGCTCCCCGGAGGCGTCGCGCTTCGCGCGCCCATCGGGCGAAGGTCTCCGACTACTCGGACGGGTTCACCGTCGCCCGAAGATCGGTCCCGAACCGCGCGGTCGCCCTGCCCTCTTCGGAGTCGGCGTGATGAGGGAATGGCCGCGTACGAGCCCTATGTCGTCTCCGGTGGCGTCACTTCAACCCCGCCGTTACTCAGTTGATCTCCTCCGAGGTTTTAACCCCTGAAGCCTCCATGCGAGTTCCTTCAGCAAGCCGGAGGTCACGTGGTGAGGACGACGCGGAATTCGGCTTTTCCGCTCATCATGCGGTCGTAGGCTTCGGCAGCTTTTGCGAGCGGGTACTTTTCGATCATGGGGCGCACGCCCGTCATTTCCGCGAAGCGCAGTGTGTCCTCGGAATCGGTAGGGATTCCGGCTGACCAGCCCTGGATGCCCTTCTTGCCAAAAATCAACTGAAGCGGCGGCACCTCCATCTGATCCAGCGGCGCTCCCACAACAACCAGTGTGCCGTTTACCCCCAGCCCGCCGACCAGCGCCGACATTGCTTTCCCGCTCGGGGCGGTCGCGAGAATCACACGCGCACCGCCAAGTTTCTTCAGCTCGGCTGCGGGCTCGGCTGCGGCGCTGTCGACATATACATCCGCTCCAAGCTTTTTGGCGAGGGCGGCGTTCCCTGATCCGCGCCCAACCGCCGCCACTCGATAGCCGAACTTCTTTGCGAACTGAACTCCCAAATGGCCAAGCCCACCGATACCCTGGACGGCGACGAGATCGCTCGGCAGCGCGCCGCTATGCCGCAGGGCGTTAAACGTGGTGATTCCGGCGCACATCAGAGGAGCGGCCTCGGCCGCGTCGAGCGATTCCGGCATCTGCGCCAACGCTTCCACCGGCGCGACCATGTATTCCTGATAGCCGCCGTCATAGCTGACGCCGCAAATCTTTACATTCGCGCAGTTCACGAAATCCCCGCGCCGACAGGCGAGACAGGTGCCGTCCTGCCCGCCGTGCCAGCCGACCCCGACGCGCTGGCCTTTCTTCCATTCCTTAAGGCCCGCGCCTACCTCGTCGATCACGCCGGCCACTTCGTGTCCAGGGACGCGCGGGTACGCAATGCCCGGTAGAAGACCATCCTTGGTGATCACATCGCTGTGGCAGACTCCACAGGCCTGGACGCGGATCCTCACGTGTCCGGGGCCGGGTTGCGGAATTTCCCGCTCCACGATTTCGAAATCTCCTCCCGCCTTCGGCACTTGCACCACTTTCATTTTTGCCATTTTCTTCTCCCTCATTCCGATTTCTGTTTCAGTGGAACTGCTTGAAAGGCGTCGCGATCAGGTTGAACAGGCCTTCGCGTCCGGGTTCGATGTGAGCGCTCTGCTGGATGTAGACGGGCGACCAGAAGCGCTCAGCCGCTGCGTAGTCTCGCTTATTGAACTGTGTGTCGAATGCCTCGAGGATAAGCGCCTGGTTCTTCGATTCAGAGCGCGGACTACTCATTGCGGACGCTCGAGCAACGGGCGGCATCAAGCGACTTCTCCGCCACCGCGATTCGACTGCGGACGCTCACGAGATCGTAGAAGCTACGCTGGACCCGAAACACGACCTCTTGGTGCGTCGCGTTGAAGCCCAGGTTTGCGGCCAGCAGCTGCTCCGTTGCAGCGTCGAGGCGGCGGCCCTTCGACCAAAATCGAAGATCAGCCAGCGGAGCGCAAGGATCGGAGTCACATCTCCGTAGTCCAGCCGAAAGAAGCCATCGGAAACCAACGGCTTCGGGGCCGGGATCACGCGACTTTGCGCCTCCATGCTCGCAACGAGGGCGAGCATTGGGTAATACTCGCTCTCGACGAGCCCTGCAGCAAGCGCGGCTTGCCGCGCCCTCTCCCAAGCGATCCGCGTCTTTGGGTTTGCTCGCTCTGCGACATCGATTAGCGCGGGCAGATCGTATGTTCGCCCCGTTTCGAGGGCGGGAGACTCTGGCAACCGTAGGGCGCGCGCATAATCGGTAAGGTCGGGCGGAATCCAGGGGGAGTTGGGGGATGACGGTGCACCGCGTTCCCAGCGGAGTTCGTCATCTGAGAGCGCCTGCGCCGCGAGGGATGCCGAAAGCGCCATGACGAGCACCGGCACGTACACTCGGCGAGCGATGCGCTGCGGCACGGCCCCTCCGTTGGACCTGGCAAGAGTAACCTAAAGAACACTACTTGACCGTCTCAGGCACTGTGGCGAAGTACTCAACTCCACGAACGCTTTGACGTAGATCTGTGGTACCGATCCGCAAGCCGGCGCCCCGATCGGCATCTGGGGGACGGATACAAGATCGCGCGACGTTAACGCGCGACCCCGGGGCGTCGCGCTTTCACGGAGCGGGTCGGCTCCAACTGACGGTTGGGCGTCTCATTACAGAACCCGCTCCAGGCAGGCGCTTCGCGCGCTCGCCTGGGAACAGGCAAATCAGTTCTTCCGCCTCCAGACACGCTGCCAGAGGTCGAGCCTGGGCTTCAACGGGTCGGTCCCGATGATGATGCCGGAGTTGGTGAAGTGGATAATGCGGTCGACCGCCGGATCGTGGCGCGGCCAGACCGGCCGGCCGTCCCCATTGGGGTCACCCGTCAGCCCAAACTGCACCCAGTAGGCACTGGTGAGGTCGGCCATCGCCTTGTCGGTCGGCGTCACCTTGTCGGCGCCGACGAGGGCCGCCGGCATGTTCATGGCGAAGGGGATCTCAAAGCCGTGGAGCGTGCCCATATTTGTGCCCCGCTGAGCTTGCGCCACATAGGCGAAGCGGAAGAGCCACACCTGTTGGCCGGCGCGCGCCATTTCGTCGGCAAGATGACGCGCCGGCTCCACCAGTGTCTCGTCGGCAAAGACCTGCTGCGTCAGTTCGTCAAGCGTCTGATCTCCGCGCGGGTCATAGAGCTTGCGGGCCTCGGCAGCATCTGGGCCGAAAATCGCAAAAAGCTCGTCCTTGCTATTGGCGTTACCAATCCACAGGTCCCGGTCGTTCGCCCCCACCACCACCGGCACCATTGTCTGACGTCCGGCAGCAAACGCCGCCTCCGGCGGCCTCGACGACAAGCTTTCCATCGCGGATTGCTCCTGCGACGCCGATGATGGGCTTACCGGCTGACAGTGCCGCAATTACCTCCGGTGCCGATGATCCCTCAATGAGCTTGTTGGCCGGAAGCGCGCGAAGCGCTTTTAACGCTGCTGGACCTTGCCCCGTTACCCCCAGCGAGCGCGCATAGTCGACCGCCATCTTCTCGGCGTCCGCAAGATCGGTCAGCGGAAGGACCTTCGCCCGCGCAGTCGGAATACCGGGCGACTGCATCATGGCCCGGTGGTAAAGGCCTCGCGACAGAGGCGAGGTGAGATGGACCAGCACTGAGCCGCCTCCGGCCGATTCTCCGAAAATTGTCACAGCCTTTGGGTCGCCGCCGAAGGCCGCGATGTTGCGCTGAATCCACTGCAGCGCGGCGCGCTGATCCATGTAGCCGTAGTTGCCGCGCACATCGCCGGGCGCCTCGGCCGCCAGGGCCGGGTGGGCGAAGAAACCGAGCCGGCCTACCCGATAGTTCATGCTGACGACGACGATGCCTTGCATCGCGAGTGCGTCGGCCGGGTACAGCGATGTGCGGCCGTGCACGAGCGCGCCGCCATAAATCCACACCATCACCGGAAGCGGCCCTGCAGGGGCGGCGGGCCTCCAAATGTTGAGCGTGAGGCAATCCTCCGATTTGGGAACATTGTCTGTCTGCATGCAGGCTGGGCCAAACTTGTCGGCTGACAGCTCGCCCTGCCAGGCCTTCACCGGCTGCGGCGTTCGCCAGCGCAGGTCGCCGACCGGCGGGGCGGCGTAGGGAATGCCCTTCCAGCTGATGACGCCGCCTGAGGTGATGCCACGGACCGAACCGCTCTCGGTCTGTACGAGGGTCGGATGAGCTGGCTGGGGCTGGGCGATTGCTGGCGCGGAGAGTCCGACGAACAACAGCAGTGCGCAGCTATGCCAACGAATCGTCCGCGTCACGACGTCCTCCTTCTCGCTGGGAAGGAGTCTCCGTCAACCAGCTGGTCAGCACAGCTGTCGCGGAGAAGCTCGCCACCCTCATGACGCAGGAGCATCTCGAGAAGCGCGGTGGACGCGGTATCAAGCGGAAATTTCAGCGAGTACTCCGCAGAGTTCGCGGGCCGGCGGCAGACGAAGACCGCCTCTAAGTTTATGGGGAGCAGGTCGGCCACGCGAACCCCGAGCTGCCGATGCGCGTTGCACAAAGCGAAGACGCCCCCAACTGCGAGTCAGTGAAGGCGCCATCGAATCCTGCAGCGGGAATCGGGAGTCGAACCCGCGACCCTCAGCTTGGGAAGCTGTCTACGAATTTCCAGATTCGCTCAGTTTTTCAATGAGTTAGCGATTCGCGTTCCGCTCAACCCTTGCCAGGAGCGGACTGGATAGGACAGGTTGGGACATGCACCCGGCGCCACCTGCCGCCGCGAGGAACCATCCCGTTCTGGAGGGCCACATCCAGTCTGATAGCCAAATCCAAATCTTCTACGTTCTTGAACGCCCAGAGGATGCGAGTGACGATCGAAGCGTCTTACGCCGAGGCTCGCGACGGGTGAGCTGAGACCCCTACCGGCGAGCGAAGAGATAATCCGGAGAGGCCCCATGACTGAGTCGGATCCTCTGGTGATGGAAAACAAGGCCTCGGCCTCTCTCGAGGCATGGCGCCTCGTGCGCTCAATGCTCGACAACATGACGAAGATGATCCAGGAGGACGCCGAGACGGAGATCGAACTTCTCGAGGGGCTGCGTGTCCTGGCCCGCGCGACCGCGCTCTGTTCGGAGCTCAGCATCGACGTCGACTACGAATGTCCGTATTTCTTCAGCATGAATACTCGGATGCGCTATATCGGCGGGCCAAACCCGGACGGCGAGTACCACCTGGGAATGATCGATGGAGAGCGCCGGTACCGCATTCGTGGCCTCCGGGGCACGGCATGCTACCTCGGCTTCCAGGTACTGGCGGGCCGCGGCCTCATGCCCCGCAGAATGGCGGGGTACGTCTCCGATCGCGATCTCCGGCTGCACGCGGACGGCTCGTTCGGGATCGTGCTGGCGCGAGAGGAGCCGGCCCCTGAGCAACTCGGCAGCGCGACATGGGTACCGATCCCGGGCGATGCCTCGGCCATTGTGGTGCGCCAGTACATCGCGGATCGTGCCGTGGAGGAGCCCGCTTCGTACAACATCGAGGCGCTCGATTCGCTCGGCCCGCCCTTGCCGCCGACTAACGAGATGGTCGCGTCCCAACTTACGGCGATGGCATGGACGATTGCCAAGCTCACGACGCTGCACCGCACGATCATGCCGCAGCTCGTCGGCGATCCGAACCGCCTGGTGACCACAGAGGCGGCGCGTCTCGGGTCGGAGAACACCACCCCTGACAACCTTTACATGATCGGGACGTTTCGTCTGCTTCCCGACGAGGCCTTGGTGATCGACGCCGCGCCCCCAAAAACACGCTACTGGAGCCTCACCCTCGAGAACATTTGGCACGAGTGCTTCGACGTGGGTCGGCGCCGCACCTCGATCACGCACGCCGCGGCGGTGCGCCGACCCGACGATCGAGTGCGCTTCGTGATCGCTGGTTGCGACCCGGGAGTGCCGAACTGGCTCGACACGGGAGGCCGCCATCGCGGCTTCATGACATTCCGCTGGCTCGACAACCCAAGCCCGCCCGAGGTGGAAACGCGGGTCGTACCGACAGCCAACGTGGCCGGCCTTGCGTGAGGTAGGAAAGGCGCTGGGATGAGCACCGATGCGCTCGACGAAAATGCTCTCGTTTCTCAGGCTCGAGAGATCACGGGCCTCGACGATTTCGGCGAAGACACCTGGCGCGAGGGGCTCGAGCGGCTCGTCGCTGCATTGCGAGAGGAGGCCGCACTCAACGAGATCGGCGTCCAAGTTGCCGCCGGTGAGATCAGGACGTACCTCGCAAACCGCCTGCGCGTGACCGAGTGGCACCGCAGCTACCACGAGCTCGGCGCGGCCGACGTGACGCCACCCATCGTGATCATCGGTCAGGGACGCACCGGCACGACGATCCTGCACGATCTTCTCGCGCAGGACCCCGCCCATCGCGTGCCGCTCACCTGGGAAGTCGACCGACCGCTTCCGCCACCCGAGACTGCGACCTACGATTCCGATCCACGCATCGCCGAGGTTCAGACTCAGCTCGATCTGACGGAGCTTGTGATCCCCGGCTTCAAGAGGATGCACCCGATGGGCGCTCGGCTTGCCCAAGAATGCGTTCGTATCACCGCCGCCGACTTTCGCAGCATGATCTTTCCCACGCAGTACCGCGTCCCATCGTACGCCCGATGGTTGCTCTATGAGGCCGACATGGCGCCAGCCTACCGCTGGCACCGGCACTTCCTCCAGGTCCTACAATCGCGTCACCGCCGCGAGCGTTGGGTGCTCAAGTCACCGGGGCACCTATGGTGCCTCGGCGCCCTGCTCGCCGAGTACCCCAACGCCGTTCTCGTGCAAACGCACCGTGACCCCGTGCGCATCATAGCGTCCATCGCCTCATTGCTCGCGACGCTGCGGCGGCTCGCGACCAACGCGACGTCGATCGCCGAGGGAGGAGCCGAGTTCGCCGACTATTTGCTCGATGGTCTCGACCGCTCCGTGACGGCGCGCGAGGATGGCACTGTCCCAGCCAAGCGAGTGATCGACGTCCAATTTCAGGCCTTCCTCGCTGATCCGTTCGCATGCATCCGCGAGATCTACGTACGCCTTGGTCTGGAGCTGACGCGCGAAGTCGAAGCGCGCATGCGCGCCTTCCTGGCCGAAAACTCCCAAGACAAGCACGGTGGGCACCGCTACTCGCTTGCCGAGACGGGGCTCGATGCAGAAAAGCTGCGCGAGCGCGCACGGCGTTACCAGGAGTACTTTGCTGTCCCGTCCGAGGTGTGACTCAGTCCTCTGTATCGGCGCGGACGAGGCGAGCGGCCGCACAAGAAAAACCCCACGCCTCTCGGGAACATGCGCGAATGAGCAAACCTAACCGCCGCACCAGAATGAGAGCCTGGCGAACGCATCGCTACGGCCCGCCGAGCGAGGCGCTGAGACTTGATGACGTGGCGATCCCCGCGCCCGGCCCCGGGGAGTTGTTAGTCCGCGTCCAAGCGATCCCGCTCAACCTGAACGACCTCGAACGCATCACGGGCGGCAACATGATGGTGCGCCACGAGCTCCCTTACAGCCCCGGCATGGAAGTCATGGGCGTGGTGGAGGCCACTGGCGTCGGCGCTGAGGCGTGGCGCTGCCTGCGCGTCGTCGCGATGCCGAAGGGAGCGATTGGCGGCTTTGCAGAGTACGCGCTCTGCCCCGTCATCTCGGCCTTCGAGATGCCCGAAGCGATTCCGCTGCCGGACGCCGCGGCGCTCTACTTCCCGTTCCATCTCGCGTGGCTCGGCCTGTTCGATCGCGCGGACCTCCAAGCAGGCGAGAGCGTGCTGATTCACGCCGCCGCAGGCGGCTCGGGCTCGGCCGCCATCCAGCTCGCCGTGAATGCCGGTGCGCGAGTCTTCGCGACGGCCGGCTCGGAAGCGAAGCTGAAGCTATGTCGCGAACTCGGCGCAGACGTCGCGATCAACTACGGCGAGAGCGACTTCGCCCAGATCGTGATGGAAAAGACCGGCGACCGCGGCGTGGACGTAGTGTTCGACAACGTCGGCGAGGCAGTGATGGCGAAGTCGCTGAGCTGTCTCGCCTACAACGGCCGCTACCTAATGATGGGCTTCGCCTCCAATAAGGCGGTGGCCGACGAGAAGCTCCTCGTGCCCCGGCAGGTCATGGCTGGAAACATGAAGCTGTGTGGAGTGCTGCTCGCCTATGCTCCGGAGGCCGTCGCGAAGATGCTCAAGAAGGGCATGGGCTGGAACTTCGTCTCCGATCAGTTGGGCGCGAGAATCACCCGAGAGATCGTCGCGCAGGTCCTGGCCAAAAAGGTGAAGCCGGTGATCGGCCGCGTCGTCGCGTTCGAGGAGATCCCCGCGGCGATCGAAGCGATGGCGAGCCGCCAGACGGTCGGCCGCACGATCGTGAAACTCTACTAGGAATCGCCCCCGCTTGCCCGAGCGATCTCCGCCGGGACAAGCCCACACGCTCGCATCATGGCTCTGTGCGGCGCCGCGTGCTTCGCGCTGCTATGGGAGCGCAGGCTTTGCGCAGGAACAAACCGCAGAAGGCGCCGCCACGTCCGGGGCTCCAGCGGCGCCCCAATCGCCCTCACTCCTCCACGAGCTTCCTGAGGCGCTCGAAGGCGACGTCCCACTGCAACGATCGGTATCCTCGCCACCTCTTCCTCGGGCCCTTGCGACTGGTCGAGCGGAGACGCGATTCAAGCGAGCATGCTACCACCCGGGAAGGAATCTTAGGTCCACTCGCGCGCGCCGCGAGCGCCCACGTCCGCGCGGAGAAGAGCCCCGATGCGTGGCGAAGTCGGGGTTCGCGTAGATGGCTGTTACCGCATGGTTGCCCGCTTGATGGTGCAGGTTGGCGATCTCAGGCTTCACGCATTCAATCGGCTGGGCCAGCGGAGTCCGAACATCCTGGGCTGTCGACTCGTCCAACCGCTTGACCCGGTCGCCTTCGGTCCCGCGGAGCGACGCTGATGGGTCCCGTTCACCTCGTGCCGATGGCTCCTCGGCGCGGGTCAAACCCTCCCGGATCGCGAGCTTCGTGAGGCCGGCCAGGCTGTGCGTGCCGAGCTTCTGCACCCCGTGCTCGCGGTGGGTGCCGACCGTCTACGCGCTCACGTGGAGTCGCACTGCAATGTCCCGAGTGGCGGGACCCCCGGCGAGGACCTGGAGCACCTCGCGCTCTCCATGCCGCTGTGCGCCGCTCCGTGCAGGGCGACGCTGCACAATCCCGCGTCCTTTCTTGCGCCTGCGACGGGCTTCGAACCCTGGAGCCGGGGGACCTTCGAAGCACATGCTGGACATGCGAATCGCATGGTCCTATGCTCGGTGCATGCCGATGGTCCAGATCCGGAACGTCCCCGAGGAGCTGAATCGCGAGCTCAAGGCCCGCGCGGCGCTGGCAGGTATGTCCGTGTCCGAGTATCTGCTGATGGAGTTGCGTCGCTCGTTAGAACGTCCGACCCGGCAAGAGCTGCTGAGGCGTCTGGCGCGGCGGGCGCCCGAGCGACCGCGCCCGCCCCCTGCGGATGCCGTTCGGACCGAGCGCAACCGACGGTGATCGTCCTCGACGCTTCCGCGGCTCTCGAGCTCCTGCTCGTCACGGACAAGGGACGCCGCGTCGCCCAGCGCATCGCCCCTCCCGATGAGACCCTCCACGCTCCGCACCTGATCGACCTCGAGGTGGCACAAGTCCTGAGACGGTATGTCGGGCGTCGGGAGATCGGCGAGGCGCGCGCGGGGCAGGCCGTCGAGGACTTTCGGGACCTCGACCTCAACCGCTACCCGCACGACGTATTCTTGGGTCGGATCTGGGAGCTGCGTCACAACGTGTCGGCCTACGACGCCGTGTATCTCGCCCTAGCCGAGGCGCTCGGCGCTCCCCTGCTCACCTCCGACGCCCGCCTGAGCGACGTCCCGGACACGAGGGCACGCATCGAGGTCGTTTGATGTGGTGCCGTGCCGATCACTCGTGTATGCCCATGCCCTAAGAGGGCGACGTTAGCTTCGCAGACTTCGGCACCGGAGACGGCTCCAAACGGCTCTATCTGGCTCCGGCACTCGAAACCAACCCGCAGAATCAAAACACCCCCGCTGCAAGGAAAGCGGAGGCGCTACGGAACCCTGGAGCCGGAAAGGAGCCGAACCCGGGACCCGCAGCTTGGGAAGGCGACACAAGGGTGAGAACTGACGTGAGGTTGCGTCTGCTGCATTGCGAGGGCCTGCAAGGAGCGGCACCAGGCTGTACCCGTGACGGCTCCAGTCTCTATCCGGCTCCAGCTGCGGTGGCGTGCTGAGCTGGGCGCGGGCGCCCCACCCCCCATGCCCCACCCCTCCCACGACCAACTCGCGCCCGTATAGGCTGCTCGCAAATGGACTGTGAAACTCCATGGTGTCTCCGAAGGTGCCGTTCGGGTTGCGTCACTTCGGGCGGTCCGATGGCGAACACGGGGGTTCAAATTAGGGGGGCGCTACGTCCGAGACGAGCCGGTCATCCGGCACGAGTACGCACCGCTCCCGTGGGCTGCGTAGACCGCCCTCCCACCAAGGGCAACGGCATCTACTTCCGAGTGCGCTGGCCTGGCTTCGGTGGATCCACCGGCCCCCCGGCAAAACACTGGGCGATCGACATCCAGCGGGTCGCAACCTCGCCCTTCACCTCGAGCGCCGTATCGGCGACGTTGCGTACCTGGGTCACCACCTGGCAGAAGTGGAGGGCGTCGCCTTCGATGCGCCCACTCTCGCTCTTCTCGTTCCACTCCCAGATCGCACCCGACGGCGCGATGAGGCGCACGTACGGCGGCGGACTGGGGACCTCGAGGCGACGGTTCACGAAGGTCCAAGCGAAGGTCTTCACGCCAATCACGCAAATATGTCGGATGCGGTCGGTGGGGGCTCGCTCCACCCACTTCAGGTCGTAGATCTCCTGTCCGTGGGCCCACGTCTCCATCAATCGCGCGGTGGTGAACATGCGGACGCCCATGTCGGGACCGAACCAGCTCAGGCGCTGGTCCGGGCCCAACTTACCGAGCTGCGTCGCCATGTCGCGATAGGTCCTCTGCCACCGAGCAAGCAGATCCACGGGGGGGAGGTCGCCCAGCTCGCGGCGCGCGATCTGGCTGCTCCGCTCCCCCTTCGCCATCCGTTCGCTCAGCTCGTCCCGGCGCTCGATGAACGCATCGCCACCCTCGAGCGAGAGCAGCGACACCAGGTCGAAGAAGTGCAGGTGCGCGACCACGTCCCACGGCGTCCAGCTCAGGAAGCCGGTCTCGCGGCTCCAGTCTGCGTCGTCCAGGGTGCGGAGGAAGCCATGCAGCTCCTCAGCCTCGGCGAGCAAATCGACACTCTCTTGCAGCATGCATCGTTCCTCGGTCGATTCAGGCAGACGCGCGAACGCGGCGCATGAGGCCCGAGCTCAGGATCTCGGCGGCCTCGACCATGGCTCCGCTCCCGCATGCCATGGTGGAGCAGATAAAGCTCGGCGGCGACACCGTCTACGAGTGCGCGTGCGAGGAGCACCGTGCGGCTCGGAGATGCGTCGAACTCGGTTGGCGTCGCGTGGGTGCGAGCGATTCCGGCGGTTCGTAGACCCACGCCGAGGCGCGCTCTCCAAGCGAGGCGCCTCGCGCATGGCGGCGGACGGGTCTATTAGTCTGACAACGTTTGGCAGACTGCATCTACAAAGATCATCCAAATGACCAGGCGGCTCTGACGCTCGAGCACCTCATTCCGCAGGCGCTTGTTGGCGACACGGGCGAAGGACTGTTCACAACTCGTGAAGCTCGATCGCGATTCTAAACATTGAAGGAGAGATGGCATGAAAGCAGCAGTTGTCACGGCAGCGGGCAAGACACCCGTAATCTGCGTTAACTGGAATGGACCGAAACGAAAACGCCTCCGCTGAAACTCAGCGAAGGCGCTACGGAATTCTGGAGCGGGAAACGGGAGTCGAACCCGCGACCCTCAGCTTGGGAAGCTATCTACAGATTCAGTGATTCATTCAGTTTTTCAATGACTTAGCGCGTTCCGGCTAACGCTTGCCAGGAGCGGACTCTACAGGACAGGTTAGGACATGAACGTGGTCAGACTCCTCCCTGTCCGGCTGCTTTCGGCAATCGACTCCGGCCTCCTCACGTCGCCCGACCCAGATGTTGACATCAGATGCATGATGAGAGATCATCAGACATCATGCCGCGGACTACGGTAGATATCGACGCTGCCGTGCTGCGCGATCTCAAGCGCCTCCAGAGGCGTGAGGGCAAGGCGCTTGGCCAGCTCATCTCGGAGCTCGTGGCTGCCGCCTTGGCTCGCGAAAAGACCGCCGACCAGGAAGCTCCGCCGTTTCGATGGACCGTGCGGTCCATGGCGGCGCGGGTCGACCTTGAGGATAAGGAAGCGGTTCACGCCGCACTCGATCGTTCTTGAGCCACGCTATCGACGCGAACGTCCTGCTCTATGCATCGGATGCATCCAGTGCATTCCACGAGCCAGCCCTCGCCTTCCTTCGTCGCTGCGCTCAAGGACCGGAGCTGCTGTATGTGCCGTGGCTGGTTGTGATGGCATACCTCCGAATCGCAACACACCCTGCGATCTTCGGCCGACCGCTGTCGCCTGCCGAGGCAATGGGTAACGTGGAGAGCCTGCTCCAGCGGCCCAAT
>Ga0310037_10000465_pt1 | contig 26283 bp, 19 predicted proteins | sample Sb_taG_11_FD_200239 | JGI IMG/M metagenome (GOLD analysis project Ga0310037, IMG submission 200239) | Peat soil microbial communities from Weissenstadt, Germany - Sb_50d_3_AS metaG (v2) (version 2) | ecosystem: Environmental > Terrestrial > Soil > Wetlands > Peat | place: Germany: Weissenstadt... | reverse complement strand
TTTAGAGGACCGTGGGGCGCCCCAGCCATGTACGCGCTCGAAGGCGGCAGCGTTGGATTTCAAATCGGCGGAGAAGCCACCGATCTCGTGCTCTTGGTCATGAACGACAGAGGCGCGAGTGCCATTCTCACTTCGAAAGTTAAGTTGGGCGGCGATGCCTCGGTCGCGGCAGGCCCAGTCGGCCGCGACGCTTCGGCAACCACCGATGCGACCATGCGCGCCGAAATCCTAAGCTATTCACGCTCGCGTGGTCTTTTCGCCGGCATCTCGCTCGAGGGAACCACGCTTCGGCCCGACGATGACGCTTCGGCGGACGTCTATGGCCGCAAAATCACGGCAAGAGAAATCGTGATGGGCGGAAACATTAGCGTACCCAAGTCCGGCCGCCATCTGGTTGCCGTACTGCAAAAGAATTCACCGCGGAATGATTCGAAACAATCCGCGACAACGAACTAGTCGCTGCAATATTTGTAGCTCTACGTTCTGTGCCGGTTTGGGAGCTTGATAGAAGGGACTCGTCGGGCTCCCACTCCGGTCATAACCCGAAACTTTGAAACGCCGTTGAGGCAAGATCATCATGCGTCATCCCGTAAGAACTCTGCTGTACGAGATCTTCGTTGAACCGGTTACCCGGCTCTTACAGCGAGTGCTCGGACGACACATCGAAGCACCTTCGCCAAAAACTAGCGTACCGCCGGCGGCATAACAGGAGTAGACTAGGGGTTGGCCTCGCTCCACTGCACATGGATTCTGCGCCGTGGCCCAAGCCTCTTAATCGCTAGCACGCCGATACAATTAAGAAATGAAGACACGGGTGGATTCTATGGACACATTGCGGCTCGACGCTCTGACGAAAAAACAAAGTGCTGAAGACGGAATAAACTGGGTCACCGCCACATTTATGGTTCTATTTCATGTGGGCGCGCTGGCGGCAGTCTTCTTCTTCACCTGGAAAGCTCTATTCGTCGCGATTTTTCTGTGGTGGATTTCGACCAGCCTCGGAATTGGCATGGGCTATCACCGTCTGCTCACGCATCGCGGCTACAAAACACCCAAGTGGGTCGAATACGTTCTCACCGTTTTCGCCACACTCTCGCTCGAAGGCGGCCCGATCTTCTGGGTAGCCACGCATCGCATTCATCACCGTTATTCCGATCAAGATGGCGATCCGCACTCGCCGGTCGACGGCAAGTGGTGGGCGCATATGGGCTGGATCCTGTTTGGCAAGTCCATGCATCACGACACGACCACGCTCACTCAATACGTCCCCGATCTCGCCAAAGACAGATTTCACGTCTGGATCACCAAATACAATTACGTCCCGATCATTCTGCTCGCGATTGTGCTGTTCGCCATCGGCGGATTGCCGTTCGTGTTCTGGGGCATCTTCGTGCGCACCGTTGTCGGGCTGCATGCCACGTGGCTGGTAAATTCGGCGACCCATTCGTGGGGATCACGCCGTTTCGAGACGCGCGATCATTCAACCAATAGTTGGTGGGTTGCTCTAGTGACCTGGGGCGAAGGCTGGCACAACAATCATCACGCGCATCCGGTCTCAGCCCGGCACGGCCTGAAGTGGTACGAGATCGACTTCAATTGGTACGGGATTTGGATCATGAAGAAGCTCCACCTCGCCCGGCAGGTCCACTGCGCCAAAGTTCTTACGCCACAAAACGAAGACGCTATTCTTCCCCCCGAAACGCACAGCAAATTAATTTCGGTTTAGTCCACGTAGCGCCGGCTGCTAGCCGGCGTTTTTGTCACAATCAACCTGCGCCACGGCCACGTGCACTAACGGTGCGTCAGTAGCGCCGGCGTCCCCGCCGGCATCCGACGAGCAGCGCACGCGCCAAGTGCAACGATCACGCGCGGACCACGCAACGCCGCCGGCAACTTGTATTCAAGACGGCGCCCCGCGGACCAGTGCGCCCTCAGCAGAATTCCTCGGCCGAAAAATGCCGCGCCGGACTCCGGCGCTGCCAACCAAGCAAACTGCTAATTCTCGCTGGGTTCTCTGCTTCATTCTTAAGCCGGGAAAAACGCACTGAAAAGCGTGTGACTATTTAGAGGATGACTCCATCGCAAGCGTACCGGGAGGTACGCGCCATCGGCTCGATCCAGGTGATCAATGTCAGTTCGCTGGCGAAAAGATCCAGTCGAACGGCACGATTTGGCGCAACTTCAGCCTCGAAGCCCTTCCGTGCCAGCCACAGTGAGGCGCCTGGCAGGTGATCTCCTCGTCCACGAACAGCGCCTTCGCCTCAACCTCGGAAAGTGTTGATTTTGAAGACTTTCGCTGCAAATTGATGCTGTGAGGACCGCGCGGGCACTCAAAAACCACTCTATAAGCTTTGCTCATACCCTAGTATAGCCGGTATTCCGCCATTTCGGCGCGATTATTGATGGTTCGTGCAACCTATTAGTTCACACCGCGAAACCGCCGTTCGTGCCGCGAAACGCTAGTCGCCGCCCTTTGATTTCCGCCTCGTCGATATTCGGCTTGCCTTGCTGGCCGCCCACCGCTCTATCGCGCCCTCTCTGGCATGGCGTTGCATTTGCTTCTCGGCGGCATTGGCGTCGCCGTATTTCTCCTGCGGAGCTGCTGAGGCTTCCCGAAAACTGAGCGGGTCCCGGAGATTTTGCAATTCGCGATAGAAGTAGAGGGCGGTCGGGCGCTTGCCCGTGAACCTCATTCCCTTCAGGAACGCAGTCTCTTCCTCGCTGGCATCGCCGCTCATCGCCCGATTGCGAATGAATTCCTTGAAGCCGGGCTCTTCCTCGAAGTTCCCGTTCGATTCCATTTCCATAAATTCGAGCTTCTTCAAAAAGCCGGGCGCCAGCCTGCGGTTCAAAACGATCTCCATGCCGAAATTGTTCAGGTCGATGTCCCAGGAATCAATCAGCGGCGCGAGGAACGCCGTGCAGTGCTCCGTGGAAACATGAAAGGCGTCAACGTCGAGGAATCCCAGAACGATCGCGCGCATCTCCTCGTAGCTTCGGCCGTTCACCTGCGCGACGCGCTTCAGCCAGCCTTCGCTTTCCAATTCTCTTCTGGCCACTCGCTTCACCACGTCGAGCAGCTTCTGCGTCACGAGCCGCTCCAGTTCGCCGAACGGCTGGCGCTCAAAAATCGAGCGGATTTCCCTCGCCTTGCCGGGAGCGCACTTGCGCAAGAGCAGCTCGCGCACGTCCTCGAACAGCGGCGCGGGAGCATTCGTTAGCTTCTTCTTCAGTTCCTCGGTGCGCTCGTGTCCGGCCAGCTCGGAAAGCTTTCGCGGCGGAAGCTTCAGGAATTTCCCCATCTTGGCGTAGATTGCCGTGCGGCCCGGCGCGGGCGGCAGCTTCTTTCCCGACAGGAGTTGGGAAACATAAGAGTCCGTAACGCCGGCGGCGCTGGCCAGATCTTTTTGTTCCAGATGCAATTCTTCCAGCCGCTGCCTGATCGCCGTGCGCACGTTCACTGCGGGCCTCCGGGAACTTCCGGCCTGCCGCTGCGCCGGAATTAACCTACGAACGATAATCACAGAATTGGATTGACATTTCAAGTTAATTAACTCAATATAGTTAACGGACTGAGGGATTCTTCAGGTGACCTTACAACTGGAAGTTGTCTGAACCGTTTCTTGGCCATCAGAAACCTAAGGAGACCCAACATGTTTGCTCGACGTGTCTATATGCACTTGAAACCCAATACCGCTGCGGATTTCACGCACAAGCTCGAACACGAAGTCATCCCAGTCCTTCGTAAGCAGAAGGGCTTCCTGGACGAAATTTCATTTGTAGCCCCATCTGGAATCGAAGCGTTTGCCATCAGTCTGTGGGACAGGCCGGAAAGCGCGGAGGCTTATAACCGCGCGTCCTATCCGGAAGTCACCAAGACGCTCGCGTCCGTGATTGACGGGCCGGCCCAGGTGGAGACCTTCAATGTCGTGAACTCCACTTTTCACAAGATTGCTGCTGCTGTAACGGTCTAGTTCATTCCAGAAATTCGCTCGAGGGGGCGGAACAATTCCGTCCCTTTGAGCGAGCGGCAGGAAACGAAGTCGGGGCGAAGCTTCTGGCACAAGGAGAAGCAGATGCAACTCGTACTGTGGGTCGTCGAAGGTTTGGCGGCAGGCTGGATCACAGGAAAGGTGCTGTCAGGAATCGGTCGCGACTTGATGTTGGATAGCGTAATGGGCATGGCCGGCGCCATCGCGGGGGGATTTTTCATGAATGCTTTCGGTTTCTTCGGCCCAGGACAAATGATTTACTCAAATTTGACCGCGATCCTGGGCGCCATTGTTTTCACCGTGGCTGCGCGCCTGATCAGCGGAAAGCGCGAATCCAGAGCAACGGCCTAGCTCGATAAGTCGCTGCACCGGTTGGATCTTTAGTTTGACGGCCGTTCGATGCCTCTCTGGCAGTTGTCGAACGGTGAAGGAACTCGATCGGACGGAACGAGGGCCATGTGCCTGCAAAAATCATGAATGGATTTCCACTGCGGCGCTGCTCCTGGTTTTTCAACCCCATCGTATCCGGCACGCTCTCTCACAGAATGATCCGATGGCTGGATTCAGTTTGCCTCAAGCGCGTAGCCGCAAAGGCGTGAGTTAAATGCCGCCAAGCACCACGAACGCGTCCGGGAAATCGCCTATGGCACATGAGATCACAACGGGAACAATCCTGATCAAGAACGGCGCACCGCTGCCCATTGGTCTGCAATTCGAAACCGAGGCAGGCGTGCCCGGCTGGCGAGTCGTCAAAGGCTTCGACGCACCCGCGATGAACCGGGCCATCCAGAAAACGGGCTGGACTTACTTTTGCTTGGCCGGAGAAATTAAGACCACCGTATTCGGCATTGATACGCAACGAATGGTGCGCACGGCGATCGCGCGCATTCTGATCGATCCGCGCTCGGAAAACTGCAATTCCCTTGAAATCACGCGATTGGTTTCCGTCGGCTCGGCGCGATTCCCGCTCGTTCACTACGTAACCGTATCCGCCCAGTCGCGGCACATCCAGGAAAGCATCTTTCTCGGCGGCAAGGCACGTCCCGAGTTGAAGACAAAGAAATTCGAGCCGCCGGCCGCCGCGCAGGCAATTGCGGGCGAGAAGAAAGCGCTCGCGCAAGAACCGGCGAAACACGTCCGCGCGGCTTCGGTCTAGTGTCAGCAATTAATTGAACAGTTTGAAGGAGATGCTCACATGAAGTCGCTACGCAATATCGCCATCGCACTTGCCGTGCTTCTGATTTTCGCTCCATTGCTTCACGCGCAAGATCTCTCCAAATACCGCAGCTTCTCACTGGGAACAAGCTTGATGGAAATCTCCAAGCAAGTGAACGCGAGACCCGCCGACGCTATCGTCATGCATCCGGGCCCTGCGTTGATTCAGGAGCTGACGTATTGGCCCTACCGTTCCTACGAGGCCTCGGCGCCATCCGAGCCCGTCCAAGAGATCGCATTTTCTTTCTACAATGGGGAACTCTACAAAATGGTCGTCACCTATGAGGGTCGCTCGACGCAAGGCATGACTCCGGTGGACATGGTCCGAGCCATCTCCGCGATATACGGCGACGCAACCGTGGCGGCAGCCGCGGCAAATCCTTCCGACATTGGAATCTCTGACCGCACGGGCGCGCCCATCGCCATGTGGGGAGATACGCAAAACTCGCTGACATTGTCCCGCTCTCTTCTATCAAACGCGTTTCAGCTCGTCTTCGTTTCCAGACAAAAGAACGTCCAAGCCGACGCCGCCATCTCCGATGCCACCAAGCAAGCCCGCGAAGACGCTCCCCAAAAAGAAGTCGCACGCGCAAAAAAAGAAACCGATGACCTAGAAGCGCAACGCCAAACAAACCTGAAAGTCTTCCGGCCGTAGATTAGGCTGCACTTCGCCGCCGTGCAGTAGTAGCGCTGGCGTCCCCGCCGGCATCTTACGACCACGCACGTCGGCGAAGGCACCAAACGTCCGCGGACCAATCCGCCGAACGAGTGCTATTCCCCACCAATTCATCACCACAAGAAGCTCAAGCGCCCATTCCGCTCGACCCACACAAGCATTTAGCAGCTCTAAAGATGCAGTATGATGCTCCTTCCGAAGCGGCGGCATCGCCGGAAGGCGTGCACGACAGCGAACGATCGAGAAGTAGAATCGTCCTCTCCACGGAGATCACTCAATGAAGCTTGCAAACTATGTATCCGGCCAATGGAAAGAAGGCGCGGGCGCCGGAGAGGCGCTCGTCGATCCGGTCACCGGAGATGAACTTGGCCGCATTTCCTCGCAAGAGATTGACGTCCGCGGGGCGCTCGATTTTGCGCGCGCGCACGGCGTGCCGGCTCTTCAGGCATTGACCTACGGCCAGCGCGCCGAGCTGCTCGCCAAGCTCGGCGAAGTTCTAACCGCAAATCGCGATGAATACTTCCGCATTTCACTTCTCAATTCCGGCGCAAACGCCGCAGACGCCTCATTCGACGTCGATGGCGCCCTCTACACCATGAAATTCTTCGCCAAGCTCGGCCGCCCGCTCGGCGAGGGCAAGCTCTTGAAGGAAGGCGCGGTGCTGCCGCTCTCGAAGACCAATGTCTTTTCCGCTCAGCACTTTCTCGAGCCGGCCAAAGGCGCGGCCGTCTTCATCAACGCATTCAATTTTCCGGCATGGGGCCTCTGCGAAAAAGCCGCACCCGCGCTGCTCTCCGGCGTTCCCATCGTAGTCAAGCCCGCATCGCCGACTGCCTGGCTGACGCACAAAATGGTCGAAGACATCGTGAAATCCGGAATTCTGCCCGACGGCGCAATCTCCGTCCTCTGCGGCTCAGCGCGTGATCTGCTCGACCACGTCCGCGAAGGCGACACCGTTTCATTCACCGGCTCGGCCGATACGGCTGCGCGCATCCGCTCGCACGCGAATGTCTTGCGCCGCTCCGTCCGCGTCAACGTCGAAGCCGACAGCATCAACTCCGCCATTCTCGGCCCCGACGCTGCGCCGGGAACCGATCTCTTCGATCTCATCGTCAAAGAAGTCGTACGCGAAATGACGCTCAAAGCCGGCCAGAAATGCACCGCGATTCGCCGCATCCTGGTCCCGCGCGCGCAGTTGAAAGCGTTGGGCGAAGCCATTTCGGCGCGTCTGGCGTCCACCAAAGTAGGAAATCCGCGAAATGCCGAAGTGAAAATGGGCCCAGTGGTGAATAAAGCCCAGCAAACGTCGTGCCTCGAAGGCCTGCGCAAATTGAAAGAAGAATGTTCCGTGGTCTTCGGCGGAGATGAAAAGTTTCAACCGGTCGATGCCGATCGCGAAAAATCAGCTTTTATCCAACCGACGCTGCTGGCCTGCAACGATGGCCTCGACGCGAAATACGTGCACGACGTCGAAGTCTTCGGCCCCGCCGCAACACTAGTTGCGTACGATAGCACCGAAAATCTCATCGCCATCGCCCGCCGCGGCCTCGGCTCGCTCGTTGCTTCGATTTTTTCGAATGATGCGAGCTTCGTCCGCAACGTAGTCCTCGGAATCGGCGACATGCACGGACGCCTCGTCGTCGTAGACTCGAGCGTCGGCACGCAACACACCGGCCACGGAAATGTGGTTCCCAGTTGCCTGCACGGCGGACCCGGAAGAGCCGGCGGCGGCGAAGAACTCGCCGGTCTCCGCGCGCTCCTGCTCTATCATCGGCGTTTCGTCGTGCAAGGACCTCCGAGCTTGCTCAGCGAACTCGCGGCGCTCTCGGCCGATGCGAGTCTGCTCTATTCATGAGCCTCGTCGAAAATTATCGAACGCCTCTCCTCCCGCATTGAGGCACAAGCCATGAGCGTGAGGCCGCCGAGCACTTCGCCGCCCGGAGCGGCTGCGCCCGATTGGGATCGCATCGCTAACAGCGAAGAGTTCAAACATCTCCTCGCCATCAAGCGCCTCTTCATCGTCCCGGCGTTCGTCTTCTTCCTCATCTACTACTTCCTGTTTCCCGTCCTCATCGGTTTCGCACCGAAGTTCATGTCCACGCCGGTAATCGGCGCGTTCACTCTCGCCTACGCGTTTGCGTTCTCGCAATTCTTCGTCGGCTGGATCATCGCCTGGTTCTATTTGCGAGCTTCGGCAAAATTCGATCTGCTCGCCGGAGACATTCTCGCGCGCGTCGCCGATCAAAAAGGGGAGAAGTAAGTGTCCGTGTCCGTCGCGGTCTTTCTCGCCTTTGTGCTTGCGACGCTCGGAATCACTTACTGGGCCGCAAAGCGCTCGCGCGGCGCCAGCGCCTATTTCGCCGCGGGCCGGAAGATCACCGCGTGGCAAAACGGATTTGCCGTCGCCGGCGATTTCATGAGCGCCGCGTCGTTCCTCGGCGTGATCGGCCTCATCGCGCTGCAGGGCTTCGATGGCTTTTTCTATTCCGTCGGCGGCTTCGTCGCTTTCGTCACCATCCTCCTTCTGGTGGCCGAGCCGCTGCGGAACGCAGGCCGCTTCACCATGGGCGACCTCCTCGCGTATCGCCTGCAGCCGCGGCCGGTGCGCGCCATGGCCACGCTGAGCACTCTCGCGACCATCATTTTCTATTTGCTCGCGCAAATGGTCGGCGCCGGAGCTCTAGTCACGCTGCTTTTCGCCGGCTCGGGCATCAGCTTCAAGATGGGCGTCATCGGCGTCGGCACATTGATGATGCTCTACGTCGTATTCGGCGGAATGCTGGCAACCACCTGGGTTCAGATCATCAAAGCCGTGATGCTGATGGCCTGCACGATCGCCACGACACTCCTAGTCCTCGCCCACTTTCATTTCCAGCCCGGCCAGCTTTTCTTGGCCGCTACAAACGTCTCCTATCACCAGGGTGGCCGGTCGCTCGTCACCAACTTTCTGCGGCCCGGCATGCACTTCCGTCCGCCGTATGGCGCGCTCGATTTAGTCTCGCTGAGCTGCGCGCTGATTTTCGGCACCGCCGGGCTGCCGCACATTTTGGTGAAGTTCTATACGGTGCCCGACGCGGTCACGGCGCGAAAAAGCGTAGTCTGGACCATGGGCTTGATCGGCAGCTTTTACCTCATGACCTCCATCATCGGAGTGGGCGCGAGCGTTCTGGTCGGCCCCGACTACATCGTCACGCATGGCGGAACGAACATGACCGCGCTGCTGCTGGCCCGCGCGCTGGCAGGCGATACGTTCCTCGCCATCGTCTCGGGCGTAGCGTTCGCCACGATTTTGGCCGTGGTCGCGGGGCTCACCATCGGCGCGTCCACCTCTTTCGCGCACGATTTCTGGTCCAACGTGATTCATCGCGGCGCCGTGCGGCATCCCGGCGAAATCGTGCTCGTGGCGCGCCTCGCAGCCATTGCCGTCGGCATCATTGCGATCGTTCTCGCCATCGGCCTGGGACCAAACTCGAATGCGGTAATCCTCGCGACCATGGGCATGGCCGTGGCGGCCTCGGCCAATTTTCCCGTCATCGCGCTTTCGATTTTCTGGCGCCGCTTCAATACCGCGGGAGCCGTGTCAGGAATGTCCGTGGGATTGCTGGCTTCGGTGGGCTTGATTCTTGCGGGCCCGTCATTCACAGGAATCGATCCGCCGGGGGTAGCGGGCGCCGCGCATCATTTATTTCGAGCGAGGCCTTGGTTTCCGCTGGAGAATCCAGGGATCGTTAGTGTTCCGCTAGGCTTTCTCGCCGCTATAATCGGCACGCTGCTGAACCGCGAGCCGAGCGCAGAAGAAAAGTTCAGCGAGTTGGTCGTGCGCGCCAACACCGGCCTGGGCGCCGAGAAAGCCGCGTTGCACTAAAATAGTGCACTTGAAAAACAGTGATTTTTTCCCGATTAGACCGAGGTGCTCTCCTTATCTTTTCAATGGTTTAGAGTGGTCTCTAATAATTTCCTTCCCGATTAGAATTTGGCTTGGCCGGAGGGGGATTGGTTGAGGGTTGGCTTCGTTGGGGAAAGGCGTCCGCTGCTGGCTTAGGCCAGACATTTTGTGGCAACTCCTGTTTGAATTGTATGGCGCGGACTGCGGCTGGCTCTAGTGAGCCGGACCTTGCGCCGGGACTTCGGCTTACGACAGAGAACTTTATAGCATATGTTAGTTAATTAGTCAACAGAAAAATCAAGGCTTGAACTGCGGGATGGCCTGAAAATTTCGGTTCATCGCTAGCGATACCTTGGGGGATTCACCGACTGATCCATGCCCATGCATTTTTCTCCGCCCTTGGCGACATTGACGCAGATGAGTTGCGGGACTGGCGTCGCGAACGCCGCCTTTAGTGCGGGCTCGAGATCTTCCGGGCGGTCAACTTCCTGCGCGGCCATGCCGTAGCCTTCCGCAATTTTCACGATATCGATTCCTGGTATATCCATGCCATGAACGTTGCGGCCCACTTGCGTGAAGTCGCAAAACGATTTCAGAGCGGTGTAATCAGAGTTGCGCAGAACGATTACGATAACCGGGGCTTTGTGTTGCACCGCGGTCCACAGCGCCTGGACCGAATATTGGATCGAGCCATCGCCGACCGGGCAAACGACTCGCCGCTTCGGATCCGCCATTTGCAAACCAACCGCCGCAGGCAGACCAAATCCGAGGATGCCGTTCGGCACGGAATAAAACGAGCCCGGCTCATCCAATTCAATATAGTGGTCCACATCTCCTTTCGACGATGGACACTCCTCCGCGACGACCACGTCGCGCGGCATCACCTTATTAAGGACGCTGAGCAGATAAGCCGGCGTCATAGGATGTTCGGCCTTCGGCACTGGCGGTTTTATCCGCCCCTCTGAAGTCTTCCCTTGCCGCGCTCGCGCATGCTCGCGAATATATTTCGCCGCCGCGGCGATATTTCCGACAATGCTCGTCCCCGCCAATGCAGCAGCCGCGTGTTCCGGTGAATTTGTGATTTGAAAAAGTTTCGTGCCGCGCTTGATCGGCTCGCCGGGCACGTAGGCGTAATAAAGAAAAATCGGCGCGCCCAGCACGACCACGGTGTCATAAGCCGCCAACTGATCCGCCAGCGGCTGCTGAGCCGGCAACAAGCCGCCGCGAAATAGCCGGTGCCGCCGCGGGAACGTCCAGCGCGGGGGAATCGGCTGCTGATAGACGTCAGCATTGAGATGTTCCGCCAACGCAATCACGTCATCCCAGCCGCCATCTTCCTCAATCTGCGCGCCAGCCACGAGCGCCGGGTTGCGGCTGGAATCAAGCGCCCGAACCACTTCATCGAACGCCGCCGGATCCGCCATAACAGTGTGCGTCACGCGGCGAAATTCCACCGGCGCGCATTCATGGGTCCAGTCGTCCATCGGAATGGAAATGAAGACCGGCCCCATCGGCGGCTGCATCGCCAGGTAATATCCGCGCGCAATCGCCGCGGGCACATCTTCCGCCCGCAAGGGCTCGTGCGCCCACTTCACGTATGGCTTTACCGTTTCCACCGCGCGGCTCACCAAAAAAGGCTCCGCCAGAACATGCCGCCGATCCTGCTGCCCGGTCGTCACCACCAGGGGCACGTGCCCGCCAAACGCATCCACCAGCGCCGAAAGCCCGTTCCCCGCGCTGGCAATCGAATGTAGATTTACAAAAGCAGCCTTCCCGGTCCCCAGCGCATATCCCAAACCGATTCCCGCAGCCGAGCGTTCGTGCAGCGCCAGCACGTACTTGAAATCCGCGGGCATATCGCGCAGAAAAGGCAATTCCGTCGAGCCGGGATTGCCGAAGATCACGTTCATCCCCGCGTCGCGCAAGACCTGATAGGTAACTTCTCGAACGGTGCTCAACACGTCGCTCCGTCAGTTCTGGATTCGAAAGCCGTCGACTTTCACGCGGAACAGCGCATAGGGCTTTTTGCGCAAATCCTGGCCGTTATGAAAAATGCCCTGCCGCTCGATCTGATTCACGATGAAATAAAGGTAGCCGTTGGCCGCAAGCGAGAGCGTATCGGGCCAAAGCACCCGCGGATCGTGCACCAGCGTTTCCATCTCGCCGTCCACATTCCGTCGCGTAATCGAGTCATGCTCGTAATCGCTGATGTAAACCCGCCCTTGCGTATCCGATTCCAGTCCGTCCCCGCCTCCGCCTTTTTCCCCCAGATCTTTCACCGTGGCCGCCACGTCGGCATCGGAAACGGTCCGGTCGGCAAGCGCATCCGCGTTCACGCGGTAAAGATGCCGGCTCGTCAAAGGGCAATAATAAAGAATCTTTCCATCCGGACTGATGGCGATGCCATCCGAGCCCACAGCAAACTTAGCCGGCGGCTGTCCCGGCAGCTGCATCTGCAAAACTTCTCCCTCCACAATCGGCACGAACGCAGGATCCGGCTTCGTCGAAGGATGATCGTTCAAGCGCCGCCAACTCTCACCGGTCGCAAGATCCACCACAATTATTCCGTTCGCGCCCGATAAAGACGAATCCGTAATAAACGCCGTGCCGGCAGCTCCCCGGTGCATATCGAATCGCACGTCATTCAGATAACTCGTCGCCAGCGCAATACTCCCGGGAAACACAATTTTCTTCACAATCTGGTTCGTCCGCAGATCGATGCCCAACAGTTTCGGCCCGCCCGGCTTCACCGGCCCAAACTGGATGCTGCCGGTATCGAGAACCCACAATTTTTCCCCGCTGGGATCAACCACCACGCTCTGCACGGAGACGAATTTTTCATCGAGCTGGTCCGCGGCTGTATAGCGATTGATTTCAGCATTGGGATAGGCGAACGTCTTGCCATCTTTCACTTCCGCCACGGTGTACTCGACGTCGTCGCCCCAGCGCGGAAAGTTAACAAAAATGCGGCCATCATTGGCCACGGTCACGCCCGTCGGCATCGGCCCGTCAAACCTGGCGACCAGTTCGAGTTGCCCGATGACATGCTCTTTAGAGATCTCCTGCCCCGAGCACAGAGCCGGAATCAGAAGAGACGCGCATAGCAGGAAACCTGCCCTCAGGGTTCGTCGCTGCATTCCGCCTCCGTAAATTTCTCGATGCCGCCCGAATCGCAGCGCGCGCAGTCTGCGCTAGGCAATTCTCTTCTTCTGTCCGGGAAGTTTAAAGACCCGCCGCACCGATTCCAGGAAGGAGAGCGTGACCGCCGAGTCCTCGCCCTTCCGCCACGCCGCGCAAACGTCAATCTTCGCTTCCGGCTCATTCAACCGTATCGTCGCCAGCTCGAGGCCCGCCACCGATCGGTTCACCGTTGCGCCCGCTCCCACAAATATCCCTTTTCCCGAGGCAATCATGATCGCTCCAGCCTCTTCATGCGCCTCGACGTGCGTCAACGTCAGGTGCGGCGTCAATCCCTGCCGGTTGTATAGGCCCAAAATTTTGTCGTAAAGCCCGGTCGAAAAATTCCGGTCGAAGATGATCAGCGGCTCATCCGCTACATCCTTCAGTTTCAAATTCCTGCGCTTCGCCAAACGGTGGGTCTTCGGAAGAACAACCACGAACTCTTCTTCAAACAGCCGGTAGCAATCCAGATGCAATTGATCGACGGGCGGACGCAGGAATCCGACATCTATCTCGCCGTTCTTGAGAGCTTCATTCTGCTGCGTGGAAAAAATATCCTTACACTCCACTTCCACGGCGGGCCAGTGTTCGCGATGCTGGAATACAACTTTGCTGACCGCCGCTCCCAAACCCGACGCGACGCCGATGCGGACAACGCCGGACTCGCCTTTCTGCGCGTGGCGCGCAGCCTGCGCAGCATGACCGGCCTGTACGATCAGCTTACGCGCTTCCTCGAGAAACGCCTGTCCGGCTTTGGTCAGCTCCACGCGGCGCTTATTGCGCGTGAAAAGCGTGACGCCCAAATCCTCTTCCAATTGGCGTATCTGACGGCTGAGCGGCGGCTGCGCGATGTGCAGTTGCTCTGCGGCCCTGCGGAAATTGCGGTACTCCGCAACCGCGAGAAAGTAGCGAACGTGACGTAATTCCACGGGCGGCTATTCTATACCCTCTGACAATTTCTCCTGCATTGGCACTCGTAGGGCCCGGTCTTCAGCCGGGCCTCTCCGTGCACGATCGAGCCATAGTCGCCTCTCGCTCACGCCGCTATTCCCGCTCCCGGCGATTCTGAAGCTCGCGCAGTTTGAACCGCTGTAATTTCCCCGTCGATGTCTTAGGCAGCTCGGGAACGAACTCGACCCATCGCGGCCGCTTGTAACCGCCCACGCGCTGCGCCACCCATTCTTGCAGATCATGCGCGAGATCATCTTTTGCGGGGAACTCCGGCTTCACCACCACGTAGGCCGCGGGCTTGGTCAGCCCGCTCTCATCATCCCGCGCGACCACCGCCGCCTCCAACACTGCCGGATGCGCGATCAGCGCGCTCTCCACCTCCGCCGGACTGAGCCATCTTCCATTCACTTTGAACGTATCGTCGGCGCGTCCGGCATACCAGTAGTAGCCGTCTTGATCCTGATGATATTTGTCGCCAGTGCGAAACCAGGGCCCATCAAACGCCGCCTTGGTCTTCTCAACCTGGTTCCAATAACCCGCGCAAATCGAATCGCCCTTCACCGCCAGATTGCCAATCTCTCCCGGCGCCACAATATTTCCGTGCTCATCCACGATCTTCGCTTCATATCCGGGAATAATCTTTCCGCTCGAACCGGGCCGCGCCTCCCCGGGACGGTTGGCAATCACCATCTGCAAAGTCTCCGTCGAGCCGAGGGCATCGAGAATCTCAATCCCGAATTTTTCCTTGAAGCGCTCGAATAGTGGCGCGGGAAGTGATTCACCGGCGGAGACAGCGTGGCGCACGCTGGACAGGTCAAATGCACGGCCGTTCTCGCTGCGGTGCGCGAGGAGCGCGGCATAGTTGGAAGGCACGGAGAAGAACAGGGTCGGCCGGTAGCGTTCGATATCGGCGAAGATTCCCGCCGGAGAAGGCCGCGCCGGAGAAAGAATGGTCGTGGCTCCCGCGGACAACGGAAAATAACCCGCATTTCCCAAGCCGTACGCAAAAAACAAGCGCGCCACGCTATAGCAGCGGTCACTCTCGTTCATGCGCAGGATTCCCTTGGCGTATCGCTCCGCGCACACCACCATGTCGCGGTGAAGATGTATGCACGCCTTCGACGCTCCAGTGCTGCCGGACGAATAAAGCCAGAAAGCAGGCTCGTCTTTGCCGGTCGTCTCAGCTTCCAGCACGGCCGACGATGAGTTCAGCGCGTCGCTCAGCGACTTGCAGTCTGCGCGCGATTCTCCCGCAACGATGATCTCTTTCAGATTCGGAAGGCGTTCCCGGGGAATCAATCGCAACTGCGGCAGCACCGTCTCGTCCACCACCGCCACGCGCGCCGCGGAATCGTTCAACACGTATTCGTAATCTTTCGGCTTCTGAAACGGATTCACCGGAACGGCGACAGCTCCGATCTTGATCGCGCCGAAGTAGCAATAGAGGAATTCGGGGCAGTCGAGCAGCAGCAGGAGCACCCGCTCTCCCCGCCGGACTCCCAGCGCGCGAAACAGATTGCCCGCCTGATTGGTCTTCTCCAACAGCGTCCGGTAGCTCACCCGCTCGTCGCCGCATTCGACGGCGATCTTTTCCCCGCGCCCCTCGAGGACGTTGCGGTCCACCAGGTGACTGGCGACGTTGAATCTTTCGGGCAGGGTGATCACGGAATTTCTTTTCTTCTCGCGCCAGCGGGCATAGAATCTCGCTGTTTCCCTCGAATGACGCGGGAGTATAGCATGGGCGATTATCGCTCGACGGGCGTTGGGGCACAGCGCGACGTTCTCGCCGCTTACGCTCGCCCATTCGCGCTTCGTTTTCTCCCTCGCGCTCCGCTCGCGCCGGCACGCAGCGCCGAAACAATCTCGCACCAAGTGTTCGAGTTAGCGCCGCGCGCCTCTGCGGCTGCTTCGCCGGCGCTGCCTGCTTTGCGCCACGCTCTGATACCTTTCAGGTATGAGACTCAAACTCAACATGTATTGGACACTTTTCCGCTTCCCAACCATTCTCCGCTCACGTGGGGGCCATCTTTCGTCTGGCGGAGCTTGGGGATTCGCTATTTTGCACACAATCTAAGTCTAGTTCCCATCGAGGCGCAGTCGCTTCTCCTTGAAAGGAGTGTTCTATGAGAGCACGCACGACTCTGCTGGCTATCCTGTTGTTCGCGATTTCGTTTGGTGGCGTTTATCCCGCCGCCGCGCAAGTCAGCGTGGCTCAATTGAACGGAACCGTGCGCGACGAAAGCGGCGGCACCGTCGCCAAGGCCGCTGTCTCTCTGCGCGACCTCGATACCAACCGCACGTATACCACGTCCACAAACGATCGCGGCTACTACGTGCTGCCCAATCTCACGCCGGGCCGGCTCGAACTGAAGGTCTCGTTCACGGGTTTCTCGAACTACGTTCAGACGGGCTTGATCCTCACCGTCGGACAAACAGCGACCGTCGACATCATCCTGAAAGTGGCCACCAAGGGCGAGGAAGTAGTGGTCACCGGCGAAACGCCGGTCATCGAACCCACGAAGACGGAAATCAGCCAGGTAATCGACACCAAGCAGATCGATTCTCTGCCTATCAGCGGGCGCCTTTTCACCGACTTCGCGTTATTGACGCCGGGAGTCGCCACGGGCCGCACCAGTTTGCAATCCACAATTACCGAATTTGAAGTCACGCGCGTTTCCTTTGCGGGCATGCGCGACCTCAGCAATGAAGTCACCGTGGACGGCGCGGACAACATCAACACCGCGACGGGCTCGCAGCGTTCGACGCCGCCGCAGGAAGCCGTCAGCGAATTTCGCGTGGTCAACAACAGTTTCGGCGCCGAATACGGCCGCGCGCTCGGCGGCATCGTCAATATCGTCACGAAATCCGGCACGAACGATTTGCACGGCTCGATTTACGATTACTTGCAGAACAGCGCCACCGACGCTCGTTCGCTCCTGCAAGTCGCGCCTCAATCTAAGGCTCTGCGCCAGAATCAGTACGGCGCCACCGTCGGCGGTCCCCTCCAGAAGGACAAGACATTCTTCTTCGCAAACTACGAAGGCCAGCGCCGCGGCGAAGCTCCTACGTATCCGACCACGCTGCTGGAGCCAGTCGTGACTTGCGCCGTAGTAGTCCCGAGCTGTGCAGGCGCCACTCCGACCACAAATTTGGCGCTCATCGATCAAGCCAAAGCTGCTCTGGGAATTGCGCCCGAGAACTTGAATATCCTTAAGACCAAGGACAACGACTACGGGATCATCAAACTCGATCATCAATTCAATCCCAGCAATCGCTTGTCCGTGCGCTACTCGATTGAAGACGCCCGCGACTTGAATCAGTTGGTCGGCAGCACGCTGGACGGCGGCGGCATTGGAGCGCCGAGCAGCGGTCACGATGTTTTCCTGCGCGACCAGTCGCTAGTCGGCGCCTGGACTTCGACGCTCAAGCCGGACCTGGTCAACAGCGTTCTCGTTCAGTGGGCGCGCCGCCATTACAATTTCCCCGGCACCACCGGAGAACCCAACCTCGACATCCCGAATACTCTTCTCTTCGGACACAACTTCGGCGTACTCGATGCCATTTACGAGAGCCGCGTGCAATTTTCGGATTCGCTGGCGTGGGTCAAGGGGAATCACGTCGCGAAGTTTGGTGTGGACGTCAACTACGTCAAGAATTTCGTGATCTGGCCCGGCTTCACGCCCATGCGCATCGTCCTGCCGGGCATCAATTGCTTGGTGGACTTCGCCAACTTCGTCAATCCTCTCGCCGGAGTTCCCTCGGCTCCGGCGGACGGTCCGTGTCCAACGGCCGCTCCTCCGTTTTTCCCGTCCAGCCCGTTCGGCGGAAATACCAACGACTTTCTCAACGGCGTTCCCATCGTCTTCTGGGGCGACCCGGTGGGCAGCGGCGCGGTAGCGCCGGGATTCGAGCCCCCGCCGATCCCGACGAACTGGCAGAACGCATATCTGCCTGGGCAAACCGTCAATTTCTCGGAAACGCTGAACCACAGCTACTACGGTTTCTTCGCGCAGGATCAGTGGCGTCTTACTTCGAAATTTACCGTGAATTACGGTCTTCGCTACGACTTCGAGACCGGCCTCTCGAAGCAAATCCACTCGCATTACGCAGGCGTCCAGCCGCGCATCGGATTTGCGTACTCGCCAAACAGCAAGACGGTGATTCGCGCCGGCTTGGGCCTTTTCGACGATCGTTACAATCTCTCCTTCCTCTTCATCACGCAGCCGCAGCGGCCTAACACCATTCCTGGTGAAACGCTGCCCGGAATCCGCGCGGGCGCAGATTCGGCCACGTGGGTTCTGAATCAATTGGGTCCTGGGCCACCGAATCCGGGCGGTATGCAGATCTTCCCGGCGCCAGCCGCCGCAACGCTGATCACCACCGGCGTCGTACCGCCGGAATACCTCACCGGCGCGCCGAACCAAACCGTCACGGCAGGCTCGGGAATGGTGGACCACGCCAGCAAAATTCCATACTCCGAGCAGGCCAATCTCGAAGTGGACCGCGAAATCGGGCACGGTTTGGCGATCAGCGCGGGATACCTCTTCGTCGCGGCGCATCACTTGGTTCGCGCCGAAAATTTGAATGTCTGCCCGCCGGACGGCGCTGCCGCATCGACGACCGTTCCCGCCATCACCCCCGGCACTCCCGGCTGCGCGATTGGACCGGCGTCGGCAATTCCCCCAGGCTGGCCCGCAGGCAAAGCCTATTTTTACAATGGCAATCCCGGCGGCAACTCAGCGTATGCCAATTCCGGCTTGCTTTATTTCACGGATAACTCCGGCAATTCGGTCTATCACGGCTTGACCCTGCAGGTGAGCGAGCGGATCAAATACTTCAGCTTGAACGCCAACTACACCTTCTCGCACACGCTCGACGACGGCACCTTCACCACCTTCGTCAGTACGCCGCAAGATTTGTACGACCGGCCGCTCGAGCGCGCCAACTCCAACCAGGATGTCCGTCATCGCTTCATCGCCAATTTCACAGCCGATGGACCGAAGGACAGCTTCCTGCGCAATTTCTCGTTCAGCAGCATCATCACGCTGCAGTCTCCGCGCCCGTTCACGGAGTTTGTCGGCTTCGACGCCAACGGCGACACGAATCCGGTAACCGATCGCGTCGGAACCATTCCAAGAAATTCCTACTTTGGCGACGACCTCTACTCCTGGGATCTGCGGCTCTCGCGCTACTTCCAGATCAAAGAGCGTCTAAGACTCGATCTGATGGTTGACGCTTTCAATCTCCTCAATCGTCCCAATGTCGACGAGGTCACGTCCGTGTACGGCGCCGCCGTCTTCTGCGGGAACGGCGCAATCCCAACGCGCTACAAAGACAAGGCCACCATCACCACGCAGCAAACCGCTGCATTTTTCGACTCCGCACCTCCGGGAACCGTGCCTCCGAGCTGTCCGGTGAGTGGCCTGGGGCTTACTCCAGCTCCCCCGGTGCCGAACGCGCTCTTCGGCACGCCGAGAACGATGCTGAACCCAAGGCAGTTCCAGTTCGCAGCAAAGTTCTCGTTCTAACGAAGTCAAGGGGCGGGCAAGCGATCAAATCGCTTGCCCGCACTCTAATCTGGCGCCGGCCTTCAGGTCGGCATCTGTGATCCACTCGCCGAAACAACCAACGTCCGCTAAGTTGCCGCGCCGGCTCCGTCGCGCCGAACTTCCGCAAGACACCGAAGCCCTGGCCCGCTACTTGATCGGAAAAACCCTCGTCCGCGAAACCCCGCGCGGAAGAATCATCGGCCGCATCGTAGAAACCGAAGCCTACGTCCTCGGCGATTCCGCTAGCCACGGCTTCCGCGGCCTTACTCAGAGAAATCGCTCGCTCTTCCTCCACCGCGGGCACGCCTACGTCTATTTCATCTACGGCATGCACTACGCCCTAAATGTTTCCGCCGGCGCAAAAGGCCAAGGCACCGGCGTCCTAATCCGGGCCCTCGAGCCCGTAGAAGGCATCGAACAAATGCAAAGAAATCGCGGCATAAAAAACATCCACGAACTTGCCAAAGGCCCAGGCCGTCTAGCCGAAGCCCTAAAAATCGACAAGCGTCTAGATGGAATAGATCTATGCACTGCAAAATCTCTGTGGCTGGGCGACGCGCTCGCGCCGCCCGCACCAATCTCCACCAGCAAGCGCATCGGCATCACCAAAGAAATCCATCGCCCTCTGCGTTTCTACGAGCGGAACAACCCGTACGTCAGCGGCCCCAAGCGCCTCAATCAATAGAAACGCCAAGACCATTCAGCTCGAAATGATCGATAATTCAAAACTGAGAGGAGTCCCCAATGTCGCAATCCGCGCCGCAACCCATCAAGCCCCCCTTCACAGAAGAATCCGCCCGCGCCAAAGTCCAATTCGCCGAAGACGCCTGGAACTCCCGCGATCCCGAGCGCGTAGCCCTCGCCTACACCGAAGATTCCGACTGGCGCAATCGCGACGAATTCATCCACGGCCGCGAAGAAATCAAATCGTTCCTCCGCCGCAAATGGACCAAAGAACTCGACTATCGCCTGAAGAAAACCATGTGGTGCTTCACCACAAATCGCATCGCCGTAACTTTCGAATACGAATCCCACGACGCCACAGGCCAATGGTGGCGCTCCTACGGCAACGAGCTCTGGGAATTCGACGCCACCGGCCTGATGCAACGCCGCATAGCCAGCATCAACGACGCCAAAATCCAGGAATCCGACCGCCGCATCCGCTGACGAGTATTTTCGTTGTCATCCCGAATCCGCCTAGGCGGATGAGGGATCTGCAGTTGCCCGCGCGCTCACCGTTGAGGCCGCCCTTGCCACTGTCCCCGCGCCAGCCGTCGTAGGGGCGCCGCTTGCTCCGCCCGCTCCACGTACACCCCACTGCAACGCTCGCCACGGCCTAAGCGTAAATCGATCGAATGTCTTGATTTTCTTGCTTTCTATTGCAATCAGGCAGGCGATTCGAAGATCTTCAACTCGCCGCCGGCGGCGCAATCCCCGGCGTCTTCAGATACTTGGTCCGCACGTCGCTCTTCCCGGCGCGCCCCTGCGTCGCGCCATTTGCCGGCGCGCCCACCAACTCCGCTTCCTCTTCCGCCGGCAGCGCTCCCACCGCCTGATTCCGCCCCGAATGTTTCGCTTCATAAAGCGCCCGGTCGGCCATCCCCAGCACTTCTTCGTAATTCACCGCGTCCGGAAAATCTGGATTCCACGGAAACGCCGCCCAGCCAATCGAGCAAGTCCGGTGCAGCGAAACTCCCGCGCCCTTGATCTCAAATGGCTCGCGCGACACATTCCCCAGCACCCGCGCCGCCAGCGCCACCGCATCCTTCCTCTCCGTGAAGCGCGATACCACCAAAAATTCCTCGCCGCCCCAGCGCACCAGCACATCCGAATGACGTATCGCCGAGCTGATCCGCCGCGTCATCTCGATCAACACTTGATCGCCCGCGTAGTGCCCGAAGCGATCATTGATTTCCTTGAAGTGGTCCGCGTCAATCAAATAAAAAATCAAATCGCGATTCCGCCTCGATTTATCCCCGGAAGCATAGCCGCGCACCGCCTGCCCCACATCCGCGGGAATCGTCACCTGAAAATATCGCCGGTTCCGCACGCTCGTCAGCGGATCGGTTAGCGTCATCTCCTCCAGCACGCGATTCGCTTCCGCCAGCTCCGCGCTGCGTTCCTCCACTGCCTTCTCCAGACGCAGCCGCTCGCGCTCCAATTGTTTCGTGCGGTTGCGAATCACTCCCACCAGCGCCAACAATCCCAGAAGCAACGCCCCGCCTCGCGTGTACCACTCCTGCCACCACGCCGGCTCAACCACAAAAGCAAATCGCGCCGGCGTACTCGCCGTTCCGCGCGACGACCGGCACGTCACATCAAAACGGTAATGCCCCGGCGGCAGCGCCGGATACCGCACGTCCCGCGAAGTCGTCTCGTTGACTTCCGTCTCCAACCCGTCCAGGCGGTACCCGCAGCGCACATTTTCCGGATCGCGGTAAGTCAGCGCCGCAAACTCCACGCTGAATGTGTTGTCGTCATGCGTCGCCTTCGGATTCACTTCGCTCAGACGGTTCTTCGTTCCAAGATGCGCGGCCGTAATCACCACCGTCGGCGCTACATCGTGATTGTCGTCGGCCACAAACGGATTGAAGCGCGCCAGTCCGCCGCTCGTGCCGAACAGCAACGTTCCATCCTGTTCCTCGTAAAATCCGCCAGCGCTCAAATCGTTCCAAATCAATCCATCCGAGCGCGTGAATCGCAGCGCGCCGCCGTTGTGCACAAACTCCGTCAGTCCGTGCTCGCCCCCGGCCCACACATTTCCCTGGTGATCCGCGCCGAGCATATAAATCTCCAGCCCCGGCAAGCCCTGCGCAATCCCGAAATGCGTCACCTGCGTTTTTCCATCCACGATTCGCAGCCGGCTCACTCCCAGCGCGTCGCGATAATGAAACCACGCTTCATTCGCATTCAGCGGCGCTATTTCCGTAACCTCATCCTCCATCAATCCATCGACCCGCGTGAATCGCGTCCACGAGTGTCCGTCGAAGCGCGATATTCCCTTATGCCCGCTGCCCCACAGCACACCTTCCGGACCCATCACGATGCGGCTGGCGCTGCCAATCACTCCCAGCCCCGGTGGCGTCGCCACATCCACAAATCGAAACGGCCGCTTCACCGATTCTAGCGCCTTCAGATAGCTGTAATTTCCGATCCACAATCGCCCGTCAGGCCCGCGGCTAATTCCCGTAGGATTTGGTTCAGGCGCCGCCACTTTTTCCGGCTGCAGCGTCACCGGATCAAAGCGCGTCAATCCTCCAGGAAAGCAAAGCGCCCAGACCGCTCCGTCCGCAGCGACCGCCATGTCGCGCACCGTCGAGCCGTTCAATCCATCTTTCGCTTTCCACACTCGCCACGCATGCCGTTCCGCATCCCACATCGCGAGGCCATTATTCGTTCCCACCCACAGCCGCTTCTGCAAATCCCGCAATTCGCTCCACACCACGTTGTCCGGCAATCCTTCGGCCTGCGTCCAACTCGCCCACGTCTTTCGCCCGATCCAGCGCTGAATTCCCGCGCCGCCCAACCCGATCCAATAAGCCCCCTCGCGATCCTCGGTGATCGTGAACGTCGCGTTCGTAAACATTCCGCGGCTCTGATCGATCAATTCCCAATCGCCATTCACCCGCCGGAACAATCCCATCACGCTGGGGATCATCAAATTCCCCGCGTGATCCAGCGCCGCACGCCCGAAATCATTTGCCGGAGGCAGGTCCGGCGCGTCCGCCACGAAATGCGTCTCCCCGGGATCGAGCCGGTACAAGTGCAACGCAGTCCGCACCCACAAAACTTTCTGATTGTCGCGAAGAATGGTCACAATCTTTTCCGGCGGCAGCCCGCTCTCCAGAGGAAAAAATTGCAGATGCTCTTCTCTGTCGAGCCACCCCACGCGATGGTCGGACGCGAGCCACACTCGTCCGTTCGGGTCCACCGTCACGGCTTCCACTTCGGCCGCAGGCATTCCCTCCGTCTTGCCCCATACTCGCGCAATCTTTCCCTTTGCCGGATCAAGCCGCAGCAAGCCGTTCAGCGTCGCTACGTAAGGAATTCCGTCGCGATCGAGCGCCAGTGCTTGCGCTCCGTCGAACTCAGAATTCGCTTCGGGAAGTTTGAACGAATGCACGGCGTTTCCTTCGAAAAACACCAACCCATCCCGGGTCACAATCCAGATTCGTCCGTTGGGCGCCTGTTCGATCTGCTGCACGTCCGTGCTCGGCAATCCCTGGTCCAGTCCAAAGCGGATGACCCGCGCACCGTCGTAGCGCAGCAATCCATCGCGCGTTCCGATCCATATAAATCCGAGTTGATCTTGGAGAATGCAGGAAGGAGTGACAGACCCGAGCCCCAGTTCCTCGCCTACCCGTTGAAATACATAATGAGGCCGATCAGGAACCGAGAGATCGGTGGCGTCCTTGGTTTGCGCGCCACCGCCAAGCGGAGCCGCGAGCAGCAACATGAGAGCAAGAGCGGGAGAGGGAATCCGCATGAGCGCTCCGAATTGGTTATACAAAAATATAGTTTAGCGTGCTCAAGGCAAGGATGTGCGGCGGTGTACCAAAACGATAACGCACTGACCCTCCTGAACCATACTTTCACTCCCGTCCTCGAACCGTGACCGCCATCACCTCCTTCCGTGACACCTCTCACTGCTTGCATCCTCCCGCTTCTTGCATCCTTTTACCTGAGAGGTGGCATATGACAACTCTTCCTGTGGGCTCGCGCATTTCTCTCAGCAACATCCTGTATCTCACGGATTTCTCAGCACCTTCCCAAGCGGCGCTGGCCTTTGGCGTTTCCGTCGCTCGGGAATACGGCGCGGCCTTGCATGCCTTCCACGTTCTGACGCCTACCACTCTGGCCTACACGACGCCGGAACTCGCCGCGGCCACCCTGGAAGCCGAGGAAGAAGCCGCCGAAATTGAAATGCAGCGCATCGAATCGCAGCTCGCCGGCGTGGTTCACGACACCACCGTCAAGCGCGGCTTCGACGTCTGGCCCACCATCGAAGATGCCATTCTCGAATTCAAGGCCGATCTGATCGTTCTCGGCACCCACGGCCGCACTGGTCCGCAAAGACTGGTCATGGGCTCCGTCGCCGAAGAAATTTTCCGCCGCTCGCCCATTCCCGTTCTCACCATCGGCCCGGCAGTCGACCGCGGCCTTCACAGTGGCGGACGCTTTCACCGCATCCTCTTCGCCACCGACTTCACTCCGGAATCGCTAGCGGCTGCTCCCTGGGCCATCTCCATGGCGCAGGAGAATCAGGCGCGCCTCGTGCTCCTCAACGTCCTGCGGCAGCGCCAGGTTCTTACCAACGAAAGAGTCGCGGAAGAAACCGTGGCCAACTCCATGTATCACCTTAACGAACTCATTCCGCCCAGCGCGGAACTCTGGTGCCGCCCCGAAGCCTTCGTGCAATACGGCGATCCTGCCCGCAAGATTCTCGAAGTCTCGCAGGAACGCGGCGCCGATTTAATCATTCTCGGCGTACGCGAAGCGACGGGCTATGTCGGCGCGACCACTCATCTGGCGCGCACCACCGCGCAAAATGTCGTCGCTCATGCCCATTGCCCGGTCCTCACCGTTCGCGGCCAGCACGTGGAGCTCGCCACCGCGAAGGCGCGGCCCGCAGAAACGATCTGCGGAGTATCTACCGCACTCGTAATTTGAAAATCAGCGTGGCGCGCAACCCGGCCCGCTGGTAGCCTGAATTCCCCTTCCCTCGGGAATTTGTCTCGCTAAATTTCCTTGAATCTTGCGCCGTAGCTGCGCGCATCTATGCCGATCACGCCACCGAGGACTTGAAACCATGACCACTTCCGCCGATAGTGTTTCCATGACCGACGTGAATTCGATTTCGAAATCCGAAACTCTCGCCTCCTCCGGCGCCACCATCCAATCCCGCGCTCTTGACTCCATCTTCAAGCCCTCGCGCGTCGCCGTCATCGGCGCCACCGATCGCGAAGGCAGCGTCGGCGGCACCGTCCTCGCGAATCTCGCCAACGGCGATTTCAAAGGCCAGGTCATTCCCATCAATCCCAAGCGCTCCGAAATTCTCGGCCTGCAAGCATTCCCCTCCATCGGCAAAGTCCCCGGCAAAGTCGATCTCGCCGTAATCGTCACGCCCGCTCCCACAGTTCCCGGCGTAATTCACGAATGTCGCCAAGCCGGCGTCGGCTCCGTGGTGGTGATCTCCGCCGGCTTCAAAGAGCGCGGCGAAGAAGGCATAGCCCTCGAACGCCAGATCCAAAAAGATCTCCAAGGCAGCCGCATGCGCCTCATCGGCCCCAACTGCCTCGGCGTGATGAATCCGCTAGTCGGCCTCAACGCCACTTTCGCTCACACCATCGCCCGCAAGGGCAACGTAGCTTTCCTCAGCCAAAGCGGCGCGTTACTTACAGCCATTCTCGATTGGAGTTTGCGCGAGCAGGTGGGCTTCAGCGCCTTCGTTTCCACTGGCTCGATGCTCGACGTAAGCTGGGGCGATCTAATCGACTATTTCGGCTACGACTCCGACACGAAAAGCATTCTCATCTATATGGAATCGATCGGCGACGCGCGTTCCTTCCTCTCCGCCGCCCGCGAAGTCGCCATCACCAAGCCCATCATCGTAATCAAAGCCGGCCGCACCGAAGCCGCCTCCAAAGCCGCTTCATCCCACACCGGCGCGATGACCGGCAGCGACGAAGTCTTCGACGCCGCGCTCCGCCGCTGCGGCGTTCTCCGCGTTCCCAGCATTTCCGACGTCTTCTACATGGCCGAAGTTCTCAGCCGCCAGCCGCGCCCGCAAGGCCCGCGCCTCACCATTCTCACCAATGCAGGAGGCCCCGCCGT
>Ga0310037_10000464_pt1 | contig 26335 bp, 21 predicted proteins | sample Sb_taG_11_FD_200239 | JGI IMG/M metagenome (GOLD analysis project Ga0310037, IMG submission 200239) | Peat soil microbial communities from Weissenstadt, Germany - Sb_50d_3_AS metaG (v2) (version 2) | ecosystem: Environmental > Terrestrial > Soil > Wetlands > Peat | place: Germany: Weissenstadt... | reverse complement strand
GGGCCGCTCGCCGCGTACCTGCGGCCCGTCTACGAGCAGATGGCGCTGCGGATCGCGCTGGGCTGCACGCAGCCGAGCGTGTCCCAGGCCATCCTGGGCGAGGGCAACGACGCCGCGACGAGGCTGGTCCAGGCCGGGGACGCGATCTACAACGACCGCCGCGGCGAGGGCGACAACCCGGTAATGCGGATCGCGATGCTGCCCACCAGGGAACGGCTGGAGCTGATCGCCGGGATCCGGGCGCTGGCGGGCGGCCGGGAGTACCCGCCGCCGGCCAGCTTCGACCCCGACGCGCCCGCGGATTTCGGCGCCCACGCACCGTGCGCGGCCTTCGCCGGAACGGCCGGGTCCGCGGGTCCGGCGGGTCCGGCGGGTCCGGGCCGCTGGCCGGCGCCGGGAGCCACCGTGGAGGCGTGGCTGGGCGAGGCGATCGAGATCAAGCCCGCCACCACCGCGACGTTCGAGCGGTACGTCCGGTCCAACCTGCTCATCGTCGGCGGCGAGGACCACGGCCTCGGGCTGCTGCTGGCCACCGTGCTCAGCGCCGCGGTCCAGCGCTCGCCGGCCGACGCCTGCTTCACCGTCGCCGAGTTCACCCGACCCTCGTCGCCGTCCCACGGCTTCTTCGACCCGCTGCGGAACCTGCCCCACCAGGTGCGGATCGCCGACCGCCGGACGGCCGGCGAGGCGCTGGACGAACTCCTCGACGACCTGGACGCGCGGCTCGCCGACTCCGACGGGGGGGCCCGGCCCGAGCGGTTCTTCCTCATCGCCGGGCTGCACCGCTGGCACGAACTGCTGGCCGAGGGCGACTACGGCCGGCCCAGCGAGACCTCGGCCCGCCTGGTCCGCCTGGCCGACAAGGGACCGGACGCCGGCCTGCACGTGGTGGCCTGGGCCGACGGGTACGCCACCGCGGAACGCGCCCTGCGCCGGGCGGGCCTGGCCCACTTCGGCCTGCGGGCCGTGCTGCGCGTGCTGTCCCCCGCAGAGAGCGACTCCCTGCTGGGCGTATCGGCCGGCGCCAGCCTGGACGACGACCGCGCCCTGTACCGGGACACCGAGTGGCCCGCCGAGCAGGTGGAGAAGTTCAAGCCGTACTCGGTCGCGTCGCTGTACTCCTTCGCCCGGGCCGCCTTCGGGAGCCCGGCATGACCACACAGGAAAGGACCGTCGTGGCAGACTTTCCTACCCACCCCCCCTCCCCTTACCTGTCGCTCCGGCAGGCCGTCCGGCCCGCCATCTTCGCCCACTTCCTGCTCGCCGAAGACCACCAGCGGGCCGGGCAGCTGGCCGCGGAGTGCGAGGATCTGCTCTTCCTGACCCGGGAACTGCTGAAGGCCGCCGGCCTGGCCGGCATCCTCGGGACCGAACCTCCCGGGACCGAACCTCCCGGGACCGAACCTCCCGGGACCGAACCTCCCGGGACCGAACCTCCCGGGACCGAAGCTCCCAGGACCGAACCTCCCGGGGCCGGATCTTTCGGGCCTGAGCCTCCCGGGATCGGGCCGGCCGGGCTGGAGGAGGACGGCGACGGGCGGCAGGCGCAGCTGCTCGGCGCCTACGCGGAGGCCGGCCTGCTCTGGGCCAAGATGGTCGGCAGCACCATGGCGCTGGCCCGCGGCCTGCTGGACCGCGGCGACTGGGACGGGGTGCGCCGGCTGGCCGGCTTCCTGGCCGACGCCGGGGAGGACGGCGCGGCCGCGGAACTGAGGATCCAGCTGGGGAAGGCGGTCTGGGCCACCCATCGCGAGCAGCTCCAGGGCATCGGCAACGCGATGCCTGCGGCGGCGGTCGGGAAGGCCATCGACGCGCTGCGGGCCGTGCTGGCCGGGGTCCCGGAGGACTTCCCCGACCGGAACCGGGAGATCAACCGCTTCCTGCCGCCGCTGGCCGCGTCCGTCCACGCGATCATGCGAGCTCAGGAGGTCGACATACCGTACAGTAGCCGGGTCGAGCACATCGCTTCCGGCGGGGTCGCGAGATACCCGGACATCGTCAAGGTGAGCCTCGACGAGATCGCCGCCGAATTCGACGGCACCTGCCACCGGCCTGGGAACGAATAAACGGGAGCACAGGCATGTCCGGGGTTATCAACGACATCGACGCGCTGGCGGAGTTCAGGGCGCACCTCATGCAGTTCAACCGGGACCTGGCGGAGAACTTCGCGACCATCCGGGGCCACTGGCGCGAGCTCGGGGAGGTCTGGCGGGACGATATGTACCGGCAGTTCGGCGAGGCGCTCGACGAGGTCACGCCGGGCATCACGCACTACCTGTCGGCCACCGAAGGCCACGAGGCGCATCTGGCCGCCTTGATCGAACGGCTCCGTGGTTACCTCGAGACGGGCATCGGCGCGGGCGCGGGGGGCGGGACGCGCCGGACCGAGACGGACCGCGGGCCAGCCACGTGACCAGTATCCACGCCGACATCGACGCCCTGAAGGGGCTCCACGAGGCGCTCGTCAGGTTCCGGTACGCCCAGCGGGGCGTGGCCGAGCGCGGTGACGGCGAGATCGAGATGACCCGCGCGTCGCTGGCGGCCAAGGCCAGCCGCTGGCAGGCCCGGCTGGAGCAGCACCAGGCCGAGCTCGAGGCCTGCCGGGCCGGCGGCGGGGAGGCCGTGCCGGACTGCTCGGCGTACGCCCGGGCGGTCGAGCAGGCCGGGGAACGGCTGGAGCACATCCGGCGCTGGCAGCAGCGGGTCGACACCGAAGCCGGCGAGTTCGGCGGCACCGCCAGCGGGTTCCGGGACCTGCTGGAGGTCGACCTGCCCCGCGCCGAGAGCCAGCTGCAGGCCAGCATCTCGCGGCTGGAGGCCGCCCGCCGCGTCCCGGCCGGGGAGGCATTACCGTCGTGCACACCCGGCCGGACCGCGAAGGGGATGAGCAGTTCCGCCTGCTCGGCGCCGTCTGGGAGGAGGCGGTCCCCCACTGGCAGGACGAGGTGGCCCGCCGGTTCGACACCGACCACTGGACGCCGCTGGTCCAGCGATCCCGCGCCTACCTCGAGGCCCTCCGCACGCTGATGGACGTGCTCGAAACCGCCGAACGCGACACCGAGTTCTAGGCGCCGAGCCCGGAAGGCTCCGCCGGGGCCGGCGCGCCCAGCGCCTCCAGGCAGGCCGCCGGGTCGACCTCGGCCAGGACCAGGTCCTCGAATCCGGGCCGTCCGGCCGACACGCTGAGCAGGCGCGGGCGGACGGGTTTCCCGGTGGCCCGGTCGGTGGCGGCGACGTACCCGGTGAAGGACACGGCCCGTACCACCTCGGGTGCGGTGGCGCCGAAGATCTCGTGCAGCGTCCGCAGCGCGATAGCGGAGATGAGCCGTTCGTAGCGCGACCTGATCTCGTGTTCCGGGCGCGGCACCGGCTCGATGACGTCACGCGCCTTCACGTACCGGTACGCGCGGACCGCCGGCACGACGCGCTGCGGGGGCAGTTCGAAGTCGACCGTGACGCTCCGGTGCCCCGGATCGTAGGCCACCTGGTAGTCGCGGGGAAAGCCGTCCGGGTAGCGGGACGCCTTGAGCACGCAGCGGGCGAACCACGCCACGGACTCGGCGTCACACGTGGTGAACGCCGCCTGGCGGCGGGCGATGTAGGCGTTCCGCGCCGCCGCCCGCGCGCGCTCCTCGCTGACTTTCCCGTGGTACTTAGCCTTCGCCACGGACAGCGCCTGGTGCCGCTGCGACTCGTGCTGCCGGTGTTCGGCCGCCGCGGCCTCGAAGCGGTCCCGCGCCTGCGCCGTCTGCCGCCGGTAGCGGGCCGCGCCGCCCAGGAAACGGCCCAGGAAACGGCCCAGGAAATGACTCAGCCCGCGCGGCTGGGCCGGCACGAAGTCGCTCCACTGCGGACCGGGCAGCGCGGCGCCCAGCGGGCCGGGGTCGAATTCGGGCGTGCGCGGGGTGGACATGAGCCGGTCAAAGCTCATCGGCGGCAGCGAGAGCACGCTCGTCAGCACCTCGTCGAGGCTCGCGATCTGCTCCGCCGCCGCGGCGGTCTGCTCGTCCGCGGACCGCTGCCGGGACTCCAGGTGCTCCTGCTGGCGGGTCTGCTCTTTGTCCTTCTTCTGCTGCCTGCGTTCCCGCGCCAGCCGCTCGTCGTCCCGGTGCTGGGCGGCGAGGCGGCGCTCCCACTCGGACAGGCTCCCGCTGCGGGGCATGGCTAAGACTCTATCGTTAGGTTCACAATCGCTTTTCCCTGAACCCGGCATTGGGGCACGGCCCAAGATCTGGCTGGCCGAAATGGTTGGTTCTGCCATTGATCGGGCTGCCGGGCTATGCCAGCGTCGGCGGTGCAGACCAGCTGAGGAGGGCGGTCATGGAGGGTTTGGCGAGGTTCCCGCTTCCGTCGGAGATCGCGGACGCACCCGGAGCCGAGGACTGGCGGTCCATGTACCCCTACTTCACGCGTTTCCAGCCCGGGGACGACGAGCGCTTCTGGTTCTACAACTCCATGCACTTCCCGGAGCCGATGCCGGCCTTCGACACGATCACCGCCGAGGTGCCGTACAGCGCGATCGGCGCGAACACGGCCCGGGTGTTCGTCTTCCCGACCACGCTCGGCATCGAGCACCGGATCGTCAACGGGCGCGTCTACATCACGGCCAACCCGGTCACCGACCCCGAGGAGATCGGGCGGCGCGCGGCGGTCTTCGGCGAGCGGGCCAGCTACTACTACGAGAACTGGGACGCGCTGTACGAGGGCTGGAAGGTCCGGATGCGGTCGCTGATCGAGGCGATCGAGAGCGTCAGCGTGCCGGAACTGCCGGAGTTCGAGGACCCGTCGGTGGTCTTCGAGTCGGCCGGGGTGGCGCAGAACCACTACCTGCGGGAGAACTTCCACCGGTGCATCGACCTGTTCTCGAAGATGTGGCACCACCACACCGAGATGCTGATGCTCGGCTACGGCGCCTACGTGGTGTTCTTCCAGTTCTGCAAGCAGGCCTTCCCGGAGATCAGCGACCAGACCGCGGCCCGGATGGTGGCCGGCATCGACGTGATCATGTACCGCCCCGACGACGAGCTGCGGGGGCTGGCCCGGCTGGCCGTCGAGACCGGGGTGGACGACCTGTTCACCGAGGGCTGCTCGCCTGCTTCGGTCCTGGCCGCGCTGGCCGACCGGGGCGAGGGCGGGAAGCGGTGGCTGGCTGCCTTCGACGAGGCGCGCGATCCGTGGTTCAACGTCTCCACCGGCGACGGGTTCTACCACCACCACCGCAGCTGGGCCGACGACCTGACCGTCCCGTTCACCGCGCTGCCCCGGTACGTGGCCCAGGTCCGGTCCGGGACGCTGGCTGCGCGCCCCACCGCGGAGCTGCGGGCCGAGCGGGAGCGGATCGCGTCGTCGTACCGGGCCCTGCTGGCCTCCGCGGAGGAGCGGGCCGCGTTCGACCAGATGCTGGGGCTGTGCCGGCGGGTGTTCCCGTTCGTGGAGGACCACAAGTTCTACTGCGAGCACTGGTTCACCTCGCAGTTCTTCGGCAAGATCCGCGAGTTCGGTGCGCTGCTGGCCCGGTTCGGGGTGCTGGCCGAGGCCGAGGACATCTTCCAGCTGCATCACACCGAGGTCGACCAGGCGCTGTCGGACGTGATGCTGGCCTGGGCCGCGGGCAGCCCGCCGCTCGGCGGGGCCCACTGGCAGCCGATCGTGGCGTCGCGCAAGCGGATGCTCGCGGCGCTGAAGGACTGGTCGCCGCCGCCCGCGCTGGGCCCGGTGCCCACGGCCCTGAACGACCCCGCGGTGCGCATGCTGTGGGGGGTGACCCAGGAGCGGATCGAGGCCTGGCTTTCCCCGTCCGCGGACGAGATCCGCGGCTTCGGCGCGTCGTCCGGCGTGGTCGAGGGGCCGGCCCGGGTGCTGGCGGACGTGAATCAGATCGGCGAGATCCGCGACGGCGAGATCCTGGTCTGCCCGGTGACCGCGCCGAGCTGGGCGCCGGTGTTCGGCAAGATCAAGGCGGCGGTCTCCGACATCGGCGGCTCGATGTCGCACGCGGCGATCGTCGCCCGGGAATACGGCCTGCCGGCCGTCGTCGGCACCGGCGACGCGACCAAGCGGATCAGCACCGGCCAGCGGATACGCGTCGACGGCGACCGCGGGATCGTCCAGGTCATCGGGTGAGTCCGGGTGTCATCTAGTCCTTCCGCCCGTCCTGCTGCCCACCGTTTTGTCCGCCGGCTGGACGAGGTGGGCTCGGCGGACGCGCCCGCCGTCGGCGGCAAGGCGGCGGCTCTGGGCGAGCTGATCCACGCCGGGATTCCCGTTCCGCCGGGCTTCGTGGTGCTGGCGGAGACGTTCGGCCAGGTGATGGCCGTGGTGGATCCGGCGGGAGCGCTGGTGCGGGCGGTCGCGGGGGTGGCGGCCGGAGACGTCTCGGCGATCACGCAGGCGGCCTCCCGGCTGCGCGAACGGATCACGGCCCTGCCGCTGCCGGGCGATGTCGTAGCGCAGATCACGACGGCGTACGAGTCGCTGGCGCCCCCCGGCGGTGCGGCCGCGCCGACGCCGGTGGCGGTGCGGTCGAGCGCCACCATGGAGGACAGCGCGACGGCGAGCTTCGCCGGACTGCAGGACACCTATCTGGCGGTGCGCGGCCCGGCCGCGGTGCTCGACGCGGTGCGCCGGTGCTGGGCCAGCATGTACAACGACGAGTCGGTCGCCTACCGGCGCCGGATGGCCCTGCCCGAGGACGGCCTGGCCATGGGGGTCGTGATCCAGCGCATGATCCGGCCGCGCGCGGCTGGCGTGATGTTCACCCGCAGCCCGGTCACCGGCGACCGTTCGGTGGTGGCCATCGAGGGCACCTGGGGGCTGGGCTCCGCGCTGGTGTCCGGGGAGGTCAACCCGGACGGCTTCACGGTCAGCAAGGTGACCGGCGAGATCACCGGGCGGCGGGTCGGCGCCAAGCTGAGGATGCATTCCTTCGGGCCGAACGAGCCGGGGATCTCCTCCTCGGCCATGCCCGCCGGCTTGCGGGGGCGGCCCTGCCTGACCGACGACGAGGCCCGGGCGCTGGCTGCCATCGGGCGGCGGGTCGAGGGGCACTACGGCGTGCCGCAGGACATCGAGTGGGCGCTGCTCGGCGCGCGGCCGGGCGATGACCTGGCGCTGCTGCACGGCGAGCCCGCGGACCGGATCCGGCTGCTGCAGAGCCGCCCGGAGACGGTCTGGGCGGCCCACGAGCGCCCGCCCGTCGCCACCCCGAAGCCCCGCGCCAGCGACCACGTGCTGACCTGGCTGGAAAAGCCCCTGTGATGGACCTGACCAACGAGGACGTGGCCGATGTCCTGGCGCTGCTCGACTCGCTTCCCTACGACGAGCTCGACCTGCAGACCGCCCGGTTCCGGCTGATCCTCCGGCGCACTGCCGACGGCTGGACCCAGTCCGCGCAGTCGCTGTCCGCGCCGGCCGGGCTGTCCGCGCCGGCCGGGCTGGACGCCGCCGCCCCCGGGCCGCCCGCCGCCGCCCCCGGGCCGCCCGCCGCCGCCCCCGGGCCGCCCGCCGCCGCCCCTGGGTCCCCCGCCGGGGGGGCGGGGGCTGACGCCGGAGCGGGGCTGGTGGCGGTGCGGGCGCCGCTGCCGGGGACGTTCTACCGGGCGCCGCGGCCGGGGGCGGCGCCGTTTGTGGAGGTGGGAAGCCAGGTCGGCGCGGACACGGTGGTCGGGATCGTGGAGACCATGAAGCTGATGAACTCGGTGACCGCGGGCGTGGACGGCACGGTGGCCGAGATCTGCCTGGGGAACGCCGAATTCGCCGCCCACGGGGCCACGTTGCTGCGCATCAGGGCGGATTAGTGTTCATCATCCGGCGGATCCTGATCGCCAACCGCGGCGAGATCGCCGTCCGGGTCATCCGTACCTGCCAGCGGCTCGGCATCGAGGCCGTGCTCGCGACCTCCGGAGCCGACGCGGATTCCGTGCCGGCCAGGCTGGCTGACCGCACGATCATGATCGGGCCGGCGGACGCCTACCTCAGCGTGGAGACGGTCGTCGGCGCGGCGGTCGCGGCGGGTGCGGACGCGATCCATCCCGGGTACGGGTTCCTGGCCGAGAACCCGCGGCTCGCGCGGGCCTGCGAGGCGGCGGGGATCATCTTCGTCGGGCCCGGCGCGGAGGTGCTGGAGGCGGCCGGGGACAAGCTGGCCGCCCGGGCACACGCGGTCGCGGCCGGGCTGCCGGTCCTGCCGGGCGGTCCGGTCCTGCCGGCCGGGCCCGCCGGGCCCGCCGACCCGGCCGGGCCCGCCGACCCGGCCGGGCCCGCCGACGCTGGCGCGCTGGCCCAGCGCATCGGATATCCGGTGCTGGTCAAGGCGGCAGGCGGCGGTGGAGGCCGGGGGTTGCGGGTGGTCCGCGACCCGGCCGCACTGGCTGAGGCGGTCGCGGTGGCCAGCGCCGAGGCGCAGGCGGCGTTCGGGGATCCGCGGGTGTACCTGGAACGGTACGTCTCCCCCGCCCGGCACGTCGAGGTGCAGCTGCTCGGCGACGGCCAGGACGTGATCCATCTCGGGGACCGGGACTGCTCGGTGCAGCGGCGGCACCAGAAGCTCGTGGAGGAAGCGCCCGCGCCGCTGCTCGGCGAGACGCTGCGGGTCAGCATGCGGGTCGCGGCGGTCGCCCTCGGCCTCCAGCTGAAGTACCAGGGGCTGGGGACCGTCGAATTCCTGGTCGACACGCGGCGGGCGGCGTTCTGGTTCCTCGAGATCAACGCGCGCATCCAGGTGGAGCATCCGGTGACCGAGGCGGTCACCGGCCTGGACCTAGTCGAGGAGCAGATCGCGATCGCGGAGGGACGCGGGCTGCGGCTATCCCAGGCCAGCGTGGGCTTCGCCGGTCATGCGATCGAGTGCCGGATCAACGCGGAAGACCCCGCCGCCGGCTTCCGCCCGAGCCCCGGGACGGTGACCAGCGCGGTCTTCCCGGCCGGGCCCGGCATCCGGGTCGACACGCACATCCAGGCGGGTTCGGCCGTGCCGCCGCAGTACGACAGCCTGCTGGCCAAGCTCGTGGTCAGCGGCGCCGACCGGCCGCAGGCGCTGGCGCGGCTGCGCGGCGCCCTGGCCCGGTGCCAGGTCGCCGGGGTGACGACCACCCTGCCGCTATTGTCGGCGATGGCCGGCGACGCGAGGTTCGCGGCGGGCGGCGTCGAGGTCGGGTGGCTGGCGCGTTGGCGGGAGCGGGAAACCCCGTCCGTTAGGGATGAAAATGGCTGAGGTCCAGCTCGTGGACGTGTCGCTGCGGGACGGTAACCAGAGCCTGTGGAGCGCCACCGGGCTGCGGACGGCGCACATCCTCCAGATCGCCCCCGTGCTGAACCGGGTCGGGTTCCGGGCGCTGGACTTCTGCTCGAGCACGGCCATGGGCGTGGCGGTGCGGACGCACCGGGAGGATCCGTGGCAGCGGATCCGGCTCACCCGCGCCGCTACCCCGGACACGACGCTGCAGTTCATCGGCACCGGGTTCCGCTTCATCTCCTGGGAGCGGGCGCACCCGGACGTGATGCGGCTGGTCTACCAGCGGCTGGTCGCGGCCGGGATCTCGCGGTTCGTGGTGCTCGACCCCACGCACGACATGAGCGCGGTGCTGGCCACCGCGCGGATGATCAGGCAGGCCGGCGGGACCGAGATCATCGCGGCGCTGACCTACACGATCTCGGCCGTCCACGACGACGCGTTCTACGCCGGGATCGCCGGGCAGGCCGCCGCGTCGCGGGACATCGACCGGGCCTACATCAAGGACCCGGCCGGGCTGCTGACCCCGGAGCGGGCCCGCACGCTGATCCCCGCGGTGCGGGCCCGGCTGGCGGGCAAGCCGCTGGAACTGCACGCGCACTGCACGATCGGGCTGTCGCCGCTGGTCTACCTGGCCGCGCCCGGCCTGGGCGTCGAGGTGCTGCAGGTCGCCTGCGGCGCGCTGGCCGACGGCTCCTCGCTGCCCGACGCCGAACGTACCGTGGCGAACCTGCGCGAGCTGGGGCACACGGTGACCGTGGACGACCGCCTGCTGGCCCGGGCGGCCCGGTACTTCGACCGGCTCGCCGCCGCGGAGTCGTTGCCGCCCGGGCGGCCGCGCCCGTACGACGCGGCCTTCACCCGGCACCAGCTGGCCGGCGGCGTGCTGACCACGCTGCGGCGGCAGCTGGCCGAGCTCGGGTGCGAGGACCGGTTCGAGGCGGTGATCGAGGAGGTGACCCGGGTCCGGGCCGAGCTCGGGTACCCGATCATGGTCACGCCGTTCCCGCAGATGGTGATGGGGCAGGCTCTGTCCAACGTCCTCAGCGGCATCCGGTACGAGGTCGTCCCCGATCAGGTGATCCGGTACGTGCTCGGCAGCTTCGGCAAACCGACGGCGGACGTCGAGCCGTGGGTGCTGGACCGCATCCTGGACCGGCCGCGCGCCCGCGAGCTGGCCGCCGAGCCCCCGCCGCTGTCCGTGGCCGAGCTGCGCCAGCGGCTGCCGCGCGGGATCACCGACGAGGAGCTGCTGCTGCGGTTCGGGATGCCGGGCGAGGAGGTGGACGCGATGCTCGCCGCCGCGCCCGCCGCGCGGCACTACCACCCGGAGGTGCAGCCGGTGCTGCGGCTGCTGCGCGAGCTCGGGTCGCGGCCGCCGATGCGGCGCCTCGTGGTGGACAAGCCCGGGTTCCGCCTCGAGCTCAAGGGGACCGGCCGTGCGCGATCCTGATGCGCGGGCCCGGCTGGCAGACGCCCGGGGCTTCGTGTTCGACCTGGACGGCACGCTGGTGCTCGGCGACCGGCGGGGTCACGGGCTGCGGCCGCTGCCGGGTGCGGTGGAGATCACCAGCTGGGCGGCGGCGCGCGGGCGGCCGTTCGTGGTGTTCACCAACGGGACGACGCGGACACCGGCCCGGCTGGCCGGGATCATGCGGGAGATCGGCTTCGGCCTGCCCGACGAGGCGATGATGACGCCGGCCAGCAGCGCGGTCCGGGTGCTCGGCCGCGAGGGGCATCAGCGGGTCATGGCGCTCGGCGGCGCCGGGCTCACCGAGCCGCTGGCCGAAGCCGGGTTCGAGGTGGTGCCGCCGGAACCCGGGACGACGGCGGACGCGGTGCTGGTGGGCTGGTTCCCCGAGTTCACCATGCCCGCGCTCGAGGCGGCCTGCCACGCGGTATGGAGCGGGGCCGAGCTGTACAGCGCCTCCGATACGCCGTTCTTCGCGGTGGACGGCGGCCGGGCGCTCGGTACCTCCCGGGCCATCTCGGCGATGATCAGGTCGCTGACCGGATGCGCTGTCCGGGTGGTCGGCAAGCCGTCGCTGGACGCGCTGCGCAGCGCGGCGGAGCGGCTGGGGCTTCGCCCGGGAGAGCTGGCGGTGGTGGGCGACGACCCCGCACTCGAGGTGCCGATGGCGCACCGGGGCCGGTCGCTGGCCATCGCGGTCGGCACCGGCCTGGGAGCGGCCGGCGCCTACGACGGCCTGCCCGCCCCACGCCGGCCGCACCTGCAGGTGCGGGGCGTCGACGAGTTGCTGGTGATCCTGACTCGCGAGGAGAGCATGCGATGAATGACACGGTTCCGGAGCTGGGCCCCGAGCGCCTGAGGTGGATGTACCGGCAGATGCTGCGGATCAGGGAGTTCGAGGAGCGGGTCAAGGCGACCTTCACCGAGCACCCGGGGGTGATCCGCGGCCACACCCACCTGGCCGACGGGGCGGAGGCGTCGATCGTCGGGTCGCTGGCCACGCTCCGTACATCTCCGGGTCCCGGTGACCAGGTGATGGCCACCTACCGGTGTCACGGCTATCCCCTGGTGCTCGGCAGCGATCCGAACGCGATGATGGCCGAGATCTACGGGCGGGCCACCGGCCTGTGCGGAGGTTACGGCGGCTCGATGCACCTGGCCGACCCCGAGCGCGGGTTCCTGGGTACGTCCGGCATCGTCGGGCAGGGCATCCCGCAGGCCACCGGCGTGGCGTACGCGGCGCAGATCCGCGGGCAGGGGCAGGTGGTGCTGTGCTTCTTCGGCGACGGCGCGTCCAAGCAGGGTGCGTTCGCCGAGGCGCTCAACGTGGCCTCGCTGTGGAAGCTGCCGATCGTCTACGTGCTGGAGAACAACTCCTACAACGTGGTCACCCGCGTGGAACAGGAGGACGCGAACGCCGCGGCGGGCGAGCCGCTGTCGGTCAAGGCCAGGGCGTTCTCGATGCCCGGGGTGACGGTGGACGGCGGGGACCCGGTGCTGGTGCACGCGGCGGTGGCCGCCGCGGTGGCCCGGGCCCGCGACGGCGCCGGTCCTTCACTGGTGGAGTCGAAGATCTACCGGCTGAGCGCGCACGGCAACATCATCGCCCCGCCCGGCGTGCCGCTGCACTTCCCCGAGCACGAGGCGGTCGCGGTGTTCGGGGCGGCGGAGGAGTACGAGGCGGCCCGGCGCGCGGACCCGCTGCTGCGGATGCGGTCTCATCTGGTGGGCGGCGGGGTCCTCGACGACGGCTCGGCGGACGCGATGGCCGCCTCGGTCCGGGAGGAGATGAGCGCGGCCGTCGACTTCGCCCTGGCCAGCCCGTATCCCGCGCCCGATGAGGCGCTCCGGCACGTGTACGCGTTAGCGGCGGTCTTTCCGAGAGGCGGTCATCATGGGCAGGCAGCTGGCGTACATCGCGGCGATCAACGAGGCCATCGCCATGGAGATGGCCCGGGATCCCAGCGTGCTCTACTTCGGGCAGAACATCGCCACCACCGAGAACGACGAGTTCCTCAAGGCGTTCGGCGGCGACCGGGTGCGGGTCACGCCGATCTCGGAAACCGCGGAGATCGGGATGGCGGTCGGGGCGGCGCTGGCCGGGTACCGGCCGGTGGTCGAGCTGTACATGGCCGAGTTCATGCTCGTGGCCATGGACCAGGTGGTGAACGAGGCACCGCGGTTCCGGTACATGAGCGGCGGCCGGGTTTCCGTGCCGCTGGTCCTGAAGGCGGGCTACGGGTTCACGGCCGGCTGGGCGGGGCAGCACACCGGGTCGATCTACGGCATGTTCACCGGCGTGCCCGGGCTCAAGGTGGTACTGCCGGCCACGCCGGCCGACGCCAAGGGCCTGATGGCCACGGCCATCAGGGACGACAACCCGGTGTGCTTCTTCCACCATTACCTGCTGACGCTGGAGGAAGGCGAGGTGCCGGACGGGGAGTACCTGGTGCCGTTCGGCCAGGCGGACGTGCGGCGGGCCGGGGACGACGTCACCATCGTGGCCACCGGCGCGATGGTGGGCCGGGCGCTGGCGGCGGCGGACGCGCTGGCGGCGGCGGGGGTGGAGGCGGAGGTGATCGACCCGCGCACGCTCGTGCCGCTGGACGTGGCGACCATCCTGGACTCGGTGCGGAAGACCGGCCGGCTGGTGCTGGTCGACCAGGCCACCCGGCACGCCTCCGCGGCCGCGATCATCGCCGCGGAGGTCGCCGACCAGGGGTTCGCTTCGCTGAAGGCGCCGGTCAAGCTGGTCACCGCGCTCGACGCCACCGTCCCCTACAGCCAGCCGATGGAGCAGTACATCCTGCCCGACGAGGAGAAGATCGTTTCCGCAGTGCAGTCGGTGCCGGCGGTCACGTCATGAGCTTCCCGTGGCCGTACCGGCGGATCGCCACCGAAGAGGCGTTCTCCGTTCCCGAGGTGTACGAGGCGCTGCGCGGCTGGGCGGCGACCGCGCCTCCGGCCGAGCCGGACCAGGACTTCTGGGATTTCGTCTTCACCCAGGACACCCCGGGGCTGCGCCGGGTGCGGCGGCAGCTGCTCGACCTGGAGGACGAGCGGCTGGAGATCATGGACGCGAACGGCGTGGACGTGCAGCTGCTGTCACTCACCGCGCCGGGTGTCCAGACGTTCCCGCCCGCCGAGGGCACCGCGCTGGCCCGGCTGGCCAACGACCGGCTGGCCGAGCTGATCGGCAAGCATCCGGGCCGGTTCGCGGGCCTGGCCACGGTCGCGCCGCAGGATCCGAAGGCGGCCGCCGCGGAAATCGACCGGGCCGTGACGGATCTGAGGCTGAACGGCGTGATCATCAACTCGCATACCGGCAGCGAGTACCTCGACGAGGAGAAGTACTGGCCCGTGCTCGAGGCGGCCGAGTCGCTTGGTGCCCCCATCTACCTTCACCCGCGCTCCCCCGGTGCTGCGATGGCGGCGGCGTTCAAGAAGTACGGCCTGGAAACCGGCATCTGGGGCTTCCAGGCCGACACCGGGCTGCACGGCCTGCGGCTGATCTGCGGCGGCGTGTTCGACCGGTTCCCGGGGCTGAAGATCGTCCTGGGCCACCTCGGTGAGGGACTGCCGTACTGGCTGTACCGGATCGACTACATGCACCCGGTGCGCGCCTCGCACCACACCCGGCCCGCCCTGTCGCTGACGCCCAGCGAATACCTCAAGCGGAACTTCGCGATCACGACCAGCGGCATGAACTGGGCGCCGGTGCTGCGCTTCTGCATCGAGGCGGTCGGCGCCGACAACATCATGTTCGCGATCGACTACCCGTACCAGACCACCGAGACCGCGGTCCGGTTCCTCGACGAGGCCGAGATCTCCGACGAGGACCGGCGGAAGATCTATCACCGCAACGCGGAACGGATCTTCGGCATCCCGGACGGCGACGAAGCCGGCGAGCGGGAGTGAGCGGGGTGAGCGCGGTGGCCGTTGAGCTGGCCCGCCAACGGGCTTATTGATCTGTCGGGCCAGTGCATGGTACAAGGATATGTTGTCTGCATTTCAGTGCCTTTCCTGGTCATAGTGGGTGATTCGTGCATAGTTTCCGGGTATCTTGCGGCTCCGCCATCGTGGTCTGCGCAGCCGCTGCGGGCCTGGTGGGAACCATGGGGCCCACGGCCGCCCGCGCGGCCGCCCCGGTCAACTACGTGGCGCTCGGCGATTCCTACAGCTCCGGCGTCGGCGCCGGGGATTACATCTCGTCCAGCGGGAGCTGCGAGCGCAGCGCGGATGCCTACCCGGAGCAGTGGGCCGGCGCCAACTCCCCGGCCAGCTTCGTCTCGGTGGCCTGCTCGGGCGCGACCACGGCCGACGTGCTGGCCAGCCAGGTGCCGGCGCTGAGCGCCAGCACCACGCTGGTCAGCATCACGATCGGCGGTAACGACGCGGGCTTCTCCAGCGTCATGGAGACCTGCGCGCTCTGGCCGACAAGCTCGTGCCTGAATGCCGTCGCGGCCGCCGAGGCCTTCGTCGCCAGCCAGCTGCCGGCCAGGCTCGATACCACCCTGCAGACGATCAGGGCCGACGCGCCAGCGGCGAAGATCGTCGTGCTCGGCTACCCCGACCTGTACGACCTGTCCCAGTCCGGCTCCTGCATCGGGCTGAGCACCGCGGATCGCACCGCGCTCAACCAGGGCGCCGACGAACTCGACGGCGCGCTGGCGGCCGCCGCGCTGGCCAATGACGACACGTTCGCCGACGTCCGCGGCCAGTTCGCCGCGCATGAGATATTCGCCGCGCATGAGATATGCGACTCCGGCAGCTGGCTGCACTCGGTGGACATCTTCGCGATCAGCTCGTCCTACCATCCCACCGCGGCCGGGCAGGACCTCGGTTACCTGCCCGTCTTCAGCGCGGCCGCCGGCTGACCCGGGATCGCGCGAGACCGGTGAGCGGACCGTACCTGTTCCGGGAGGCGACCGGCCGCCCGGAGGACCGGGGTGCGTCGCCGCCCCGGTACCGGCGGGAGACCGGCCCGGGCGGCATGATCATCGAACGGGACGTACCGGTCGTGGTGCGGGGCGGGGTGACCATCTACGCCGACGTGTTCCGGCCGGCCGACGGACGGCCGGCTCCCCCGCTGATCGCCTGGTCGCCGTACGGCAAGCACGCCGGGCCGCAGCTGCCGGAGCGGTACCCGGACGGCGGGGTGGCGCCCGGCCAGCTGTCGCGGTACGCGGCCTTCGAGTCCCCTGATCCGGTCTTCTGGACGGCACGGGGTTATGCGGTGGTGAACGCTGACATACCGGGGACCTGGTTCTCCGGCGGCGACGCCACGTTCCTGTCTCCCGAGGAGGCGGCGTGCGGGCATGACCTGATCGAGTGGGCCGGCACGCAGAGCTGGAGCAACGGCCGGGTGGGCCTGTCCGGGGTGTCCTATCTGACCTCGAGCCAGTGGACGATCGCGGCGACCCGCCCGCCGCATCTGGCCGCGATCAACCCGTGGGAGGGGTGGAGCGACACCTACCGGGAGGTGGCCAGGCACGGCGGCATCCCCGAGACCTACTTCTGGCCGTACATCGGGGAACGCTGGGGCTACGGGACCGGCCGGGTCGAGGACCTGGCCGCCGAGACCGCCGCGCACCCGCTCTTCGATGACTTCTGGGCGTCCAAGGCGGCGCCGCTTTCGCAGGTCACCGTGCCCGCCTACGTGGTCGCGAGCTGGTCGGACCAGGGCCTGCATACCCGGGGCACGTTCGAGGGGTTCGCCCGGATCGGCTCGGAGCGCAAGTGGCTGGACGCGCACGGCGGGAAGAAGTGGGGCTATTACTACAGCGCCGACGGCCTGCGGCAGCAGCAGGCGTTCTTCGACCACTTCCTGCTGGGCCGCCAGACTGAGATCGGCGACTGGCCCCGGGTCCGCTACCAGGTCCGCGACCGCGGAGGAGAGGGAAGGTGGAAGGCCGCGGCCGACTGGCCGGTGCCCGGCACGTCGTACCAGCCGCTGTACCTGGACGCCGGCCCGAAGACCGCGGGGACCTTGACCCGGGTGCGGCCGGGTACGGCCGCGACGGTTTCCTATGACAGCGAACGGACCGGGCGCGCCCGCGGCCGGGCCGCGTTCGACCTGCGCTTCGAGGCCGCCACCGAGGTGGTCGGCGGCATGAAGCTCAAGGTCTGGATGTCCACGCCGGACGCGCAGGACATGGACGTGTTCGTCGCGGTGCAGAAGCTCGATGCCTACGGTGACGTGACCGGGTTCCCGTTCTACGCGGTGTTCGAGGACGGCCCGGTGGCGCTCGGCTGGCTGCGCGCGTCCCACCGGGAACTCGACCGGGAGCGCTCGCGGCCGTGGCAGCCGGTGCTCGCCCACCGGCGGGAGCTTTTGCTCGCCGCGGGCCAGATCGTCCCGCTGGAGGTCGAGATCCTGCCGTCGGGCACGCTGTTCCGCCCGGGCGAGACGCTGCGGCTCGTCATCCAGGGCCGGGACATCTACCGCTATCCGCGGCCGCTGATCCAGGCCTGGCACGAGGACACGGTGAACCGGGGCCCGCACGTCATCCACGCCGGCGGCGAGTTCGACTCGCACCTGCTCGTGCCCGTCGTACCGGGCTGATAAGGGCGCTCAGCGAAACGCACGGCCCGCGAGTTCGGATTCCCGGCCTGATGGCATTTCGGGATAAGCATCGCGAGGCCAGGCGGGCGGGCGGGCGTCAGCCACGGTTTGCGCAGGTTGGTAGCTGCCTGTCCGAAAATGTAGGCATCGAGGTCTTACAGTATGTGTGATTGTTTTTGTTCCTGGACAACCTATTTGCCCATTCCGGCGTCTCCTTTGTGTAACTAAGCCGCTAGGTGCGCGACCCCGAGCAGTCACGCGTGGAGAGCCTGGACTCCGGCCGACGGCTTACACGGGAGAAGGGGACAATGAGAGGCATCAGCAAGACGATGCTACGGACCTGCGCCGGCCTCGCGGTCGCGGCTGGGCTCGTAGTAGGGGGGGCCGGGGTGGCAAGTGCCACGACCACCAGCCCCACCACCGCGCAGAGCAGCCATCACCCGGCCTGTAACCCATGGGCCCGCGAGCGCTTCAACCTGAACGGCAAGAATCAGGTCAAGGCGGTCTACCTCGGCACCACCTACACCTACAGCGTGACCTTCCGGCAGTTCGGCAGCTGCCTGAGCGGCACGCTGACCGACTCCTACTACCCGACCACCGGGCCGATCTGGGGGACGGTCAACAAGAACTCCGTGACGTTCAGCTTTACCTATCCGTCCGGCTCCGTCCAGGGCACCAGGACCTACACCGGAACCATCAACCGGCGGGGAGCGGTGTCCGGAACGTGGTCCGAGACGGGCTCCGAGAACGGCACCGGCACCTGGACGCTGGCCAAGCACGCGGCCCGCGCGTGTCCTTGGTGGTACCAATGGTGGAATCCCTTCGCGGCATGCCAGGTATTCCCGCATCATTAGCAGCCTTAATAGCTAGCGCAAACGTCCCGGCCACCCGACAGGCGGCCGGGACGTTGCTGTCAGGAGGATGGTCATGGCGGATTGGGGTGCCGAATCCGGGCACATCGAGGTATCCGTGTCGCGGAGGAGCCGGCGGCCGGATCCTGACCGCTCCGAGCACAGGAGGAACATCACATGGCCACGGTCAGCATCCGCTACATCGTCCGCGACGTCGAGGCCGCCATCGGCTTCTACACCGGGCACCTGGGGTTCAGCGTGCAGATGCACCCCAACGACATGTTCGCCATGCTCAGCCGCGGCGAGCTGCGCCTGGTGCTCAGCGTCCCGGGTGCGGCGGGCGGCGGCGGGCAGGCGATGCCGGACGGCACGCTGCCCGAGCCCGGCGGCTGGAACCGCTTCTCGGTCGAGGTCCCCGACCTCGACGCCACCGTCGCCGGGCTGCGGCAGGTAGGCGTCCGGTTCCGCAACGACGTGGTGACCGGCTTTGGCGGCAAGCAGATCATCGCCGAGGACCCGTCCGGCAACCCGGTCGAGCTCTTCGAGCCCACCCGGCCCGAGGCCAGGCTGTCGCCGGCCTGAACGGGGCTGAACCGGCCCTTGACGGGGCTGAACCGGCCCTTGACGGGGCTGAACGGCTCTTGACGGGGCTGATCAGCCAGACGAGGACCGGCGGGCCAGGCCGACCTTGGCGTTCGGGTGATCCCGCCAGGTGGACGAGCCGGAGACTGCGGCGGCCTTGGCCTGCTCCCACTTGAGCCGGGCCAGCTGGCTGGGCGGGGTCTCCAGCTCCTTGATCCAGGACCGGGTGGCGGCGGCCAGATGCGTGCCCGCGACGGCCACACCCACGATCGCCACCAGCGCGCCGGCCCCGATCAAGATCCCGCCGACCACGAGCGGCCCGGACCGTACCTGGGGCCAGTTCCCGGCTGACTGGCTGTCTGTCACGTCGTCATAAGCCATGGCGCCCGTCCCGATGTCGGTGTGCTGACCTACCTGAGGGTTCAAGCCTAACCTGGGGTCCTGGCGGGGGGCCGGGGGGTGGTACCACGTCCCGTTCGGATAAAAAATAGGGGGCTACGGCGAGGAGGGCGGCCATGGGCGCCGAGCGGGACCGGGTGGCGGACTTCGGGCGGCTCGAGAACGGGCTGCTGCAGGCCGGGGAGTGGTACCGGTGGGGGCCGTACGTCAGCGAGCGGCAGTGGGGCACGGTCCGCGAGGACTACAGCGCCAACGGCGACGCGTGGAACTACCTGCCGCACGATCAGGCGCGGTCGCGGGCCTATCGGTGGGGGGAGGACGGGCTGGCCGGGTTCTGCGACGTCGAGCAGCGGCTGTGCCTGGCCCTGGCGCTGTGGAACGGGCGCGACCCGATCCTGAAGGAGCGGGCGTTCGGGCTGACCGGGCCGCAGGGCAACCACGGCGAGGACGTCAAGGAGTACTGGTGGTACCTGGACGCGATCCCCAGCCACGCCTGGAACCGGTGGCGCTACCACTACCCGCAGGGCGCGTACCCGTACCAGGAGCTCATCGACGTGAACGCGTCCCGGAGCCGGCTGGAGCCGGAATACGAGCTGCTGGACACCGGGGTGTTCGGCGGCGGGCGGTACTGGATCACCGAGGTGTGCTACGCCAAGGCCTCGCCCGACGACCTGCTGATGACGATCTCGGTGACCAACGCGGGGCCGGACGCCGCGACCCTGCACGTACTGCCGACGGCCTGGTTCCGCAACACCTGGTCCTGGGGCGGCCCGGACGCCGCTCAGGCTCGGCCCGTGCTGGGGGCCGCGGCCGGCGGGGGGGTGACGGTGTCCCACCCGTTCTGCGGCGAGCTGGAGCTGATCGCCGGTCCCGGACCGGACGGGACGCCGCCGGCCGCGCTGTTCTGCGAGAACGAGACGAACGTGGCGCGGCTGTTCGGCGCCGCGCCGGTCACGGCGTACCCGAAGGACGGCATCAACGACCATGTAATCAGCGGGTCGCCCACCGTCAACCCCGAACGCACCGGGACCAAGTGCGCCTTCTGGTACCAGGTCACGCTGGCCGGGGGCGCCTCGGCCGAGCTGCGGCTGCGGCTGCGGCCCGCTTCGGCCGGCGGGGCGGCGGCTCCGGAGGCTCTGGGCTCGGAGTTCGACCAGGTGGTGGCGGGGCGGCGCGGCGAGGCCGACGAGTTCTACGACGAGCTGACACCCCGGGACGCGAGCGCCGACGAGGCGATGGTCATGCGACAGGCCTTCGGCGGGCTGCTGTGGAGCAAGCAGCTGTTCTACTATGACGTGGCCCGCTGGCTGGACGGCGACCCGGGCCAGCCGGAACCGCCGCCGCAGCGGCTGACCGGGCGGAACTCCCACTGGCGCAACTTCGACGCGTTCGACATCATGTCGATGCCGGACAAGTGGGAGTACCCCTGGTTCGCCGCATGGGACCTGGCCTTCCACTGCGTGGCGCTGGCGCACGTGGACCCGGCGTTCGCCAAATACCAGCTGATCCTGCTGTGCCGGGAGTGGTTCCAGCACCCGAGCGGGACGCTGCCGGCCTACGAGTGGAACTTCTCCGACGTCAACCCGCCGGTGCAGGCGTGGGCCGCGCTGGAGGTGTTCGCGGTCGACGAAGGCCGGGACCTCGAGTTCCTCTCCCGGGTCTTCGACAAGCTGCTGGTGAACTTCACCTGGTGGGTCAACCTGGAGGACGCCGGCGGCCGGAACGTGTACGAGGGCGGGTTCCTCGGCCTGGACAACATCGGGCCGCTCGACCGCTCGCACCTGCCGGTCGGCGGGGTTCTGGAGCAGTCCGACGCCACCGGGTGGATGGGCTTTTTCGCGATCGCGATGGGCCGCATCGCCTCCGTGCTGGACCAGACCGGGCAGCGCCCGGCCTCCGATCTGGTGCTCAAGTTCCTGGAGCACTTCGCCGCCATCCGCGACGCGCTGGACAGCCAGGGGCTGTGGGACGACACCGACGGGTTCTACTACGACCGGCTGGTGACGCCGTCCGGGGAGCAGGTGCCGATCAAGGTCCGGTCGATGGTGGGCATAATCCCGCTGCTGGCCGCGGTGGTGGTCAGCGAGGCCGACCTCCGCCAGGCTCTGGTTCTGGGCAAGCAGTTCGCGGACCTGCTCGGCCGCGAGGACCTGGCCGACGTCGGTGCGATACGCGAGCGCGGCGTGCTGCGCGAGATGGGCGGCGAGCAGCGGCTCCTGCTGTCGCTGGCCGACCCGGACCGGCTGACCCGGCTGACGAGCCGGCTGTTCGCTGAGGACGATTTCCTGTCCCCGCACGGGCTGCGGTCCCTGTCGGCCTACCACCGTTCGCATCCCTACGTCCTGGAGGTCGAGGGCGTCACGGCCAGCATCGACTATGAGCCCGCCGAGTCCACTACGCCCCTGTTCGGCGGGAACTCCAACTGGCGCGGCCCGGTCTGGTTCCCGCTCAACTACCTGCTCATCGACGCGCTGGAGCGGTACAACCAGTTCTTCAGGGACGACTTCACCGTCGAGTACCCGTCCGGGTCCGGCAACCGGCTGATCCTGGGCAAGGTGGCCACCGACCTGCAGGACCGGCTCATCTCGATCTTCACCCGCGGGTCCGACGGACGGCGGCCGTGCTTCGGCGGGAACGATTTCTGGCAGACTGATCCGGCCTGGCGGGACAACCTGGTGTTCGGCGAGTACTTCCACGGCGACAACGCCGCGGCGCTCGGCGCCTCGCACCAGACCGGCTGGACCGGGCTGATCGCCGACGTCATCCGGCGGCGGTACGGCCTGGTCCGCTCGGTCGGCGACGTCCTCTTGCTCGTCACCCAGCAGAGCCGGACCTGACGGCCGCCGGCATGCCTCCCCGAGGGGCAGAGGGCGCCGTCGTCAACGCGGCCGGCCTGGTCCAGGGCATCGCGCTGGTCACCTTCCCGGCGGCCAGCACGATCTTCACCAGTCCCAGCTCCTATGACCTGTCACACAGCCAGTACGGGATCATGTTCGTGCCGCAGGTGAGCACGGCGATCGTCGCCTCGCTGCTCGGCGCCGGCCTGCTGTGGCCCAGCCTGGCCCGGCGGGCCAGCGAGAAGGCCCTGCTGCTGGCGGGCTTGGCGGCCGATCTGGCCTCGATGGCCCTGCTGATCGTGAGCTGGCAGGTAGTCCACCAGCACGCGGCCGCGTTCGCGCTGCTGCTCGCGGCGACGGCGTGCCTGGGAGCCGGGTTCGGGCTCTCGGTGCCGGCGCTCAACACTCTGGCCGCGGCGCTGCATCCGGCGGCGGTGGACCGGTCGGTCCTGGTCTTGAACGCGCTGCTCGGCCTCGGCACGGCCATCGCGCCGGTGTTCGTCGCGGTCTTCAACGGCCTCGGGTTCTGGATCGGGCTGCCGGTGCTCGCCGCCTGCCTGCTGGCCGGCCTGATCGGCGCCAGCCTGCGCCTGCCCCTGGACCCTGGCCCCGGACCGGCTCGCTCGCCTGGGCGGGGCGCGGCGCCGGCCGCGGGGCGCGGGATCCCCGCCGGGTTCTGGGTCTTCGCGGCGTTCGCCGTGCTCTACGGGTTCTGCGAGACGATGAACGGCAACTGGTCGCAGCTGGACGTCACGTCGCTGGGCGTCAAGCCGGCGATCGCGTCGCTCGCGCTGACCGGCTTCTGGGCGACGGTGACCGCGGGCCGGGTGCTGCTGGCCGCGATCCAGCGCTGGCTGCCGAGCCGGGCCGCCTACCACGGGCTGCCGTTCCTGCTCGCCGTCGCGTTCGTGCTCATCGCGGTCCTGCCGTCCCACGCCCCGGCCGCGGCGGTGGCCGCGTTCTGCCTGGCCGGGCTCGGCTGCTCGGCGCTGCTGCCGCTCACCATCAGCTTCGGGCAGCACAAGCTCGCGGACCGCCAGGCGATGGTCGCCAGCGGGGTGATCGCCTGCTACCAGGTCGGCTACGGGCTCGCGGCGTTCGGGGTGGGCCCGCTGACCAGCGCGGGCGTCCGCCTGCCGGCGATCTACGCGGCCAGCGCGGCCATCGCCGTCGCGATGGGCGGGCTGTCGCTGGCCGTGGCGCGCCGCCAGCCGTCGCCCGCCACCGTGCACCCCCGGCCGCTGCCCCGGGCGCAGGTGTCAGACCCGAGCGCTAGTTCACTAGGTCGTGCCAGGACTGCTCGGTCATGTCGACGTCGTAGTAGGAGGCGGCGCGGCGGATGTTCTCGAAGGCGAGGGCGCGGTCGGCGTCGGTTACGTCCTGGATCTGGTCGAACCGGCTGAGCGCGGAGCGCACATGGCTGGCTGAGGTCAGCGGCTCCTTGCGCTGGGCGGGGAAGGCGAACGCCGAGTCGGGCAGTTCGTTGCGCTCGGCGGCGTCCAGGGTGCCGCTGAACTGCTCGTCCTGCGACGGCGGCGCCCAGGTCGGGGACACATGCTGATCGGCCATGGTCCTACGCTACAGGGCACGGGCGAGGTCGGGCCAGGCGTACATCCAGCGCAGCTAGAGCCAGGTCTCAGGGTTCGAGTTCGACCGGGTCGCCGACCGCGACCCGGCCCGGCTCGACGGTCGAGCCGTAGACCCCGAACCGGGTGCCGCGTTCCCGCGCGACGGCGCGCAGGATCCCCGGGTCCCGGACCAGCGTGACCGGGTCGATGGTGATCATCACGCACCGCTGGTCGCGCTGGTCCACCCGCATCCGCAGCGCGCCGATGCGCAGGACCCGGCCGACCCAGTCGTCCTCGGGGAAGTCGCGGCCGGGGGCGTCCACCAGGAGGTTGGGCCGGAACCGCCCGGCCGCCAGGCCGGGGCCGGCCAGCGGGCCTCGGTCAGCCAGCCGGCCTCGGTCAGCCCGCCGGCCTCGGTCAGCCCGCCGGCCTCGGTCAGCCAGCCGGCCGAGGCTGGCCAGGGACTGAACGGTCAGCAGGGAGAGGGGGAACGTGTCGAACACCCCGCGGTTCTGCTTGATGACCCGCGCGCCGGGCCCGAGCTCGGCCGCCAGCGCGGGGTCGGCCACGTCCAGCTCGCCGCCGCAGGGCATGCGCACCAGGATCGGGGAGGCGTCGGGCCGGCCCGGTTCGGCGAAGCGGGGCCGGTAACGGGCCAGCTCGGGTCGTTCCCGCATCGTCAGCCACGGGAAGCCGCTGCGCACCTGCCCGTCACGGATGAACGCCCAGCGGCGATCACCCGCCAGGCCGTGCCACGAGACCTCGGCACCGTCCAGCTCCTCGCCCGCCATGGACTTCACCGGATACCGCCACAGCGCGACCACGCGGCCCACCACGGTCAATTACCGCCTCCATCGGCTCGAAGGCGCCCTTGCCGATGCAGTGGGAGTCGAGCGTGGCGGGCCATGGTCCGTCGCAGCGCCTCTCGACTCCACCAACATGCCACACCCGTACGGCGCCGCGCCACGGCTGGTCAGCATAATCAGTAGGTGCCGGCGGAATATGCCTACGTCGAGGACCGCAGGCCGGGCCGGGGCCGGCTGAGGCCCCGGGCGTGGTTCGGCTCGAGCCTGCCATTTATCGACCTGAACGGATCGTGGCGATTCCGGCTCGCGGCCGGCTGGTCCGACCTGAGCCGGGGATTCGAACATCCGGAGTTCGACGACTCCGGATGGGCGGAACTGCCGGTGCCATCGTGCTGGCAGCTCGCCGGGTACGGCGCGCCCGCGTACACCAACGTCACCTACCCGTTCCCGGTCGACCCGCCGCGGGTTCCGGACGCCAACCCGGCCGGCGAGTACCGGCGCCGGTTCGAGGTCCCGGGCGGCTTTCCGCTGGCGCATGCCGTGCTGCGCTTCGAGGGGGTGGACTCCTGTTTCGCGGTGTGGCTCAACGGGGTGCGGCTCGGCGACGGCCAGGGCAGCCGGCTGCCGGCCGAGTTCGGCCTCTCCGGGACGCTGCGCCCCGGGCGGAACGTGCTGGCCGTCCGGGTGCACCAATGGTCGGCGGGCAGCTACCTGGAAGACCAGGACATGTGGTGGCTGTCCGGGATCTTCCGCCCGGTGCGGATCGTGGCGCGGGGGCTGGAGGACTTCTTCGTCCACGCGGACTTCGACCCGGGCAGCGGGCGGGGCACGCTGTCGGTGCGGACCACGGTTCCGGAGTCCCCGGAGTCCCCGGAGTCCCCGGAGTCCCCGGAGTCCCCGGAGTCTCCGGGATCCCTGGGGTCCCCGGCCCGGCTGACCGTGCCCGAACTGGGCCTGGCCGGCGCCGACCCGGCGGGCCCGCACGTGATCGAGCCGTGGTCCGACGAGCGGCCGCGGCTGTACGCGGGCGAGATCGCGGCCGGCGACGAGCGCGTCGCGGTCAGCATCGGCTTCCGGCGGGTCGCCGCCGACGGCGGAGTGCTCACGGTCAACGGCGTGCCCGGCGGGCTGCGCGACTACGCGGAGCTGTTCGAGGCGCATCCTCGGCTGGCCGGGGGGTTCGTCTGGGAGTGGATCGATCACGGCATCGCGCGGACCGCCGCCGACGGGATCCTGTACTACGCCTACGGCGGTGACTTCGGCGAGGAGGTTCACGACGGGAACTTCGTCATCGACGGCCTGGTGTTCCCCGACCGCACGCCGTCGCCGGGGCTCGTGGAGTACAAGAAGGTCAGCGAGCCGGTCCGGATCGGCGTCGACCCGCGGGCCCGGACGATCAGCGTCCGCAACCTGCACCACACCCGTGACACCGGGTACCTGCGGTGGCGGTGGGTGCTGGAGGAGGAGGGTGCGGCGCTCGGCCGCGGTGAGCTGGCGGTGCCGGCCGTGCCGGCTGGGCGTGCGGGGGGCGCCGGGTGGCCGGAGGAGCTGAGCGGGCTGATCGGCCGGGCAGGCAGGGGCGAGGTCTGGCTGACGGTTAGCGCGGTCCTGGGTGAGGCGGAGGGCTGGGCGCCCACCGGACACGAGGTGGCCTGGACGCAGGAGCGGGTCGACGGGCGGGCGGGCCAGCCGGGCGACGGGGCAACGGCGCCGGCCGGGACCGCAGCTGGGACGGGGGCATACGCGGTGGGCGCGGCGGCGGGGACAGGGGCGGGCGCGGGCGCGGCGGGCGCGGGCGTGGCGGGCGTGGCGGGCGTGGCGGGCGTGGCCCTCGGCCTGGCCGGGGAGGACGGGGAGCTTGAGTGGTTCGGGCTCGGGCCGGGTGAGGCTTACCGGGACAGCCAGAGCGCGGTGCGGGTGGGGCGCTACCGGCGCACTCTGGCCGAGCTGCAGACCCCGTACGTGCGGCCGCAGGAGAACGGAAACCGGCGAGCGGTCCGCTGGGCGCGGCTGAGGAGGCCCGACGG
>Ga0310037_10000463_pt1 | contig 26342 bp, 25 predicted proteins | sample Sb_taG_11_FD_200239 | JGI IMG/M metagenome (GOLD analysis project Ga0310037, IMG submission 200239) | Peat soil microbial communities from Weissenstadt, Germany - Sb_50d_3_AS metaG (v2) (version 2) | ecosystem: Environmental > Terrestrial > Soil > Wetlands > Peat | place: Germany: Weissenstadt... | reverse complement strand
TCGCCGAGATGACAGTTTCGGATAAGATCGAATCGCGGTCGAACACCCAAGTAGGACGGCGCGGTCTCGTACGGAAACGCCTCCCTGAAGTGCTCCCCTCTTAGCAAGCCACCGAGTTGAGTTGTTGAGCCCGGTACTCACGTGGGCTCAGGTAGCCGAGGGCCTGGTGGGGGCGAGAGGTGTTGTACCACTCGATCCACCGCGCCACGGCTCGCTTCGCCTCCCGGAAACTCCGGAAGTTCGTCTGCCAGGTGCACTCCTCTTTCAGACTGCGGAAGAACCTCTCGATCAAACCGTTCTGCTCGGGCGTATAGGGCGTCGTGAACTCCTGCCGGAGCCTGTAGTCCCGGCACGCCTGACGGAAGCGGCGACTCTGGAAGATGAGGCCGTTGTCGCTCCGGATCACCGGCGTGGATCCATCGGGACGGAGCGTCCCAAAGCGACCCCCCTGCCCCTGTTCTTGCCGAAGCCGGCGGAGCTCCCACAGCACCAGTTCGCCGTGCAGATCGAGATCGATGCAGCTGACCAGTCGAGGGTCCCGATCGGCGCACAGGGCGCCGCCGCGATCTACACCGGTGGCGGCCGACTGCTCCTCGCCAACCTTGTGTAGAGTAGCCCCGGCCGGTCACCCGACCGGGGCCCTCGCCAGATCCGGACAAGGAGATTGCCACCATCCGGCTCTTCCGTCTTACGGGATGGATGGCGCCTGGGCGAGGATCCCGGACGCGCGATACTCTCGGAGTATGGCATCGCGCCGTGCTTCGATCTCCGACCGCGAACACTTCCGCGCGGTGGCCGCGGCGAATACGCCGTTGGGAGACGAGTGTCTCCCGTCGTCGCTCAACGAGGTATTCGAACGCCTCGAAGCTCTGCGACGGAGACTCGGCCCCGCTGCCACCCCGGGAGTTCCCGGAGAGGACGAGTCGGAGCTCAGCGCGCATCTGTGGTTCCTGGAGCGGCGAGAGGAGCTGCGGAGGCGTGGAGCGAAACGCGCTTGAGGCGCTCGGACGCCTACTGAACTCGCTCGGCATCCGCTGGGCCCTGATGGGCGCTCTGGCGGCCAATCGTTATCGCACGTCACCCCGGCTCACGCAGGACGTGGATCTTCTTCTGGCCGGGCTCGGCCCCGGCCTCGAAGCGCTCGAGCGTGCACTCCGGCTGGAGGGCTGGTCGGTGCGACGGGCGTCACCGCACAATGAGCTCCTCCGCCTTCGCCATCCGGAACTCGGAGCCGCGGACCTGATCGTGGCAGGAACGGACTACGAGCAGCTCGCGCTGGAGCGAGCCCGGGTCGAGAGCTTGGGCGCCATCGGGCCGGTCCATCTCCTCACGGTGGAGGACGTACTGATCCTGAAACTCATCGCAGGCCGCACCCAGGACATCGCCGACATCGAGGCGATCCTCCTGAGCGCGGTGCCGGTGGACGAGCGATATGTCGGCGAGTGGGTGTCGTACTGGGAGGTGGAGCCCGTCTGGCAACGCTTACTCGGAACGTTTCGCCATAAATCGTGACCCTCCTACACGACGACCCAGAACCGGAACTTCCCTACTCCGGCTTCGCTGACCCTTGCTAAACCTGGTACTTCCTGAAACCACTTGGGAATTTCGGTTCGCAGCCGCACTCCGCTCGCTGGGACAGCGAGGCCTGTGTGGGGATCATGCAGCCCACGGGAGCGGTGCGCACTTGTCCAGGAGGATCGGCTCGTCTCGGAGTAGCGCCCCCCGCTACCTGACGGTCGGTCGGCCCGGGGCCATCGCTCCGGGCCGCCGCCACGGTCACCAGAAGCACCCCCTCCACCACAAAGCCGCGTTCGGGGTCGGGGCGGACCTTCCGTTCGCCAACCGGCACGATGCCGGGCGCCCTGGTCCGGTAGGTCGAATCCACGACGAGCGTGAGCTCCGGTAGCCGGACGACGTGACACGCAACCGAGAACGAGCTCGCGCCGACGGGCGTTCCGCCCTCGCCGAAACGCTCTTGCAGATAGCGCGAAGTCGGCGTGTCGAAGCGGTCGAGCACCACCGCGAGGGGCTCGGCATGCGACCGCCCGGTCCCGAGAAGGCGCCCGAGTCGGCCTCGATGCGGTGAATTCGAAGGCTGTCCCGGCCGCGTGCTGCTTCGCACCATCGGATCATGTGGATTCGTCCGACGAGGCGATCGCGGCGAGGTCGGGCCACGCGTCGCGGCGCAGCCACAGGTAGACGAAAACCAACATCGAGGGGAGCTCATACACATACGCCGTCCCGATGTGGTAGCTGTAGGGTAGGTACTGGCGGCCGGGCTGGAGCGCGAAAGAGCCGTGGTTGACCCACGTGCCGACGAACCGGAACCCGACGAGAACGGTGAAGGCGACCATCCAAATGAGCAGGTTGATGCGGAGATACTTCTCCGGCTCTCTCCAGCCGTAGAACGCCAGGATTCCCAGTCCCAGCTCGGTGACCAGGTACCACGCCCGCACCTCGATGTCGGCGGGCCAGTTGTCCATCCCGATGCCGGTGAGCGTCCCGATGATCTCGGGGAAGAAGGCGCAGGCGACTCCGTAGCCCGTCCAGATGATTCCCGTGATCAGTACGAACCAGCGACCAAAGGACATTGCGGACGCTCCTTGCTTCGAGGGGTAGTCCCAGTCTCTACGAAGCCTTCGGGTAGTAGAGAGTCATGTCGATCTCGCCACCCGCGGCATCCTCCAACCACCGACGGATCCACGGCGGTTCCGGCGCGGCGTCCGCCACGTGGCCGGGCCGCAAGGTGTCAAGGAGGCCCCAGAAGAGCACCAAGCGGCCCGTCGTGCCTCGCAAGACCCCGCGCAGACTGTCGTGCGGGATGCTGTTCTCCGTCGCGGGCACGAAGCGCCGGATGCCGTCCGAGGCGATGCGTCCCACGTCCACCAAGTGCCGTGCCATCGCCGGGAAGCTCTTGATGCGGAACCAGTGCCTCGCGAAGGCAGCGACGGACGCAATCGCCGGCAGCTTGCGGCCGCACCTCAAGCCAGTCGCTTAGCCGAGCCTGTGGTTCGTGCCTCGGAACTGGCTATCGCCGCCCTTTGAGGTGTGGCTCCAGGTACGCGGCGTTCTCTTCCTCGAGGTCGGCGCAGCCCAGAAAGGCGATGCGAGCTGCCTCACTCTCCGCATGCTGAGCGAAAGCCCTCCAAATGGCCGCCCTCGCAAGCGCGATCAAGACGCGCCCCGGGGCTGCGTGTAGCCTTCGGCCATGGACGTTCGAGAGCGCTTTCTGCGCGGCATCGACTTCATTGAGGAGCACCTGCTCGAGCCCCTGGCTCTCGCCGACGTCGCCGCGCGTGCGGAGCTCTCGCTGCACTACTTTTCGCGGCTGTTCCAAGTCCTGACCGGGGAGACCTTCGGCGCGTATCTTCGCCGCCGCCGGCTGACGGTCGCGGTCGACCGCCTCTCGGCGGCCGGCTCCTCGCCGCGCTTGATCGAGCTGGCGTTCGACTGCCAGTACGACTCGCAGGAGGCGTTCACACGCGCGTTCAAGCGCGCATTCGGCATGACTCCGGGCGCGTTCCGCGACCGCCCGCAGCTCGTGCGCCGGGCCGGCGCCGCAGGATCGACGCCGCGACTCTTCACCACCTGACGGAGGTCCTCAGCATGGAGCCCGAGATTCGCGAGATCGAGTCGTTCGTCGTCGTCGGCGTGCGCGAGCGCTTCGACGAGGGGACAAAGCACGGGATTCCCGCACTCTGGCAACGCTTCGTGCCGCGCATTCCGGAGATCGCGAGCCGCCGGCCCGGCGTGACTTTCGGCGTCTGCGCCAACGTGAACGCCGAGACCGGGAGCTTCGACTACATCGCGGGCGTCGCGGTCCACAGCGTGGACCGTCTGCCCGAAGGTCTGGTCGCCGAGACGGTCCCGCGTCAGACCTATGCCGTGTTTACACACCACGTGCAGTCGACGTCGCTTCACCAGGAGCTGCAGCCGACAATGCGCTGGATCTGGGGCACGTGGCTGCCCTCGGCGCCCTACGAGTACGTGCCCGGGCCGGACTTCGAGCGCTATCCGCCCGAGTTCGACGCGGAGAACGGCAAGGGCTTCCTCGAGATCTGCATTCCGGTGCGCCGGAAGTCGTGACTCGAGCCGGTCGAACGCTGCGGATCGAGCGCGGCGAGGTCGGCAACCGGTTGCTCGTTGCGCGCGATGGGCTGGTGAAGTTCAAGGACTTCCTGAAGAATTTCGGCGGCTCGTGTGACACGCTGCCCGAGTGATCGGAGCTGCCGTCCCGATCCGACTGGGCTTCTATTGTCAGCTGACGCATCTCAGAGGAATGCCGCCGCCGGGCAAGGCGCGTGCGACCCGGTTGTGTCGCCCCCGCTACCACCCAAAGCTCCCCCAATCTTCACGGTTCCAGAGGCCTTCCCGTTTCGGCCGCCTCCGAGGTGGTGGGACTCGGTGATCCGCGCGAGGAGGTCTGCGCGCACCTCCGCAAACTCGAGCGGTATCGGCTGCCGGTAGGAATCGCCGGCGGCTTGCAAGGACCGATGACATTTTCGGAAAGGACAGCGCACTGACGGCGGGAGGCTTGCTGCTGGGGTAGAATGGCAGCATGAACCTGCCGCGTTTCATGCGCCGGGTGAACCGTGTCGTCACCAACCCCTTGATGCGGACCTTCGCATGGCTGGTTCCCCCGCTTGCGGTCGTGCACCACGTCGGGCGCAAGAGCGGCCGGCCCTACCGCACGCCGGTGTTGGCCTTCCCCTCGGCGAAGGGCTTCGCGATACCAATGACCTACGGCCGCGACGTCGACTGGGCGCGCAACCTGCTCGCTGCTCACGAGGGCGAGATCGAGCAGCGGGGCCGGCGCGTGGTCTTGCGAAGCCCGCGGATCGTCGCCTTCGGCGCCGCCGAGACACACCTGCCCGCGACGCTGCGCCCCGTCTTCCGCGCTATGGGCCTGCCCGGCTACTTCCTGCTCGACCGAAAGGGCGACGAGGGCAAGCGAGCCGCCCGGCGGAAGCCGTAGCGCTCGCAGTCACTCGCTCCGCTCCGTTGACCGGCCGGGATACGCCCCGCACCGGGTCTCCGTAGGGTTTTTCAATAACGTCCAGACCCGGACGTTCGGCGCCGACGCGGCGTGCCTCCATCGTATCGGCCGCGAGCGACGGCTCCGCCCGGCTCGGAGAGGAGCCGCGATGGGGTACCCTCGGAGCGTGCCCATCCGCGAGATCCTGCCCGGTATCTTCCACTGGGAGGCGATCCATCCGGCGATCCGGATTCCGGTGAGCTGTCATTACGTCGAACCTGCGCGGATGCTCCTCGACCCGCTCGTGCCGTCCAAGGGGCTCGCGTGGTTCGAGCGCCGCGAAGCGCCGCGCCACATCCTGCTAACCAACCGGCTTCATTCGCGCCAGAGCGAGCGCTTTGTCGAGGCGTTCGGCTGCGAGGTCTGGTGCAACGAGGCCGGTCTCCCCCACTTCGGCGAGCAGGGGGAGATCCAGGGCTTGCAGCTGCGCGGCTTCCGGCCGGGCGAGCGGCTGCCCGGCGGCATCGAGAGCCACGAGGTCGGCGTGCTCTGCCCCGACGAGACCGCGTTCCGGATCCCCGGCGGCGCGCCCGCACTTGCCATTGCCGACGGCGTCGTGCGCGACGGCGACGGCCCGCTCGTGTTCGTCCCCGATCCCCTGCTCGGCGATGACCCCGAGGTTGTGAAGCGCGGGCTCCGGGCCGCCTACCGGCGGCTGCTCGTGCTCGACTTCGATCACTTGCTCCTGGCCCACGGGCACCCGTGGATCGGCGGCGCCAAGCGAGCGCTCGCCGACTTCGTCGGGAGCGGCGTCAGCGACCCCACCTGAGGAGCGCATTGATCAGGCGCCGGTGGCGCGGCCCGTAGGGCGGGTAGAAGAGGTGCAGCAGCGAGAGCCGCGGGCTGGTGAAGACCGGGCGCATCTTGCTGAACTCGACGAATCCCTCGTAGCCGTGGTACTGCCCCATCCCGCTCGCGCCCACCCCACCGAAGGGCAGGTCGTGCTGCGCGACGTGGAGCATGCAGTTGTTGATCGAGACACCGCCCGAGATGGTGGCGTAGAGCAGCTTCTCCTCGCGCTTCTTGTCGTTCGTGAACACGTAGAAGCCGAGCGGACGATCCTTGGCGTTGACGTACGCGATCACCTCGTCGAGGTCGCGGTAGGTCTTCACCGGAAGCAGTGGTCCGAAGATCTCCTCGCGCATGATTGTCATGTTGTCGGTCACGTCGAGGACCAGGTGCGGCGGGACCTTGCGCAGGCGGTCGTCGAAGGAGGCGCCCGGCACGAGCGGGATCACGCTCGCACCCTTCGCCTCGGCGTCCTCGAGGGTCGCCCGCAGGCGCCGGTAGGACTTCTCGTCGATGATCGACGTGTAGCTCGGGTCCTTCGTGTCCGGATAGCGCTGGGGCACGATGCGCCGCGCCGCCGCGACGAAGCGTTCGCGCGCGGCCTCGGGCAGAAAGAGGTAGTCCGGGGCGAGACAGGTCTGGCCCGCGTTCACGAGCTTGGCGTAGAGGATGCGCGAGGCTGCTTCCTCGACGTCGAAGTCGTCGCACACGATCGTGGGCGACTTGCCACCGAGTTCGAGCGTCACCGGAGTCAGGTTCTCGGCCGCGTCGCGCATTACGGTGCGACCGGCGTCGGCCGAGCCGGTGAAGATCAGGTGATCGAAGGGCAGCGTCGAGAAATCGCGGGCGGGGACGCCCGGTAGGACCGCCACCACGTCCTCCGCGATCGCCGCGCCGAGCTTTTCGTGGAGGAGCCGGCAGAGCGTCTGCGAGTGGCTCGCCATCTTGATCATGGCGCGGTTGCCCGCGGCGAGGGCGCTGGTGAGCGGGCTCACCGTGAGGAAGAGCGGGTAGTTCCAGGGCGAGACGATGCCCACCACACCCTTCGGCTGCGGCACCAGACGGTTGCGGCCCGTCGCGAAAAGGATCGATATGGAACGCCGCTGCGGCCGCATCCAGCCCGGGAGCTTCTTCAAGGTGTGTCGGATCCCATCGACGCAGGTGAAGAGCTCGAGCATCAGCGACTCCTCGGTGCAGCGGTGCCCGAAGTCGCGGTGGATGGCCTCGGCGATCGCATCGCGGTTGTCGAGCAGCGTCCGCTCGACCGCGCGCAGCCGGGCGCGGCGTTCGTCGAGGCTCGGGAAGGGGTGCTCGAGGTAGGCCTCGCGCTGGAGCTGGAAGATGCGCTGCGCCTCGTTGTCGGGGTGCTCGATGCGTCGGAGCTGGGCGGTCTGGGCCATGGGGGGTGCCTCCGGGAGGAGAGTCTACCGCTCGAAGCTTGCTGAGTGAACCATCGATGAGTCATCTCGGGGCTCGCGCTCGATCGTCGACGGCCGCGGACTCGCCGCGGCGCTCGCCCTCGGCGCGCAGGACGCGTGGATCGGGACGCGCTTTATCGCGTCCCACGAGGCGCACGTGGCCTCCGGCTTCAAGCAGCGCCTCGTCGAGGCGGGGAGTGCCGACACCGTCGTGACGCGCCGCTACTCCGGCGAGCCCATGCGCGTCCTGCGCAACGCCTACGTCGAGGACTAGGAGAAGCGCAGCAGCGAGATCCGGCCCTTTCCGCTCCAGTTCCTCGAGAGCGGACGCGAGGGGGTGCTCTCCTTCGGCGTTGACCCCATTGATCCCGCGCGCACGTGCATGCCGGCGGGGCAAGGCGTCGGCGCGATTGACGAGATCCTTCCCGTGGCGGAGATCATGCGCCGGCTCGTGGAGGGCGCGCGCGGAGAGATCGAGCGGCTCGCGGCGCTGTGCTGAGGACATGATCCGCTTGACCTTCGCTGCGAGCGCGACCGTCGCCTCCTCCACCGGCAGATGCGGTCGCTGAGTGCGTAACGCCCCCCGCTACCTGACGAAGCCATCGGAATCGCGATGGTTCCGGGGGCTTCCTCTTTTCGGCCGCCCTTGAGGTAAGGGGAGTCGGTGACCCGCTCGAGGAGGTCCGCGGGCAGCTCCCTGCCTCGACCTCTCCGCTACTGCGGGCGCGGCTCGAGCAACGCGATCAGTGCTTCGGCGCTGGTCGGGTACGACAAGCTCTTGACCTTCCGTTTGTCGAGCACCATCACGGTCGGGTGCGTCGCACCGCCGGGGAAGTCGGCCGTCTTCGCGCCTTCCTCGTCGACGAGCACCCTGTACGGGCGGCGGCGCATCGCGGGCATCGCGAAGAGCGAGCGGATGATCGTGGGCATCCCCGTCACGTTGACGACGTACACCGCACCGTTGCGATCGAACAGGTCCGGGCCCGCCTTCTCGACGGCGGCCCTCACCACCTTGCCGGCATCCATGTCGCGGCTGAAGACGACCACGCGCACAGAGTCGTCGATCACCCGTACCTCGCCATGCTGATCGGGCAGCTCCGTGCGTGGTAGCGTGCTGCCCACCGCGTACGGCTCCGCGCTTGCGATGGATGCAAGGAGGATCAGCGCGGGGGCGATCAGGCTCTTCATGACTTCGTAGTAGAGCACGCACCGCTCACGTCGTCATGACCTCGACCGCTGGTGTGGTATCAAGGGCAGCGGTCCCCGACCGGCTGGACCCCGTCAAGCTGCCTCGACCATGCCCCCTGCCCTCACCGCGCTTTTCGTGCTGCAGGCGCGGCCAGCTACGGCTCTTCCTTCCCTAAGCATGTCGGTCTCGGGATCCATAGCAACCACGTGCTCGAAAAGATGGGCAACCGGAATCGCTACCGAACTCGGACCCGATCCGAGGTCGAGCAGTTGGCCCCTTCCATCTAATCGAAAGGCTTCTCGGAGCACCGTCACCAAGGCAGACGGATACGGCGGGCGATAGCGCGAGTAATACTCCGCAGCACCTTCGTATTTGCGTTCGGTTTTCGGGACGTTGCTCATCGGTTCACGACAATATCGCTGTCGTTTCGAACGATAAAACGACGCATCCTGTTCGTCCTGCGCGACGCGCCCCGAACCCCGCCACCACGCTCGCCAGCGCGGCACCGGGCATCGGAGCTAAAGGCTGGCGCGAGGCCGGTCGTCAGCTCCCGCTGGGCGAGAGCACTGAACGATGTCACGCGCGGGAGCCGATTGCGATGGACCCCGCCGCGGCAGCGTAGGAGGATACCCACCGGAAAGGGAGGAGGGAGGGATCCGATGCGATTCACGACGCGCGTTACAAGGGTTTCGTTCCTCGCCCTCGGGGTCGCGATTGCGACGGCCGTTCCGGCCTTCGCGGCGAGCCCCGAGCGCCACGCCTATTTCGGGGAGACGCACGTCCACACGAGCTGGTCCCTCGACGCGTTCGCCATCGGGAATACCCTCACCAATCCCGGCGACGCGTACAAGTACTTCAAGGGTGAACCGATCAAGCATCCTCTCGGCTACGAGGTCAAGATCGACACGCCGCTCGACTGGGCGGGCGTCGCGGCTTTCAGGCTTTCCAGTTAACCAAGGTCTCGTCGATCTTGTCCCGATTACGGTGACGGGAGACGGTGCAGCTTATCTGCATGGGAAGACCTCCGCGGACATTCTACGGGGGCGCACGCCAAGGTTACGGCGAGAGAAGCGGGTACCGGGCTAATTCGCCCCGCCCGGGCCCCCGCCCCGGCTGCCGCACCCCGAACCCCGCCGCCACGCCCGCCAACGCGGGCGACCACCGGGGTGCAGCATCGAAATCCGGGGTAGCGCGCAGATGATATCGTGGGCCTCGGGCCGACCGCGGCTTAGTCCTCTCGGCGCTGCTTTCTAGGTTCTTGTATACGCTTCGTTGATGCACTGCGAGCAGCCCGCTCACTCAATGGGCGTGTTGGCTTAGTTGCCGTGCTCGACGACGGCAGACGGCATTGCGACCTTGGCCAGTTCGAGGAGATAGTCGAGCGAATTTCCGGCCCGATCGGTATTCGTCTGGAACGCCACAGCGAGACGAGATGCAGGAAAGTAGAGCATCGATCCCGTATAGCCTGGGAACCAGCCCGAGTGCCCGTACGCTTCGCCAAGTGGTGTCGCATAGACGAATAAGCCCATCCCATACGCGGTGGCAAGCCCCCGATGCAGAGGGTTGAAAGAGCTGTTCAGTAGCTCCAAGTAGTGCCACTTGAACGCCCTCCCTTCGTAGAGCTGCAGCCCCCAGGACACGAGATCACGCGGGTTCGTCGCCAGACCGCCGCCCGTCCACTCCGTTTGAGGATGGAAGAGGAGCGCCCCCTTCCCATCGGTGACCTTGCTTGGCAACGGACTCAGCCAGCGGTGGTAGCCCGATGCTAGTCCAGGAATCTCGAGGCGGTCGGCGGGTACGGTGAGCGTGAGCTGCAGCGGGCCGAGGATTCGTTCCCTGAGGAGATCGTAGTAGGTGCGGCCGGTTGCACGCTCAACGATTAGGCCCAGCAGGACATACTCTGTGTCGGTGTAGTTGTAACCGCCACCCGCTGGGAACAGCGGAGCCCGGTCAAGCACGATCGCAATGAGCTGCTCCGGGGAGAAGGGAGCGCGTGGGTCTCCGAAGTAGCGCTTCTGAAGAACGGCATACAGGAAGCGCGTCGTGAATAGATAATCTGGAATACCACTGCTGTGATTCAGGAGCATCCGCAGCGTGACGTCATGGGCGTTTGGTAGGCGGTCGAACCACGGGGCAGTGCCGAGCCATTTCTCGATTTTCTGATCGAGCGATAGATAGCCGTCATTGGCCAGATCGAGAACGAGGGCAGCGACGAACGACTTGCCGATACTTCCCGATATGAATTTCGCATCAGGCGCGATCGGAACCCGACGCTCGACGTCCGCGAAGCCTGCAGCTGCGACGGCGATCGGACAGTCTTTCAACCCGAACGCGGCGACCGCGCCAGGAAGAGCGTCACGCCGCGTGATCGCGTTCAGACGGGCTTGGAATGAATCTACTAGCGTTCCGTACGCGAAATCATCGCACGCGGCGACCATGGGGGCCGCCAGCCACAGGCTGATCGCCAACGCGAGCTGGAGGAGGCTCATTGCCGGGAGTTGCTTCCCGCGGATTGAGCGCACTCGACGCCAGGTGTTCTCGATGGGGACACTTCCAGCAGTCTATATCGATCTGCTGGATGTATGTCCAGGATCAAACTGTGGGTTGGGCGTCGGGGCGAGGGCTCGAACCACTCTCCGGCGCTGTTTTCTGCCTCGCTGAATCGCTCGGAATTTCGAGCGCGAAGCTTGGAGCTGGTCAAGAGCGGGATAGGTGGGCACGGGAGAAAGTTTGCGCGAAGAGTGATCATCGCAGGGCACGCCTCACACACGCTCAGCGGCCGAACACAGTCGCGGCGAACCCGCAGGCCGGAAGCAGCGCCGACACGTGCTCCTCTCGCCCCGCAGAGCGCTTCGCGCCGCTCATGGGTCGCTGCAAGAGATCGGGATAACGCCTTGCGGGCTTTAGAGAATCTGGCCGGTCACCAGGCGCGGCGGCGGAGCGCCGCGAGCACTTCGTCGGGATCGCTTGTGAACTTCCAGTCTCGGTGTTCGACGAGACCGTCCTCGGCTAGGCCCCTCCGGATGCGCCCAATCAAACCCGGCAGGGAGCGCGCCGTTCGGCGATTCACGTCGTGCAGAGCGATCACCACTTCGTTCGTTCCCCCACGAACGGCCTCGCGGACCTGGCGCACGAGCCAAAAGTCGAACCATTGCGCTGCCCATGGGAGTGCGCCGTCGAGTACGCGCGCATCGGCGAGCACCATGTGCAGGCCGAGTGCAGCATAGGTGGGACGAGCATCTCGCTGGCCATCTGCGTAGGTCCAAAGCGGCGGTCGTACGAGCACAGGCTGATGACCGGCCTCGCCTTCGGCGCTGTAGGCTTGGGCCGCGCGGCGAACGCACTGCAGCAGTTCCGACTCGAGAGCATTGCCTGGGTCGGTTACGCGGTCGACGATGCCGTCTCCGTCGGAATCGTAGGCTGGAAGCACCACGCTAGTGGTGTGCTTTCGCAGCTGGCTGCCGTAATGCCCTCCCCAGTGGCAACCCAGCACGTGCCCCTCGCGCACCTCGCGCCGAAGCTCCTCGAAACCGAGCTCGGTTTCGGCCTTGGGTTGCACTCTCCCACCGATCGTCCTGTCCGGGCCGGTCAGCACAAAGAACGTCGCCGAGATCCCTTCGGCCCGCAGCACGTCCAGAACATGCTCGGTGGGAGTGTTGGGGGCGCCGGAAAGCTCGTGTCCGAGCTCCTCGAAGCGCTCGTTCGATGGTCCATCGTCGAACGTCAAGACAAGGTGAATCCGCGGCGGTTCGGAAGCATCGTTCACGGGCGGAACGGAATCGGCGGCTGCGACACCGGCAACGAACCCGGCCCCGACGCCGAGCCCCAGCAGGCTGATCTGTCGAGCGAGTCGGGCCCAACAATTCAACCAAGTGGTTACGAGGGGGAGCATCGCGCCTTGACCTGTGCTTTCCGCAACCTCGATCGCTCGATCAACCATGTAAACATTGATGTTTTCGACGGGTTGGCTCACCGTGCGGCGACAATACGCTCTCTCCAACCTTCTGTCTGCACTCTCTCTCCTTTTCTCCTTTGGCACTAACCCGTTAGGAGCATCTCGCGCACGGCAGTGGGCGACCAAGACGGCCGCCGGTGCCGCAGCGCCCGCGGTCTCGCGGGTACGACACCTTCCGAGTTGAGTCTGTGCGGGACTCGCGGCCGGTCTCCCGTGCGAATTTCCGCCGGCCTGCGCTCGAGTGGCGTATGCTTCCTCTGCCTATCCGACTGGCTCAGCCGTGAGACAGTAGTAGGGGAAGGGCCGGCTTGCATGGCGCGGGGTAGCACGAAGCCGGAGACGCTTCTTCTCTCCAGCGACGATCGAAGCGGTAGACCCACGACGCATGGCGGAACATGACGACACCCTCGCGGACCACCCACCCCACCCGCCGCGTTCCTGGCCACGCTCCGCTCCGCCAATACTACGGGACGGATGGGAAGCGCGCGGAGTACGTCAGCCAAATCTTCGACAGCACCGCGCATCACTACAACACGATCGAGGCGTTGCTGCTCAATGGCGCGCTCTGGTATCGGAAGCACTGCCTGCGTCGCGCGGGGCTTCGCCCTGGAATGACGGTGCTCGATGTGGCGATCGGGACGGGGGCCGTCGCACGCGGCGCCGTGCAGCTCGTCGGGCCGACGGGGCGGGTGATCGGGGTCGATCCGAGCCGGAACATGATCGCGCAGGCGCGCAAACACTTCACCGGCCCGATCAGTCGCGGCGTCGCCGAACGCCTGCCCTTCCGCGAAGGCCACTTCGATTTCGTGACCATGGGAATTGCCCTGCGTCACGTGCCGGATCTGGTCGCGACCTTCGGCGAGTACTTCCGCGTGCTCAAGCCCGGGGGGACAATGTGGATCCTGGAAGGCCATGCTCCGGCCTCGCCGATCGGCCGGCGTCTGGCGCGCTTCATGATGTTCCGGATGGTCCCCGCCATGGCGTTCCTCGCGACGGGCAGCCGCGAAGCGAAGGAGTTCATGGAGTTCTACTGGGACACCGTCGAGGAGAGCGCGACACCGCAACTGATCCTCGACGTGATCGCGGAGATCGGCTTCGAGCGCATCCAGCACAACGTCTTCTCCCCGATCTGCGAGTACATCGGGCACAAGCCTCGCGCAGCGGTCTAGCCAGCCGTCGATCCGCGGCCGCGGGCGCGCGGGGTGTGCAAGACCGGGGTCGAGCGCCATCACACCTGTAGAAGCGGTCGTAGGCTTCAGCGTCATTTTCAATTGGCGCCGAGTAAATTGAGCATCTGGTCAGCTTCTTCCGCCATGCGCAGCTGTCTCTCTCCGGGCTCGCTCCGAGTGCGTGCTCCGGATGCCTGGACGCCATTCTGACGGTCCGAACACAGATCGGGAACTGACCCTAAAACTGGCACGGGTACTTGTTGCAATGACTGGATTTTTTTGAGTTCGCAGCTGCACTCCCTCGCTGGGACTGGCGGTGCCGCCGCAGAGTGGGCGCGAGCGCGTAGCCTCCTGCGTTTTCAGGCACGGTGGTCTGCCGCGCCCCCCGGTCTGGTCACCCTGTTGTTCCTATTCCCGGCCCTGAGTAGTCTCGTTCGGCATGACACGCGACTCCGAGGCGGATCGATCCGCGGAATTGATCGATTTCTATACACCGCTGCTGCTTCGCATGTGCGTCGCCGCAGGCGTCATCGCAGCGTTTGCGAGAGAAGAGCGATCACCCGAAGACGTGGCGGTGAGCACGAACACCCACCCCGCCGCGCTGGCGAGGGTGCTTCGTGCCCTGGCGAGCCGGGGCCTGTTCGAGGAGTGTGGTGGCGGTCGCTACCGGCTTACAGTTCTCGGACGCCGTTTCCTTCCAGACGAGCCGGCAAGCATCGCCGGCCTTGCCAACTTCAAACTTGGGAGATTCACGCATGGGCCGAGGCGGATCACACCCTGAGGACAGGTGAACCGTCGTTTTCTGCGCACTTTGGTAAGGGGTACTGGGACTGGCTGACGGCGAACCCGCGGATTGCCGCGAAATTCAATGACGACATGCGGCGCCGCGCCAACTTGCTGCTCGCCGCCACGCTGCCGCTCTTCGACTGGCCCGATCACGGCACGATCGTCGATGTTGGCGGCGGCAACGGCCTCCTGCTCGAACGCTTGCTCGCGCACAGACCCGGGTTGCGCGGTGTCGCCTTCGATCAACCGCACGTCGTCGCTGAGGCCGCGGAACTCTTCCGAGCCGCTGGCGTTGCAGATCGCGTCGAGATCATGGGCGGTAACTTTTTCAAGAAGATCCCCGCCGGACACGACGTCTATGTGCTGTCTAGCATCCTGCACGACTGGGACGATGTTCACGCCCTGCGAATTCTCGAACGCTGCAGGGACGCGATGCCCGCGGCTGCACGACTGGTGCTGTTCGAGGTAGTTCTACGGCCTGGCACCGAACCAGATTTCGGCAAGCTGAATGCACATGCTCGTGCCTTTCGGGGCTCGCGAGCGAACGCGCGAGGACTGGGACAGCCTTCTCGGTCGGGCCGGCTTCGTAATCGAGCGCGTCACTGCCACGCCGCCGGGTCTCGCATGGATCGAGGCGCGGACGCCATGAGCGGATTGAGATCGACAACCTCCGTGAAACCCGGTGGCAAGGCGCGTGGGCAACACCATCGTCCTGCCGTCCTCCTCGAAGCCTTCCAGACTCCGTTGGGCTCAGTTTGGCGCTCTCCCTCCCGATGCCCTGGCTCTCGCCGGCCTACGCCGCGCGGTGGGGCGGCTCAGAGCAATCCGAGAGATCTCGCGGAGTCGCGCGTTGCGTAGGCCCCCTCGCTCCCACACGAGCGAATCGCCCGGCGGTCCTCTTGGCTCCGGGCGATTCCTGTTTTTGGAAGCTCTAAGGACAGGCCGAACTCGCCCTCGACCCGATGGCCCCGCTCCGAATCGGGCGAGACGCGCCTGCAGCGATCGCCCAGGAGGGCCCGGAGCACCGCCCTACCCCGCTCCGGTGAGGTCGCGAGCTCTTGAAACTGCGCCCCGCGCTCGGCCAGGAGGACGCGGAGCGAATCGCGGTCAAGTTCCGCGGGCTGGTGCTCGAGCCGCGCATAGAGCCGCCGCCGCTCGGCGTCCAGCTCCCCATAGACGTCCGCGGCTTCGTCCACGCGGCCCGTCTTGGCGGCGAATCGCGCGAGATTCGACTGCTCGCGAGGGGCGCACGCTCCGCTTGCGACTCGATGGGCTCACCACGGATCCACGACGCGCCTCTTCCGCCTCCCGCGCGCTCGCGCCGCGGCCGCGTCGAGCAGCGCACCCACGATCCATCGCCGTGTTTCTGACGGGTCGATCACGGCATCGATGTCGAGAGATTCTGCGGTGTGGACTGCCTTCCCGCGCGCGTACGAAGCGGCGACCAGCTTTTCGTAGAGTGCCTGCCGCTCGGCGGGATCGGCGAGCGCAGCGAGCTCGCGGCGAAAGCCCAGGCGCACGGCGCCCTCGAGACCCATCGGACCGAACTCGCCGGTGGGCCACGACACGATGAAAACCGGCTCCCGGAAGCTACCGGCTGCCATGGCCTGCGCGCCCAGGCCGTAGCCTTTGCGTAGTACGACGCAAAGGAACGGCACCCTGAGGTTTGCACCGGTCACGAACAGGCCGCTGACGCGCCGCACCTGCGCAGTTTTCTCGGTTTCTGGTCCAACCATGAATCCCGGCGTGTCGCAGAGCGAGAGAACCGGCAGTTCAAAGGCGTCACAAACCTTCAAGAAACGCGTGGCCTTCTCGGCGCCCTCGGCATCAATGGCGCCGCTTAGATGCGCAGGATTGTTGGCAAGGAGGCCGAGCGCACGGCCCTCGATGCGAACGAGTGCAGTGATCATGCCGATGCCATAGTCACGGCGTAGCTCGAGCACGGAGCCCGTGTCGGCGAGCAGATCGATCACGCGGCGCACATCGTAGATGCGCAGGCGGTTCTCAGGGATCGCCCTGCGCAGCAGGTGTTGATCGGCGCAGCTCCACAGCCCGAGCGTGCCTTGGAAGTACGAGAGATACTTCTTGGCAGCCGCGACGGCTACTCCTTCGTCCTCCACGAGTACGTCGACGACCCCGTTCGCGGCTTGCAACGGCGCGGGGCCGATCTCCTCCGGGCGGAAGCTGCCCAGTCCGCCACCCTCGATCATCGCTGGGCCGCCCATCCCGATATTCGCGTTGCGCGTGGCGATCACCACGTCTGAGGTGCCGAGAAGCGCCGCATTGCCAGCAAAGCAGAAGCCCGAGACGATCCCCACGCGGGGCACGAGACCGGAGAGCCGCGCGTACGCTGCGAACGTCGGCACGGTGAGGCCGCTGCTCGGCGGGAGGTCGACGTCGCCGGGTCTGCCACCGCCGCCCTCGGCGAAAAGCACAATCGGCAGCCGCTGCCTCTCCGCCAGCTCGAGCAGGCGATCGGTCTTCAAATGGTTGTAGTACCCCTGCGTCCCCGCCATCACGGTGTAGTCGTAGATGAGCGCGGCGCAGCGTGACCGCGCGTATCCCACCAGTGCCTGGTTGACTGGTCCAATGGCCGTCAGGATGCCATCCGCTGGACTGATGCGACGGAGCTCCTCGATGCTGCGGCGTTGGCGTTGCGCAGCGAGTGCGAAGCCGCCGTATTCGAGGTACTCGGCGCCATCGAAGAGATCCGCGAGGTTCTCGCGGGCGGTGCGCTGGCCACTGGCCCGTCGCTTTGCGACGGCTTCGGGTCGTGCTTCGTCGAGCAGCTCCGCGCGACGTGCAAGGACTTCAGCGAGATCGGGACGAATCGCTTGTGCATCGTCGCTCACGCCTTCTTCCGTCGCGAGACCGGTCACGTCGGCGGCCTCTACGAAGAGGAGGAGTGCACCCTCCTCCACCACGGTACCGGGTGTGGCCGCGATCGCGCGCACGTAGCCCGAGACCTCCGCCTCGATCACCTGCTGCATTTTCATCACTTCGAGAACGGCAAGAGGCTGCCCGCGCCGCACTGCGTCGCCGACGCGGACCTCAATCGAGACGAGGGTGCCCGAGATCGGTGTGACAACGGCTGTCGCGCCCATCGGGATTGCGGAAGCGACGTGGATCGGTGTTGAATCGCTCGTCACGCCGCTGACCTCCGCAGATGCAGCCCAACGCTTGGTCGCACACGCGGTCCAATCCGAAGCGCCGTTTGTGTCGCAATGATTGTGGGTTTGGCCTACTGCGTCAACGCGCGGCCCTGCTATGTCGCCTCCCTGTGATTGCGAAAATCCAGCGACCTCTGGCTATCTGGCGACTGGGCGCGCCCCCAATGGAATGCGCGTCGAGTGCCAGCGGCGCGAGCGCCCACGGGCAAAGTGCCCCCTCACCCCCGCATGGATCGGCTCCCTCGCGGCGCCGTCAGCCGGTTGTCTAGAAGGGGAACGGGTTGGTCGCGGTGCGCGGGTCGCAGGGCGTCGTCGCGCCGTCTGGGAGCTCAAACGGCTGGAAGCCGCCGTCCGTCGCGAGCCCATCGCACAAACCGTCGCAGAACGAGCGGATAACGGAGTCATCGAGCCAGGTGCGGATCTGACGCGCCTCCGCACCCGTCGCGAAGCTGCGGCCGTGCGGGTCGCAGGCCGAACTCTTGAAGGTGTTGGAGAGCGGTGGCGCGAACTGCGCCAGCGTGGGGTCGGAGAGATCCCCATACATCCCGAGGTCGTACCAGGTGGTGGCGCCCACGAAGTGCCGATCCCCCGGTCCGAGCGGTCCGGCCTCATCGGGAATGAGAGGCATTCCCGCCACCGCAGAGCCCACTAGCCCCGGACCGCGCAGGTTCGCAAGACCCAGCGTCCGGATCGCGATCTCGGCAGCCTGGTTCGAGACGGTACCGTCATAACGTGCTACGGTGTAGAGTAGCTCTTTGGTCGCGCCGCTCCCCGGCAACGGATCGCTGGTAACGTGGCGCAGATAGCCGACGGGCTCGCCGGAATCCCAGAGCTCTTCCGCAATGCCGAGGAAGATCGCCTGCGACATGGGATCGGGGTTCAGCAACTCGAGTACGGCTGCGATCAGGCTGCCCGCGGTCGAGCGTTGGATCAGGATGGAGAAGTTCGCAGCCGGAACATCCAGTGCCACGTTCGTCACGTCTGGCGAGGTAGCGGCGAAGAGCGTCCCCATGATCCCGCCGAGGCTGATGCCAAAGTAGTCGAGTGGCTCCGAGGTGCCCGGAAAGACGCCCGCTCCGCCCGGAGTGCGGAAGGCGGGATCCGCATTGAACACGCCCTCCCGCATCATCCGCGCGAGCACGAGCGTGTTCGTCATGCCCTGCCTCAAACGGTCGGGGAGCGTACCGAAGTTGTTCGCATCGAGGAGCACGGCGTCGAGGATGTAGTTCGAAAAGGGACTTGAGAACAGGAAGTCGTGGTCCGAGAGGCCGAGCCAGTCGGTCGCCCCCGAGATACGCAGGAAATCGGATGCGCCGTATCTGAGCTCGATCTGCCCGATGTCTTGCGCTGCGCCCACAATCTGGCGGCCGTCGCCGAAGAGGCCGTGACCGGTGACGATCGGGCGCAGTGGCGCCCGGAGCGGATCGAGTGCCGCACACGGGATCGTGATGGCGAAGGGCGCCTGCATCGTGCCGTGCGCATCGGGGAGGCCGTCGCCGTCATCATCGACGAGGCGGCTCCCGGTGTTGGCATCGAGGATCGGATCCGACGACAGAAAAAGCGGCACGGTGAACGTGCCGCGCAGCTCGCGCCAGGTGCGTTCGCCGGCTGCGCTGCAGTCGTGCTGAATCGAGAAACTGCCATTCGGGTCGTCGCCCGGCCCGGCGAATGGGAAGACCGTGAAGGTCTGCGCGGGCTGGGCCGCGAGCCAGGCGAAGGCGCGGTCGCGCATGGCAAGAAGCCCGCGCGTGAGACCTTCGTCGCTCTTCACCACGAAGTCGAAGGCGAGGACGAGGTCCTCTCGGCGCACGCCGTGGAGGCTGAGCAGGCGGAAGATCTCTTCGGCATTTGCGCGGCGCTCTTCAATGGCCGGCACGTCGGTCGGTCGGCGATCGCGCAGTGCGGCGAAGACAGGCTCCGCAACGACCGGGGTTCCGTCGGGATGCACGAGGTGCCGCATCGCCACGATGTACCGGTGTCGGGCTTTGAGCGTCACGGCAGGCCGGAGGAAGAGGATCTCGCGCTCGGGGTTGGGCCCGGCCGCCGCATGCACGTCGCGCTCGATGAAGTGGAGGACGGGCTCCATCCCCTGGGTTGCGTCGAGCAGGAGCGTCGGGCTGCCGGGCTCGAGTGAGGTGGTGTCGTACGTGCGCGTCGTGGCGAGCAGGCGCGAGGCACCCGAGAGTTCCGGATCGACGTTCCCGGGGAAGTTCATGAGCACCTGCACCCCTGGGCTAAAGCCGTCTTGGCCACCAAACGGTGCGGACTCGAGCGTCTTGGGGAAGGCCGGAAGGACGCCGTCCGGGTAGTGCACCTGCACACCCGTTGCCGTGTCGGCCTTCTCGAGGAAGCGCGAAGACGGAAACGGAAGGACGCACTCGACGGCATTTAGATTCTCGCACACGTCGGGACGGTCGAGCGCAACGCGCTCGATCCACGTCGTGGCGTGGAGAGAAATCGGAGGGAACGGCCCGAACCGCAGGACTGCACGCGCCTCAAGAGCGTGCCGTCCGACAGCAAGCGCGCCGAGAGTTCCCGTGGCCTTTCTGCCGCTCAGCGCAAGGCCCCCACCCACCAAGTCGAGGGCGGGCGTGCCGTCCACGAGCACCTGCAGCGACTCGAGGTGACCAAACTGAGGCACGAACAGGACGACAGGGACGGGATTGTCATCGCTCGCGAGGGACAAGAGCCCGAATGCCGGGCGCACAAAGAAGAGGGGCCCCCCGCCTGGGCAGCCGGCGCTACCCGTCAGCAGAAAGGTGAGCAGGAGGAGAACCAGCCGGGGGCAGCGAAGGGAGCAAACGGCCATTCGAGGAACTCCCGAGCAAGCAAAGGGAGGACGGGGACAGGACCCCGTACGGATCATACGGAAGTTACCAGCGGTAACTGTTACTTTAGGTAACATGCGCCACGTGGGAACTCAAGCAAAAAGCGACCGGAAAAAAGTACCCTTCAAGCGGCAAACGGACCGGGGACGTCGCCGCAACGCGCAGCGTCGCGCGCTTGTTTCCGCCGCGTTCCGCGCAATCGCCCGCCACGGGCCGAACCTTTCCATGGACCAGATCGCTGCGGAGGCGGGGATCACAAAGCCCATCCTCTATCGGCACTTCGGTGACAAGAGCGGTCTCGTCGCTGCGGTGACGCTCCGCTACCTCGAGGAGATCCGCGCCGAGCTCGCGAAGGTGGACCCGGCCCTGCCGCTGCGCGAGCGAACACGGCAGCAGTTCGAGCTCGGCTTGTCGTACCTCGAGCGGCGGCCGGGTCTGCTCGAGTTCATCGATCGCGAACGCGGCTTCGAGGAGAGTGAGGCGCGGGAAGGCCGTGAGCACGTCGAGCGAATCCTCGCCCTGGTGCGTTCCCTCATCGGAGCGCGCGGCCTCGACGTGCGCCTTGCGCGACCGTGGGCACACGGCATCTCCGGCATGATCATCCGCAGCACGCTTGCCTGGTTGCGCGACAGCGGGCGCTCGCCGCGGGACGCGCTTTCGCGCGAGGCCATGTCGGAAGCAGCCACAACCCTGCTCTTCGACGGACTCGAGAAGCTGATCGGAGGCTAACGCCGGGTGCCCGTCCCGGGAAAGCTCGACGGCGCAGTTCCATCCGGAGAGCTACCGAGCGGGGCGCTTCCCTCGACGCCTGCGCCCGTTGTCCTTTCCGAGAATTTCATCCGCGCCGAAATCATTGATGCCTCGACGCCCCCCGGCTCTACCGCACTTTTTGTTCCGCGCTCCGATTTCTCCTTCGCGCGGAACCTCTGGCGGTTACGAGGCGCACCTCAGCGGAATACCACCGTCAGGGAAGCGCGTGTGACCCGCTTGTATCGCCCCCCGCTACCAACTTCAAGACCGGCCCGGCAGAGCCCTCGCGGTCCCAGGCCGGTTCCGTTAGCGGGAGGCGGAGCAGCCGCTCGACCCGGAATCCGCGCTCGGGGTCGGCTGCGACACGTGTGCCGATCGCCGAGTAGGATGCGCAGCGCCACCTGGCCTCGTCTGGCGCTGCCTCCTCAATGATCCGCCTCTTGAGGTGGTCCGGGTCGGGAAGGCGTGGGGCGTGCGTGAGGCGCGCGCGCAGCTTGGGGCGCTCGGCCTCCAACTCCGCGTAGAGCTCGACGGCCTGATCACTTCCCGGTCTTCGTTGGGAAGCGCGCCAAGGTTGGGAGCTCAACGTCGATCTGCAGGAGCCGCGCCTCGTCGGCACGGGGGCTGGAACCGCGGAGCTCACTTTGCACAAGCTCAAGGGTTCGCTCGAACGGGGCGCCCTGCTCTACCCATTCCGACTCGGGGCGCTTCTAGCAACGGCGCCGGCCGGTCTCGTGATCCTTCCCCCACTCAGAGCGGTTCCAGACGTACTCGCCATCGCGGGAGGGAACGCGCCTCGAGGCGGCCACGGCGCCGGTGACTGCGCCCGCATGTGCCATGCTACAGAGCCGATGCAGATCGACCCGCAAGGCCCCGGCTCCGATGACGTCCGCCGCGCGGCGGAGCAGCTCTCCGCGCGCGTGCCGGCGCCGCTCGCGCCGTTCGCGCGGCTCGCGTTCAACTACGCGTGGTCGTGGGCGCGGGGCGGCCGCGAGCTGTTCGCGGCGGTGGACGCCGATCGCTGGGCGATCTACCACCACAACCCGATCCGGCTGCTCGAGGAGGCACCGCTGCCCTCTCTCCAGCGCGCCGCGAAGGACCCTGTTCTCTGTCGGAGCGCACTGGAGCTCGAGGAGCGCATCGCGGCGGAGCTCGCCGCGCCGCCGCGCAGCGACGTCCCGGCGGACCGGCCGGTCGCGTTCTTCTGCGCCGAGTACGGCGTCCACCCCTCGCTCCCGATCTACGCCGGCGGCCTCGGCGTGCTGGCCGGCGACCTGCTGAAGGCCGCCTCCGACGCGCGCCTGCCGATGGTCGCGATCGGGCTGCTCTACCGCGAGGGCTATTTCCGCCAGCGCATCGACGTGTCGGGCTGGCAGCACGAGTACTGGGTGCCGGCCGACCCGGAGCGGCTGCCGGCGACGCTGGTGACCCGCGACGGAGGACAGCCGCTGCTGGTAGCGGTACCGGTGCGCGGCGTCGATGTGCAGGCCCAGATCTGGCGCGTGGACGTCGGCCGGGTGCCGCTATACCTGCTCGACACCGACCGGCCGGAGAACCGGCGAAGCGATCGCTGGATCAACGCCCGGCTCTACGCCGGCGACCTCGACGTCCGCCTCGCGCAGTACGCACTGCTCGGTCGCGGCGGCGTGCGCGCGCTGCGCGCGCTCGGTATCGACCCGAGCGTCGTGCACCTGAACGAGGGCCATGCAGCCCTCGCCACCCTCGAGCTCGCAGCGGCGGAGAGTGCCGCCGGCCGAAGCCTCGCCGACGCGATCGCCGCCGTACGTGCGCGCACCGTGTTCACGACCCACACGCCCGTTGCGGCCGGCAACGAGACCTACAGGCCGGAGGATCTAATCGCCGCCCAACCCGACTTCGCCGAGCAGCTGCACACCGACTGGAACAGCCTGATGCGGCTGGCGCGCGACGACCCCGACAACGTCGGCGCTCGGATCGGCTTGACCCAGTTCGCGCTGCGGCTCTCGCGCTCAGTCAACGCCGTGAGCCGGCGGCACGGCGAAACCGCCCGCGCTATGTGGCAGCCGGTGTTCCGTGCGCGCACGCCCGACGAGGTGCCGATCCGCCACGTCACGAACGGCGTCCACGTGCCGACCTGGATGGCGCCGCCGATGCGCGCGCTGCTCGACCGTCACCTCGGCGAGGGCTGGGAGGCCCGCAGCCGCGCCCCCGCCACCTGGGAGAAGCTCGACGCGATCCCCGACGCCGAGCTGTGGGCCGTGCGCTGCCAGCTGCGCGCCGAGCTGGTCTCCTACGTGCGCGACCGCGCCACCGTCGACCGCCTCGCCCGCGGCGAACCCCGCGCGTACGTCGAGCTCGCCGCCCACGCCTACGACCCGAACCGGCTCACGGTCGGCTTCGCGCGGCGGCTCGCGACCTACAAACGCATGCACCTGCTCATGGGCAACCTGCCCCGCGCGCTCCGGCTGCTCGACGGGCCGCGCGCCATGCAGTTCCTGCTCGCGGGGAAGGCGCACCCCCAGGACGACGAGGCCAAGCGGATCGTCCAGATCCTGTTCCGCGCCAAGGGCAGCCCGGGGGTGGGAGAGCGCATCGCCTACCTGCACGACTACGACATGGAGATGGCGCAGCAGCTCGTGGCCGGCTGCGACGTGTGGCTCAACCTGCCGCGCCCGCCCTTCGAGGCCAGCGGCACGAGCGGCATGAAGGCGGCGCAGAACGGCGGCCTGCACGTGAGTGTGCTCGACGGCTGGTGGTGCGAGGCCTTCGACGGCGAGAACGGCTGGGCTATCGACGGCAGTACCGACGCAGACACCGACGCCCAAGACGCCCGCCACTCGTCGGCGGTGCTCGAGCTGATGGAGGGCGAGGTGGCGTCGCTGTTCTACGAACGCGACGCGAGCGGCATCCCGCGCGGCTGGCTGCGCCGGGTGCGCGCCTCGCTGCGCACGGCGGTTCGCGACTTCAGCGCCCGGCGGATGCTCGAGGACTACGCCGCGCAGGTGTACCGCCCGGCCTGAGCGCAGACCGACTTCGCAGGCAAGTGGCATCTCGGCGAATCCGACTACGCGCTGCCGAACGCCCAAGGCTACGACGTGATGAAGTATTGCTTCCTGTATCACCTGAACGCATACGCCTATGCCGATCCAAAGTGGTACCCGGGCATGCCGGATTCACTGCGAGCCCCTCGACATCGGTCCGTATGCCGGTGGCGCAGCGTCCGCTGCTATGATGAACGTGGCCTTCCGAATGGCCGCTCCAAAGCGGCTCGCCACGCCCCTCGATCTGAGCTGATCGCAACGCCCGTGGAGCACACCTTATGACCGTGGAAGTGAATGGCATCGCCCACATTCAGCTCACTGTGAATGATCCGGAGCGCTGCATTCCGTTCTGGGAAAAGCTTTGCCACTTTCTCGAGATGAAGACGCTCCTCAAGGGCGACGACGTCGTCTACTGCATCGGCAGTCGCACCGGGATCCTCGCTCGCAGCGCCCCGAAGGAGAACCGAGGGGTCTGGTTCGACCAGAATCGCGCCGGACTTCATCACTTCTGCTTCCGAGCGCGGCGGCGGGAGGACGTCGACAGGATCTACCGATTCCTCGTGGATGAGCTCGGCGCAACAATCATCCACCCACCCGAGGAGGAACCGAAGTTCGCTCCCGGATACTACTCGGTCCTGTTCGAAGACCCGGACGGAATCCGGGTGGAAGTGAACTTCGTTCCCGGCAAGGGCCACCTCGGCACGGGCGGCCAGCTGGCGCCCGACCGCATGGTTTGACCGCACCATCGAGACGAGGTGGGCGAAGAAGCGGCCAGCCAAAGAGTACCAACCAACCGGAATTCGATGTCTGAAACGTGCCCCCGTCATGCGGCTGATCGCCCGATTCGGCCCGGGTGTTTGTCGTCTCGGACGTAGCGCGCCCCGCTACCGCCGCAGCGAACGCGTCGGAGCGAAGGCATTCGTATTTCCAGGCGGAGCAGCCCCGAACGTGGAACCCTCGTTCCGGGTCCAGGCCTACCGAAAGCCGCCGACGGGCGGGTCAGGCGCAGGGGGCCTGCATCCAGGAATGGGAAGGCTGCGCGCCGAGGAGCCCGGGGGGCTCGATCATCGCGTGGGGCGGCCCAACCGCGCGGGCTGTGACCACGGTCAGCACGAAGGGCGCGAAGACCCGCCACCAGCCGGGGTAGGCCCCGCCCTCTTCTGCCCGGGCCTCGAGGCGCCGCCAGCCTGCGGGCGCAGCGTCGCCCGTGAGCTGGATCTCGACGCTGCGGGTGTCGCGTCGCAAGCCGGTTCCGAGGAGCTTGAGCGCGCTCTCCTTCGCGCTCCAGAAGACGTTCGCGAGGAGATCGTGCTCGCCGGCATCGCGCGCCCGAGCGACCACGCCGCGCTCGGTCTCCGTCAGGTAGTCCGCGACGAAAGCCCGGCTGCGCGGCTCGACTAGCTCGAGGTCGCAGCCGAGCGCGAGCCCGGCCGGCGCGAGGGTGCACATCGCCTGGCCCGCGCGGTCGCTGATGGAGATCTCGGCCGGCAGCCGCGCGCCGCCGTTGGCCGCGAAGGGCGCGCCGCCCGAGGCGTGTCGGATCTCGAGCGCCGCGAGCTCCGCGGCGACGAGGGGCATACCGAGGTGCAGCGCGAGCGCGCGCTTCGCGGTCCAGCGGCCGAGCAGGTAGTCGTCGCGTCGCTTACGGAAGCGCATGCGACCGAGGCGCTCGCGCTCGGAGCTCGCGAGCCAGTCGAGCGCGGCGGGCACGTCGCTCTCACCCTGGGAGAGCCAGCACACCGCCAGCTCCTCGGCGCTCACGCGCGGGTCGGGCCCGACGGGCTTGGCCCCCAGCCGGCGGCATCTCGCTCGCGCTGCCGCTGCATGCCTCGGGCCACAGACTCGATCAGCCACGGCCGAAGCCGGCCCACGGGCAGGATCTCGTCAAGCGAGCCCATCTTGAGGGCGCGGTGCACGCTGTGCACGCGATCGAATTCCTCCGCAACCTCGCCGAGCTTTTCCCCGCGCACGCTGCGGAAGACCTCGTGCCAGCGCGCGCGCAGCCGGCCGCGATCGGCCTCGTCCGCCTCGCCGATCTCCCCTTCGAGACGCTGCAGGCGGCTGTCGGCACGGGTGCGTGCATCCACCTCGCCGGCGAAGACGACCGCGGCGGCGGGCGCGCCGCCGATCACCGAGGCGTAGGAGCCCTCCAGCGCCGCCGCCTGCAAGTTGTCGTGGAGCACGCGCGAGAACACGACGAAGGCGCCACCGTGGTAGCGCGACACAACGCAGA
>Ga0310037_10000455_pt1 | contig 26512 bp, 25 predicted proteins | sample Sb_taG_11_FD_200239 | JGI IMG/M metagenome (GOLD analysis project Ga0310037, IMG submission 200239) | Peat soil microbial communities from Weissenstadt, Germany - Sb_50d_3_AS metaG (v2) (version 2) | ecosystem: Environmental > Terrestrial > Soil > Wetlands > Peat | place: Germany: Weissenstadt... | reverse complement strand
GGGGGGGGCTCTCGCCGACTTGGAGCACGGCCGGTTCGAGGGAGCGGCCGTGCTCGTGGACGGCTGATCAGGGCCCGGGGTATGTCTGATCCGCTGGCGGGGGAGTGACCGTCACCGGCGCCCCGAAGCCGCTGAACGTCAGGACCTGTGTCATCACGAGCATGTTGGCAGCGCTGCCTTGCCGGATGGTCAGGACGAGTGCCCGGGTTCGTCCTTGCTGGTCCACGCTCACGGTGCCGCTGAGTTTGATATCTGCCCCTGGGCTGTCGCTGAACGCGTACCGCGTGCCGGTCCACCCAGGTCCCGAGGCGGGCCCGGCCACGGTGACCTTAGCGGCCTTCTTGATCTCGGCCAGCATCTGCTGTGGTGTGGCGGCGGTGAAGCCGTTGATGGTGGGCAGCTGACCAGGGGATCCGGTGGGTGTCCGGTCCCAGTGCCTGCCGGGGTGGTCCGCGGGATGGAGGATGTAGATGTACGTGTAGCCCCCCACCTCGCGGCTGGCCAGGCCGTCCGAGCAGGAAGTCGCCTCGAGATGCCGCACCGGGTCTGCCTCGGTCGTGCACGTGTCGTGAGCGGGGTAAATGATTCGGCCGTTCACGATGATGTGGGAGCTGTCTTGCTCGGTCAGGTGATAGCTCTGCGCCAGTGTACGGGTCAGCGCGCTGGTGACCGTGGCGACCGCGGGCGGGGCGGAACCGATGGTCAGCGCGACCGCCGTCACCGACGCCGCTGCCACCGCGACCCCGGCCGAAAGCAGGGCGCCCCTGCGGGTCCGTCGTGCCCGGTCCCGCCGCCGCGCCGCGGCGAACCCGTGGAGCAGGTCGATCCCTGCCGGCATGTCCTCGGTGGCCTCCGTGAGCAGGCGGCGCGCCTCAGTTTCCGTGTCGTTCATGGCGGTCCTCCCCGAGATTGTCGCGCAGCGCTCGCAAGCCGCGATGCGCATGGGTCTTGACTGTTCCGGGTGAGCAGCCGAGCAGGTCCGCGACCTCGGCTTCGGGTAGGTCGGCGTAGTACCTCAGCACCAGAACGGCACGTTGCTGCCGCGGCAGCGCCTGCCGCGCCTAGCGCACCTGCGCGGCGAGCGCCTGCCCGTCGGCGAAGTCCGCGACTACGGTCTCGGGCAGCTCGCCGGTTGGCGTCTCGCGGCGCCACCGGGCGCGCCACCACGACCGGCGCGTGTTGATCATGATCCGCCGCAGGTAGGCGTCCGGGTCGCCGACTGGCCGCAGCTTCGGCCAGGCCCGGTAGAGCTTGACCAGGCTCGCTTGGACCAAGTCCTCGGCCGCGTGCCAGTCACCGGTGAGCAGCACCGCGATGCGCAGGTGATGCCCACCGCGGTCACGCACGTAGGCGGCGAACCGCTCGTCGATGTCGGCCATCGCGCTCCACCTTGCTCGGTGTCTCCCTATGGGAACACGCCGCGTCCCCGCCCGCAGGTTGACAGGAACACACATCAGCGAAGACCCGCCAGCAACCGCGACGTCCCTGACACTTACATAGCGCGGCAGATTGCCTGTGCGGATGGGTGGTTTGCCTGATTCGCGGCGATGGCCTCCGGCCCGGATGATCAAGGTGTCGCCGCTCGATTAAGCCCGGAACAAGAGGCCGCCAGTGTCAGTTTCCCGTGCCCGCATACGCTCGTCTGCTGATTGTCCCGCCGGGGCAGGTGATCAGGTTCCTGGCCTGCTAGAGGTGCTCGCGCAGGTCCCGGATCCGCGCTGATCGGCGGCTGGCTGGCCGCGCTGGCGGCCGCCGGGCGGCTGGAGAAAGCGCTGACCCCCGTCGCGATCGACGGCAAGTGGCTGCGCGGCGTCGCGGACGGCCAGGTCAAGCTGTTCGCCGCCATGCTCCACAGGGACGGCGTGGTCATCGCCCAGCACCGCGTCCCGGACGAAACGAACGAGATCACCCAGGTCAGGGAACTGCTGGACCCCGTGGGCCTGGCCAGGACGGTAATCACCGCCGACGCCGCGCACGCCCAGGACGACACCGCGGAATATATCGCCGGGGAACGGGGCGCGGACTACCTGCTGATGGTAAAGGGCAACCGGCCGGCCTTGCAGCGCGCCGTCTTTGACAAGATCAGCGCGGCCTGCGGCACCGAACCGGACCACGCTGCCATCCAATACGGCCACGGCCGGACCGTGCGGCGGTCCATCTGGGTCGCCGGCGCCGAGGGCATCGATTTCCCGCACGCCGCCCAGGGGCTGCGGATCCGCCGCGACACCCTGGACCGGGACGGCAGCCTGCTGGCCAAGGAGATCGTCCACGGCCTCACCACGCTGGACACCGTCCGCGGCACTCCCGAGACGCTGAACTCCCTCGCCCGTGGGCACTGGGGCATCGAGTCACTGCACTGGATCCGTGACACCGCCCGGGCCGAAGACGCGAACACCGGCTATGCCGGCAACGGTCCCCAGGTCATGGCAACCCTCCGCAACATCGCCATCAGCCTGCTCCGCCTCGCCGGCATAACCCAGATAACCCGCACCCTCCAGGCCATCAGCCGCAATCCAGCCCGAGTCCTGGACCTAATCCCGCTATAGGCCAGCGTATGTCCGACTTTGCCGATCCCGTGGCCGCTGACCTCTGCGGCTATGGCCAGGAGAAATAACATCCCGATTCCGCTGTGCTGCTTGTTTGGGTAGAAATTTGGGTAGAAAATCGCCGCGTCCCGGAATCCGTGAACTCTGGTGCAGCATAGTGCCGTTCTGTGCACCCTGATGCCGTGCACCCGGTGGCTTCATGCCTGAGCGTGCAGCAGTCCCGCGAGGTGCCGCGCAGGCCTGCATCGAGAAGACTCCCGTACACGACACGGAAGCGAAGGCGGCCACGCCGGCGCCGGCGGGAGCGGTTGCAGGCCCCCGAAAACGGACATCTGGCCGGCCACCTGGATCGGGCCTGTTCGGGATCAATCCTTATCGGCCGAACGGGCCATGGTGCGCGCGGCTCGCCTTCTTCGACTGGCCCCGCCAGAAGCATGATTGCATTTCAGCAGCGTTAGCTGCATAATGCTGCTATGAGTACCTCCATCACCGTGCGGGACGTTCCCGATCAGACGCGCGACGAACTCGCCTCCCGTGCGGCGCTGACCGGACGATCGCTTCAGGAGTATCTGCGCGCCAAGCTCGTCGAACTCGCCCGCCAGCCCGATGCCGAGGTCCTGATCGCCCGCATACGGGCCCGCAAGGCGGCCAGCGCCTCCACGCTGCCGCGCGACCGTATCCTCACCTATCGCGACGAGGACCGCCGGTGACCCTGGTCGTCGACGCGTCCATGGTGGTCGCCGGGCTGACCGACAGCGGTCCGGGCGGGCGCTGGGCCGAGTCGTTGCTGGCGGGCGATTCGCTGGCGGCTCCGCACCTGATGTCGGTCGAGGCCGCCAACATCCTGCGGCGGGCGGCGCTGGCCGGCGACATCTCGGCCGACGTGGCCTCGCTTGCGCACACCGACCTGCTGGACCTGCGCGTGGAGTTCTTTCCCTACCAGCCCTGCGCTGGGCGGGTGTGGGAGCTGCGGGAGAACGTGACCTGCTATGACGGATGGTATGTCGCCGTCGCCGAGTTGCTCGATGCCCCGTTGGCGACACTAGACGGCCGCCTGGCGAACTCGCCGGGGCCTCGCTGTCAGTTCTTGCTGCCGCCAGCCGCTACATGACCATGAGCGCCGCCTGCCGCCCGCCCTCATCCTCGCCATACTTCTTCACCACCGCGTAGGGGAACCCCAGCACACCATGCCTGCGCTGCAGGCGATCCGCCCGCGCGATGATCCGGTTCAGGCCACTCAACCCTTCCGAGCTCATGGGTCCAGCCTCCCCCGCGCCGCCCCGGCAGGTCATCATCCCGGCGTGGGCGGCCGGGCAGGCCGTCAGCCGGCCGCATCGATCAATGCCCGGCGGGCGGCCTCTGGCCGGCCATTCCAGTTGAAGGCTGTGACCAGGAGATGCACCATCATCATGCAGAACTGGGAGGGCCTTACGCCCGACCAGTACGACGCGCTCCGCGAGATCGTCGGCTGGGACCACGACGTACCCGCCGGGAGGCGCTTCCACGTCGCCTCGTTCGGCGACGGCGTGCTGCGCATGACCGACGTGTGGGACAGCGAAGAGCTGCGCGCCCACGCACAGCGGCATGACCGATTGTGGTCAACGCCAGCGGATGTCAGTCATGAGCTGCAGAGAGCTGCTCGGCGGGCATTTGCACGGCGATCTCCCCGCCGAGCCGGGCGCCTGCCGACAGGCGCAGATCATCCCCGCTCCAGAACCGGCCGGGGTCATACCAGTCCGGCCGCCGCCGGGCCGGCAGCAGGCCCATAGCCTGGTAGCTGACGGCGACGATCTGGGCGCAGTAGGCGGTTTCCAGGCCGGCGTCCCGCTTATCCCGCCGGACCGGCGGCAGCCGCCCGCGCAGCCACCCGGACGCAATCCGGGCCGCGGACGGAAACGGCGCGCCATCCAGCCGCGCGATGGTGCGCAGCGCCGCGTCTTCCATCTCGCGGGCGGGCGGAGGTTCCAGCTGGCGCAGCCAGGCCCGCTGGCCGTACCTGGTAGCCCAGAGGATGACGGCCGCGCGCAGGTCATTCAGCTGCGCGCCGCGGTGCCGGCTGCCCGACCACAGGTCGGGAAGCGACCGGCCCAGCTCGGCATGCCACATCAGCGCGGGCAGGTCGTCCAGGACCACGGACATGCCGACGTGGTTGACCGGGCTGTTGGTCGTCAGCTGGATAGCCCGGTCGGCCGCGGTATGCCCGCGGAACAGCCACACGTCTCCCGTGCGGGTCAGCTCGAGGGCCTCATCCAGGCCGATGCACACGCCAGGCACAGTCGTAGCCTAGGCACATGCACTGGTGGAAGATACTCGGCCTGGCCGCCTTCGCAGGCATCGCGGCCACCGGGGTCGTGATCGCACGGGACCAGCGGCACCGCAGCTCCTACACCCCGGAGGAGATCCGGGCCCGGCTGCACGCCCGGCTCACCGAGGCGTCCACGACCCCGCCGGCAGCACCCGGCAACTCCGAGCCATGACACCTCAGGCCGGGAGCTCAGGCCACACACCCGCAGCGGCATGACCGAGCGTTCCGACAGCGCAACGATCATCGCGGGCGCGGCTGAGGATGCTGCACCGCGGCCACGGGTGAAGCCGCAGGTCGGCCACCGAGTCGGCGCTCTCGGCGATCACCTGCCCGCATCGATGACCGGGCAGGGTGGCTCTGTGACAAGCTGGCGGCAGCAGCCCCGGAGCGGGCCGCAGGTGGTCAAAGGAGAGCGTCATGAGCGTGTACAGGGTGACCGAGATCATCGGGACAAGCAGTACTTCATGGGAAGACGCGGCGGCGGAGGCGATCAGGACCGCCGGCGGGACGCTCCGCGATCTGCGGGTGGCCGAGGTCGTCAAGCAGGACATCCACCTAGACGAAGGCGGGGCGATCACCTATCGCACCAAGCTCCAGCTCTCCTTCAAGTACGAACCCGACAACTGATCCCAGGTCAGCTGGCCCCCGCGCTGGCGGGTTGAGCGCGCCAGCTTCCGGGGGCCAGCCCTGCTGCCATGCCTGAATGGCCCTTGCGCACGCATCGTAAACACCAGGAATACGTGCCTGTCGCGGCGGTTGTCCGGTGGGTGGGATGCTGGTTAGCGGCTGCTGTGGAGCAGGAGCTGGGTGAGGGATGCGGTGAGCCAGGTTTCGGCTTCGCCGAAGCTCCATCCGGAGCGCTGTGTGAGCTGCCGCCAGCTGGCCGGTGATGTCATCATCGCGAACACCGCGGCGGCCCGCTCGGGTGTCATGCCGGGTGCCAGGGCGCCGAGCGCCGCGAGCCGCCGGGCGCCCTGGCGGGCGCCTTGGTCGTGCCGGCGCATCCCCTCGGCCGCGAGGGCGGCCGCGTCCGGTTCGGCGGATGCAGCGGTGAGCAGGATCTCCAGGATGTCGCCGCAGCGTTCGTTGAGCTGGCGGGTGAGGTGTACCCCGGTGGCGATCAGCTGGCGCGGGTCGGTCTGCTGCGCTATCTCGGCGTTGAGCCTGGGGGCGTCGGCCTCCTCCTCGATGAGGTCGCCGAGGGCTAGGACCAGCGCAGACTTGGAACCGACGCTGGAGTAGATGGTCTGCACCGCCACGCCGGCTTCCTCGGCTATCTGCTGTACCGACGTGCCGGCGAAGCCGTGTTCGGTGAACAGCTGCCGTGCGGCGCGCAGGATCTCGCGGCGGGTCTCGGCGGCGGCGACCTCGCGCCGGTTGGGGCGTCTGGCGGTCGTGCCCTTGACATCCTCGGTCACTAGACTAATACTACCTTCAGTAGAATTACGTTCTACTCATGAGATATCCAGTCTAGCAAGGAGCGGGTCATGACCGCTACCACAGCCGCCAGCCAGCGCAGCCGACCGGACCTGACCTTCGTCACGGTGATCCACCAGGCGCTCCGGATCGATGCGGCGCGGCTGGCCGCGGCTGTCGCGGCCGCCGGCCCCGCCGACCGGCCGGGCCGGGTCGCGGGCATCGGAGCCTTCTACGGCCAGTACCGGGAACAGCTCGCGCTGCACCACCACCACGAGGACGAGCTGTTCTTTCCGGCCCTGGCGGCCAGGACCGGGGCCGACGCGATGCACCTGGACGAGCTGACCGCCCAGCACGACGCCCTGGACGCCGCCCTGGCCGCCGTCTCCGAGCGGCTGACGGCGCTGGGCGACCCGGCGGGCAACTTCGCCGCCGACCGAGCCGGGGCAGCCAGCGCCTTGTCCGCGATGACCGGGCTGCTCTCGGCTCACCTCGCCCTGGAGGAACAGCACGCGCTGCCGCTGTTCGAATCAGCGATACCGGCCGCGGAATACAAGCAGCTAGAAGCCAGAGCCCGGCAGGCGACCCCGCGAGCCCAGGCCCGGTTCCTGATCCCTTGGATCATCGCGCACGCCTCCCCCAGCCAGCGGGCGGCCCTATTCAGGTCCGCCCCGCCGCTGCGGCTGCTGTGCTGGCTCAATCGCCGGTACTACCGCCGCTTCGACCAAGCGCTCGCCCGCGCCGCCTGACGGCCCCGGGGCCAGCACAAGCCGCAGGCTGCGATGCAGTCGCAGCTGAATCCGTCCCGCTATGACCGCCTGAGAGGTGCCATGCGTAACGCCAACGCCATGCGGGAGGCGCCCAGGTCAGCATGGCTGCTACCGGTTGCCACGCTGATGGTCGCCGCAGCCGGGCTGGCGCTGCTGGCCTGGGACTGGTCCACCCCGGTGCCGCGCGGCTTTTTTGGCATCCGCGGGTTCTACGGGCTGTTCGCGGCCGGTTTCGGCGGCGTGGGCGCCCTGCTGACCTGGCGCCGCCCCGGCCACCCGGAGGGCTGGATCTTCGCCGTGGCCGGGCTGCTGGCGGCGGTGAATCTCGCCACCTTCGAGTACGGGCTGGCGGCCTCGGCGGGCCATCGCCTGCCCGGCGCCGGGTACGTGGGCTGGGTGGAGCTGTGGATCTGGGTACCGTTCGTCACGCTGATCACCCTGTACTTGTCCTTGCTGTTCCCAGACGGGCGGCTGCCCACGCCGCGCTGGCGCCCGGTCGCCTGGCTGGGCGGCGCGTTCGCGGCCATCGGGACCGCCGGGGTGGCGTTGACTCTCGGCTCGGACCGGCCGGACCTGCCAGGCCTGCGCAATCCGTTCGGGCTGGCCCCGGCGGCGGTGCCGCTCGGCGTGGCCGGGGCCGGGCTGGCAGGGCTGGTGTGCTGCGCGGTGCTCGCGGCGTGGTCGCTGGTGGCGCGCAGCCGGCGGGGGACGGACCTGGAGCGGCAGCAGATCAAGTGGCTGGCTTACTCCGGGTGCCTAGTGGCGCTGGCCCTGATGCCCGCGGTGGCCCTGTCGCTGACCCCGGGGTGGCCGGCCCGGGTCGCCTCGGGCGCGGTGTCCGCCGCCGTCCTGGCGATGCCGGCCGCCGTTGCGGTCGCCATGCTGCGGTACCGGCTGTACGACATCGACCGCATCATCTCGCGCACGCTGGCCTACGCGATCATCACCGGTGTGCTGGCCGGGGTCTACGCCGCGCTGGTGTTGCTGGCCACCGGCATGCTCGGCGTGCGAACCCCGGTGGCGGTGGCCGCCGCTACGCTGGCCGCGGCGGCCCTGTTCGCACCCGTGCGTCGGCGAGTACAGCACGCGGCTGACCGGCGGTTCAACCGCGACCGGTATGACGCCGACCAGACCGTGGCCGCGTTCGCGGCCCGGCTCAAAGACGCGGTCGACCTGGACACCATCCGCGAAGAGCTGGCCGGCGTCGTGCAAACCACGCTGGAACCCGCCAGCGTGCGGGTATGGACCGCCCGGCCGCCGCTCCTCATGTGGCCGCCGATGCTGACCGACGGCCCGGCTCCGGACGCTCGAGTGGTCAGCCGAATGCAGACGCGCGCGGAGGCATGCTCCAGCGATTCAGATACGCCGTTCATCGAGGAACTTCCACTATGAAGTCCTCCCGATTTCCGATCACGCCGCAGCCGAATGGTATTCCGGCGACTCGTACCAGGTCTCGGGCGTGCCACTACCACAGGTTGCCAAGCTACTGCGGTGTGCGCGAAGCCAGCCACGCGGGCGGCTGGGCGCGCGCGGCCGAGGAAGGTACCAGTCAACCGGAAGATCAACCCGAAGCAGGAGGCGCCAACTGGAGCGGGCGACGGGAATCGAACCCGCATGACCAGCTTGGAAGGCTGGTGACACATTCTGGCCGGCCACTCCAGTTGGAGGCTGTGACCAGAAGATGTACCATCTCGACTCCGCTGCGCTGTCTCTTTGGGTAGAAATTTGGGTAGAAAATCGCCGTTGCCCCGAATCTGTGCAGGCTGGTGCAGCACAGTCCCGTGATGTGGACTCTGATGCCGTACCCCGCCAGCAGATGCGGGGGCGTGGGCGGTCAGGGAGCAAGCTTCTCGACCGTGGCTCCGACGGCTTCGTATGTTGGGGTGGCTCGCTGGTCGAGGCTCAGCAGCGTGGCTTGGTGTTCGACTGCGGTGAAGGCGATCAGGGCGTCGTAGGCGGGACCGCCGAGGATCTGTCCGGCGACTATGGTGGCCAGAAGCTCCTGATATCCGGTTTGTGACAGGGTGAGGAATGGTTCGGTGAACCGCTCGGTGATGAAGGTATGCGCGATCGAGGGGTGGGCGCGGTGCGGCGGGGGAAGCCGGGTCAGTACCGAGTAGGATTCGATCGCCGCGTGGGCGATCAGGCGTGGTCGGCTGGCCATAGCCTTGCGGGCGATGCCGTGGTGCTCGTGCCAGGTGGCGAAGGCCGCGATGACCACGCTGGAGTCGACGGCCTTCACCGGCGGATGCGCTCTAGCGTGTCCCGCACAATGCCGGTGGTCAGCACCGGCATGTCGGCATCGGCGACGGCGGCTACGCCGTCGCCCTCATCTACCAGCCGCATCGGCGTCGCCGCAGGGACGATCTCCAGCCGCCCGTCCTGCTCAGTGATCTCCAGCGCCTGACCTGTTGTCAGCCCGAGTGCGTCCCGGAGCGCTTTGGGAATGACAACGCGTCCGGCAGAATCTATGGCAGTTCTCATGCCAGAAAAATACCATCCGCCGGACTCCCGTGACTGCCCGATGTTCATGGCAGCTTTCCGGACCTGAACCACGGCAGGCCTTCGGCTGAACTGCCATGACGTTCGGAAGACGGAACCTGCGGCCGGGTGCGAGGTGGGGGGTGGCCGGTCAGGGCGAACAGGTAGGCCCGGTCGATGTCGGTGAGGCACAGCGCGCCGGCCAGGGCGGCGACCACGGACCGTGAGGGGTGGATGGGCGCGCTTGTTACGGGTAGGTGTATCAGACCGTGCTGACCCCGGCGCGTTCGGCGACGTCTTCGCGCCGCAGTCCCAGGGTGCGCCGCCTGCGCCGGGCCGGCAGTCCCGCTCGTTCCGGAGTGAGCTGGGCGCGCCGGCACCAGTCGTAGCACGCAACCCAAGTTGACTCGACCGGCGAAATCCCTGCGGGGAAAGAAACTTATGCAAGCTGGTCAACCGCTCGTTGAGGTCGTGACGCAAGATTGCGACCCTGACAAGGCTTGGGTCTGTTGGCTTCCCGCGCAAATACTCGCTGGTTATTTGCGGCAATCCGGTTCGGACTCTATACGGGCCTGACTGTCTATAACGGGTCGTCGTAGTCGGCTCTCGGGTCCGGTTTTATAACCTCCGGGTGCTTATGAAACCGCGGCGTGTGGTTCATCAACGGGGTGCTCACGTGACCGGGCGAGTTCTTCAGGTCGCGGATTCGGCTTTCAGGGGCAGACGCTTCGGTATGCCGGGCCTGACGGTAGGTATTGCGCCCATTCAGCGGGTGTGAGGGACCGTTGTACCGAGTTGCATAGGCGCGCCGTGGTGCCGACCAGGTAGGTCACGTCCCATAGCCGTACCGTGCTGTCGGCGCCGCCGCTAGCCAGGGTCTTGCCATCCGGGCTGAACGCCACCGAGTCAACCGTGTCGGCGTTGGCGCTAAGAGGCTCACCGATCTGCTGTCTGGTGGCCATATCCCACAATCGCGTCGTGCCGTCGGCGCTGCCGCTGGCCAGGGTCTTGCCGTCCGGGCTGAACGCCACCGACAGCACCCAGTTAGCGTGGCCGGTCAGTGGGTTACCCATCTCCTGCTGGGTGGCTACGTTCCATAGCCGCACCGTGTCATCAGCTCCGCCGCTGGCCAGGGTCTTGCCATCCGGGCTGAACGCCACCGAGTCAACTGGCTCGGCGCGGCCGTTCAAGGGAGCACCGATCAGCCGCCGGGTGGCTACGTCCCACAGCCGCACCGTCCCGTCGGCGCTGCCGCTGGCCAGGGTCTGGCCATCCGGGCTGAACGCCACCGAGTCAACTGCGGCGCGGCCGTTCAAGGGAGCACCGATCAGCCGCCGGGTGGCTACGTCCCACAGCCGCACCGTCCCGTCGGCGCTGCCGCTGGCCAGGGTCTGGCCATCCGGGCTGAACGCCACCGAGTCAACTGCGGCGCGGCCGTTCAACGGAGCACCGATCAGCCGCCGGGTGGCTACGTCCCACAGCCGCACCGTCCCGTCGGCGCTGCCGCTGGCCAGGGTCTGGCCATCCGGGCTGAACGCCACCGAGTCAACTGCGGCGCGGCCGTTCAACGGAGCACCGATCAGCCGCCGGGTGGCTACGTCCCACAGCCGCACCGTCCCGTCGGCGCTGCCGCTGGCCAAGATCTGGCCATCCGGGCTGAAAGCCACCGAATTGACTTGCTTGATGTGCCCGGTAAGGTCCGCGATGCCGGTACGGCTGTCCACATTCCACAGTCGCACGATGTGGTCGTAGCCGCCGGTGGCCAGGGTCTTGCCGTCCGGGCTGAACGCCAGTGAGTAGCCGAGAAGGGGATTGCCGATCGGCTGGCGGGTAGCAATGTCCCACAGCTGTGCCGTGTCATCGAGGTTGCCGGTGCCCAGGATCGTGCCATCTGACCTGAACGCCACGTCAAATACGGGACTGAAGGTAGGCCAGGACCCGCTCGGCTGCTCGGTGGCTACGTCCCACAGCTGCACCGTTCCGTCAGCGCTGCCGCTGGCCAAGATCTTGCCGTCCGGGCTGAACGCCACCGAATTGATCGCACCGTTGGAGGGGAGATTCCCGGCCGGCTGCCGGGTGGCCACGTCCCACACCCGCACCGTGCCGTCGTCGGCGCCACTGGCCAGGGTCTTGCCGTCCGGGCTGAACGCCACCGAATTGATCTGACCGTCAGGGCCGGTTATCGGGACGCCGACCTGGCGGTGGGTGGCCACGTCCCACAGCCGCACCGTGCCGTCGTCGGCGCCGGTGGCCAGGGTCTTGCCGTCCGGGCTGAACGCCACCGAGTAGACCTCACCGTCAGGGCCGGTTATCGGGACGCCGACCTGGCGGTGGGTGGCCACGTCCCACAGCCGCACCGTGCCGTCGTCGGCGCCGCTGGCGATGACCTTACCGTCCGGGCTGAACGCGACCGAGTAGACCTTACCGTCATGGCCGGTTATCGGGGCGCCGATCTGGCGGCGGGTGGCCACGTCCCACAGCCGCACCGTGCCGTCATAGCTTCCGCTGACCAACGTGTTGCCGTCGGGGCTGAACGCGATGGCATGGACCCGGTCGGTGTCGCCAGTGAGAGCGGCGATTCCGGGGCGCGCGGCCGCATCCAGCATGGCGTAACGGTCCTGGTCGGAGGGGTGGATACGCCAAGCCGCGAGGCTCAATAGCTTAGAAATGGTGGGATTGAGGTAACCCTGGAGCTCACTCTCGTTGATCGCCTGGCCGGAGGCGGCCAGGTCACGTTGACGTTCAGCCTCCTGGCTGGCATGGAAGGCCGCGACCGCGAGCAGCGCGAACCCGATGACCAGGGCCATGAGGACCGCGATGAAACTCTCGCGCCGTCGTGCACGTCGGCGGTGCGCACGGGTGCTGGCGTCCAGGAAATCCTGTTCGACCTGGCTGAGGGGCGGGTAGCGAACGGGATCCGCGCTGATCCGGGCCGCGGTCTCGGCGGCCGCCGCCAGCAGGCTTCCGGCATAAAGATAGGTCGGATCGCGGGAATTGCGGGTCCATTCGGCAGCAATATCGTCCAGGCGCGTGCGCACGATCCGGTCGGCGTGGGTTTCGGCGAGCCAGACATCGCGCAGCAGCGGCCATGCAGTCAGCAAGATCTCATGGCTGATCTCCACGGTGCCGGCCGCCAGGACGACCAGCCGTTCGGCGGCGAAGGCCTCCAGGACCGCCTCCACATCCCGAGCCTCGGCGGCACCTTTACCCTCAGTCAGCTCCGCCCGCATCGCGCGAGCGGCTGTGTCCACACCGTCGCTGCACGCGGTCAGCCGCGTGAAGACCTGCCGGGCAGCGGCCTGCTGGACGGGAGTGAGGCGATCGTAGGCGCGTTGCGCGCTGTCGGCGACGGCACCTTCGATGCCGCCAGTGCGCTCGTAGTCAGCGAGGGTGAGAACGTCCCCCGTGCGGGTGCGCCAGGCCTGGTCAAGGGCATGCGACAGCAATGGCAGCACGCCGGCACTGGAGGCCCTCGGATGGCGGGTGCGGACCTCCCGCAGCAGCTCATCGGTCAGGTCGTCTTCGACCCTGGAGTCTGCCTTCCTGGCTGGCTCGGTGATGGCCAGCCGCAGCTGCCGTTCGGTCATCGCCGTCACCAGAATGCGGTCCTGGATCGCGCCGGCCAGCTGCGGATAATCCGCGCAGCGGGCCTCGAAATCGGCGCGTACGCCGAGGACCACCAAGGCCGCGGGTTCGTGGTCTGGGCCGTGCCTGACGGTGGCCGCGGCGTGCAGCGCGGTGATGAACGCACCCCGCTGCTCCCCATCGGGGCATTGGGTAAACAACTGCTCGAACTGGTCAACTATCAGCAGCAGCCGGGAGCGCCGCTCCACTGGACCTTCGGGGTCTGCCGTCCTGCCCGGCTGCGCCAGCGCTGCCTGCCGCGCGGTGAGCGCGAACCCAGCCGGATCGACGTCCAGTCCTCGCCGCACCGCGGCCGCATCCACCCCCGCCAGCCCTGCCACCCGTACGGCCAGTTCTTCCAGCGGCACCCGAGCCGGGGTGAACAGCAGGCACGGCCAGGACTTGGCCTCCGCTGCCGACACCAGCCCGATCCACCGCATCCGGGGCAGCACCCCCGCCCGCAGCAGCGACGACTTACCGGCCCCCGAGACCCCGGAGACCACCAGCAGGCCCGGCCCGTCCATCTGCCGTGACATCCGCGCCAGCACCTGCGTGGCCGCTGCCTCGCGGCCGAAGAAGAACGGTGCATCGCGTTCCTCAAACGAGTTCAGCCCACGATACGGGGAATCAACCACGCCGGAGACGGTGGCCAGCGGCGGCGGCTGGACCCCGTCAGCCCAGGTCTGCCTGCCGTAGGCGTAGATGATCTGGGTGTTGCCCTCGCCGACCTGCACGCCCAGCGCCCCGCTGGCGTCGACGCTGTATCGGCCGCCGCCACCCTCCTCCCGGACTGGCAGCGCACCAGGATCCGGATCAACGCTCATCACAAGTCCCTTCGGCGTCAACGGCCCGGACAAGATCGACCATCAGCGGGCTGAATAGCCCGGCCGACGATCTAGCCCGCCTTTGCCTAGCACACGCCCGCCACGCGGGAGCCCGCACCGGCCGATGAATCCGCCGCCACGGGCGGACATGGTCCGTGCCCAGCACCGTCGGCACCTCCACCAAGGTGCCGCACTTGTCCAGGCTGCTGCCGCCACTCACTCTTCGCGCCCTTAGCCGCCTGGCGTCGCCTTGAAGACGTTGTCCTGCCTGTTGTGGTCACCGACCTGAACGCCATACGCGCCCCGCGTATCGACGGTGTACTTCCCCGCGCGCGCTCCAGAATCATCCGCCAGGCTCATAAATGCCTGCGCCGCCGCTACAAGATCGGTGTCATGCTCGGCACCGGCCTCCGCCAGCACCGCCACCAGCGGCGCCTGCCAGGTCTCAGGAGAGGTCTCATGCCTGGCGAGCACCAGCTCAGCATCCGGCCGATCAGCCAGCCGCTTCCTCACCAAAGCCCTCAGGCGCGCATAGGCATCCTTCACCGCCGCCGACGCAGACTCCGTCACCCCCGTCGCCGCTCCCGCCGCAAGCGCCGTCACAATGAGTGTGACCGGATCCATCCCAGAACCCCCCTAATCTTCCTCAAGTCCGACGTGCTCCAGATATCTGCCGACCGCCGTCTCGATCCTCCTGTCCTGAGATCCGAACAGATAGCGAGTAGGCAATATGACAAGCTCAAGTCAGGACATCCCGGGCCGGCGCGAGCAGGCTCCGGCCTCGGATAGCTCCGTTATACATCTCTACAGAGGAGGGCACCAACAATTAAATACCTGATAAGGGCCACAGAAATGCGGCCAGGCACGCAGACGACGCTGTACACGCCTCACCAGGCACTAAAGTCCACCAGCGACACCGGGTGGAACTCCATCCCAGACACGTCCAGAGAGGGCTCGTCCACCCCGGCCGCCCGGGACCGATCCGGTTCGAGGCCGCGCGTGTCCACTGTCGCCAATGGATTCTCGACCGTCGCGCGGAAGAAACTAGGCCTGCCGAAAGCACCTGGTTCAGCTCGCCACCCGGTTTGCATACCTCGTCGTGCAAAACGTCCACATAGCGGCGCCACCACGAACGGCCGGTCCCTGACCTCCGGCCGAAGCCAAGACCATCCGAGTCACCCCCGGGGATCACGTCGTCGACGCTGCCACCGGCATCCAAATAAGCTGCTAGAGACTCTTCCAGCGCGCCGTAAACGGGGTTGGGCGTGCCGCTCGACCTGACGGCTTGTGCCACAGCTTCGGCGTCGGTTCCAGCTTGCTTGATTTCATCAGTGTCGTCCACGGTGGCGCCTTCCCTAGTCCGCAGCTCACGCTTGGCCCTGATGCCTACGCAATACCTAAACGATCAATTTGCTGGCACGCTGATCACGAGGCCGGCTGCGGTGCCGGGGCATCGTGGAGGCTGCTGGGGGTGATGACCTCGGTCAGCTCGAAGCTGGTGATCCCGTTGGTGACCAGCGGCAGGCTGCCGATTGCCTCGTGCGCGGCCGCTAGGTCGGCGGTGCGCAGCAAGAGCACCGCGCCTGACCAGTCCGCTTTCAGCAGCATCAGCTCGACCAGGCCCGCCTGCTGCAGCTCGGCCATCCGCGCCGCTTCGGCCTGCAGGTGCGGGGTGGGATCGCCGGTGTTGTGCGACACGGCCAGGACCATCATGGCGGGCTCCTAACAGGCAGTACTGTCGGCTAATAGCCGTAGCTAATGCTACAGATATTAGCCAGAGGGGTCAACGCTGTACCCTGGCCACCCGAACGCGAACGAACGGATACCGATGCCCCCGACCGCAGCAGCACACCCTGGGACCAGCAACCGCGAGCCGGACCGCAGGACGCGGCGCCGCGAGCAGACCCGCAGCGAGATCCTCGATCATGCGCTGCAGATCATGGCCGAAGACGGCGCCGCCGGGCTGACCATGGCGCGCCTGGCCCGGGCCATGGACATCCGGCCGCCCTCGCTGTACAAGTACTACCCGTCGCTGCTGGCGGTCTACGACGCGCTGTTCCGCCGCGGCCAGCTGGCCAACCTCCAGGCGCTGCGCGACGGGATGCGCGGCGCCGCGCCCGGGCTGGACGCCGTAGCCGGCGCGATGGAAGCCACCGGCCGGTGGGCCGTGGCCAACCCGGTCCTGGCCCAGCTGCTGTTCTGGCGGCCCGTGCCCGGATACCAGCCCTCAGCCGAGACGTTCGCCCCGGCGCAGCAGATCATCGACCTGCTCCGCAGCGCACTGGCCGATGCCGCCGCCCGCGGCCAGATCCACCCCGAGGCCGCCACCGACGCCGGCATGGAGCTGCTGTCGATCATGCACTTCGGGATCATCAGCCAGCACCTGGCCAACGACCCCGACAGCGACTGGGACCACGGCCGGTACACCCGCCGCCACCGGGAAATCCTCGCCCTATTCATCAACGCATATCCGCCCCGGACATGACCGCCTCCGCCGTGCTAGCCGAGCCCCCGGAAAGTGAATAGTCAGCCACAGCCCAGCCGACTGGATGATGCGTCATCCGGCCGCTTGAGGGTCCCGCCCGCTCGCGAATCTTTGGCCGCAGATCCGCGGGTCGTGGTGCACCTGCAGGGCGGCGACGGCGTCGTGATCGTGCGGCGCGTCGTCGAAGATCTCGGAGCGCCACCCAGGTTTCGTCGGTGGTATCGGCTCTCGCGGCAAATACACCGCAAGTTCCACTGGCTCGACGTCACGCAAACGACCGATCATCCGGCGGTAATGAGGCCGCCCCGAACTGGCTGATCCGTGCTCAACGCCACGCATATGCCAGAGAGCGCGAATCGCAAATATTCGACCTGGCTCTATGCGTCTACATGAAAGGCTGCACAGTAATTGCCGCTACAACGTAAGCGCGCAACCTAAATCATGGAAGATTATGCATTGCTGTGCATAAATGAGCGTACAGGCAACGCCCGCTCAACAGGCAAAGTAAGGCGTCTCCGGGATCTTGGGTTTTGAAGGCGCATCTGGGCCGGGTGGCTGACGCGAACCTGCGTGCGGGCGAGCCGTATGGACGATGGCTGGATACCGTGGTGCAGATGCGCGCCGCCGGCTGCGCGGGACTTGGGTGTGCCTGGACCTGCCGGCCGCGTCGGTGCGCGCGGCTGCCTCAGCCCGCCGCCGCCCGGTAGGGGCGGAAGAAGGCGCGCAGCTCCTGCGCGTAAAGCTCGGGCTCCTCGAACGGCGCGAAGTGCCCGCCGCGCGGCGGCTCGGTCACGCGCACGACGTTTGCCGTGCGCTCGAGCCAGCCCCGCGGCGGGCGTCCGATGTCGGCGGGGAACAGTGAGAAGCCGGACGGCACTGCGACCCGGCGGGTGTACTGGGCGGGCGGGATCGCGGCGTTGGCGTGGTACATGCGCATCGACGAGCCGATCGTCGCGGTGAGCCAGTAGATCGTGACGTTGGTGAGGATCTCGTCCTTGGTGAAGCGCCGTTCGACGTCGCCGCCGCAGTCGCTCCAGGCCCGCAGCTTCTCGGTGATCCAGGCGGCGAGCCCGGCGGGGGAATCGGTGAGCCCGGCCGCGGCGGTCTGCGGCTTGGTGCGGTGCATGGCGGCGTAAGCGCCCTCGGCCGCGGCCCAGGCCGCGGCACGCTCGAGCCAGGTGCGTTCCGCCGGTGCCAGCTCTGCCGGGTCGCCGGCGAAGACGGGCAACCCCGCGTCCATCCGGTGCACGGCCACGACCCGGGCGGGGTAGTCCAGGGCGAGGTAGCGGCTCACGCCGCTGCCGATGTCCCCGCCCGCCGCGCCGAACCGCGGGTAGCCCAGGACGCCCATGAGCTCGGCCCACAGCCCGGCGACGGCGATGCTGTCCAGCGGCGGTCCGGGCGGGCGGCCGGAGTACCCATAGCCCGGCATGTCGGGCACCACGACGTCGAAGGCGTCGGCGGGGTCGGCGCCGTGCGCGCCGGGGTCGGTGAGCAGCGGGATGACCTTCACATACCGCCAGAACGAATCCGGCCAGCCGTGGCACAGGACCAGCGGCAGCACCGGCCCGGCCGGCCCGGCGGCCCGGGCGTGCACGAAGTGGATCCCCACCCCGCCGAGCCGGACACCGAAGCGGGGCAGCCGGGCCAGCGCCGTCTCCTGCGCAGGCCAGTCGAACCCGTCCGCCCAGTAGGCGACCAGCTCGCGGAGGTAGGCCAGGTCGATCCCCAGCGACCACCCGGCGTCCCCGGGCGCATCCGGCCAGCGCGTCGCGCGCAGCCGCGCCCGCAGGTCCTCCAGCACTGCGGGGGCGGCGTGCGAAGTGAACGGCTCGGGACGGGGCGGGGCCTCCGGCATGCCACGCATCCTACGGGCCACGCGCTACCGCGACCCGGGCCGGTCTTGCCCCTTGATCACCTCCGCAACATCGGCTGGCTCACGGCGGCCATTTCCAGACCCGGGCGCGCCACCGGCGGACGACGTAGCCCTCCCGCGCAAGTCAATCCCGCCGCAGGTCAGGTGAGATCTCATCATGCTCCCAACGGCAGAAGAGTCGCTCGGCTCGAACAGCGACCCTGACGGACATAGTCACTATTGCCATGTCTGTTATGGGAAGAAAGATCCCGTTCCGCTGAGCATGCGGTCTCCGATGCGAGACGAAATATGAGGAAGTCGGCCCTAAGCCTTCCTCCACAGGACAGGATAGGGCCACGAAGGAGTGACGAGCGCCTACGCTGCTTAGGCCTGAGCGGCGATCATGCTCGCTACCGAGAGATTATGGGGAGGCGGCAGTTACGATGCGGACCGGCTATAGCGTTGAGCAGGTCTTTACTCCGACTTCGCCAGCCCAGGCCAACTTTGTAGATCGCAAGCAGATAACTAATCAGTTGGTCGATGCACTGCGCACGCCGGGCAAACAACTCGTGGTATACGGGGAGAGCGGCTCGGGAAAATCGACACTACTGCTTAATAAGCTTCGCCAGGTGTATATGTCGAGGATATCATTGCTGCCGCCTGGCTTAATACAGCCACGCTGGACACGATATGGGAATCTATTAGAGAAGGTTCGCATATTGCTTCGGATGAACACGGTGGAGAACCATCCGCGACCGGGACCGCCGCTAGCGCCGTTCCCGGTAATGCGTACTGGTCCACCGAGGGTCTCGAGCTGCTGAAAGATCGTTTCATCCAACTTCATTCCATGAGCAATGATAAGGCGAGGGGCCGCTGTTCGTTCAATTTCTCGATGATCTGCTGGAGCTTTTCGACATACGCCCGCAACTTAGATGTCAACCAGACGAGAACTGTATCGAAGGAACTCTTGAGCTTGATTCAGTTCAGCATGCCATCAGGGCGATTTGGAACGATTCCAGCACCCAGAGCTTGGATATATACGATGCCGGTATTTTCGCCATAAAACAAGGAGGGGCACTTGGCGTTCTCCTAAGCATTAATGGCTTTCCAGACGGACACCAGGAGGCATTCACGAGGCCGCCGTCGTTTATAGGAATCGACGGTTCGGATATATTCCTGGTGCTCGATCAGAGAGTGCGGCTGGACGAGCTGTTGCGTCAGAAGATGAATGTCGCCATGGAGGCGGGCAGTTTCTTCTTCAGTGCTAAAGACATGATCCTTGAATAGTGGTCGCGCCAGAAGGCAAGAGCTGGCAACAATCCGTGATGCCTCCTTTCTTGGTTGCCGAGACGTATTGAACGCCCAAGAACCGCTGCCGCTCATCGGCAGAAGAGTGAGACCTTGTCTGTCTCCTCGACTCGGTAGCGTGGGACGAGTCCCTCTCGGGTCAGCTCGTCGGCGATGCCCAGTACGGTTGCCTTAATGTACTCATCATCGGGAGGAAGGAAACCCATAACGGGCAGCAGTCAGCTCTTTCGCGCACCGGCGGGCGCACCGCACTCGGGCGCCAATGTTGGATCCCTGTGGCCTATGAACCTGCGGATCGGCGATCCGGTGCACCGGGCGGACAGGCCGAGTCAGAAAGTCGCAGGCCAGCGCTGTACCGGCCCACGGATTTGCTAACGACACCGGTCGAGAGCGGGCGACGGGGATCGAACCGGCATGACCAGCTTGAAGGGCTGGCCACATATTCTGGTCGGCCGCGCCAATTTGCTGCTGTGACCAGGAGATATAACATCTCAGCTGCGCTGCTGCCTCTTTGGGTGGAAAACCGCCGCTGCTTGGAATCTGTGGAAGCTGCTGCAGCGTAGTCCCGTTCGGTTAACCCTGATGCCGCTCACGCGGTGGCTCGTCGCGTTGAGTGTATCGGTGCGCTGGGTTCGAACCGGTTCCCCAACTGGCCCACAGTCATCAGGTTGACCACTAGTACCGATGGTTAAATTGGCTAGCGGCAGCACCGTCGAACTCACCCGAACCTCAGCTCGGACCGGTGACGTTGCCGTGAGCACGCGGGCTGCTGGTCAGCCTTAACCGCCCTGGCCCGCTTAACCATGGGGTGCGGACATTGAGTACGACGATGGCGTTAGAGCGCATTCTTATTGTGTACGCACTCTGATCGATCGAGCTAAAACTTCATGCTATAACTGACTGACCTGCGGTGATGAGCACATGCCCTATCATGGCATCCGCCGGGCCGCTTGCATTGCGGTGGTTGATCTCATACTCTCTCAACAGTTACCACTGCGACGTGGCGAAATACCGTATCAACGGATGGGGGAAAGACGATGAGCAATCCGATTACCGTTGCCCCGACCGGCTTCCATGTTATGTCGGTGGCCTGCGGCGATTACGTGAACTTGGCCTGGAACACGCTCACACCGCCAGCCGGCGAGGGACCGGTCACGTCCTACACGATTGCCTGGGGAGCCACCTCCGGTAGCCAGGCGTACAAGTACACCGTGGGCCCGGACGAGACTGCGGTGACCATCGGCGGTGTGGGCGGTGGCACTGCCGGCAAGCATTACTTCGAACTGTGGGCAAACCCAGCCCCCGCGGGGGGCCCGCACGCCGGGCCAATCGAGGCCACCACGTCCTAATAAGTGATGACATCCCTTATCGTCCGCGAGGCTCGATGCGGCTAGCCTCCGCACCATGCTCTCCGTAGCCTTTGGGATAATCTGGCGTGAGCGCCGTTTACTGTTTACTGCGAAGCTCGGCTGGAACTGGTGGATATGCGTGCCGCCACCAGCCAGGACAGCCCCAGTCGACCAGGGCGCGGAACAGGCTAAATCGACGGTCGGCACCGACATCGGGTGGCCTGCAGGCAAGTGCATAGTCATACGAGCACGCAATGCCCGCTCATCGGCATTATGCAGAAGAGTGAGACCTTATAGCCCTGGCTGATCGGGGAGGCTTGCGAGGCTGGGTTCTGGTAGCCGCGCTGAGTCTTGCCGCTAGCTCAGTCGGCGCGCCGCCGCGGTCCTCCACCTCACTGCCCTGCGCGGTGAAGCATTCGCGGGCCTTGACACTATTCCGGGCGCCCTCCCGGTGTGCTGCGGCCGCCGCGAGGGAACCTCCGGACTGGATCACCAGCCCGTCGGGCGGCCGGACCCGGGGCGCCCGGGTTTCTCGCCATGCGGCGCATGCCCGGCGTTCGGGCCGATCTCGTCTTCGGTGCTTCCAAGCCCGGACCGGACGGTGCCGTCGGCGTCACGGCGGTCAGGGAAGCCTGTAACCAGTGAGGGTCATGGCCATTCCGGTGTCTTGGGACGTCACGGTGGAGTGAGCGACGGTGGGGCGGGCGGCGGAATCGAGTTTGCATGACCAGCTTGAAGGCTGCTGGCACTTTGGGTAGAACAACGGGGAGTCCAGCCAGCCCCTTATTTATACGTGACTCAGTTCGAAGGTAATAATTAACCAGGAAATATACCGGCCTGGGTGCGATAACGACCGGTAGGCCGCATCAGATAGCAACTAGATGAACAGTAAATCGAAAAAAGCCAATGGACTGGAGCGGGCGACGGGAATCGAACCCGCATGACCAGCTTGGAAGGCTGGAGCTCTACCATTGAGCTACGCCCGCAGCAGCCGCCCCGATGCGGAGCGGCTGTCACCCCCGTAGCGTACCGCCTCCAGCCCGGCGGAGACTCCTGGTGCCCGCCGGAGACTCTGGGCTGAACGCCTGACTGGTCCGGTCATCGTCGGCCCCGCCCCGAAGCCCGAGGCCCGGAAGCCCTCAGGTCACACCCGGCGCCGACGCCCGCAGCGAGAACATCATCGGCACCCGCGGCTGCCCCGGCGGAATCCGGTACGTCCCATCCTCCTGCCGCTGCAGCGACTCGAACCGCGCGAACGCCTCGAAGTCATGCTCGTGCAGGAACTCGATCCGCAGCCCTGCCTCGACCAGCGACGTGACGATCTCGCCCAGCCCGTGCTGGAACTCTACCTGCCGCGTGTGCGCTAGCGCCGGCCCGTCCGTATAGGTATAGGGATAGTCCTCCACCCACGGCGAGGCGTCGAAGTAGTCCCGGGCCACGAAAAGCCCGGACGCACCGGACTCCAGGATCTGCACGAACGGATGCCCCTCCACCAGGTACACGAACCCGCCCGGCGCCAGCAGCCCGGCCACCACCCGCGCCCAGGCCGGGATGTCCGGCAGCCACACCAGCGCCCCGATCCCGGTGTACACGATGTCGAACCGCCGCCCGCCGAAGGCGGCCACCGCGTCGTACACGTCCGAGACCACGAACTCAGCCGGCAGGCCCAGCGAAGCAGCCAGCGACCTCGCGGCGTCAATCGCGGGCGCGGAGAAGTCCAGCCCGCTGACCAGTGCCCCCCGCCGCGCCCAGGACAGCGTGTCCAGCCCGATGTGGCACTGCAGGTGCACCAGCCGCCGCCCCGCGACGGGCCCGACCTCGGCCACCTCGAACGGCTGCAGCGTGGACGCCCCGGCCCGGAACCCCGGCAGATCGTAGAACGAACTGGCCAGGTGCACCGGCACCCGGTCGTCCCAGTTGGCCCGGTTCAGCGCCCTCCAGTCGATCTCGCCATCCTCCACCCCGGCAGCGTAACGCCCCCGGATGGCATAGTGATCCAAGGAAACCCGACCCCGCCGGAGAGCAGGAGACGAGGATCAGATGGCCGGAAACGCGCAAGCGCAGCGAGCGCAGATAGGCGTCACCGGGCTGGGCGTGATGGGCCGCAACCTGGCCCGCAACTTCGCCCGCCACGGCTACGCCGTCGCTCTGCACAACCGGACGGCCTCCCGCGTCACCGGCACCGTGGACCAGTTCGGCCACGAGGGCACCTTCGTCGCCACGCCGGCCGCCCGGGACTTCGTGGCTGCCCTGCAAAGGCCAAGGCGCCTGCTGATCATGGTCAACGCGGGCGCGCCCACCGACGCCGTGATCGACGAGTTCGCCCCGCTGCTCGAGCCGGGAGACATGCTCATCGACGGCGGCAACGCCCACTTCCACGACACCCGCCGCCGCGAGGCGAAACTCCGCGAACAAGGGCTCCACTTCGTCGGCATGGGGGTCTCCGGCGGCGAGGAAGGCGCCTTGCACGGCCCGTCCATCATGCCTGGCGGATCACATGAGTCCTACCAGGCCCTCGGGCCCATGCTCGAGACGATCAGCGCGCACGTCGACGGAACCCCGTGCTGCACCCACATCGGCCCGGACGGCGCCGGCCACTTCGTCAAGATGGTGCACAACGGCATCGAGTACGCCGACATGCAGCTCATCGCCGAAGCCTACGACCTGCTCCGGTACGCCATCGGGATGACGCCCGCCCAGGCGGCCGAGACGTTCAGGCGGTGGAACACCGGCCGGCTGGACTCCTATCTGATCGAGATCACCGCCGAGGTCCTGGCGCACACCGACGCGGCCACGCAACGGCCGTTCGTCGACGTCGTGCTCGACCAGGCCGAGCAGAAGGGCACCGGCCGCTGGACCGTGCAGGACGCGCTCGACCTGGGCGTCCCGGTCAGCGGTATCGCCGAGGCGACCTTCGCCCGTTCCCTGTCCGGCCACGCCGACCTGCGCGCCGCCGCCCGCCGGCTGCCCGGGCCCAGCCGCACCCCGACGCAGCCAGCCGAGTTCGCCGACCAGGTCGAGCAGGCCCTGTACGCGTCCAAGCTGGTCTCCTACGCGCAGGGCTGGAACATGATCGACGTCGGCAGCCGCGAGTACGGCTGGCGTATCGACCTGGGCCAGATCGCCGTCATCTGGCGCGGAGGCTGCATCATCAGGGCCGCGTTCCTGGACCGGATCCGGGCCGCCTACCAGGCCAATCCCGAGCTGCCGACGCTGCTGGCCGACGAGGAGTTCGGCAAGGAGATCGCCGCCGCCCAGGACTCGTGGCGCAACGTCGTCGCCACCGCCGTGCGCCTCGGTATCCCCGTTCCCGGCTTCTCGGCCGCCCTGTCCTACTACGACGCACTCCGCGCCGAGCGCCTGCCCGCCGCGCTCATTCAGGGGCTGCGCGACTACTTCGGCGCGCACACCTACCGCCGCACGGACCGTGATGGTGTCTACCACACCCTGTGGGCGCAGGACCGCTCCGAGGAAGCCCGTTAAACCCCTTTTTATACCGAACGGGCCGTCACATCAGCGGCTCGGGCTCGCATACTGGCGGAGAGCACTTATTCGGATCGTGCGGTATTCCCTGGTGCGGGGATTGCTTAAAGCCTGGTGATAAAGGGGACACCATCGTGAATCGCAAGAGATGCGAACCGGCGGCGGATCGTTACCGAGCTCGGATGGCAGAGGGGGCGCTGTTACCTGATGCCTATCTGAGCGGGGTTTCGTTCGGCCTCGCTCAGGTTGCTGATCGTCATCTTGGGTGCCCGGTGATCATGGCCTGGTCGGGGTCGCAGTGCAGTTGTGCGCACCCGCTGTGGGAACCGAAAGGTCGCCTTCGGGATGGCCGGGGCGGAGGGTCACCGGGTGCGCAGGACGACCCGGCCAAGGTTGCTCCGGGTGGCCACCAGGTCGATGGCCTTAGTGATCTCTCCGAGCGGGAGGTCGATGTACTTCAGGTTCAGCCGGCCGGCGGCGAGCGGGTCCCATAGCTCGGTGCGGCGTTGGGTGACCAGATCGGGCCGGGTTCGGCCGACCAGGCCGATGGAGAAACCGATGACCGACTTCAGTTCGCCGAGCAGGCTTCCGGCGCCGACGGTGCCGCCGCCGGCGCGGAAGGCGACCAGCCTGCCGAACGGGGCCAGAGCGTCAACGCCGCGCTGGACAGTTCGCCTCCGACGCCGTCGAGGACCAGGTCGACGGGGTCGCCCCAGGACGGCTGCGAGTAGGTCACCACCTCGTCGGCTCCGCACTGGCGGGCGAAGTCTGCCTTGTCCGCCGACCCGGCGGCGGCGACCACCCGGGCTGCTCCGAGGCCGGGCTGGAGCAGCTGACCATGCGCCGCCTGGCCGCCGCGCTTGGCGTGCAGAACGGCGCCACCTACTGGCACTTCCGCAGCAAGCAGGCACTCCTTGAGGCCATGGCCGACACCCTGCTCGCCGGCCTGACGGCCGGGCTGGATACGGAGTCGCCCTGGACCGAGCGGATTACCGAGCTGGCACGCCGGCTGCGCCGGGCGCTGCTGTCCCGCCGGGACGGCGCACGCCTGTCCTCCGCCGCCTTCTTCCCCCTGCCCAACGCGCTGGCCTACGGCGAGGCCGTGATCGCGGCCCTCGGCGAGAGCGGCCTGTCCAGCCGCGACGCCGCATGGGCGGCCGACACCCTGACCTACTACGTCGTCGGCCACACGATCGAGGAGCAACTCGCCGTCGCGCTGCCCGGCAGCGGCCACGACGCCACCGTGCGGCTTACCGGCGCGGTGGACCCGCAGCGCCACCCCCACATGTACGCGGCACTCGCCCACATCCCCGCGCCGCACCATCAAGAACACTTCGACTACGGTCTCCACCTCATTGTCAACGGCATCCGGGCCGACACCGAGAGACCGTGACTGAACGCAACCGGAGATCCCAGCTCCGCTCCCAGGCCGGGCACGATCTTCTCGGCGGCCTCGCGGCCGTGACCGAACTCGCGGCACTGCGATTCGCGGTGGCGTCAGTATCATGCGGCAGCCGACACCGCCTGACCGGGCGGCTTGCAGTCGCCTCCCCCAGCCTTTGACGGACGGCTGACGGCCTCAAGGAGGACTGAAGCTGGCGCGCTCATCCGGTCGAATCCGAGCGAGGAGGTTATTGGGGGTCCAGCGAACTCAGGTCGGCGGCGTCCAGCCATTCCGCCAGCGTTGTGGGGGTTCGGCCGAGGATGGTCGCGGCCGCAGGGTCGATGTCGGCCATGAGGTTGTCGCGGGTCATCCGATTAAGTCCGGGGAAGATGTCGACTACCGCGGGATTGAGCCCGGCCGCGTTCAGCACGGCGGTCTGATCGGATTCGCTTCGCTCCTGATAGGCGATCTGACGCCCGAGCTGGCGGGATACGGCGGGAGCCACGTCGGTCATGGACAGCGAGGCGGGCCCGGTGAGATCCAGGATCTGATCGAGATAATGCGACGAGGGGTTGCGGAGAACCCGTGCGGCGACGAGTCCGACGTCGGTCGGGTCGATGAACGCCGCCCGGCCGCCAGCGGTGTTGCCGCCCCAGCGCCCCGAAGCGATGAACCTGGCGGG
>Ga0310037_10000454_pt1 | contig 26543 bp, 22 predicted proteins | sample Sb_taG_11_FD_200239 | JGI IMG/M metagenome (GOLD analysis project Ga0310037, IMG submission 200239) | Peat soil microbial communities from Weissenstadt, Germany - Sb_50d_3_AS metaG (v2) (version 2) | ecosystem: Environmental > Terrestrial > Soil > Wetlands > Peat | place: Germany: Weissenstadt... | reverse complement strand
GGGATGACGGACCGGTCATCGGGATGACGGACCGGTCATCGGGATGACGGACCGGTCATCGGGGATAACGGTCGGTGAGCCCGGGGACGCTGGATGCGGGCCGGGACTAGCCGGGGATCATGGCGCCGGGTGGATCTGGGGGGATCCGGCGGACGGGATTCCCGCGGACGCGCCGCTGCATACGCTGCTGCTGGCCGCCTCCAGGGTCATGGGCGCCTTCTACGCCAGCACGCTGGTCCAGGCTGGCCTGCGGATCAGCCCGGCCGGACTCGGCGTGCTGCGGGTCCTGCTGGCCGGGGACGGGCTCAAGTCGAGCGACGTGGCGGCGCGCGGCTGGTCGTCGCCCGGCACGCTGACCTCGGTGGTCAACACGCTGGTGCGCGAGGGTTACGTGGAGCGGCGCCCGGATCCGGGGGACCGGCGGGTGGTCAGGCTGTACGTGACCGATGAGGGCCGCCAGATCTGCGCTGACTACCTCGCGACGGCGGGCCCGCGATGGCGGGACGCCTTCGGCTTCGTGAGCCCGGCCGACGAGCCGGTCATCCGCAAGTTCTTCGTCGACATGATCGGTCAGTTCAGCGAGTTGACCAGGAAGGAGCGCAGCCGGTGACGCCGGGGAGTGCGCACAAGTGTCAACCAAGGTTGACAGCGGCCCGTTGTCAACATAGGTTGACATCATGACGGTGACATCGAAGATGGGCGCATCGGGGACGGGCGCGACGGGATACGCGATACGCACCGAGGACCTGCGCAAGACCTACAAGTCGTCCCGCGGGGACGTGCCCGCCGTGCGCGGCATCGACCTCTCCGTCAAAAAGGGCCAGTTCTTCGGGCTGCTCGGGCCGAACGGGGCCGGCAAGTCCACGACCATCGGGATGCTGACCACGCTGATCGTGCCCACCGGCGGCCGGGCCTGGGTATCGGGCCTGGACGTAGCCGCCGACCCGGTCGGGGTCAAGCGGCGGATCGGCGTGGTGACCCAGAACAACACGCTGGACATGCAGCTGACCGTGGCCGAGAACCTGGAGTTCCGCAGCCGGTTCTTCGGCCTCGGGCTGCGCGAGGCGTCCCGGCGCGCCGCGCAGTTGCTCGAGGTGTTCGGGCTGGCCGACCGGCGCAAGGCGATGTCCACCGACCTGTCCGGCGGCCAGGCGAGGCGGCTGCTCATCGCCCGCGCCCTGGTCCACCGGCCGGACGTGCTGTTCCTCGACGAGCCGACCGCCGGCCTGGATCCGCAGACGCGCGTGAACCTGTGGGACATCCTCCGCGTGCTGCACGCCGAGGGCCAGACCATCCTGCTGACCACCCACTACATGGAAGAGGCCGAGGCGCTGTGCGAGCAGGTCGCCGTCATGGACCACGGCGAGGTGCTCGCGCAGGGCACTGTGAACGAGCTGAAGGACAGCGCCGGCGCCGAGACGGTGATCACGGTCCGGTACGAGGACACGGTCCCCGTGGACCTTGCCGCCCGGACCGGGCTGGCCGACCGCCCCGGAGTCAGCAAGGTGGAATCCGACGGCGACTTCGTCCGGGTCTTCACCCGTGAGCCCGAGGGCGTGCTCGGCGAGCTGGTCACCGCCGGATCGGCCGCCGGACTGACCGTCCGTGACGCGACCCAGCTCAAGCCCAGCCTGGAGACCGTCTTCCTCACCCTGACCGGACGGGAGTACAGAGAATAGTGACCACCACCACGACCAGAGCACCCGTCCAGGCGGCCGAGCCTGCCGGGGCGCCCTCGTCCGCCGACATCGCCGCGCTGATCGCCGAGGCGCCGGTGCCGCGGCCCACCCTGCTCAAGACCTTCAACGCGATGATGGCCCGGGAGTTCCGGGTGCTGCGGCGCAACGCCGTCTCGGTGTTCACCCGGGCGGTCATGCAGCCGCTGCTGTTCGTCTTCGTGTTCGCCTATGTGTTCCCGAAGATCGGCGGCGGCTTCAGCCTCGGCGGCGGCGCCGCGGCGGCCGGGGCCCACGTCACGGGCGGCATCAACTTCGCCACCATCCTGGTGCCCGGGCTGATGGCCTCCATGCTGCTCATGCAGGGCATCATGGCCGTCACGTTCCCGCTGGTGATGGAGTTCTCCTGGCAGCGCACGATCGAGGACCGGGCGCTCGCCCCCGTGCCGATCCGGGTGCTGGCCATCCAGAAGATCGTGGCCGGCGCGATCCAGTCGTTCATCGGTGCGTGCATTGTCTTCCCGATCGTGCTGCTGGTGCACGCTTCGGGACAGGCTCCGCACGTGCACGTGACCAACTGGGCGCTGCTCATCGTGATCCTGGCCGCCGCGTCGCTGCTCACCGCGTCGCTCGGACTGCTGCTCGGCACGGCCATGGATCCGCGCAAGATGCAGATGCTGTTCGCGGTGATCCTGCTGCCCGCCACCATGCTGGGCTGCGTCTACTACCCGTGGTCCGCGCTGCACCACATCCGCTGGCTGCAGATCGCGGTCCTGGTCAACCCCATGGTGTACATGTCCGAGGGCCTGCGGGCCGTGCTCACCCCGGTGCTCCCGCACATGCCGATGTGGGCTGTGCTCCTCGCGCTGGTCGGCGGCACGGTGGTCTTCAGCTACCTGGGCATCCGCACCTTCACCAACCGCGTCCTGAACTAGCAGGCCCACAATCAGCGGGCGGCGCGGCAAGCTGAGCCTGTCCCGGTGGGAATACCGCTTTGCGGCCCGGTGCTGTTAGGGTTAACTGTTACAGTCCGGCGCCTAGGTGCCGGACGCGCAAAGCGGAGGACCACCTCCCACCCGGCCGGCCCGGTAGATACCGGGGCAGGCGGGTCTGGCCAGAAGTCCCAGCGACGATACGCGCGGAAGGCGTGTGCGCCGCCGGGCACTCCCTGGCACGGCGCGTTCCCTCAGGCCCGCACGGGTCGGCGAGGACGGCGCCGTTGTTGTGGCTGCCCCGCGATGCGCATCGCTCGCGGGGCTTTCTCGTGTGCGGCGTCCGCTCCTCGCGGGGCGGCCGCGGCACCGGGGCCCCGCGGACGAGTACAAACCGCCGCCGGAGGCACCGACGGCGGGACACATGCTCAAGGAGGTCACATCAGCGCCGAAGCGCGTATCAACGAGCGAATCCGTGCTCCCGAAGTCCGGCTCGTGGGCCCGAAGGGGGAGCAGATCGGGATCGTCTCGATCAATGACGCACTCAAGCTAGCTCAGGAAGCCGATCTCGACCTGGTCGAGGTTGCCCCGACTGCCCGGCCGCCCGTCGCCAAGCTCATGGACTACGGCAAGTTCAAGTACGAGGCCGCGGTCAAGGCTAGGGAGTCACGCAAGAACCAGACCCAGACGATCGTCAAGGAGATCAAGCTCCGGCCGAAGATCGACCCGCACGACTACGGCACCAAGAAGGGCCACGTCGAGCGGTTCCTCAAGGCGGGGGACAAGGTCAAGGTGACGATCATGTTCAGGGGACGTGAGCAGTCACGGCCTGAACTAGGCTTCCGCTTGCTGCAGCGCCTCGCTGGAGACGTTGAAGAGCTCGGCTTCGTGGAGTCGCAGCCCAAGCAGGACGGGCGGAACATGATCATGGTGATCGGCCCGCACAGAAAGAAGAACGAGGCCAAGGCACACGCCGGGCAGTCGCACAGCAAGCCGGTGCCCAGCCCGCGTCCAGCCGCGACAGCGGAGCCCGAGCCTGCGGCGAGTGAGCCCGCCGACGACGGCGCCGCGGTACCGGGTCCGGCCTAGCCGGTATCAGCACCCGGCCGGACTGATCCCCGGCGGCAGACCCCTCGCGGGGGCTAGTGCCGGGGATACTGACTGCCGCGTGCCTTGGCAGACCGCGGTGAACGCCGCGGTAAGAGATACAGAAACGGAGACGACGGCGACCATGCCGAAGATGAAGACACACAGCGGCGCCGGGAAGCGGTTCAAGCTGACCGGCACCGGCAAGGTAATGCGCCGCCGCGCCAACCGCAACCACATGTTCGAGCACAAGTCGTCCCGGCTGACGCGGCGGCTTTACGGGGAAATTCCGGTCGCCAAGAGCGACGTCAAGGAGATCAAGAAGCTGCTGGGTAAGTAGCCCGGCCCGCGCGAGGGAGACAGAACAATGGCACGCGTGAAGCGGGCGACGAACGCCCACAAGAAGCGCAAGGTTGTCCTCGAACGGGCCAGCGGCTACCGAGGGCAGCGGTCACGGCTGTACCGCAAGGCCAAGGAGCAGGTCCTTCACTCGATGACCTACGCCTACCGCGACCGCAAGGACCGCAAGGGCGCGTTCCGGCGGCTGTGGATCCAGCGGATCAACGCAGCGGCCCGGGCCAACGGCATTACCTATAACCGGTTCATACAGGGCCTGCGGGTAGCCGGGGTCGAGGTTGACCGGCGGATGCTCGCCGAGCTGGCGGTAGCGGACGAGTCGGCCTTCTCGGCCCTGGTCGAGGTGGCGAAGAAGGCCCTTCCCGACGCGTCAGGCTCCGCGGCCGCCTAGGTGACGCAGGGGCTAAGTGGCGCAAGGGCTAAGTGACGCGGGGGTATAGGTGACACGGGGGTATAAGTGACGCAGGGGCGTAGCCCCATCGCGCGGCCTGCGGGGCCCGACGGGCCCCCAGCCGCGCGATACTACGGCGGGCACCGCACGCGGGCAGCGGGGGGTTCCAGGGGGGTCGCGCCCCCTGGGCTAGTAAGAGCCCCCCCTGGGCTAGCAAGAGCGCGGCGCCTGACCAAGCGCGCTTTCCGCCAGCGTGATCGGGCCTTCCTCGCCGAGGGCCCGCAGGCTGTGGCGGAGGCGCTCAGCTGCGGGGCCCAGGTCACCGACCTGTTCGTGACCGTTCCCGCCCGCAGCAGGCACTCCGATCTCGTTACTGCCGCTGAGGGTGCGGGCATCCCCGTGCACGTGGTCAGCGGTGAAGTGATGGGGGACCTGGCCCAGACGGTGACCCCGCAGGGCCTGCTGGCCGTCTGCGGGTTCGTGGACGTCCCGATCGCCGCGGTGACGCAGTCGGCGCCCACCCTGGTCGCGCTGCTGGCCAACGTCCGTGACCCGGGCAATGCCGGCACGGTGCTGCGCACCGCCGACGCGGCCGGCGCGCGGGCCGTGGTGTTCGCCGACGCATCCGTCGACCCGTACAACGGCAAGTGCGTGCGCGCCTCGGCGGGCAGCCTCTTCCACTTGCCGCTGGTGGCAGGCGTCCGGCTCGGGGAGGCCGTGGCCGTCATGCGGGGGGCTGGACTGCGCATCCTCGCCGCCGACGGGCGGGCCGGGCGTTCCCTGGATGACCCGGGTGTCCAGGCCCGGCTGGGTGAGCCGACCGCCTGGATGTTCGGCAATGAGGCGTGGGGACTGCCGCCCGATCTCGTCGCGCTGGCCGATGAGCCGGTCGCGGTGCCCATCTACGGCCGGGCCGAGAGCCTCAACCTGGCCGCCGCGGCGGCGGTATGTCTCTACGCGTCCGCGCGTGCGCAACGAGTACACGGCGTAACCGGGCGAGATGGTGCGTAAATAGCATCCGGTGGTATGGAGTATTTGGGCCCCAACATTGAGAATTCATGTCTCGGGACTGTCACAATGACGGCTAAAGCGCTAGAGTCTGATCACAATCCGTCACCCGAACCGTGACCACATCCGGCCGCCGCACGACCAGCGTGCGGTCCCGCCGGACGGAGGCTTCGCTGAAGTGGACGAGCTCATAGCGAGCGGTGCGGCATCGCCTGCACCGAGCCGCGAGACCACTGACGGTCGTGACTCCAGTAGCAGCCCGGTCCCGGAAGGTCCCGTCCCGATCGGGAGCCTGATCTTCGCCGATGAGCTGCCGGACGGGGTGGTGGTCGCCGACGAAGCCGGGCGCATCATCGTGTTCAACCGGTGCGCGGCCCGGCTGACCGGGCTGGACCCCGCCGAGGTGATCGGCAAGTTCGTGTTCGACGTGCTGCCGCTGCGCGACGACGAGGGCCGGGACTGGTGGGTGTACGCCGACCCTTACCACGGTCTGGCGACCCGCACTCGCCACCCCGAACGCTCGCTGTACCTGCCGGACGAGACGGAGGTCCTGGTCTCCGTCGGGTACGTGCGTGGCCCAAGGGCCAGGGGGGCCGGGGGGTATGGGGGGCGGGCAGCCCCCCATGAGCGGGGGGGTCTGGGGGGGTCGTCCCCCCGAGGGCACACCGTCCGGCGGCTGGTCATCAGCCTGCGCGGCGCGCAGCAGCGGGAGCGGCTGGAACGCAGCCGCGCCGAACTCGTGTCGACCGTCGCGCACGAGCTGCGCTCGCCGCTGACCAGCGTCAAGGGCTTTACGGCCACGCTGCTGAGCAAGTGGGGCAGGTTCACCGACGACCAGAAGCGCGTGATGCTGGAAACGGTGAACGCCGACGCGGACCGCGTGACCAGGCTGATTACCGAGCTGCTCGACGTGTCCAGGATCGAATCCGGCCGGATGGAGGTCCACTGGGAGCTCGTGGACCTGCCCGAGCGGGCCAGGAAGATCATCGCGGGCCGGGTCGCGGCCGGCGACGCCGAGGACCGCTTCCGGCTAGAGGTGCACAGCGGCCTGCCCGAGACCTGGCTGGACGCCGACAAGATCGACCAGATCCTCGGCAACCTGGTGGAAAACGCGGTCCGGCACGGCGCTGGTATCGTGACCATCGTGGTGGAACCAGCACGGATGGATGGCGAGGCGGCCGGTGGACCCGGCGCGCCCGATGCAGTCGCCGTCTCCGTGCGTGACCAGGGCGAGGGCATCTCTCCGGAGGTCGCACCGCGCGTGTTCCGCCGGTTCTGGCGCGGCAAGCCCCGCGGCGGCAGCCGCCACGGTCTGCAGGGCGGCGGCACCGGACTCGGCCTCTATATCGTCAAGGGCCTGGTCGAGGCGCACGGCGGCACGATCGGCGTGCGGTGCGCCCCCGGCGGCGGCGCCGAGTTCCGATTTATCGTGCCCGCAGGGGCAGCCGCAGCCTGAGAGCGCCGCCCGGCGGCGACGCGCCGAGGCACGGTACGGTAATGTCCCTTCGGGCTTCCACACCGCGAAGGTGGGCGTTAACGCCCCTCGCAGTGCCGGCTCTGCGGCTGCCGCCGCGGGGCTAGCCCACCCGGCACTCCGCGGTTCACGCGGGCTGCCACCACCGTCCGTTCGGGGGAAAGATCCGCCGGAAACCCCAGCAGTGCGCAATTTGCAGTACGGCCCGCAGGAAGCAGGACCTCCATGTCCGCAGAGAACGAAAATGACCAGCCGGCCTCCCAGGGCCCCGACGTCGCCCGGGCCCTCGACGAGGCCCTCGCGGCCATCGCCGCCGCCGGGACGCTGGATGAGCTGAAGGCAGCGCGGCTCGCGCACGACGGTGACCGCTCGCCGCTGGCCCTGGCCAGCGCCGGGATCGGCGCGCTGCCGCCCGAAGCCCGCGCCGCGGCCGGACGCCTGGTGGGCGCCGCGCGCAGCCGGGTACGCGAGGCGGTCAAGCAGCGCCAGGCCCAGCTCGAAGCCGAGCGTGACCGGCAGGTGCTGATCACCGAGGCGGTCGACGTCACCCTGCCCGGCGGCCGGGTGCCGCCCGGTGCCCGGCATCCGGTCACGATGCTCGCCGACCGGCTTTCCGACGTGTTCGTGGCGATGGGCTACGAGGTCGCGGAGGGACCAGAGGCCGAAGCCGAGTGGTACAACTTCGACGCACTCAACATGCTGCCGGACCACCCGGCCCGGGACTCCCAGGACACGATCTTCATCGCCCGCGCCGACCAGGCGCCAGGACTGCAGAGCCCGGCCAGCGGGGGGTCGCCAGGGGGGTCCGGGGGGATGGAGTCCCCCCGGGAGCCAGCAGGGTCGTCCCCCCCGAGCCAGCAGAGCCCGGAAACCAAGTCCGGCATGGTGCTGCGCACTCAGACCTCGCCGGTCCAGATCAGGTCCATGCTGACCCGCCCGCTGCCGCTCTACGTGGTCAGCCCGGGCCGTACCTACCGGCACGACGCGCTCGACGCCACGCACAGCCCGATATTCCACCAGATCGAGGGGCTCGCGGTGGACGAGGGCCTGACCATGGCCGACCTGCGCGGGGCGATCCAGGCGTTCGTGGACGCCATGTTCGGCGTCGGGCTGCGCACGCGGTTCCGGCCGGACTACTTCCCGTTCACCGAGCCGTCCGGCGACGTGTCGATGGAATGCCACGTCTGCCGCGGTGCTTCGGCCAAACCCGGGGGCGATCCGTGCCGGGTGTGCCGGTCGCAGGGCTGGCTCGAGATCGCGGGCTGCGGCATGGTCAACCCCCGGGTGCTGGTGGCCTGCGGTATCGACCCCGACCGCTACAGCGGGTTCGCGTTCGGGCTCGGCATCGAGCGCAGCCTGATGATCGCGCACGGGCTGACCGAGATCAGGGACGCGGTAGACGGCGACGTCCGGTTCAGCCGGGCGTTCGGGATGGAGATCTGAGATGCGAGTGCCGCTTTCCTGGCTGCGCGAGTACACGCCGCTGACCGAGCCGGTCGACGTGACAGAGGTGGCGCGGCGGCTGACCGCCGCCGGGCTCGAGGTCGAGTCGCTGGAGTCGGTCGGGCACGACATCCGCGGCGTGGTGATCGCCCAGGTGCTCTCGATCGAGGAGCTGACCGGAACCCTGAACCTGAAGAAGCCGATCAGGTACTGCCGGGTCGCCGTCTCCGAGGCGCAACTCGACGCTCCGCCCGACGAGGCTTCCGGGGTGATCTGCGGCGCGGTCAACTTCGCCGTCGGCGACCGGGTCGCGCTCGCGCTGCCCGGGGCGGTACTGCCCGGGGGGCTCGAGATCGGCGCGCGCCAGACGTACGGCCACATCTCGGAGGGGATGATCTGCTCGGCCAGCGAGCTGGCCATCGGCGACGATCACACCGGAATCCTCGTGCTGCCGCCCGGCGCGCCGCTCGGTGCGGACTTCGTGGCCTATGCGCACCTGCGCGACGAGGTGCTCGAGATCGCGGTGACGCCGGACCGCGGCTACGCGGTGTCCGTGCGCGGGCTGGCCCGCGAGCTGGCCAGCGCGTACGGCGTGCCCTTCACCGATCCGGCCTCGACCGCCTTGCCCGACGCGACGCTGCTGGGCGGGCCCCTGGATTTCCCCGGGCCGGACGTCTACCCGGCCCGGATCGGGGACCCTACCGCCTGCGACCGTTTCGTGCTGCGCGAGGTCCGGGGTTTCTCCCCGGAGGCCCGGACCCCGCTATGGATGCAGGTCCGGCTGGACCGGTGCGGCATGCGGCCGGTGTCGCTCGCGGTGGACGTGACCAACTACCTGATGCTGGAGCTCGGCCAGCCGCTACACGCGTTCGACCGGTCCAAGCTAAACGGCGAGATCGTGGTCCGGCGGGCCAGGCCGGGCGAGAAGCTGGAGACCCTGGATCACGTGGTCAGGTCCCTGGACCCCGACGACATCCTGATCACCGATTCGTCCGGGCCGATCTCCATGGCCGGCACCATGGGCGGCCTGAACACCGAGATCGACGAGACCTCGACGGACCTGGTGATCGAGGCGGCGCACTTCTCCGCCCGGGGCACGGCCAAGATGAGCCGCCGGCACAAGCTGCACAGCGAGGCGTCCTACCGGTTCGAGCGCGGCGTGGACCGCGAGCTCCCGCTGCGTGCCAGCGCCAAGGCGGTGGCGCTGTTGTCCAGCCTCGGCGGCGGTCAGGTGGTGCCAGGCTGCACGCACGCGCAAGCCGACGTGGCGCCGGTGGTGATCTCGATGGCGGTGGACTACCCGGACCGGGTGGCGGGCGTGGTGTACGGGCGGGACACCGTCGTCCGGCGGCTGCGCGAGGTGGGGTGCACGGTGGCCCAGACCCGCACGGCCTCGCCGACGGTCGCGCCCTGGCGAGCCGAGTCCGGGAGCGGCGAGGCCGTCCTGGAACCGGCCCCGGCTTCGGTGTCCGTCCTGGACGTCACGCCGCCGTCCTGGCGGCCCGACCTGACCGACCCGGCCGACCTGGCCGAGGAGGTGATCCGGCTGGAGGGCTACGAGAGCGTCCCGAGCCGGACGCCCCGTGCGCTGGCCGGACGGGGGCTGACCGCGCGGCAGCGGCTGCGCCGGTCGGTGGGTCGGACGCTGGCCGAGTCCGGGTACGTCGAGGTGCTGTCCTCGCCGTTCGCGTCGCGGATGGACCCGGACCGGCTCGGGCTGCCGCCGGAGGACCTGCGCCGCCCGGCGGTCGTGGTGGCGAATCCGCTCAGTGAGGACGAGCCGCTGCTCCGGACGACGCTGCTGCCCGGGCTGTTCCGGGTCCTGGCCAGGAACGTCGGCCGGGGTTTCGCCGACACGGCGCTGTTCGAGATCGGCCTGGTCTTCCGGCCGCGGCCGGGCGCCGCCCCCGCCGCCCCGATCCTGGCCGTGGACCGCGGCCCCACGGTGGCCGAACTGGCCACCCTGGAGGCCGCACTGCCGGATCAGCCGCAGCACCTCGCGGCGGTCCTGACCGGCGCGCATGAGCTGGACGGATGGTGGGGACCCGGCCGTGCGTGGTCGTGGGCCGACGCCATCGAGGCGGCCCGCGCGGTCGGGCGGATCTGCCGGGTGCCTCTCGATGTCCGGGCCGACAAGTATGCGCCCTGGCACCCAGGGCGCTGCGCGGCGATCTATGCCCGGGTGGACGGGCAGCCGGGGAACGGCCAGGTGCGGGAGTGGCTGGCCGGGCACGCCGGCGAGCTCCATCCCCGGGTGATCCAGGCCTTCGGGCTGCCGGACCGGACCTGCGCCATGGAACTCGACCTGTCGGTCCTGTTCGCCGCGGCCGAGAACACCGGCGCCGTCCAGGCTCCGCAGCTGTCGGCCTACCCGCTGGCCATCCAGGACGTGGCGCTGATCGTGGACGCGGCGGTGCCCGCCGCCGAGGTGGAGGCCGCGCTGGTGGCCGGCGCGCCCGCGGACCTGCTCGAGAGCGTCCGGCTGTTCGACGTCTACACCGGAGCCCAGGTCGGGGAAGACCGCAAGTCACTGGCCTATACGCTGCGCTTCCGCGCCCCGGACCGCACGCTCACGACGGCGGAGGTCGCCGAGGCCCGTGACGCGGCCGTGACCGAGGCGCAGCGCCGGGTGGGCGCGGTCCTGCGCAGTGGCTGACGGGTGCGGCACTAGCTCGGCTCGGGCCCCCTTGTGACCTGGTCTGTTGCCATAGGAGGCAACTGTCGGTCAGGATGTGATTACCGAATACCGCAGCGCACGCTGAGCCGGAGGACGAGATAACAAGGCACGCGGTGGCCCGGGGGAATGCGACGGAGCAGGCCGCCAGGACCCCGTTCCGCGAGGTATTCGCGGTAGCGGAGTTTCGTGCCCTGTGGCTGGCCCAGCTGCTGTCCGTGGTCGGCGACCAGCTAGCCCGCGTGGCGCTGACCGTGCTCGTCTATGACCGGACCCGTTCGGCGCTGCTCGCCGCGATCACGTTCGTGGTCAGCATCGTGCCCACCTTCATCGGCGGCGTGACGCTGGCCGGGCTGGCGGACCGGTACCCGCGCCGGGGCGTGATGATCGCCTGCGACGTCATCCGCGGTGTGCTGGTCCTGGTCATGGCCATCCACGGCATGCCGCTGACCGCCATGGTGGCGCTGCTCTTCGTGGTCACGCTCACGGAGGCGCCGTTCTCGTCGGCGCGCGCGGCGATCTTTCCCGACGTGCTGAGCGGTGACCGGTACGTGATGGGGACCGCGGTGACGCTGACCACGTATCAGTTCGCGCAGGTCATCGGCTTTGCGGTGGGCGGCACCCTCGTCGGGGTCTTCGGCCCGGGAACATCCCTGGTCGTTGACGCCGCGACCTTCGCCGCCTCAGCGCTCATCGTCCGCGCCTGGATTCACCCACGGCCGGCGGCGGCGGCCCGCCGTCATGATTCTTCCTGGCTGGCCGACGTCTCGGTCGGCGCCCGGATCGTGCTGGCCCGCCCGGCCCTGCGAACGCCGATGGTATTCGGCTTGCTGGCCGCCTTTTACAGCGCTCCAGAGGGCGTGGCGGCGCCCCTGGCGGGAGCCCTCGGCGGCGGTCCCGCCGCCGTGGGCGTGATCTTGGCGGCCAATGCCCTGGGGCAGACTGCCGGGGCCATCGCGTTCAGCCGCTTCGTTGCTCCTCCAACCAGGCTCCGCCTCATGGGCCCGCTGGCCATCTCCGCCTGTGCGGTTCTCGTCCTGTTCTTCTGGAAGCCGGACCTCTCTATTTCGTTGCTGATCCTGGTCGTATCGGGCTTGTGCGCTGCCTATCAACTGGCAGCCAACGCCGCCTTCGTGGGCGCGGCGCCGCAAGAACAACGCAGCCAAGCCTTCGGCCTGGCCCAGGGCACGATGAGCCTGAGCCAGGGAGTAGTGATGATCCTGGCGGGGGCCGCAGCAGAACACCACTCGCCGGCACTGGCCATCGCGGTATGCGGCGCCACCGGCGCCGTGGTGGCGCTGGCGGTCTCGGCCAGCGCGGCCCGCGATCGCGGGCGGCTGGCGAACCGGGACCACCGGAACGCGTAGGTCAGGTCCACTTGGTGTCGCGCACGGCAGGCTCCTGTTCTTGCGGGCTGGCAGGTGGGCGAAGGCCGGTCAGGTCCACTTGGTGTCGCGCACGGCAGGCTCCTGTTCTTGCGGGCTGGCAGGTGGGCGAAGGCCGGTCAGGTCCACTTGGTGTCGCGCACGGCAGGCTCCTGTTCTTCTCGGTTAAGGGGAAGGGTGAGGAACGTCAGGGACCGGGCCGGGATCAGGCCCGGCGTGGCTGTACGCCGGATCATCTCTCTAAGTACTCATCTGGATCCTTTGAGTAACTAATGTAAACGTTCGGCCTGAGGCGGCGGTTCAGTCTTCGCCGTGTCTGGCGGTGCTCCCTCTTCGCCCGGTCGCGCCCTCGGTGAGGCATCGCGGCTACCCATTGTGCCCGCAATTGCGAACGAGGGGTAGTTTGTACCTAATGTCGGGAAATGGACGATCCCCATTGGCTTCCGAAGCGCACCTGGCGTAACTCAGCGCAACTTCAGGAGTGCTGTGAGGCAAAAATTGAGCAGAGAGGGTACTGTTCTGCCAGTGAGTAGCCGTGTTTTCACGGTTTGCGCTCTCCAGCCCTGATAAATGCGGGAGAATGGTCATAGAGCTTCTAGGTAGGTGGCGAGGCCGCGGGCGTATGGGCGAGGCACTGACGCGCATAACCCGCTGCCTGTCGTTGCGGGCAAAAGTCATCAGTGACTGGCCGATCTGGTCCTTGCCCCGCTGGCTCACCGCCTTTGTGGTCACGATCGTAGCGGCGGAACTGGCCGCCATAGGCGTAACGGCGTACGCCACCTCCTTCTCCGGGCATGATCTGGCCTTGTTCGGCTTGCTGCTGGGCTGCACGGCCGCCGCGGTCGAGATGACCAGGAAGGCAGGAGAAAAGGGCGGCATGGTGAAGGACGTCCAGGGCGTCTGGGAACTGCCGGTCGCGATCCTTCTGCCTCCGTTCTACGCACTGATCATCCCGATCGCCCAGACAGCGTTGACCCAGTGGCGGGTCCGGCACACGCTCTTGCACCGGCGAGTGTTCACCGCCGCCGCGGTGGGCCTGTCGTATGGCGCCGCGTCGGTCACCTTCCACAGCCTGTCGGGCCTGGCGCCGCAGGGGGCAGCAGGGAGCTTCGGCCACGGCACAGTATGGATCTTGCTGGTGGTCGTAAGCGCCTTGGTGAAGCTGATCGCGAACGACGCCATGGTCATGACGGCCGTTAAGGTCACCAACCCGACCGCCCGTGTCTGCGCGACCTTCCTCAGCGGCGAGCAGCTGTACAACGACGCCGCCGAAACCTGTATCGCCATCCTGGTCACCTTCGGCGTGGCCGGGGCTCCGCTGCTGGCCCTGGCCGCGCTGCCCGTCGTCACGCTGCTCCAGCGGTCGCTGAGCCACGTGCAGCTCGTCAGCGATTCGCGTACCGATTCCAAGACCGGTCTGCTGAACGCGGCGACCTGGGAGCGCGAGTCGTCGGCGGAGGTCGCCCGTGCGGTGCGGACCCAGTCGCCGCTCGCGATCGCGATGGTGGACATCGACAAGTTCAAGGCCGTCAACGACACCTATGGTCACCTGGCCGGCGACCAGGTGCTCAAGGAGATCGCCAACACGCTCAACACCCTGCTCCGCGACTACGACCTGGCCGGGCGGTTTGGCGGGGAGGAGTTCTCGCTGCTGCTGCCGCAGACGCGAGCCGTGGACGCCTTCCGTATCGCCGAGCGTGTACGCGCCAAGGTCGCGGGCCTGAGCGTCATCGCCCCGGGGGCCACCGGTGGAGAGCGGGTGCAGGTGACGGTCTCGATCGGGGTCGCGGCGCTGGACAGCGGCAGTAAGCGCGAACTCTCCGAACTGGTGGCGGCGGCGGACGCGGCCCTGTACCGGGCCAAAGACGCCGGCCGTGATCAGGTGCAGATGATCAGCACGACCAGGGGCCTGAGCGCGACCAGCGGCTCCGGAACGGGTGCTGCGGGCCGCGACGCGAACGACCGCCCAGACGCGCCGAGCGTGTTCCGCCGGGCGCAAGGCTCCTGATCAGGCTTCTAGAACGCGAGGAAAGTACTCAGGCCCAGGTCGTGGTACGCATGATGTCGTCCGTCCTTCCTAGTCCCGGGTGGCCATTCAGGCCGTTCGTGAAGTTTGATGAATGAGAGCGAGTGGGGTAATCGAGATCGCTGGGCTTCTGGGGATCGCTGGGCCTTCGGGGGAACTTTGCGCTTTCGGGGGATTTTGGGCTTTCGGGGGTCTTTGGGCCTTCAGGGGATCAAGCCCAAGTAGTGGTACGCACGGTGACTCCTCTCGGCGGGCGGTTACTCTAAGTCAAGTCGCGGAGCATAGCGGATGACTGAGAACACCGGGTCTGTAATTCTGAAATGTCCGGCACCTCGGGAGGCATAATCAGTGGCGGATACTCAGAGTCATCGTACAAACACTCTGAGTAAACATCATGGCCACCCAACCTCGCTGAGTAGCCGAATTTTGACGTTCGGCAGCCGATGTCACGACAATCCGGAACACTAGGTGGTACGTGTCGCCCCCCACACAGGTTCAAGGTGCTCGTTGGCTGCCAAGCAGACACCGGTTCGCTCCATCTACGAGCGAGGCAACGGGGTCCGGGCCTGGCCGATCTGGAAGCTTCCGGACTGGCCGATCTGGAAGCTCCCGGACTGGCTGATCGCCTTCGTCATCGTCGTCGTGCTCGCGGATGGCGTCGTGCTCGGGCTGGCGGCCAGCTCGGTTGCCGTCCACGCCCGCGATCTCATGCTGTTCGCTGGGCTGCTGGCCTGCAGCGCCGCCACCGTCGAGCTGACCCGGCGGGTCGGCGAGAACAACGGCGTGGTCAAGGACGTCTACGCGACCTGGGAACTGCCCGCGGCCTTGCTGCTGCCGCTGGCCTACGTGCCGCTGCTGCCCATCGTCCGCATGATCCTCACCCAGTGGCGGATCCACCGCGTCCCGGCGTACCGGAGAGTATTCAGCGCGGCCGTCGTCGGGCTGAGCTACGTCGCCGCCGCCCTCGCCTTTCACGGCCTGATCCGGCTGGCCCCCGGTGCGGCCGCTCACCCCGCCAGTCACGCCCTGGCCTGGATGCTGGTCGTGGCGGCCTGCGCCGCGGTGCAGTGGACCGTTAACCAGGTCCTGATCTGCCCGGCCATCAAGGGCTCGAACCCGGGCATGCGGTTGCGTGACGAGCAGTTCGCCAGGGAGTCCATGTACAACGACGTGGCCGAGCTGTGCGTGGCGGTGATCGTCACCTTCTGCGTGGCCAGCAGCATGATCGCCCTGGTCTTCGCGTTCCCCTTCATCACCTTGCTGCAGCGGTCGGTGCGGCACGCCCGGCTGGTCCAGGATTCGCGGACCGATTCCAAGACCGGCCTGCTGAACGCGGCGACCTGGGAGCGGCAGGCGACGGCCGAACTCGCCCGCGCCGTCCGGACCAGGACGGCTCTGGCCATCGCCCTGCTGGACATCGACCGGTTCAAGGCGATCAACGACACCTACGGCCATCTCGTGGGCGATCAGGTGCTCAAGGAGATCGCCCGCACGCTGGCCAGCCAGCTGCGCGACTACGACCTGGCCGGCCGGTTCGGCGGGGAGGAGTTCTCGCTGCTGCTGCCGCAGACCCGCTCCGTGGACGCCATCCGCATCGCCGAACGGATCCGGTCCAACATCGCCGCGCTGTCCGTCATCGCCCCCGGCACCGCCGGCGGGGAGCGGGTGCAGGTGACGGTGTCGATCGGGGTGGCCGCGCTGGACACCGGGACCGAGCGCACGTTCTCCCAGCTGATGTCGGCGGCCGATGCCGCACTGTACCGGGCGAAGAACTGCGGCCGGGACCAGGTGCAGATGATCAGCACGGCCCGCGGGCTGAGCGCGGTCAGCGGGACGCCCCGCGGCCCGGATGCCGCGGCCCGCGAGGATCAGGCCGCGGCCGAGCCGAGCGTCTTCCGCCGGGCGCTGACCTCCTGACGCGAGAGCGCCGCAGCGCCCGCACGGGGACCCGGCACCCCCGCTAGCCGGTGGTCATCGTAGCCGCCGGGGTGGGAACGGGGAGCACCGCCACGATCGCGGCCCTGCTGGTATGGCACTGCGAGGCGTTGCCCGTGCTCAGCAGCTCCGGGGTGGGATAGCCCTGGCACGTCCAGCCGCTCACCGTGACCGGCGCGCCACCGCCGTTGCCCTGGACCTGCCCGGCCCTGATCCTGGCCGCGTACTCGTTCTCGACCCGCAGCGCGGTGCCGCAGTTCACGGTGCCCTTGGTCACCTTGATGATGACCGGCACGTTCGCTGCGGTACGGGTAGCGCCGCAGCTGGCCCCGGGTCCGGCGCCCGCGGCCGGCGCGGACGCGCAGCCCGCCAGCAGTCCCGCGCCTCCCGCCAGTAGCGTGAGCGAGCCGAGCACCACCGAGGCCAGTCTGCCGACCCCTTCCCGCTCCACCGGTCAACCCTATGCGCCGGCAGCGGTTGCATATAAATGCGTTATTATGAATACTCATCCAGAGACGAAAGGGGTCGGCAGCCACATGGGTGCGAGAGTTGCAGTCGCGGGGGCCAGCGGCTACGCGGGCGGTGAGCTGCTCCGCCTGCTGGCCGGGCATCCGGATCTGGAGATCGGCCCGCTGGCCGCGCACGGCAGCACCGGCACCAGCGTGACCGCACTGCACCCGCAGCTGTCCGGCCACCCTGGCCTGCGGGACAGCGTCTTCGGCCCGGCCGACCCCGCGCTGCTGGCCCACGCCGATCTGCTCTTCACCGCCCTCCCGCACGGGGAATCCGCGCAGCTGGCCGCCGCGCTCCCGGCGCAGCTCAAGATCATCGACCTGGCCGCCGACTTCCGCCTGGCCGACCCGGAGGCCTGGGCCCGGTACTACCCGACGCCGTACGCCGGCCGCTGGACCTACGGGCTGCCCGAACTGCCCGGCACCCGGGACGCGATCAGGGCGTCTACCACCGTGGCCGCGCCCGGCTGCTACGCCACCGCCGCCATCCTCGCCCTGGCTCCGCTGCGGGCCGCCGGCCTGGTCGAGCCGTCCGACATCGTGATCGTCGCCGCCTCCGGCACTTCGGGCGCGGGCCGCTCGCCCCGGCCGGACCTGCTGGCCAGCGAGGTGGTGGGGTCGATGTCTGCGTATCAGGTGGGCGGCACTCACCGGCACATCCCTGAAATAGAACAAGCCCTTTGTTCAGAACGGGCCGCCGTTCCCGCGTCCCGGCCCGTGACACTGTCTTTTACTCCGACGCTCGCCCCGATGCCGCGTGGCATCCTGGCCACCTGCGCCGCGCGCCTGGCGTCGCCGGAGTTGAGCACTGCCGCCGGCCCCCAGTTGCGGGACGCGCTGACCGCGGCCTACGGCGGGGAGCCCTTCGTGCACGTGCTGGCCGAGGGACGCTGGCCGGCCACCGGCCCCACCCTCGGATCCAACGCCGCCCACCTGCAGGTGGCGGCCGATACGCACACCGGCCGCGCGATCGTCATCTGCGCCCTCGACAACCTCGTCAAGGGCGCGGCCGGCCAGGCCATCCAGATCGCCAACCTCATGCTCGGCCTGCCGGAGACCGCCGGCCTGACCGCCCACGGAGTTTCCCCATGAGTGTTACCGCACCGCTCGGATTCCGGGCCGCTGGAGTAGCCGTCGGCCTGAAGGAGTCCGGCCAGCCCGACGTCGCCGTGGTCCTGAACGACGGGCCGTCCCGTGCCGCGGCCGCCGTGTTCACCTCCAACCGAATCCAGGCCGCCCCGGTGACCTGGACCCGCCAGGTGGTGAGCGGCGGGCGGGTGCGCGCCGTGGTGCTCAACTCTGGCGGGGCCAACGCCTGCACCGGCGCACCCGGCTTCCAGGACACGCACGCTACGGCCGAGCGCCTGGCGGCGGCCATCGACGAGTCCCCAGGCGAGATCGCCGTATGCTCGACCGGCCTGATCGGGGAGCGGCTGCCCATGGGCAAGCTCCTGCCCGGGGTCGACGCCGCGGTCGCGGCGGCGTCCCGGGCTGGCGGCCTGTTCGCCGCCGACGCCATCAGGACCACCGACACCGTGGTCAAGATCGCCTTCCGCAGCGTTGCCTCCTCGGGCTACATGATCGGAGGCATGGCCAAGGGCGCGGGCATGCTCGCGCCGGCCCTGGCCACCATGCTGTGCGTGCTGACCACGGACGCGGACCTGCCCGCGGCCGAACTGGACACCGCGTTGCGGTCGGCGGTGGCCGTGACCTTCGACCGGCTGGACACCGACGGCTGCATGTCCACCAACGACACCGTGCTGCTGCTGGCCAGCGGGGCCACCGGGGTACGGCCCGACGTCCGCGAGTTCACGGTGACGCTGACCGAGGTGTGCGCGGACCTGGCCCGGCAGCTCCAGCGGGATGCCGAGGGCGCGCAGAAAATGATCACCATCGAGGTCATCGGCGCGGCCAGCGAGAACGATGCGGTCACGGTGGGCCGGGCCGTGGCCCGGAGCAACCTGGTCAAGTGCGCCATCGGCGGCGAGGACCCTAACTGGGGCCGGATCCTGGCCGCGGCCGGGACCACCGACGCGGTCTTCGACCCGGACCGGCTGAACGTCGCCGTCAACGGCGTGTGGGTCTGCCGGCACGGCGCCGCCGGCGACGAACGCGCCAAGGTGGACCTGACCCCGAAGGACGTCACGATCACCGTGGACCTGTCCGCCGGCCCGCAGTCCGCGGTCATCTTGACCACCGACCTGACCACCGCTTATGTCCACGAGAATTCGGCTTACTCGACGTGACGGTAATCCAGGGACGGGTAGCGGACGCGTCAGCCAAAGCGGCCACGCTGATCGAGGCGCTGCCCTGGCTGAACAGGTTCCACGGCCAGACCGTCGTGATCAAGTACGGCGGCCACGCCATGGCCGACGAGGCGCTGCGGCTGGCCTTCGCACAGGACCTAGTCTTCCTGCGCTACGCGGGGCTGCGCCCGGTGGTGGTCCACGGGGGCGGCCCGCAGATCACCGAGCATCTCGACCGGCTGGGGGTGGAGTCGGCGTTCACCGCTGGGCTCCGGGTCACCACGCCGGAGGCCATGGAAGTGGTCCGGATGGTCCTGTCCGGCAAGGTCAACAAGGACATCGTGGGCCTGATCAACCGGCATGGGCCGTTCGCGGTGGGCATCTCCGGGCAGGACGCGAGCACGTTCACCGCGATCCGCAAGGCGGCCATCGTCGATGGCGAGCCGGTTGACATCGGCCTGGTGGGCGAGATCGTCGCCACCAGCCCGGGAGTCATCGAGGCGCTGCTGGCCGACGGCCGTATTCCGGTCGTCTCCAGCGTGGCAGGCGGCGAGGACGGCGAGGTCTACAACGTGAACGCGGACACCGCGGCGGCCGCGCTGGCGGTGGCCCTGGGCGCGGCCAAGCTCGTCGTGCTCACCGACGTGGCGGGCCTGTACCGGGACTGGCCCTCCTCGGCCGACGTCATCAGCCAGCTCACCGGCGGTGAGCTGGAGCGGCTGCTGCCCGGACTGTCGGCCGGGATGATTCCCAAGATGGAGGCCTGCCTGACCGCGGTGCGCGGCGGCGTCCCGCAGGCCCACGTCCTGGATGGCCGCCTCAGCCACGCCATCCTGCTGGAGATCTTCACCGACGCCGGCATCGGCACCATGGTCCTGCCCGAAGGAGATCAGCGTTGAGCGAGACCGAGGCCCTGCAGAAGCGGTTCGAAGCGGCGCTGATGCCGAACTACGGCCTGCCGCCGGTCGCGATCAGCCGCGGGGCGGGCTGCCGGGTCTGGGATCCGGACGGGCGCGAGTACCTGGACCTGATCGCGGGGATCGCGGTGAGCTCGCTCGGGCATGCCCATCCGGCCCTGGTCGAGGCGGTCAGCAGCCAGGTCGCCCAGGTGGCGCACACCTCCAACCTGTTCCTGCACGAGCGCGAGATCGAGCTCGCCGAGAAGCTGCTGTACCTCCTCGGGGGGAGCGATCCCCCCCAGACCCCCCCTGCTCCTGGGGGGACCCATCCCCCCAGACCCCCCTTGGGGGGGCTACCCGCCCCCCATACCCCCGGGCCCCCCAGACCCCCCTTGGGGGGGGCTAACCGCCCCCCCGTACCCCCCGGCGCCCCCCGTGCCCCCCGACCCCCCTTCGGGGGGGCTGCCAGCCCCCCTAGGCCCCCCGGACTCCCCTTGCCCGGGCCCCCGTCTGGGGGACGCGTGTTTTTTGCCAACTCGGGGACCGAGGCCAACGAGGCGGCGATCAAGCTGGTGCGGCGCTGCCAGGGCCCCGAACGGCCGGTGATCGTGGCCGCCGAGAACGGCTTTCACGGCCGGACCATGGGCTCGCTGGCGCTGACCGGTAAGGCGTCCATCCGCGAGCCGTTCGGGCCGTTCGGGCTGACCGTGCGGTTCGTCCCGTTCGGCGACGCCGCCGCGCTGCGCGCGGCGATCGGGCCCGACTGTGCCGCCGCCTTCCTCGAGCCCGCCCTCGGCGAGGGCGGCGTCGTGCCCGCCCCCGAGGGCTATCTGCGTACGGCCCGCGAAGCCTGCAATCAGGCGGGCGCGCTGCTCGTGGTCGACGAGATCCAGAGCGCCATCGGCCGGACCGGAGCCTGGTTCGCCCATCAGGCCGAAGGTGTCCGGCCCGACGTGCTGACCCTGGCCAAGGGACTCGGCGGCGGGCTGCCGATCGGCGCGTGCATCGGCTTCGGGCGGTGCGGCACCGGTTTCGCGAAGGGCGATCACGGCTCGACGTTCGGCGGCAACCCGGTCGCCTGCGCCGCCGCCCTCGCCGTGCTCGATACCATCGAGCGCGCGGGGCTGCTGGCCCAGGCCGCGGCGGTGGGAGAGCGCCTGGCGGCCGGCCTGGCAGCGGTCCGGCACCCGCTGGTGGCGGGCGTGCGCGGTCGCGGATTGTGGCTGGCTGTCGCGCTGACGGCCCCGCGGGCCGCGCCGCTGGAGGCGGCCGCCCGGCGCGCCGGGTTCCTCGTCAACGCGGTCCAGCCGGACGCCATCCGGCTGGCACCGCCGCTGATCCTCAGCCCCGCCGAGGCGGACGAGTTCGTCGCCGCCTGGCCCGCCATCCTCGAGCAGGAGGCTGCGTGATGCCCAGGCACTTCCTGCGCGATGACGATCTCAGCCCCACCGAGCAGGCCACGGTCCTCGACCTGGCCGACGCGATGAAGAAGGACAGGTTCGGGTACCAGACGCTGGCCGGGCCGCGGGCCGTGGCCGTGCTGTTCGACAAGCCGTCCCTGCGGACCAGGGTCTCGTTCTCGATCGGCATCGCCGAACTCGGCGGCTATCCGCTCGTCATCGACACCCAGGTCACCCATTTCGCCCGGGGCGAGACGGTTGAGGACGCGGCCCGGGTCCTGTCCCGGCAGGTGGTGACCATCGCCTGGCGGACCTTCGAGCAGGAGCGCCTCGAGACCTTGGCCTCGGCCTCGGCCGCGCCCGTCATCAACGCGCTCACCGGCCAGTTCCACCCCTGCGAGGTCCTCGCCGACCTGCAGACCGTCCGGGAGCACTACGGTTCGCTGGCCGGCCGCAAGCTGACCTTCCTCGGCGACGGCTCGAGCAACATGTCGCAGTCCTACCTGCTCGGCGGCGCAACCGCCGGGATGCGGGTGTGCATCGGCGCCCCGGAGTCCCGCCGCCCGGACAGTTCGGTGCTGGCTGGGGCCCAGCGGATCGCCGCCCAGACCGGCGGCGGCGCGGAGGTCTGCACCGATCCCGCGGCGGCGTGTGAAAGCGCCGACGTCATCGCCACCGACGTATGGGCCTCCATGGGCGAGGAAGCCATGCGGGCCGAACGGCAATTGGTCCTCGAGCCCTACCGCCTGGATGAGGCCAAGCTGGCGCTGGCCAGCCCCGGCTGCCTGGTCCTGCACTGCCTGCCGGCCCACCGCGGCGAGGAGATCACCGCCGGCGTGCTCGACGGGCCGAACAGCATGGTCTTCCAGGAAGCGAAGAATCGGCTGCACGCGCAGAAGGCACTGATCGCTTGGCTGCTGGAGGGAGCATGAGCACGCCGGAGGGCCTGAAGGCGCCCCGGGAGCGTACGGGAGACAGAGCATGACCCCGGTGACCAAGACCGCGCGGCAGGCGCGCATCGCGGCTATCCTGGCCCGCCAGCAGGTCCGCTCCCAGGAGGAGCTGGCCGACCTGCTCGAGCGGCACGCCAGCGTCCACGTGACCCAGGCGACCCTCTCCCGCGACCTCGATGAACTGGGCGTGGTCCGGCTGCGCGCGGCGGGCGGCGCGCTGGTCTACGCCCTGCCCGGGGAGCCCGGCGGCCCCGGGTCCCGCCCCGGCGGCAGTCTGGGCCTGACCGAACCCGAGCCGGACCGGGCCGAACGGCAGGAGGAGTCCGCGCCTCCCACGCGGCTGGCCCGGTACCTGGCGGAGTTGCTGACCTCCGCCGAGGCGAGCGCCAACCTCGTGGTGCTCAGGACGCCCGCGGGGGCGGCGCAGTTCCTCGCCTCGGTCATCGACCACGCGGCCCTTCCGTCGATCCTCGGCACCGTCGCCGGCGACGACACCGTACTGATCATCGCGCGTGACCCAGCGGGCGGCGAGGCCCTGGCGGCCGAGTTCCTGCGGCTCGCCCAGCGCCGACTTCCACACTCACCAGCAAGCAAGGGATAAAGCCATGACAACGGAAAAGGTGGTGCTCGCCTACTCTGGCGGCCTGGACACCTCAGTGGCGATCGGCTGGATCGCCGAGCGGACCGGCGCGGACGTGATCGCGGTCGCGGTCGACGTCGGCCAGGGTGGCGAGGACCTGGAGACGATCCGCAAGCGGGCGCTGGCCTGCGGCGCGGTCGAGGCCGAGGTCGTCGACGCGCGCGCGGAGTTCGCTGCGCATTACTGTGTGCCCGCGTTGCGCGCGAACGCGCTCTACATGAACAAGTACCCGCTGGTCTCGGCCCTGTCCCGGCCGCTGATCGTCGCCCACCTGGCCCGCGTAGCGGCCGAGAAGGGCGCCACCATGGTCGCGCACGGATGCACCGGCAAGGGCAACGACCAGGTGCGTTTCGAGGTCGGCCTAGCCACCCTGGCGCCCTATCTGAAGGTGCACGCGCCGGTTCGCGACTCGGGCATGACCAGGGACAAGGCCATCGAGTTCGCCGCGGCCAAGGGTCTGCCGATCGACGTGACGACTCGCTCGCCTTACTCGATCGACCAGAACGTGTGGGGACGCTCGTGCGAGACCGGGCACTTGGAGGACATCTGGGAAGCGCCGCACGACGACGTGTGGGCCTACACTTCCGACCCGTCGCTGCCGCGCGAGCCGGACGAACTGGTGCTGACGTTCGCCGCCGGCGTGCCGGTCGCGATCGACGGGCGCCAGCTCACCCCGCTGGAGATCGTCACCGAGCTGAACGAGCGGGCCGGGGCGCAGGGCATCGGCCGCGTCGACATGGTGGAGGACCGGCTCGTCGGCATCAAGAGCCGAGAGATTTACGAGGCTCCTGCGGCCATCACCCTCATCACCGCGCACTCCGAGCTGGAGAGCGTGTGCGTCGAGCTGGACCTGGCCAGGTTCAAGCACGGGGTGGAGCAGCGCTGGACCGAGCTGGTCTACGACGGCCTGTGGTTCTCCCCGCTCAAGCGGGCGCTCGACGTCTTCATCGCCGAGGCGTCGGCGCACGTGTCCGGAGACGTGCGGATGCGGCTGCACGGCGGCCGCGCCGTGGCCACCGGCCGGCGCAGCGACGCCTCGCTGTACGACTACGCCCTGGCCACGTACGACACCGGAGACACGTTCGACCAGTCCCTGGCCAAGGGCTTCATCGACCTGTGGGGCCTGCCCAGCAAGATCGCCGCTATCCGCGACCGGCGCGTGGCGGACGCCTGACTCCAGGACCCGCCCGCTCCCGGCCAGGCGCTCGCTTCCGCCCCGCCGGGGCTCGTGGCCCACGGGCCCCGGTAGGGGAGCGCGCTGCCAACTCTGGCGGTATCTGGGCTGTTGGCCTGCTGCGGGTCGAGGCCACGATGTCGGTGTGACCGCGTGGGGCGGGCGGCGGAAGCGCCTGTTCACCAGGCTCGGGTTCAACGGGTCCGGGTCCTGTGTGCCCGGCCGCCGTGCCGCCCGCGGGTCCGGCCGCCGTGCCGCCCGCGGGTCCCGCCGTCCCGCAGCTCCCGCTAGTGTGCTGGTCTCCCATTTGCGCGGAGGATCCGGCCGTCGCGGAAGATCCGGGCAGCTATTGTTGCCTAATTCTTCCGTATAAGCCATATCTTCCGCGTTAATTACGCCGGACTGGTACACGCGTGCGAAAAGTGCGGTTACTGTGGGGGTTGTTGCTGGTGGTGGGCCGGCGAGCCGGGAACTCGCCGGGGCGGCGTGGCGAGCGCGCTGCGGGCCAGTGGACGCAGGCGTCTGGGCTTGTGGCGCGCAGGCTCCGGTAGATGAGGCCGGGGGACACGCACCCCATTAAGGTGGGGGCGTCAAGACGGTAAGGACGCGGGAGAAGCGGGTAAATGGGAGAAACGGGAGCCGAGGACACGGGACAGACGCCGGCCGCCACCCGGCTGTGGGGCGGCCGGTTCGCGGCCGGGCCCGCCGAGGCGCTGGCTCGGCTGTCGGTAAGCGTGCAGTTCGACTGGCGGCTGGCTCGCTATGACCTGCGTGCCTCCCGGGCGCACGCCCGGGTGCTGCACGAGGCCGGGCTGCTGACCGACCGCGAGCTGGCCGCCATGCTCAAGGCGCTCGACGAGCTCGACCGGGCCTGCGCGGACGGCTCATTCCGGCCGACGGTGGCTGACGAGGACGTGCACACGGCCCTGGAGCGAGGGCTGCTGGAGCGGCTCGGAGCGCTCGGCGGCAAGCTCCGGGCCGGCCGCAGCCGTAACGACCAGGTCGCGACCGACCTGCGGCTGTACCTGCGGGACCATGCCCGGCTCGTCGCGAGCAGGCTAGCCGAGCTGGAGAGCGCGCTGATTGATCAGGCGGCCGCCAGCGGCGACGTGCCCGCGCCGGGCATGACCCACCTGCAGCACGCGCAGCCGGTCCTGTTCGGCCAGCAGCTGCTCGCGCACGTCCAGGCCTTCGCCCGTGACGTGAGCCGACTGCGGGACTGGGACAAGCGCGCCGCGGTCAGCCCGCTCGGGTCGGGCGCGCTGGCCGGGTCGTCCCTGCCGGTCGATCCCCAGCGGCTCGCCGCGGAACTGGGCTTCGACGCGGCGGCGCCGAACTCCATGGACGCGGTCAGCGACCGGGACTTCGCCGCCGAGTTCTGCTTCGTCGCGGCGCTGATCGGCGTACACCTGTCCCGGCTGGGCGAGGAGCTCGTGCTGTGGTCTTCGCAGGAGTTCGGCTGGATCGAGATCGACGACGCCTACGCCACGGGCTCCTCGATCATGCCGCAGAAGAAGAACCCGGACGTGGCCGAGCTGGCCCGGGGCAAGGCGGGCCGCCTGATCGGCGGGCTGACCGGCCTGCTCACCACGCTGAAGGGCCTGCCGCTGACCTACAACCGGGACCTGCAGGAGGACAAGGAGCCCGTCTTCGACGCGGTCGACACCTTGCTCCTGGTGCTGCCCGCCATGGCCGGCCTGATCGCGACGCTGCGGGTCAACCCCGAGCGGCTCCGCCGCGGCGCCTCGGTCGGCTTCACATTGGCCACCGACCTGGCCGAGTATCTGGTGCGCCGGGGCGTCCCGTTCCGCGAGGCGCACGAGGTGGTCGGTCATCTGGTGGTGTGGTGCCAGGTGCACGACTGTGAGCTCGAAGACGTGAGCGATGCCGACCTGGCCAAGGTGTCCGAGCACCTGACACCCGATGTCCGCCAGGTGCTGACCGTGGAGGGGGCCCTCGCCGCCCGCAAGGGCTACGGCGGGACCGCGCCGGAACGCGTCGCCGAGCAGATCGCCGTGCTGCGGGCGACGGTCCACGAGCACGCCGCCTGGGCGGCCGGGAACTCCGGGTAGCGTACTGGCTCGTGGCCCTGATTTCCCGGGAGTTCTTCGCCCGGCACTCCCTCCAGGTCGCCCCGGATCTGCTCGGCTGCGTCATCGAGCACCAGACCGCGGCCGGCCTGGTCGCCGTTGAGCTCACCGAGGTCGAAGCGTACGCCGGGGATCGCGATCCCGCCTCGCATGCGTATCGCGGCCGGACGGCGCGGAACGCGGTGATGTTCGGCCCGCCCGGGCATGCCTATGTGTACTTCACCTACGGCATGCACTTCTGC
>Ga0310037_10000451_pt1 | contig 26579 bp, 24 predicted proteins | sample Sb_taG_11_FD_200239 | JGI IMG/M metagenome (GOLD analysis project Ga0310037, IMG submission 200239) | Peat soil microbial communities from Weissenstadt, Germany - Sb_50d_3_AS metaG (v2) (version 2) | ecosystem: Environmental > Terrestrial > Soil > Wetlands > Peat | place: Germany: Weissenstadt... | reverse complement strand
GGCGTGTCCGCGCGCGGGTTGCGGCTGGTACCCTTTGGTGTCGCACAGCCCCCATAGCTCAGGGGAGAGAGCAACGGCCTCCGGAGCCGTGAGCGCAGGTTCGAATCCTGCTGGGGGCGCTTCGCATACGCAGGCCAAACCCGGACTGACCTGGGAAAACGATCCTGGCGATGTTGAACGGCTGTGCAGCCGTATGCCGCCAGAAGCCGCCGAATGTCGGGAGTCCCGGAATATACGCGGAATGAAATCCGGGCCATCGAGCCAGCTCAGCCCTTGAAACGACAACGGCCTGGCGGGCCGATGCGGACTTCAGGCTAACCAAGGAACTCCTCCATCCGCTTGTACCACCGCTCATCCTCCCCGTCGATGCAGTGCGCGTAGACGCGGTAGAGGACCTCGACACTGTGACCGGCCCACTCGGCCACCTGCGGGCCCGGAGTACCGGCGTTGAGCCGCCACGAGATCCCGGCATGGCGGAAGTCGTAGGGCCTGTGAGCCAGCGGCGACGCCACCAACGGCGGCGGGAAGGCGGCCGCCCGGGCCTTCTGGAGGACCTGCCACAAGGTGGACGGCAGGTAGATGCCGCCGCGATAGGTCCAGAACAGGCGCCCATCCGGCGCGGTCCCATACGACTCGACGTGTTCGCGCAGCAGCGTGACGAGCTGGGGCGGGATCGGGACCCGGCGCACCGCATTCCTCGGGCCGCCCTTCGGCTTGCGCACCTCGTGAACCTCGCCGTCGTCGGTCCACTCCCGCCCAGCCGCCGAGCGCACCTCACGGAACTCCAGACGGCCCCAGCCCTCGGCGGGCAGCTCGCACTCATCGAGCAGCAGCGAGACCGCTTCGGACGGCCGGAGCATCCCGTAGTACATGCAGCCGAACAGCGCGACCAGCCGCGCCCCCTGGGACTTGCCGGTGGAACGGATGGCATCGAGCAACTGCCGCATTTGCGCAGGACTGGCGACACGGCGCCGGTCAACCGCCTGCTCTACATCCGGAGCCTTCCACTCCCGGTCGAGCTTGGCCCCGTGGAGCGGATTTGCCGAAAGCCGCTGCTCGCGCACCGCGTACTTCAGCGCCCCGTAGAACACGCGCCGACGTCGGCGGTAATACTCCGCGGATGCCGCCGACCCGTCGAGTTTCCGGCTGCAAGCATCCAGCGCCCGGCCGATGACACTGGATTCCTCTAGCGCCGACATGGGCAGTGAGACCCGGGCGAGCCACCGCAAAGCAGCATCGACCTCGGGAGGACGCGGCATGTCCCGGCGAGGCGGATTGAATACCCACTTCCGCAGCGCGTGACGGAGCAGGCAAGCGTCAGGCGCACCACGCTGGCTCTTGACCAGGACCGGCGTGACCGTGATGAGGCCTTCGGCCAGCGAGATCCGGCCCTTAGCCGAACTCTTCGGCCAGCGTGCATCGATGAAGTCAGATGCGTGCTCAAGCCAGGTGACACGGTTTACCTCCCGGGCCAGGGAGTCAGGCAGACCAGACTCGACGTCAAATGCCTCGCCCTTGTCGGCCGCCTGGAGCAGCCGCGCCTTATACCGCTCTGCCCGCGCCCGGCCCGCCAAGGTGTGCGACTTCTCCCGGCCACCGACCGTCCACCGTACGGTGTAAGAAGCGCCCTTGGCCGTCTTGTTGCGCCGGATTGCCCAGAAGCGCACGTCATGTGACTTCATGCGGCGCCATCGCGCAGATGGTCCAGCCAGGCCAGGAAGTCACTACGCCAGGCCCGTAGCTCACCGTTCGGAATCTTCAGGCACTCCGGCCCCACGCCCAGCTCCCGCCAGCGATAGAAAGTCCGGCGCGCCACTCCCCCAAGCTCGGCGCACATCTCGGCCACGGTCATCAGCCTGTCGCCGGGGCGATCTATCTGGACCGGTACAGCCTTAGCCATCACGCCGCCCTCCCAGTTGCCGAAAGATCGTCGCGACCGGCTTGGGCTCGGCGTCTGGCTTCATTGAGCGCAGCCTGCCACCGGGCGCGATCGGCGACGGCATGCAGGAGCCGCCGCGCATGATCCATGTGATCCGGGTCGCCGGGCGCGACGACCTCCCAGGCGTACCGGACTGGGTCAGTTGCCGAAACGTCGAGCGTCTTGAGTAGCCAGTCCTGGCGGTCAGCCCGGTGGTCGGCCAGCGTCTTACCGGACCACTTGCGGGAGACCAGCACCCGCCGCCCGGCGTAGCCGAGGTGATCGGCGTCATGCGCCTTGCCCTTGCAGCGGCCAGGAACCAGGCCCGAGCGGGCCTTCTTGGGCTGGATGCCATACCGCAGCCAATTCGCGCAGGTCGGCGAACAGGGCTGATACCGCAGCGCCTCAGCCAGCCGGGCGGCGTGGTCCCGGGCTGAGTCGGTGTCGGGGTGGTGGCAGTCGCCGACCTGCTTGATCAGGTACTTGGTCAGGTAGCCGATACAGCGGGCGGCGTCTTTCGAGCCTGCCAGCACGCCCTGAGCATCGAATCGGGCGCCGAACCGGGCTACGTGGTGCGGTTGGTCGCCGAGCTCGTCGAGCGCCTGGTCCCAGGTGGGCAGGACTTCCCCGGTCGCCGGGTCAAGATAATTCCCGGTGGCCTGGTCCCAGACCGGCAGGTGGTCGCCGTCGTATTTGACGGTGCTGGTGGAGGGCCACCAGATCTGGTGGTAGGTGGCGGCCAGGACGCGGCGGATCTCGGCGCGGGCCACGGTGCCGCGCATGGCGATGTGGACGTGCGGGGCGAGCCTCTTCTGGGGTTCGATGGCGGCGAAGTACTGGACGTCGTAACCGAGGTAACGGCGCAGGTTCTGGATGAACCGGTCGAACAGCGCCGCGAAGGCCAGCGCGTCGCGGGCGGCCCGGTCATACTCGTAGGACTGCGGGTCAGCGGGTGCCCCGTCCTCGCCGACCCGGCCGTAGGACGGGCAGGTCAGCGTGACAAACAGCGAAGGCCGGAAGGTCTTGCCGTCCGGCGCGGTGTAGGTCTTGCCGACTGTGCGGAGGCTGATCTTCCGCTTGGGCAGATCCGGGGCATCCTGACGGCGCCGAGTGGACCGGTGCCGCCGTGCGGGCTTGGCCGGGGCGGCTTTCCCGCGGATGCCCGCCGCGGTGATCTGGTCGTCCAGTTCGGTGATCAGCTCGTCCAGGTCGGTCGTGTCATTCCCGGTCGCCGCCGCGTGGTCACGCTGCTGCTGGGCCTCGGCGCGCAGGGTGATCCACCACTTCTGGTCCTCGGTGGCCGGGTCAGGATCGATGTCGGGCTCGTCCTCGAGGTGCCAGCCTTCCCGGCACTGGACCGCCCGCAACGTCCTGGCCCGCTCAGCGCAGGCCGGACACACCGACGCTAGGGTGTTCCCGCAGGGTACGAGGACCTGGTCTACCTCGCCGGTGTCCAAATTGCGGCGCCGCAGCTGAATCGGGCGGATACAGGCGCCGTGCTCGACGGCCAGGTCCCGGACGACCTCACGGGCCAGCGGCATGGTCATCCGCTGTGCCCTTGTCGTCTTACTGGTGGTGGTGGTCTCGGTCACTGGTCACCCCCGTCCGGGCTGGCCTGCCAGGTGACCGACCAGCCGCAGCCGCATTCCTCAGTAACCGGCCCGTCGGCTTGGATGCGCTGCCGCAGCAGGGCGCCGCAGGCCGGGCAGCAGTCGTCGGTCAGCCACAGGGTCGCCTCGGTCATACCGGCACTCCTTCGAGGATCTGGGGCTTAGTGTCCTCGGCGATCTGATAGGCCATCGCACGGATATCGGGGTCGGTGACCCATCCGGCGCGGACCCGTACCGGGTCGGGGTCGCCTTCGAGGCGGATGAACGCCACCCCGGCCCCGGTCGCGGGGTCGGTGGAGATCAGCTCGCAAGCCGCGCCCCTGTCCCGGGCGCCGTCACCCAATACCATGTCGACCTGCTCGGGTTCATCCAGCCGCATGGCGATCCGGTCGGGGAACAGGTTCCGGATCGTCAGCACGTCCTTGCGCGGGTCTTGCAACGCGGCGACCACGGCATAACCGACCGCCCGGCCCTGAGTCGTCAGGGTGGCCAGCGCGTTCATGACCCGCTCGCGCAGCTTGCGGTCGGGCTGGTAGGCGGTCAGGAACGCGACCTCATCGACCAGGACCACGGTGAACGGATGCTCCCGGGTGGGGGTGTGGTCCCGCTGCCGTCCGGCGAACTCCGCGGCCCGGGCCTGCATGTCGGCCACCGCGTCCTCCAGCATGGCCACGATGGAGGCCGGATCAGCAGCGTAGGCGCCGTAGGTGTCGAAGATGACCCGGCCATAAGCCAGTTCCATCAGCTTCGGGTCGGCCGCGAGCACCCGGACCAGGCCGACGCGCATCAACGGGAACATGGCCCGGACCAGGCCCCACAGCAGCGAGGCCTTCCCGGCTCCGGTGGCCCCGGCGACCAGGACGTGGGTGCCGTGGAGGCGGACGAGCCAGGGCAGGCCGTCCTCGCGGCGGCCGACCGGCAGCGCAGTCAGGTCTACATGGTCGGGGATGGGCAGGGCGGGGATGGGGACGGCCAGGGCGTCACGGCGGACGAACTCCAGTACGACCGCCCCGGACCTCGCGGTGCGGACCCGGCACAGCATCGCCCGGAACCCGTGGGCCAGGTTGTCGGCCCGCCCGGCGAAGTCGGCGACGGACTGGCCGGAGACCAGCCGGACCTGCACCCGGTCGACGTACCGGGTCGTGGTGACCTTGACCAGCACGGGCAGAATGATCCGGCCCCGGTAAAAGGGGGCCAGGTCGGCGATGGTCATCACCGCGGGCCAGCGGCGCCGGTAGACCCAGGCCCGCCGGGTGTTCCGCGCGGGTGTGGCCACCCACTGGGCGAACCCTCCCGGCCAGAAGGAACGCCAGATCACCAAGACCAGCACCGCCCACGCGGCCATAGCCGCCAGGCCGATCCAGGTGATCGTGAACCACAGGAACGCCAGCAGCGCCAGCGTCAGCGCGACCACGGGGTGGCGGAAGGCCAACCGGGCCAGCCGGAACACGAGCCGGGCCAGCCAGGCGAGCAGGATGAGCCCGGCCGGGGTCCGGTAGACCGGGGCGCGGAAGACGGGGCGGGCGAACGGGTCGGGGTTGTAGATCTGGGCGACCTGTTCCCCGGTCACGACACGGCGCATACCATGATCACCTCTTCCGTGTCTGGGGAGAGAACCCAGGGGCGGCCGGAGGTACCAGCTCCAGCCGCCCCACTTCAATCAGCCGTTCCATCACGCGGCCTGCCCGCCCGGCTCATCCGGGGCAGCCGCTCCGGCACGGTCCCGGGCGGCGAGCTGCTCCAGTTCGGCCGCGTACCGGGTCACCGCCTCAGCCAGAGCCCGGCCGAAGGTCACGTCATCCGCGGTGACCTCACCGCGGCCGGGGTTGGTGATGGTGATGTCCACCTGCCCGTCGTGGATGGACAGGATCGGGGCGGCGCCGTTATAGGTAGAGCACTGGATATGGGTGCTGGCGGTCAGCCGGACGTAAGACTGGACCGTAGCCTGGCCGTCCTCGCCGAACCGGACCGAACCTGTAGCCGTCATGCCGTCACCTCCTGCCGCTCCGCGGCGGCCGGGTCCGGCTGGGCAGGATCACCCGTCCAGGTGTCGGCGACGGCAAGCACGTGCGGGACCGGTAGCGTCGGCAGGCCCCGGTAGCGGCGTTCGACCGCGACCGCGTAGGCCCACGCCTGGCAGGCCAGCTGGCGGGCGAAGTCGACGTGCCCGGCCTCCAGGCGCTCGGGCAGCGTGAGAGTCACCAGCAGCGCCGGATGGCCGGTGGCGATGGTCAGCAGCGGGGTGCGGTGCTCATAGCCGCGGAAGGACACCCCGGCCTTTGCGTCGACTGGCAGGGCCAGCGCGGGGACGCGGCGGGCGGGCATCAGGCCGCGTCCTTGTGCTCAGGCGCCGGGCGGCCGATTCCCCGTGACGGCGCGCGGACCCCGGTGGCCTTCAGCGAGTACGCCATCCGGGCGCCGCACTTGCCCGTCTCCTTGGCCTTGCACCGGGACGCGTCCACCCACGGGGTGGCGGTCAGGCCCTCGAACTCGACCGGCGTGAACGGCGACCCGGGCGGGGCCTCGGGCAGCACCGGCTGGTATTGCGCGGCCACCTTGACCTTGACCGTCCGCTGCCGCGCCTCCGGGTCGGCGTCGATCACCTCGATCACCCACAGCGGCAGGCCGGTGATCTTGTCGGCCTGCTGGATGACCAGATCACCCTTGGACCTCTCGAAGTCCCGCACCATCTCGAACCCGCCAGCCGCGTACGCGCCGGACGGGAACACCGCCCCGAACTCCACCGGGAACGGACCTAGCTGATGAGCCATTGGCGTCTCCTGTTGCCTGGCATTGGGCCGACTTTCGGCCACACGTTCAGCCTTGCCGACAAAACAGGACGTAACACGACGTGACAGAGTCTTTACAGGTCACTTAGGCCGCCGTAGACTGTCCCATAATGTCCCCGAAACGTCCCTGTGGAGTCCCTGATGGTGAACACCCGCCTGCGGGCAACGATGCGGGCCAACGGCTACTCCGAAGCCGACCTGGCCAGCGAACTGGGGGTTGACGCCAAGACCGTGCAGCGGTGGGTCACCCAGGACCGCACCCCGCACAGGACCACAGCGGTCAAGGTGGCCAAGCTCCTGGACGTGCCCCTGGCCTGGCTGTGGCCCGGGCTGGACGAGGACTCAGCTGGCGAGTCCCGCCAGGAGGTCGTGGCGTTCTACCCGCACCGGGCCGATACCCCCAAGCGGCTCTGGCTTGAACTGCTGCTCAGCGCGAAAGAGCGGATCGACCTGTTCGCCAACGCGAGCCTGTTCCTGCCCGAGGACAACCCGGACTCCATCGACCTGATCCGGCACAAGGCCGAGAGCGGCATCCCGATCCGGATTCTGCTCGGTGACCCGGACTCACCGGAGATGGAACTGCGCGGCCGGGAAGAACGCCTCTACGACGGGCTGATCGGCCGGATCCGCATGGCGCTGGCCTACTACCGGCCACTCGCGGCGGTGGAAGGCGTCACCTTCCACCTGCACCGCACCGCACTGTACAACTCGATCTTCCGCTACGACGACCAGATGCTGGTCAACCAGCACATCTATGGCACCTACGGCTACATCGCGCCGATCCTGCACCTTCGCCGCGTCGAGGGCGCCGACCTATTCGACACCTACATGAGAAGCTTCGAGATGGTCTGGGAGCAGTCCTATCCCTACCAGCCCGAAGGCAAGCAGTCTGCCTAGACCGCTTCCAGCTCGCGGCCGGTCAGGTCGCGGACGATCGCGACGAACCCCGGCGCATCAGCCAAGTCCGGCAGCACCACATGCGCGCCAGCCTGCCTCAGCTGCTCCTGCGACGTCACGCCGGTAGCCACAGCCACGATCAGCGCGCCGCCCTCCAGCGCGGCCTCCACGTCCCGCTCGGTATCGCCGACCAGCACCGTGGACGACGGCCCGAACGCGGCGCCGTACTTCTGTGCGGCCTTACGCTGGGCGGCGCCGACCAGCCGCGGGCGCCGCACATCATCAGACCCGTAACCGCCCACATCCAGGTCAAGGACACGCGCATAATCCCCCAGCAGGCCAAGCTTGGCCTCCGCGTTCGGCCGGATGTTCCCGGTCAGCACCGACTGCACGATGCCGGGAATCTGGCTGACAGCTTCAAGCACCCCAGGGACACCGGAAAGCATGAAGCCATCCCGCATCAGCTGAGGATGCAACGCCCTCATCGCATCGATCAGAGCGGACTGGTACGACGCTTCGTCTTCCGCCGTGAACACCGCGCCGTTCGCCACGAACAGATTGCGCACGATCTCGTAATCCGTGCGGCCATCGGTACCCGGCTGAACCTCCGGAGCGCGACCGGCCATCATCTGGAAAGCACGGGCATAGACAGCCTTACTCACCCCGCTGTTCTCGATCAGCGTGTGATCAACGTCCCATAGCAGCAGCACCTGCTTGCCAGCAGCTCCCACACCCATCCTCCCGTCACCATCGCGACCTCAGCATACGGGGACGGCCTGGCCGGACAGTTGGGGTGTCCTCGTCGTCCAGGTCGGTGGCGACCGTCTGGGCGATGACCTGACAGGTGACCACAAATACGGTCGAGCACCATCTTCGATGTTGATGCAGCTCCTCTGTAATAGTTTCCGCTCATGAGCCCTGAGGTCACCGCGGCGATCATCGCGGCCAGCGTCAGCTTCCTCACCCTGATCGGTACGCTGGCTGCCCAGTTGCTCGGCCGCCGCGCAACCAGTAAGCAGCTGGATAAGACGCTTACGGAGCAGCGCACCCGGACCCTGAACGAGCGGTTCGCCACGGCGGCCGAGGAACTGGGCAGTGACAAGCCAGCGGTCCAGCTCGCCGGGGTGTACGCCATGGCGGGCCTAGCTGATGACTGGGAAGAAAACCGGCAGACCTGCGTCGACGTGCTCTGCGCCTATATGCGCATGCCATACAAACCCGATCCGGGCGACAAGGCCTCCGAATCGGACCGGCTTGCCTTCCGGGCTAGCCGCGTAGTCCGCAGCACCGTCATCCGGGTCATCACCGCGCGCCTCGGAGAGGATCCGGCGAAGTCCTGGCAGGACCTGAACTTCCACTTCTGGGGCGTAGTCTTTGACGGCGGCGACTTCCACGGCGCCAAGATCTCCGGCGGCACGCTCGACTTCTATGGCGCCAAGTTCCCCGGCGCCGAGGTCGACTTCTATAGCGCCGAGTTCTCCGGCGGCACGGTCAACTTCCGCAACGCCAAGTTCTCCGGCGGCACAGTCGACTTCGGCGGCGCCCAGTTCTCCGGCGGCACGATCAGCTTCGATGGCGCCGAGTTCTCCGGCGGCACGGTCGACTTCCGCAGCGTCAAGTTCTCCGGCGGCACGGTCGACTTCAGCGGCGCCAAGTTCTCCGGCGCCGAGGTCGACTTCAGCGGCGCCGAGTTCTGCGGGGCCGAGGTCCGCTTCGGCGACGCCGAGTTCTCCGGCGGCATAGTCGACTTCGGCCGCGCCGAGTTCTCCGGCGGCACAGTCGACTTCGGCCGCGCCGAGTTCTCCGGCGGCACAGTCGACTTCACCGGCACTAGCGGCCGGGCATTCCCCACATTCCCCTGGGCGGCGGACACGCCACCTTCAGGCGTGAAGCTGCCAGGAAAGGAAGATCAATCCCAGGCGTAGCACCCGACCGTCCGTCGACGGGCTACGCCCAAGTCGCTGACGCGCAGGCGACACGTGTCACGACTACGCCCGGAGCCAGCTCGCTTGCCTGCCGCTTCCTCACGCTTGTCATGCGCTTGCCATGCCGTTGCCGAATTGTGCCGTATTTAGATCAAGGCGGCGCCTGCGGCGCCGCTGGCCCGGCGTCAGCGCCGGGCTCTGCCTCGACGAGGCCCGCCCGGCGCACGCCGGGCCACGTGCCCGCAGGATACGCAGACTAATGGGCCATGCGACAGAACGCTCGTGGGTGCGCAGCGTCTTCTCGTCACGTTTCAGCGCGCGCGCCCGTAAAGATCGGCCTCCTGCTGGGCATCCCTGGCTTCTTCAAGCCGCCCTAGATCGAGCAGCATTCCACTCAATTTGATCAGCGTGTCGGCGAACCTGGCCTGATATGTTGCGCGGTCCGTCTGGATGAGCACTCGATAGAGCCTCACGGCCTCGGCAGTGACAGTTAGCGCCTGGTCCAGGTGGGCCAGTTTGCTCAGGATGGCACCAAGATTGGCCAGAGCGCTGGCGAGGTCGGCGCAGTAGCGGCCGGGTTGGGCCTCTTCCAGCGCCCGGTACAGCTCCACTACCTCCGCCACGGCAGAGCGGGCATCCCGTTCCTGGCCTAGGTTGCTCAGCGTGGCACCGAGATTGGCTAGAGCCCTGGCGAGGTCGGCGCGGTAGCGGCCGGGTTGGGCCTCTTCCAGCGCCTGGTACAGCTCCACCGCCTCCGCCTGGACGGGCCGGGCGTCCCATGGCTCGCCCAGGCTATTCAGGGTAGCGCCAAGATTGGTCAGGGCGAGGGCAAACCGAGCGCCGCTGCGGCCGGGTTCCGTCTTTTCCGCGGCCCGGAAGAGCTCCACCGCCTCCACCTTTACGGGGCGGGCATCCCGTTCCTGGCCTAGGTTGCTCAGCGTGGCACCGAGATTGGCTAGAGCGCCGGCGAGGTCGGCGCGGTAGCGGCCGGGTTGGGCTTTTTCCGCGGCCCGGTACAGCTCCACCGCCTCCGTCACGGCAGGGAGGGCATCCCGTTCCTGGCCTAGGTTGCTCAGGGCGGCGCCGAGATTGGCTAGAGCGCTGGCGAGGTCGGCGCGGTAGCGGCCGGGTTGGGCCTCTTCCAACGCCCGGTACAGCTCCACCGCCTCGCCTTCGGCAGAGCGGGCGTCCCGCGGCTCGCCAAGATTGGTCAGGACGCCGCCAAGATTTTTGAGTGCAAGGGCGAGGTTAGGGCGGTGGCGGCCGGGTGCTGCCTCTTCCAACGCCCGGTATAGCTGTATCGCCTCGCCTACGGCAGAGCGGGCGTCCCGTAGCTCGCCCAACCTATTAAAGGTGACGGCGAGGCCGCTCAGGGCGTTGGCGAGGTTAGGGCGGTGGTGGCCGGGTTCTGCCTCTTCCAACGCCCGGTATAGCTCCACCGCCTCCACTCTAACTGGGCGGGCATCCCGTTCCTGGCCCAAATTACTCGTCGTGATACCGAGGCCGTTCAGGGCCTTGGCGAGCCCGGCGCGGTGGCGGCCAGGTTCTGCCTCTTCCAACGCCCGGTACAGCTCCACCGCCTCCGCCACGGCAGAGCGGGCGTCCCGGTACTGGCCCAGGGCGTCCAGGTCGCCACCGAGCGCAAACAGGGCGCTGGCGAGGTCAGCGCGGTAGCAGGCGGGTTTGGCCTCCCCCAACGCGCGGTACAGGGTAATGGCGGCGCGGTAGGCACCCACGGCAGTGCCATGGAACCCGGAATGCCAAAGTTGGTGGGCGAGCGTTCCAAGGGCTGCCGCGGTCTCGGCAGCCTGGCGCCAATGTCCTGCAGCGACCTCGCCGATACCGACCTGTAGGTTTACGGCGATAGTCACCATCGTCAACGAGACCGGCATCTGCTCCAGTTCGTCAGCGAGCGCGGCCATGACTTCGGCAGTAAGTCGCGCCTCAGCGAGGACGTCCGCGAGGAGCTGGCCGAAAGCAGCGCTGTCAAGGTTACGAGCGAGGCGGACAGCAGCAACAGCTAGAAGGTTGGCGTGTCCCGCGAGGAGCCGCCGGAGCAACGACTCCGCGGCTGCTGGGTAGTGATCGAGGGAGCGGGCCAGCACGCCAAGGGCGTGATTTGCGGGACGTTCGGCCAGGCCCGTCAGCGCGGCATCATCAAGTTCCCCATAGCCAGAGAAGACAGAGGTGACCACGTACTCCAATAGCAGATCGGGTTGAATGGTCCCGAGCCAAGAGGAGCTGCTCGCCGGGTACAGCTCACGCAGCCAGGACAAGAACCTATCCAATGTCGGCTCGGACACGCTGGCCAGAACAGGTAGCCGCCGCAGTATCTGCCGGGCCTCCTGCTCGTCGTCAGCGCCGAGCAATCCGGTGATCGCGATGACCTGACGGGGCATGCCTGGCCCCATCCCGAGCTGGTCCAAGCCATGGGCGGACGCTGTCTGGCTCCAGTAGTTACTCTCATGACCGAGCAGTTCGGTCACGACATCTTCGGTGACGGCCACCGACCCGGCGGTGCCCGTACCGTCGCGGGCGTCCAGCACCGCTGTCAGCGCGGCAGTATGCAGCAGCAGGATTGGAGTGTCTTTGGGCACCGGTCGCAGCGTGGTAGTCGGAACGGGAACGTCATAGTAGCTGGTGAACGCCTCCAGCGCCGCCTCGAACGTCTCCTGGTGACGCAGCTGGATCCGTGTCAGCGGGCCTAGCTCGACCGCATCAGCGCCTGCTAGGACATCCCGGATAGCCGCGTGGCGGCGCAGTGGGCCGTCCGCTTGCCACCACTCGCCCAGTGTCCGGGCCAGTAGCAATACGCGGATTACCTGGTCCCCGTCGTGGGCGGCCAGCCCTTCAAGCAACGTTTCCAGGTCTGCGCAAGCCTCGGCGTAGTCCACGACCAGCAATGTGGGCCTGCCTGCTGCTTCAATGGATCCGATCGCTTCTCTGCCTTGGCCTGCCTTCAATAGGCCGCATTGCCACCCCTCCGCCTCTAGCTGGGCCGCGAACTCTACTGCCAGCCGGGTCTTGCCTGATCCGCCCGGGCCGGTGATCAACCGCACCACACCTCGGCTAGACCCGCGAGCCCACGACCTTAGGCCCCGCAGCTCTGCTATGCGCCCGGTGAACCCAACCACCTGGCGGTCGGCCCGAAGCAGCGCCGCCGGGCTTCCACCAAACCGTCCCGGACCTGTACTTAGCGCCGCGGGAAGAGTCAACGGTCGCATTACCGCTCGCAGACCAGCCTCGACTTGTGCGAGGCGTTCCTGCTCGGCTGCTAGTTCGGCTGCGCGCCGGTCCCGTCGGCTGATGGCCACAGGCACGACCAGGCCCGCGGCGAAGACCACTGCCCCTGCCAGCCCCGCCCATACCAGGAGGTGCCAGGCGTGGACACCTGTAGCCCATGCCCCCAGCGCTGTCGCTAGGCACACGACTGTTATGGCTCCGGTAACCACCAGCCACAGCCGTTGTCTCGACGCAGGCGAGGCGTTGGCCATACTCCCCCCACTTCTTGTCCGTGTTATCCAGTGTGGCGCCCGGGGCGCCCCACAAGAAGACCAAGCGACAAAGACGGCGGTCGTAATCGAGCTCAATTCGAAGCTGTTTACCTCCGGCCAACCGGACAATTCGGATACAAATTCTCAAATCCTCACTACTCCGGCCCACCGGCACCGGTAAGCACGAAGGTAGCCCAACATCTAAGGTCAAAGGTGGGATCTGAATTCCGCGCGGCGGACGTGACTGGTGCTGCACAGGGCGTTTAAGCCCTACCGGCGCGACGGGACACATGGTGATCGACGGTCGCCAAACGGGCGGAAGGTGCAAGAGTCTTGGCTGGGTCCAGATCCGGGGATGGCCCGCTGAGTGTACGTGTCCGCCCCTCCAGCCCCAAGCGCGACTGTCCCCGCAGGGCGACCAGCGCCGGTGGAAAGACAAGGGTGAATGTACACGCGAAGTCGCGCTTGACCCCGGAGACCTCTGCGGACACTCCGGTCAGAAACCAAGGGCCAGGCCGGAGCCTGCCCGGACTGGACGCGGGCCATCCCCTGCAAGCTGGGGCGCAGGCGGCCATGATCCGGAACATACACGGAATGATCTTGGGCGTCCGAAGAACGAGTGATCGAGTCCAAGCAGGCGGGATGAACAAATTCGGAAGATGTGGTCTGCCGCCTCCGGAGCCGCGAGCGTGCCCGCCGTTCCGCCGCGACTGTAGCCAAGACTGTAGCCAAGCCGCTGGACAGCACCCGACGCACGTGGACAACTCTGGAATATCGGCCCAGCCCACGACCGGTGACAGACGGTCCTGGACGACTTGCCCACTCCTACGGATCAGAAGGTTCACGATCCGATTCCTGGTCTCGACTTGGCTGCTCGTGCAAGGTGATCGCCTCGGCGGTCCGGCTCGCGGCCCGGTAGGCGATGGCCAGGTTGTTGCGCGTGGTCAGGGTGTCGGGGTGGTCGGCGCCCAGCACGCGCTCCCGGTCGGCCAGGTTCTGCTCGTGCAAGGGGATCGCCTCGGCGGTCCGGCCCGCGGCCCAGTAGGCGATGGCGAGGTTGTTGCGCGCGGTCAGGGTATAGGGGTGGTCGGCGCCCAGCACACGCTCCCGGTCGGCCAGGTTCTGCTCGAACAAGGGGATCGCCTCGGCGGTCCGGCCCGCGGCCCAGTAGGCGATGGCGAGACTGCCGCGCGCGGTCAGGGTATAGGGGTGGTCGGCGCCCAGCACACGCTCCCGGTCGGCCAGGTTCTGCTCGTGCAAGGGGATCGCCTCGGCGGTCCGGCCCGCGGCCCGGTAGGCGATGGCGAGGTTGTTGCGCGCGGTCAGGGTGTCGGGGTGGTCGGCGCCCAGCACGCGCTCCCGGTCGGCCAGGTTCTGCTCGTGCAAGGGGATCGCCTCGGCGGTCCGGCCCGCGTCCCCGTAGGCGTTGGCGAGGTTGTTGCGCGCGGTCAGGGTATAGGGGTGGTCGGCGCCCAACGCCCGCTCCCGGTCGGCCAGGTTCTGCTCGAACAAGGGGATCGCCTCGGCGGTCCGGCCCGCGGCCCCGTAGGCGTTGGCAAGACTGTTACGCACGGAAAGGGTGTCGGGGTGATCGGCGCCCAGCACCCGCTCCATGTCGGCCAGCAGCGGCTCACTGATCAGAATCGACTGCGCCGCGCTATCGCCCAGCCGATTCAAGAACACGACCGCCCACCATCTGAGGCGGATCATCTGACGGGCCAGGGCATTGTTAGCTGCACTGTCAGGGGACGACTCGTACAGGGCCATGATCTGCTCGATCAGGTCCCGGACAGCAGGCCGATCCTGATGCCAGCCTTCGCGCAGTGATCCGGCCACCCCGTCAAGCAGCTCCGCAGCTGCCAGGCACACCGTCGTGAGGGAATCCCCGGCGGCCAGCTGCTCACGGATCACCCGCATCACCAGACGGTGCACGCTCACGCTGGAGCCATCCACGCTAAAGGTCAGCAGCGACGCACCCGCCAGCCGGGCCAGCGCCCGGTCCGCCACCTCAGCAGATACCTCACCAACCTGCCCGGCCCCGCTCAGGACACTCAGCCGGGCAGCTTCATGCACCAGGGTCCTGCGCACCCCGGCCGCCGACAGCACGGCCAGCAACTCCATCACTGCCGCGCAAATCTCGGTGTCATCACCGGCCCGAACACCCTCCAGGGACAACAGCACCGCCGCCGCCACACCCCGCGGATACTGGCCCGCCGCAACCGGCCGCAGCAGCTCGCCCACCGGCATGGCCCGCAGCCGGTCCAGGTAGGTCCCATACTCCAGATGCTGGGCGGCGATCACCGCCGCGGCCTGCGCCAGCGCCAGCGGCAGATATCCCAGCTCGGCCGCCACCACACCAGCGTCGGCCGTATCCGAGAAGCCGGTCCGCTCGGCCAGGAACGCCAGCGCCTCGTCCTTGGTGAATACGTCCACCGGCACGCCCGCGCCCAGGTTCGCCATCGACAAGTGGTTGCTGGTGATGATCACCCGAGCCGCCCCGGTCGCGGGGATGAACGGCTGCACCAGCTCCGGATCGGCGGCGTTATCGAACACCAGAAGGCAGCGGTGCCCGTCGATCTCCAGCCAGCGCCGCACCGCCCGGGCCGCACCCTCCGCGTCCGACTGGCTCACACCTAGCTCCGCGGCAACCTCGGCCAGGCCGACCAGGATCCCGCCCAGGTCCCCGGCATTGATCCAAGCCACCAGCCGCCACCGCTCGGCCAGCTTGGCCCGGGCATACGCCGCCGCCAGGTGCGTCTTACCCACCCCCCGCAGACCGGTCAACGCATGCACCACGACCACCGGTGACCCCGGCCCGGACGCGTCCAGCGCCGCCAGCAGGTCAGTCCTGGGCTGGAAACCAAGCGGCTCCCGCGGGATCTCCCCGACCATGACCAGGGCATCTGTACCGGTATCGGCTGGCGTGACGACAGCGGCGGCCTGGCCCGGTGGCGCCGGTATCTCCTTGTGCCGCCGCGGCCGGGGAAGCAGCGCGATGATCGCCGCGGCAGCGGCCACTACCCCGGCCACCGAGCCGACCACTTCCCAGGCGAACGCATCCACGCTGTGACAATACGCACACAGCGGCCAGCGCACCTCGCGATCTTCCGGGTTGCAGTTCAGGTTGCAATTCCATACCGTCCCGCTGCGTCCAGAGCAGACCGGCCAGGGACATTGGTCCGGCCTGAACCGATCCGGACAGCCTTGCCCCGAGCTGCTAATGCGGCACACCTGCCGCAAGTTCGAGGCGAAGAGGCCGCCCGAGGCACACGGCGTGCGATCCGCGTGCGATACCGGATGGCGAACCACGGTCACGCACGGGCAGCTACGGTCATACGACGGTTGCGGGCACGAAAGTGCTAGGTAAGCATTCACGCTGGTCAGAGCACTACGAACTTGTCCGTAAGTAGTGGTCAGGGACAGGATCGAACTGTCGACCTTCCGCTTTTCAGGCTGGCAGACAACTACCTCTGAACCGAACCCGCAGCATACAGCGCCGTGACCGCCCTCGTTCCTTGACTTCCGCTTTCCCAAGCGGGAGCATAGCCGCAGCCGTTCGGGAGAAACGGCTGTCATTCCGATAGGGGGTCTGCCATGCAGTGCATCACCTGGTCCGCGCCGATCTCGTCGTAGTGAGCGACGATGCCGCGAACTTCCGGTGGCCAGGCGCTGGTGCTCGCACCAGAGCGGTCGGCTCGGATTTGCAGGCGTAATGCTCGCCTGCGGTAGAAAGTTGCCTTTTCAAGTTGCCGACAACTACGTTGATCTGCACCTCTACCGAGCGTAGAGTCAACGTGGTAGAAGATTGGAAGGATGGCAGTGGGGCTAATTAGGCTCTGCGGCAGGAAAGCAGCAATCTGGCGTCACCCGAGCGGTCTGACTATCCGGATCCGCGTGGCCGTGCTTTTTTTGTGCCTTACCGGGCTTGCCGGGTGCTCAAGTTCTCCAAGCAGCGTGGCAGGCGCCGCTCCGTCGAGCGTGCTCGGGGGGTCAGCGTCCCCGTCCCCGTCGGGTTGTTTCACGACTGGGTACCTGCACCGAGATCACAAATCGCTTACGGCCGGGCAGCCAGTCCTTGCATCGGCTCAACTTGTTGACCCGATTCCGGATCCGGACATCGACATCGACCTCGACCCCCAGGCGTACCAGGATCAAGAAACCTGGGCACAGGCGGAGAAAGAACAAGCGAGCTCGCTAGAAGTGCCGCCGCAGGTCGGCCTTCAGCCGACTGAGGCGAACCTGCAGTCTGTGGCAAACGGGGTAGTAGCGAGAGAAGACAAGACGCTCTCCGCGGAGGACGTCATCGATTACTTGGCCGGTGACGACTTCGCTGACCAAATGTGCAAGTTGGCTACAGCACTGGATAATGGCATCACGGCCGGCACCCTCAATCCGAATAACCCGATTCAATTCGCCGATGCTCTTATGAGCCTGACATCGAGTGCTGACCCCTACGCGCCGGATGCCCTGGCAGGCGTGGTCAAGGATACTTATAACCTATTCCAGAATGCTTTTCCGCAATGCAACAGCGTCCTCAGCACGGTACAGTGGATTATCGAGCAAGTTGAAGCGTTGTTCTGCGGGACAGGGTAACCTCGACCCCGGCACTTTCCGGCGTCAATCCGGGGGCTCACAGGTGCCACTGCCTTACGTGCCCCTCCTTTCACCCTCGATCCACCGGGCGTAGACAGGCAGCTTGCCACCTTTGCGGACAAACCAACGGTGACGGCAACGTCGGCTGCTAACGGTTACCGGCGACAGCGCAGACACGGTCCATGCGAACTTGGGATACGTCTGGCATGAAAAGCGGATGGTCGAGGATCAGCGCCTGTGGGCCGTGACTGCTGCCAATACTGCTGCCATGACGGCGGACAGCACTGGCTGCATATGGACAACCCTGGAATATTGGCCCAGCGTATGGACCGCGATGGACGGTCCTGGACGATGTGCCCGCTACTACGGATCTGATGCTCCTCGAAGCAAGCGGGTGCTGCCTGCCGAGCCTCGGGCGCCCGCAACTGGAAGTGGCCACTGTAGGGCGAGGATCTCCGCCGCGGTCGAGGCCTTGCGCTCCAGCGCCGTGCTAGCGCCCACGTATAGCCGCTCTACAACCTTCACTGCTGTGGCGTAACTGGTGCTCACGACGTAGATGTTCCGGGCCGGGCGGACATTAAGCGGTCGCCTGCTGCTGATGGGGCCGAGGAAGTCTACGAATGCCTTGAGCAGCCAACGCGAGCCGACCAGCTTAACCTGCGGGATGCCGCAGCTAATGCCCACGGTTCCGTCGCCGTCGATGCACCCGCGCCAAAAGTCGCGAGACCCGGCTAGTTCCAGATCGACGGCCGGGCCGTAGCGGCCAAGGCCGGTCAGGCGGTCCGCGAGCCGTTGTGAGCACACCGTGTACCGGAACGCCCCGGTGCCCTGACCACCATTCAGCGCAACGGTGGCCGGCGCAATCGGCGTGATCGCGTGCGTAGAACCAAGGAAGTCGCGCAGTTTGACCAGATGCTCCCGGTCGCGGCGTTGGAGTACAACTGCAACCTCTGGCTGCCCGCGACGACGGATGATAGTGCCGTCAGTGAAAATGAAGCCGCACCAGTAGGCCGCATCGGGCGTAAGCACGTCCAGTGCATCATGGCGCAGCGGACGCTGCAGCGGACCGGAAGTGCGAGCTGCAACACCGGACCTACGAAGCGTCTCCCAGATCAGAGCGCGCGATACGCCCAATGCCGCGGCTATGTCACTAGTCCTCACGCCAGCCTGGTAACGAGACACCATGTCCGCTGCTTGGGCAGCAGTTAGCATGCCCGGTCGATTGCTTCTCCTGAGTCCGGCCTTTATAGCGATCTTCGACACAGCGTTCTTACTGACTTGGTACCTGTCGCAGATTTCGCTATAAAGCTGTCCCTCCCGCACGTCCGCGATGATAGCAGCGCGTGTTTCCGGCGGAAGCGGTCTCACTGCCGTCCCTCTTTCGCCAATGGAGTCGAACCAGGAGCGCTCTGGAGATTGGCGAAGGATACGTCGTTCAGCTCACGCGCTTGCTCCAGAAGGTCATCGATCTCCTCCTTGTTAATGGTCCAGCCGAATAGCTTGGCCGCGCTCTTGAGAAGCTCGACCTGCGCAATAACGCAGGCAGAAGCGATCATCTCCGTGACTGGGCCGGGTTCTATCTGGGTGAAAAAAGCGGTATGATCGGGATCTTGCTGCTTGAGATGGGGCCATATGGCTGCATACGTACCGTTTATAACAGCAAGCGCAAGCTGCATCTCGAACGTTAGGCTGGTGAAGATGTTGCTCGTGCTGGGCTCGGGGAGTTCATCAAGCATCGTAATGTCAGCCGATGCGGCAGTGCTGAGCAACTGCTCGCGGTACGTAGCGGTGACCTCCGGACCCGCCCCTAGTTCGCCAGGCATGTCTAGCGCAATTCGCAGGGCGATTCCGATTCCCGGGCCTTTTTCCTCGGTCATTTGTTCAAACCGCGAAGCAATGATAGCCAGGCTACGGAGCGCAGGGAGCGCTTCTACGGGCCGTTTGTCGTTGATCAGCGTCCGTGCGCTTTCAAAGAACGCGATTCCTTGGCCGAATAGATTAAAAGCAAACATGCCAGGCATGGTTTGCCGTGTGGTAGCCATGCTGGCGGTAGCTGCGTTGACCAATGGCATTACGGCCGCGAGCATCGCGGCTGACTGTGGTTCTGGCATGGGTTCGATAAACGTGTCCTGGTCGTTCATCTCGACCGGTACCTGACCGTCCTCAAGCCGCCCGTAGATGAGCAGCCGGTCGAGCTGGAAGGTCACATCTGGGTGAACCCGCACCGTGATTCTGTCGTTATCCCGGATATGGAACGTCGAACCTTCCCGCGTTACGGGCCCGACGCTTGAACTCCATTCCAGCCGCGGGTACAGCTCACCGTCAGCGGCTGGGTCCTCGGCGGAACCGACTAGACGGCCGCGGATCACCTTGCGGCGTGACTGCACGTCCTTTGGCTTGATCGCCATGAGTTCCTCAATCACCGCAGATGGCAGGCCCAGCAAGTCGATGATGGTTCTCCGCACATGACGGAATGTCTTAGCGGTGCACTTAAGGGCATGCGCGGCGATAGCGTCAAGCTCCAGGAACCCGTGCTCAAGACCATCACTTGCGCTCTTGGCCATCCGGTAGGTTTCGCTCTCGGCGCCGAAGATCAACTGTTCACGCACTTGCTCGCGGAGGATCTGACGCCACCTCCGACGATCCGGATCATCGGTGACAACATCAAGCGACTGAGCGAGTGCCTCCTCGGTGACCCCTCGATCGGCATTAGCCTTCCGGAGGACAGCCTCGGTCAACGCCTCGACCGCCATATAGAGATGGCTCAGCGCAAGCCATTCACCACCCAGGTACCACTGCCGCAAAGCCAATTCGTACTGCCTCAGCGCCCGGCTGACCCGGGCGCTGTCGCGCTCAAGCTCGAAGAAGGCAATGCATGCCGACTCAAGCAGATCCTTCCGGATGATACGACCATCAGTCACTGCGCCGCGCTCATCAGGTACGAAGGCCTCTAGGAATGGACGCTCCTCGCTGCCAGGCGTGCAGTCGTAGGCCAGATGAACTTCGAGCAGGCCTACTCGGACATTAGCGACGAACCCAGCCATCGTCGCGATCGGCCGAGCGATCGTGTCAAATTTGGCAACAGCTTCGTCCAGGGAAGCAGCGTGGCCGCGGACTTCAACGACCAGCTCCCTGGGTATGGAGTTCTCGCCGCTGGGGACCCAGCGGGTAAAAGCACGAACGCGGACAGCGCCCAGGCCAAGGCCGGGCACGGCGTCGAAATTCAGTTCCCAGCCCTCCTCAGGCAGGAACCGAGCCGACGAGAGGGCGCGCAACACGACGACATACTCGGCCTCAGGCCTGTCCACGATCACGGCTCCCACGTCCCGACTCTTCATCACGGACGAAGGTACCGCCTTGCACCGACATCCCAAATCATCGCCGATGCAGATCAGCTAGGACCCGCGGCCCGGAGCCTGCCCGGACCGGACGAGGACCATCCCCTACGAAGTTCGGGTGGTAGTCATCTGTGTTACAGGCCTGCGTACGATGGGCCGCCCGTGTCCTTCGAAATTTGCTTCGCTCTGCTCATAACCCAGCGACGACCGCGAGCTCGGTGACAGCAGAAGTGACAGCAACGATGCCGCACAACCGCTCGCCTGGCTCACCGCCACTGCCGCCCATCACAAGGTCGTAGCTTCCCACCAGGTAACTGCCGTGAACTGACACGGAAGAGGTCAGATCCGGGGATGGCCCGCTGAGTGTACGTGTCCGCCCCTCCAGCCCCAAGCGCGACTCTGCCCGCCGGACAACCAGCACAGGCGGAAAAGCGCCGACCAATGTACACGCGAACTCGCGCCTGACCTGGAGACCTCTGCGGCCACTCCGGTCAGAAACCAAGGGCCAGGCCGAGCCTGCCCGGACCGGACGCGGGCCATCCCCTGCACAGTGCGGGCGGTGGGGGAAGTTTCATGATCCGGAATATACGCGGAATGATCTCGGCAGCCTGCGAGATGAGCGATCGAGTCCAAGCAGGTAGGGTGCACAAATTCGCTAGACCGGACTGCCGGACTCCGGAGCCGTGAGCGCAGGTTCGAATCCTGCTGGGGGCGCTTCGCATGAGCAGCGCCAAATGGCCTCTGGCCTGCGGGAACGAGAATTACACTGATGTCATTCCCGGACGGCGAATGCCACCGGATGCCGCCTGATGACGGACTCTGTCCCCCATGCGTCCCCCAGCTCACTGGTCCTCCTCGGGGTGGAGTGTCTTCTCCATGCGGGTGATCCACACGTCTTCCATTCCGGTCACGCAGCGGGCGTAGGTCCGCATCAGCATCTCGACGGAGTGCCCGGCCCAGGCGGCTATCTCGGCGGGCGGGACGCCTGAGTTGAGCCGCCAGGTGACTCCGGAGTGGCGCAGGTCGTAGGGGCGTTTCATCAGCGGTGAGGCCTGCTGCTCGGGGGTGAGGGAGGCGGCCCGGACTTTCTGCCAGACCTGCCACCAGGTGGATGGCTGGATCGGGGTGCCGTTCTCCGAGCGGAACAGCCGTCCGTCCCGGGCTACGCCGAACTGGGCGGTGTGGGCGCGCAGCAGCTCGACGAGTTCGGGCGGGATCGGGACTTTCCGGACGGGCCTGCGGGCTTTTGGAGTGGGCCTGCCCTTGGTGCGGCCTTTGAGGCCGCGGTGCTCGTGGACCTGGCCGTCGTCGGTGTAGGCCCGGCCCGCGGCGGGGCTGGCGTCGGCGAAGATCAGGTGGCCCCATCCTGAGTCGGGCAGGTGGCAGGCTTCGCGGGTGAGCGCAGCGACCTCGGAGGGGCGCATCAGCGCGTAGAACATGCAGCCGTAGAACGCTTTGAAGCGCGGGCCCTGCCGCTTCCCGATGGTGCCGCAGGCTTGCAGCATGTCGGCGACCAGGGCCGGACCGCCGACCGCGCGCGGGTCTACCGTGTCGTCCGGGGCTTGCGGGGGTGTCCAGTCCTCGGGCAGGTTGCCCTTGCTCAGCGGGTTCTTGTCGAGCCGTTTCTTGCGTACCGCGTAGCCGAGGGCGCGGTGCAGCACCCGGCGGCGCCGGGAGAAGTACTCGGGGGCGGCGGGCTTGCCGTCGAGCCTGACGGCCAGGGCGTCGAGCACGTCGCAGACCAGGGAGGCGTCCTCGAAGGCGCTGACGGGCCGGGATGCTCTCGTAATCCACGCGATGGCTTTGGCCTCGTTCTGGTCCAGTTCACCTGCGTGCTCGCTCTGGTTGAGCTGCTTGCGGAGTGCCCGGCGGAGGATGGCCGACTCGGGTGCGCCGGCCAGGTCCCGGACGACGACGGGGACAACCCTGGCCATGGTCTCGACGATCGATACGCGGGTCTTGGCGGCTACAGCAGGCCACACTGCCGTGGTGAAGTCGAGCGCGTGCTGGTAGAAGGTGACGTTCCGGCGCTTGCGTTCCATCGACACGGGCAGGCCGGTCTCGATGTCGAATCCCTCCCCGTTCCCGGCCGCGGTGATCAGCGAGGCCCGGTAAGCCTCGGCCAGCTGCTTGATGGCGAACGATTCGCCGAACCGGTTCCCGGCAACGACCCACCGGACGCGGTAGGTCGTCTTCCGGCGTTTCCGCGGCTCGATCGAGTAGATCGTGACCTTGTACGAGATCAAGCGATGTCCTTGTCCGGCGTGTCCAGCCACTCGTCGAGCCAGCTGCGCCGCACGCGGACGGGCCCGTGGCCGCCGATGCGCTGGGCCTTGGGGCCGGTGCCGAGGGCCCGCCACCGGTCGAAGGTCCGCCGGGAGATCTTCAGCTCGGTGCAGACCTCATCGACGGTCAGCCACTCGTCCTGCTCGGTGACGGCGTGGCGTGGTCGGGCTGGCACGATCATCCGCCCCCTTCCGGCTCTGCGTTGCATCGCCGGGCTACAGGTTGGTGCGCCCGCGGTGCAGGCCGTGGCCGGGGGTCGTCGCGGGTCATGTGCCCAGCTCGATTTCGGGATGTGCGACGCGGGCCTCGTAGCGGGCGGCCCATTCCTCGGCCCAGGCCTGCAGCTGGGCGTCGGCGCCGGGCCGTTGCAGGTAGGCCTCGTGGACTGCCTGTTCGTGCTCGGCCGCGGCCTGGATGTCCCGGGGTGTAGCGGCCGCGTCGGCGAGGGCCGTGGCGGTGGCGGCGGTGGCGGCGTCCAGGTCCCGGCCGGTCGGCAGTCGTCCGTTTGTCATGCTGGTCGTGGATTGGTCCACGGGTTTCTCCTGGTGATCGGGTCGTCCCATGCGGGGCGGGTGAGGGCGCATCCGGTGACGCAGTTGGCGGTGATCTGCTGGACGCGCTTGAGCACGCCGGGCAGCCAGCGGTCATGGAAGACCAGGGCCTCGTCGAGGCTGGGGCGTTCGGCGGTGTAGATCCTGGTGAATTCGCACCAGATCAGGCCGAGTTCGGTGACCGCGTCCCTGTGGTCCTTCCAGCACGGGCGCACGGAGGCGGCGGCGCTGGGGTAGGCGGCAAGGAAGGCCTTCATCCACGCGGCCAGGTCGGCCAGGTGCACCGCGTACTGCTGTGGCTCGAGCTCGTGCCAGGCGATGACCTCTGGGCCCTTGCGGACGGTGAGGGCTTTGATCATTTCCTCGGTGAGGCGCTCGATCCGTTTGTCCATCGCGTCGGCGCGCTGTTCCAGCGTGGTGAGCCGTCCTCGGTGGCCGGTGACCTGGGTCACCATGCGGGCTACGGTGTCGCCGTACGGCTGGTCAGGCTGCGGCATTCGTTAGTTCCTCCTGCGCGGCGGGGATGGCGAGCTCGGCAGGCGCGGACAGCTGCGGGGCCTTGGGGAGCAGGCCGAGGCGGTAGCTGAGGCGGTGCCAGGGGATGCGGAACTTCACCGTCACCGGGTGGCGGTTGACCAGGATGATCAGCGCCCGGGTGTCCGGCAGCATCCGGATGGACTCCGGGGAGATCACGGGGATCTTGGTCTCGTCGTGGGTGAGGGTGCCGCAGAGGGTGGACAGGTGCTCGAGGGTGTCGGCGTCGTCGACACCGGGGAGGATCATCTTGCAGCCGCAGCAGGACCAGATCGCGGCGGCCCTGTCCGGGCCGTAGGCGTCGCGCAGCTGGGCGAGTGAGTGGATGACGATGGTGAAGAACGCGCCGTAGCCTGCGGAGTCGGCGAGCTTCTGGGCCAGGGCAGGGACGCCGATGTTGGCGACCTCGTCCAGGGCGAAGAACACGCCGGGGGCCAGTTTGCGCCACGGGGTGAGTGACCCGGCCAGGACGGTTGAGCGGTGGATGTGGTCGGTCAGGGCCCGGAACAGCGGTGCGGCGACCGAGGTGGCGCCTTCCCGCATGATCATGTAGAGGGTGCCGCGGGTTTCGGCGAAGGCGGCGGCGTCGAACGGGCCGGCCTGGGGCCCGGTGACCATGGCTTTGAGCTGGGGGATGGTGACCCAGCCGAGGGAGCGGTTCATGGTCATGCGGATGGAGTCGGCTGATTTGGACTCGGTGAAGATCTCCAGGCAGCTGGCGGCCAGGTCCCGGGACACGCGCGGGTCCCGGGTCGCGTTCAGCACGGTTTCCTTGCCGAACAGGTTGGCCCAGGCATAGACCGCGCCCATGTCGTAGCCCTGGATGGCGGCCAGGTGCATCAGCATGGCCAGGGAGACGGCGCTTTTCTCCAGCCAGAACGCCATGTCGCCGGGGGCGACGTCGCCGACCAGGGCGGCGGCGCGTTGGAAGGCGACCTCGGGGTCTTGGCATCCGGCGATGATGTCCCAGTGCAGGTTGGACGGGAGCCCGCCGACGCCGAACGGGTTGAAGACCCGCAGGGGGCCGAGCCCGGCCCTGGTGCCCGCGGTCAGGTCGTACAGGTCGGCGCGGCTGGAGAAGGTCACGCACGCGCCTTGGTGGGCGAGGATCTGCTCGGCCAGCGCGCCGGTCTTGGCCATCCGGGGCGGGGCGACGATGACACGCTGGTGCTCGGCAGGCACGAAGACTCGCTTGAACCACTGGCCGCGGCCCAGCCGCCAGGCATACCAGGTGGCGGGGCGGGTCATCCGGGCCGACCAGGACAGGTCGGGGCGGACCCGTTTGCCGTGCCGGACGGCCGCCAGCCGGGACCAGCGCCAGGTCAGTTCGGCGAAGGAGGCGAACCCCTCCCCCGGGTGCAGCCTGCACTTGATCCGCCAGTATGTCCGGCGCTGCGGCACCCGGGAGAACACCGTGCCCTTGATCATTAGCGCCGCGGTGAGCAGCGCCACGAGGGTGGCGGCGACCAGGTCGGTTTTCATGCGCTTTCTCCCTCTAGCCGGGCCAGTTCGGCGTAGATGTAGCTGCGTGCGGTGCCGGGCTGCAGGTCGGCCAGTGGGGCCAGCCGGGCGGCGACCTGGGAGGCGGCCGACCGCCTGCCGTACTCGGGGGCGGCCCGGTAGGCGGCCAGCAGGACGGCCTTCTTGGTCGGGGTGACGTCGTCGGCGGGCGGCTGCGGCAGCGGCGCGGCGTTGAGCACGGCCTGACGCAGGCCTGCGGCGGTCTCCCGGAAGGCCAGGCACAGCCGCAGCCCGTACAGCAGGACCAGAACGGCGGCCCGGGCGCAGCTGGTCAGGAACCGGCCTAGGCTCTTCCAGGCGGAGGGTTCCTCGAGGCCGAGGGCGTGGCGGCGGACGACCGAGACGACCCGGTCGGTGACGATGGCGGCGAAGATGGGGGCGGCGGTGAACGCGACGACCGACCTGGGTGAGGTGGTGTCGGCGGCGGCGTAGTTCATCGCCGCGGAGCCGACGGCGCAGGCCTGGATGAGGAACCGTTCGGTCTTGGAGGACTGGCCCTTGCGGGCCAGGCCGAGGGACAGGCCGGTGAAGATCACCTGGCCGGTGTCGAACATGCCGGCCTGGATCATGGCCGGGATGTCCTGGTGGCGGGCGCCGAAGATGAACAGGTACTGGCACCACCACGACACGTAGAACAGGCCGGCGTCCAGCAGGGCCAGCAGGGCCGTGGACCATCCGACCAGCAGGGATCCGGGCTCGCGTTCGGTGCCCGCGATCCGGCGGATGTTGGTGATGACGCTGTCGCCGTTGGCCTTGGTGACCTCGAACAGGCCGGGCCCACGGGGAATATCAGGATTCATTTGGTTCCTCTTGGGTCAGGTCGAAGAACACGCGGACGCCGGGCCCGCCGTGGCTCGGGTAAGGACGGGACGGTTCGGAGGATTTCCAGCCCTGCTCCGCAGCGGCGGCAATAATGACCGCGGCGGCGTACGGGATGTCGTCGGGGTCATCCATCAGGCGGACATTTACATGGGGCATTTCAGGCCGCCTCGGGAGGCTCGGGAAAGGCACCGGTGATGAAGCTCTCAGGGTGATCACGGAACAGGGTCCCGGCGAAGTAAATGTAACGGTGAGTGATTAGCGAGGCCCTGAGGCTGGTGGCGTTACGTGACCAGATTCGGCG
>Ga0310037_10000450_pt1 | contig 26617 bp, 26 predicted proteins | sample Sb_taG_11_FD_200239 | JGI IMG/M metagenome (GOLD analysis project Ga0310037, IMG submission 200239) | Peat soil microbial communities from Weissenstadt, Germany - Sb_50d_3_AS metaG (v2) (version 2) | ecosystem: Environmental > Terrestrial > Soil > Wetlands > Peat | place: Germany: Weissenstadt... | reverse complement strand
CCTTGGGCGGACGGGTTCGAGGCGACCGCCCGTAGAGTGAGCTCACGATCGGTGGTGGTCCCGAGAGGTGGTGCGAGATGAGCCCTGACGACGAAGGCCCGAAGATCGCCGTACGGCCGAACGGGCCCTACATCGTGACCGGCGAGCTGCCTGTCGTCCGGCGGCGGGTCGTCGAGTCGGAGAGCGGCGAGCCGCTCACCTGGCAGACGACGGCCGAGCTCGAGACGACCCCCGTCTACGCCCTGTGTCGCTGCGGCGGCTCGTCCAACAAGCCGTTCTGCGACAGCACGCACAAGAAGAACGGCTTCGACGGCACCGAGACGGCGCCCGACGACGCCTACGAAGCGCGCCAGAAGACCTACGTCGGCACCGGGCTCGTCGTCCGGGACGACCGGTCGATCTGCGAGCACGCCGGCTTCTGCGGGAACCGGCTCACGAACGTATGGAAGTTGATGCGGGGCGACGCCACCGAGGACAGCATCACCCGGGCCCAGGTGATGTCGATGGTCGAGCACTGTCCGTCCGGGGCGCTCACCTACCGGCTCGAGGCCGACGGCGCCGACGTGGAGCCGGACTACCGCCCGGAGGTCGGCGTGGTCACGGACGGGCCGCTCTTCGTGAGCGGCCGGGTCGTGGTCGAGCGGGCGGACGGGCGCGCCTTTGAGACGAGGAACCGGGTGACGCTGTGCCGCTGCGGCGGCTCGGCCAACAAGCCGCTCTGCGACGGCAGCCACAAGGAGAACGGGTTCCGCGACGGCTGAACCGCGACCACGCGGCGAAGCCGCTGGTGCAGCGGCCGGGTCGGTCCGCCCGGCGCGAGCCGATGACGACCCGGCCACGTTGGCCGGGATCCACGTGGCCTCCTGGCGGAGCGCCTACCGGGGGCTCCTCCCCGACGACTATCTCGACGCGCTCAGCGTCGAGGACCGCCTCGAGCAGTGGCGGAGGTTCCTCGCCGACGGACCGGGACGCCGCGGCGTGGTGCTTCTGGCCGAGGACGACGCCGGCCGGCTCGTCGGCTTCGCCCGGCTGGAGCCGGCCGGCGGTGAGTCCGAGCTGGCCGAGCTGTCAGCCATCTACCTCGACCCGTCGGCCATCGGTCTCGGCCATGGCGCCCGCCTCATGGCCGCGGCGCTCCGTGACGCCGAGGGGTTCGGCTTCAGCGAGGTGCGGCTCTGGGTGCTCCCGGGCAACGAACGGGCCCGCCGCTTCTACGAGGGCGGGGGTTGGCAGAGCACCGGTGTGACCCGCACGGCGGTGGTATGGGGTCTCGATGTCGACGAGCTCGAGTACCGCCGGGCGTTGGGCGCGCCCGGGCCCTGACGCAGTCAGGGAAGGATGCCGGATCCTCGCAACGGGCGACAGTCGTAGTAGCCGAGTTGGGCCCCCTCGGTCGGCGGGCTGACGTCGACGAGGTTGCAGTGCCGCCTCACCCACTGCACGCGGGGGTCGTCACCCGCCGGCGAGTACGGGACGACGAAGTTCCTCGTCCGGCGCGACCGCCAGCAGGTGTGGGCGCGGTGGAGCGTCCCCTGTTCGGCCCCCTCGTCCCCTGTGGCGCGGCCGGGCCAGGCGCTCTCCTCCCCCTCCGCCGCGCCGTCGGCGCGATCGGCTCCTTCGGACGGTCCGGGGACGACCTCGTCGACCTCGTCGACCTCGTCGACCTCGTCGTCGAGTGACTCTTCCACTCCCCCCGTGGCCTGGAAGGTCACGCGGCAACTGTACAAGCGCGCCCTTCAGCCTTCGCCGGAGCGCGGCCCGTCAGGGGTCGTCGGGTTGGCCGCCCGCCTCGCTGTCGTCGAGCTCGGCCAGCCGCGCCCGGGCCTGGCGCAGGGCGACCGTCAGATCGAGGACCTGCTGGGCCCATTGACGCTCGAGGGGCGTGTGCCCCTCCGCCCGGTAGAGGATGAGGACGGCCGCCTGTTGGAGCCGGACGAGGCGCCGTTCGTCGACCGGCTGGCTCTCGACGAGCGGCCCGTCAGGCGGGACGTCGTCGGGCGGGCCGGGTTGCGTCACCGAGGTCAACGTAACGGTGGGACGACGGTGCCCGCCCATCGCGCCGTGACCGGCCGGCCGGGTTCCTGGCAGGTTAACTTGGTCGCCATGGGGAACGGGCAACCGAAGCATGCCGGCGCGCCGGCCGCGACCAGCCGCCGGCTCGGGCCCGTCGTGCTCGTGGCCGTCATGGGCCTGGCCCTCGCCGCCTGCAGCCTGCACATCTCCAAGAACGGGGTCAGCGGCAACATCCTGGGGCACAAGTTCTCGGCGGCGGAGCACGCGCTGCCGCAGGGCTTCCCGAGCGACGTGCCGCTGCCTGACAACTCCCGGGTGCTCGGCGGCGGCGGGACGAGCGTCAAGAACGGCGAAGGATGGGACGCCCTCTTCGCGGTGACCGGCTCGGGCTCGTCGGTGATGTCCGCTTACCAGTCCAAGCTCAAGGGGGCGGGCTACACGATCACCGACGTGCAGAACCCGCAGACCTTCTCGACGCCGACGTCGTCGGGCGGTGGTGGCACCTCGACGACCCAGACGGTCAACGTGGGCTCGTTCACCGCCACCAACTCCCAGTGGACGATCAAGGTGTTGGTGGGGACGACGAGCGGCACCGGCGGCGAGCTCAAGCCGGGCGAGGTCGGGTTGAACATCACACTCGTGCCGACGAGCGACGTCACCTCGACCACCTGATCCCGTCGACGCCGCCGGCCGGCGCCGCCGGCCGGGTCACCCCCCGGCCGGACGTTCCGGACCCGTCGGGGCCGGCGCCGGCCCAGCCACCGGTGCCACCGGGTGGGGTGCCACATGGGGCTTCACCGGGGTCCCACGGTCCTCGGGCCAGTGCCCGGCACCGGCCACACTCGTGAAGTCGAGGGAGGCCCGCCCGGCTCGGGGATCGTGGTCGGCGTCCGCGCCGCGCCGCCGGGCCCGCAGGGCGAGCAGCCAACCGAGCGCCAGAACGAGCGCACCGGGCACGAGCACCCCGGCGTCGCCGAGCGTGTCGTAGACGGTCCGCCCGCGGCGCAGGCCGACGGTGGCGAACAGGACCTGACGCCGGCCGAGGTCGCTCCGCAGGAGCACGTTGCCTTCGTGGTCGATGACCGCGGAGAAGCCCGTGGGGGCGGCCTGGACGAGGTCCCGCCCTCCGGCCACCGCCTGGACCTGGGCGGCCGCCACCTCCTGGGTGGGGAGGTTGGCGGCGGCGTACGACGAGGTGTTGGTCGGCACGACGAGGAGCTGCGCCCCGCCCCGGATGGACGTGCGACCGAGGCCGGTGAAGAAGACGTCGTAGGAGACGAGGACGCCGAGCGGTGCGGCCGGCGTCACCATCAGGCCGGTGCCGTGGCCGGGGACGGCGTCGAGCGGCACGGCAGCGAGGTCGGCGAAGTGGGCGAAGAACGACCGGTCCGGGATGTACTCGCCGAAGGGGACCCGGTGGGTCTTCTCGAAGACCGCGACCACCCGCCCGGTCGGTCCCCAGGCGACGACCTCGTTGCGGAAGGCGGTGGCCGAGACGGTGATCGTCACGCCGGCGACGACCGTGCTCCGCAGGCGGCGGGCGAGACGGGCCATCGTCCTCCCGTCGTGGCTCCGCGACAACGCCTCGTCGAGGGAGATGACGTCCTCCGGCCATACGACGAGCTCGGGGGAGGATCGCCGGCCGCCGGAGAACAGCGCGGTCCTCGTCGCCGCGAGCTGGGCGGCGAAGACCGTGGCCGGCGGCACCTCCTCCTTGTTGAAGCCGCGCCGGCCCCCACCCTGGACGGCGGCCACGGTGAGGCTGCGCCCGGCCGACCCGCCGTCGGGAGCGAGGACGCCGACCACAGCCAGGCCGAGGACGAAGGCCAGGGTCACCAGGCCGGCCGCCGCCCGCTGTTGTTCGTGGTGGTCGTGGCCGACGGAGGGGTCGAGCCGGACCTGCACGGCCCGCTGCACCACCGGGGTGAGCTCGCCGACGGCCGCCCCGCCGAGGAAGACCACCGCGGTGAGGAGGAGCGACCCTCCCAGTCGGGCCGTCCCGAGGAAGGGCCCGCCCGCCTGCCCGAGGAAGACGCCGGCCACCGGCAGGCCGCCGAAGGGCCAGCTCATCCGCAGTGCCTCGCACAGGGTGAACGCCCCGACGAAGGCGGGCAGCCGGCCGGTGCTCGGCGGTACGAGGAGGGCGGCCAACCCCATCGAGAGGGCCTCGGCCACGACGAGCACGACCGCCCCGTACCAGTTGAAGGACTCGATCCAGTAGAGCCCCACCCCGAACAACCCGAGGCCGGCCACCCAGCCGGCCAGGAACCGCGTCCGGGCCCGGAGCCGGTGCAGGCGCCAATAGAGGAGACCCGCCCCGGCGAAGGCGAGCGGCCACCAGCCGAACGGCGGCAGCGAGAGGGCGAGGAGGACGCCCGCCAGGAGGGACGGCAGGACCACGCCGCCCCGGCGAACGGTCACGGCACCGGTCCGGCCCCGGTCGGCTGGCCGGACAGCGACCCCATCACGGTCTGGGCCGCCGTCCGGCCGCTCGCCACGCAGGCCGGGATGCCCACGCCGCGGTAGGAGGCGCCGGCCACGGCCACCGCCGGGAGCCGGCGGAGGGCCGACTCGATCCCCGTCACCCGTAGGAGGTGGTGCACCCGGTACTGCGGGAAGCTCTCGGGCCACCGCACGACGACCGAGGTGTGGGGCGTCGCCGTCAGGCCGAGCAGCTCACCCAGCTCGTCGTGCACCCGGGCGACGAGCGCGTCGTCGTCGAGCGCGGCGAACCGCTCGTCGCCGAACCGCCCGACCGAGGCGCGCAGCAGCACCTCGTCGCCTGCCGACAGGTGCGGCCACTTGGCCGAGAGGTACGTGCATGCCGTGACGAGGAAGTGGCCGTCGCCGTGCCCTTCCCTCCGGTGTCGCCGCGAGCCCGCCGGCACGAGGAGGCCCGTACCGACGAGGCCGGACGGCAGGTCGTCGGCGGCGAAGGCGAACGTGACGACGGCCACGGACGCCCAGACGATCCCGCCGAGGAGGGTGGCGGCGTCGACGTCGTGCGGCCCGATGAGCTCGGCGGCCACCGGGGCCGGGACCGCGAGCACCAGCCCGTCGGCCACGACCGGTCCGTCGGGGGTGTGCAGGACCCAGCCGCCGTCCGCCTGGTCGAGGAGCTCGACCGGCGCGCCGGTCCGGACCGCGACGCCGCGCTCGGTCAGCCGCCCGGCCAGGCGCTCGGGCAGCGCGCAGATACCCGGCCGCAGCGCCCAGAAGGCGGGAGGCTCCTCGGCGTCGCCGTGGCCGGCCGGAGCCGAAGCCCCATCGGCGCCGTCGTCAGGCGCGGGCTCGAGGACGTCGGGTCGGGTGGCGGTCGGCGCGCCGACGTGCTCGGCCGGCACCACGCTGCGGAGCGCCCGCATGAAGGAGCCCCGGCGTTGGGCCACCGCCAGGAGGAGCGGGAAGACCGCAGCTGAGCTCATGTCGCCGACCCCGCCGGCATGGATGCCACCGATCAAGGGGTCGACCAGGGCGTCGACGACCCGCTGGCCGAGCTTGCGGGCGACGAGCGGACCGATCGCCCGGTCACCGAGCGGTCCCCGGCTGTCGGTGCGCGGGGCGACCACGTCTCGCAGCAGCCGGAGCGAGCCGCGGGGACCAAGGATCCCCGAGCGGACGGTGGGCCAGAACCGGGTGGGGATGCCGAGCACGAGACCGGCCGGGAGGGACCGGCGGCGACCGCGGGCCAGGACGGCGGCGCCCGACGTGGCGATGGGGACCAGGTCGTCGCCCAGGCCCACCTCGGCACAGAGGTCAGCCGCCTCCGGGCGGCGGCCGAGGAAGCCGTCGGGGCCCATGTCGACGGAGCGGCCGGCGAACGGCTCGGAACGGAGCTTGCCGCCCACCGTCGGCCCCGCCTCGAGCAGGACCACCCGGGGGGTGTCGGCCGCGGGCCCGGCCGCCCCGCCCGACAGCTCCCAGGCCGCGGCGAGCCCGGCGATGCCCCCACCGACCACCGCCACCGTGCGCGTGCCCGTCCGGCGCCGTCCGGCCGCCCCGTTCCCGGTCGCTGCGCCGTTGCCCGGCGACCCGGTGCTCACCTTGTCAGTGTCCCGCGTCCACCGGTGGGGTGTGAGCCATCCCGGGCGGCGTCGACGGTCCGGCGGCCTCCTGCACCACGCTGGCGAGGACCGCGATGAAGCGGCGGTCGTCGTTGAGCGAGCTCGTCCGGGCGAAGCGCAGGCCCATCACCTCGGCCGCCTCCCGGGCCACGTAGTCGACGTCGTAGAGCACCTCGAGGTGGTCGGCCACGAACCCGATCGGGCAGACGACGACGCCGCGGGCCCCCGCGGTCGGCAGGCCCCGGATCACCTCGACGAGATCGGGACCGAGCCACGGCTCGGGCGTCGCGCCGGCGCTCTGCCACGCCACCTGCCAGCGCTCGACACCGGCCGCCGCCGCCACCAGCGCGGCGGACGCTTCGACCTGACCGGGGTAGGGGTCCCCCTGGGCCACGATGCGCTGCGGCAACGAGTGGGCGGTGAAGAGCACCACGGTGTCCCCGTCGTCGCGCCCGCCGACCCGGGCGAGCGCCGCGGTGACCCGCTCGCCCACGAGCGCGGCGAAACCGGGCGCGTCGTACCACTGCTCGACGGCGACGAAGGGGACCGCACCGAGCGCCGCCCCCGCCCGCTCGAGGTACTCGCCCGACCCCATGGTCGAATGGTGCGGCGTGAGGACGAGGCCGACCACCCGGTCGGGCTGCCCGGCGGCGAGTGCCGTGGCCGCGTCCTCGATCGACGGGTGCGTGTGCTTGGCCCCGAAGGCCACGTCGTAGCGGCGCGGCTCGGCTGCCTCCAGATCGGCGGCCAGCCCCTCCACCTGGGCCCGGGTGCGGCGGGCCAGGGGCGAGGTGCCCCCGATGGCCTCGTAGCGGGCCGCCAGCTCGGCCAGCTGCTCGGCCGAGGGGGGCCGACCCCGTCGGATCCGGGTGTAGAAGGCCTCGAGGTCCTCGGGGCGCTCGGGTGTCCCGTGGGCCATCACGAGGACCCCGGTCGAGCGTCGGCCGGCGGAACCGCTCACTGCCGCACCCCCGCCCGCCCCTCGGCGTGGACCAGCTCGACGAGGGCGGCGAGGATGCCGGGGTCGGTGTCGGGGAGCACCCCGTGCCCGAGGTTGAAGATGTGGCCCTCCTCGGTGCCGGCGAGAGCGAGGACGTCCCTCGCCTCGTCGGCCACCGCCGCCCACGGGGCCAGGCACACGGCGGGGTCGAGGTTGCCCTGCACGGCGCAGTCCGGTCCGACCCGCCGGCGCGCCGCGTCGAGCGGGACGCGCCAGTCGACGCCGACGACGTCGACCCCGGTGGTGGCCATGAGTGGGAGGAGCTCGCCCGTCCCCACACCGAAGAGGATCGTCGGGACGTCGAGGTCGGCCAGCTCGGCCACGACCGCCCGGGTGGCGGGGAGCACGTAGCGCTCGTACTCGGCCGGCGACAGCCAACCGGCCCAGCTGTCGAAGAGCTGGAGGGCCGAGGCCCCCGCCTCCACCTGGGCCCGGAGGAAGGCCACGGTCATCCCGCCGAGCCGCTCCAGGAGCTCGGTCCACGTGGACGGGTCCGCCCGCATGAGCGCCTTCACCTTGGCGAAGGTGCGTGACGGCCCGCCTTCGACGAGGTAGCTGGCCACGGTGAACGGGGCGCCGGCGAAGCCGATGAGCGGGAGCCCACCGAGCTCTCGCGTCAGCAGGCGGACGGCCTCGAGGACGTACGGCGTGTCCACGGCCGGTTCGAGCGGGCGCAGGCGACGGAGGTCATCCCTCGTCCGGAAGGGCGAGGCGACGACCGGCCCCGTGCCGGCCAGCACGTCGACACCGAACCCGACGGCGTGGACCGGCACGACGATGTCGGAGAAGAGGATGGCCGCATCCACGCCGTAGCGCCGCACGGGCTGCAAGGTGAGCTCGGCGGCCAGCTCGGGCTGGGCGATGGCCGAGAGGATGCTCCCCTCGCCCCTGGCCTTCCGGTACTCGGGCAGCGACCGCCCGGCCTGGCGCATGAACCAGACCGGCGTGTGGGGGACGAGCTGCCGGCGGCAGGCCAGCAGAAAGGGGGCCTCGTCCGCCGGGCCCGCCGGCTGGTCGGCGCTCGCTCGGCGGACCTCCGACGCGGTCACCGCCAGATCATTCCACCTGGCTCGGGACCGCCCAGGCACGGCCGGCCAGGCCGGCCCCGAGGCCATGCCCAGGTCACGAGCGGGGTCGCCCAGGCCGAGGAGCGGGGCAACGGCGTTCCTCTAGAATCGTTGGTTCTTCGCCGGGCAGAGGAAGGGACGAGGTGGCCGCACACCCTGACCTCGAGGAAGAGCAAGTTTTCCTCGATCGCGCGCACGAGGGTCTGGAAGCAATGCGGGCGGACGCCAACCGGATGCTCGAGTCGGTGCTCGACCTCGGGCGCGGCGGCACCTTCCAGTCCCGCACCGAACGCGACATCGTCGTGCGGACGAGCCTGGCCCGGTTGGCCCAACTCGACATCGGCGATCAGGCTCTCTGCTTCGGCCGCATCGACCGCCAACCCGAGGACGGCGCCCTGGTCGGCGAGTCGTACCACATCGGCCGGCTCGCGGTGTCGGGCACCGACCACGAACCGCTCGTCGTGGACTGGCGGGCGCCGGTGGCCGAGCCCTTCTACCGGGCCACCGGCCTCGACCCCCAGGGCCTGGCCCGCCGCCGCCACCTGGCGGTGCGCGGGCGGTCGGTGCTCGGCCTCGAGGACGAGTACTTCGCCGACGACGGCGTGGAGGACGTCGTCGAGGGCGTCGAGGGCGACGGCCACGGGCACCTGATGGCCGACGGCCTCTCTCTCGGGGGCCCGGGAGCGCTCCTCGCGGCGCTCGGGCAGGCTCGCACCGGCCACATGGCCGACATCGTCGCCACCATCCAGCGCGAACAGGACGAGATCATCCGCTCGCCGCTGCCCGGCATCCTCATGGTCCAGGGCGGCCCGGGCACGGGGAAGACCGCGGTGGCCCTCCACCGCGCCGCCTACCTCCTCTACACGCATCGCTTCCCGCTCGAGCGCCAGGGCGTCCTCGTCGTCGGCCCCAACCCCCTCTTCCTCCGTTACATCGAGCAGGTGCTGCCCTCGCTCGGCGAGACGGGCGTGACCCTCTCGACGGTGGCCGGTCTCGTCCCCGAGATCCGGGTCCGGGCCACCGAGCCCGCCGCGGTGGCCCGGCTGAAGGGGGAGGCCCGGATGGCCCGGGTGATCGCCAGGGCCGTGCGCACCAGGCAGCGGCCGCTCCGTCGGGACGCCGACGTGCCGTTCGGGGCGACCGTGCTCCATCTCACCGCGGCCGCCTCGGCCGACGTGGTCGGGCTGGCCCGACGGCGGCCCGGCACCCACAACAGCCGTCGGCGCTTCGTCGAGCAGCAGGTGGTCCGGCACCTGGCCGAGCAGTACGAGCAGTCACGCCGCTCGCTCACCCCGGGTCACGCCGGCGGCGAGGCGGCGCTCCCCGGCACCGGCGACACCGAGGCCCTCGACGTCGGCGAGTTCAGCCGCCAGCTCCGCCGGGCCCCCGAGCTGGCCGAGGCCCTCGACCGCATGTGGCCCCGGCTCGCGCCCCACGAGCTGCTGCACGACCTCCTGGGCGCCCGGCCGCTGCTGGCGGCGGCGGGGAGCGGCATCCTGTCGACGGCCGATCAGTCCTCGCTCTACCGGCCGCGCAGCCGCTCGCTGGACGAGGTCGCCTGGACGGCGGCCGACGCCGCGCTCGTCGACGAGGCGCGCACCTTGCTCGGCCCGCGTCGTTCCCGCGTCAGCCGGCCCCGGACCGACGGCCGAGGCCACGCCACCGTCCAGGAGCTCGGGGCGGCCGTCGGCGGGCTCGAGCCGGTCGGTGCGGCAGTGACGAACGGCAACCACCCGGCCGCCGACGGCGACGACGGCGTGCGCTCCTACGGTCACATCGTGGTGGACGAGGTCCAGGACCTCTCGCCGATGCAGCTGCGGATGCTCGCCCGCCGCTCGATCTCGGGCTCGATGACCGTGGTGGGCGACATCGCCCAGGCCACCGGGCCGTGGGCCCCGAGCACCTGGGACGACGTCACCGAGCATCTCGGCAACAAGCGGGCCCCGCGCCTCACCGAGCTCACCGTGAGCTACCGCACCCCGGCCGAGGTGGTGGCGGTAGCGGCGCGCGTGCTCCGCGAGGCGGCACCCCGAGTCACGCCGCCCCGACCGGTGCGCGAGTCGGGCGAGCAACCCGAGTTCGTGGCGGCGGCCCCGGCCGGCCTGGCCGACCGGGTGGCCGAGGTGGTGGCGCACGAGCTGGCCGCGGTGGGACCCGGGCGGACGGCCGTGCTCGCGCCCTCGGTTCTCCTCCCCGAGCTGGCGCGGACCCTGGACGAGCACGGGCTCGACGCCGTGGACCCGCGCGACCCGAGAGGCCCCGGTCTCTCGGCGCTGCTCGTGCTGCTCCCCGCCAACGTGGCCAACGGCCTCGAGTTCGACGCGGTGGTGGTGGTCGAGCCGGCCCTCATCGCCTCGGGGGACGGCACCGAGGGCCCGGCGCCGCCGACCACGCGGGGGCTGCGCACCCTCTACGTCGCCCTCACCCGGCCGACCCGACGACTCGCGGTAGTCCACTCCCGGCCCCTCCCGCCGTCGCTCCACGGGGGCCGGTGAGGCGGCCGGGGGAGGCCCACGGGGAACCCGCCGTCGCCCAATTGACACGCCGGGGACGGGGTTCTGTCATGTCCCGGGGGGCGGCAGTCCCTTTACCTGGGTGTTGGCACCTCCAGGGTGCCGTCGACTAGGAACTAGGCCGTGAGCAGCACGTCGTTGGCGATCGACCCCGCTCCGCAGGGCCGGATCGTCCACGACCGCCCGCCGATGCTGGCCATCGGCATCATGATCTGGCTCGGCTCCGAGGTCATGTTCTTCAGCGGCCTCTTTGCCGCTTTTTTCACGATCCGGGCCCACGCCCACATCTGGCCCCCGGCCGGCACCAAGCTCGACACCATCCAGGCGGGCATCTTCACGCTCGTCCTGCTCTCGTCGAGCGCCACGATGATCATGTGCGTCCACCACGTCGAGTGGCGGCGCCGAGACCTGGCCCGCCGCTGGCTGATCGCCACGATCCTCTTGGGCCTGGCGTTCGACCTCAACCAGCTCTACGAATGGATCCACCAGACCACCAGGTGGAACACCAACGCCTACGGCTCGCTCTTCTACATCATGACCGGGCTCCACGGGCTGCACGTGTTCCTGGGTCTCGTGGCCATGGTCTTCCTACTCGGCCGGATGCGAGGGCGCGGGGGCGATCCAGGAGAGCTGTCGGCGGTCCAGGGGGTGAGCTACTACTGGCACTTCGTCGACATCGTCTGGGTCGGCCTGTTCAGCTGCCTCTTCCTCCTGAAATAGGGCGGCGGTGCTGCGCAAACTCGTCCGTAGCCGCTTCTTTCTGCCATCCGGCCTGGTCGTCGTGGTCGCGACCGCCGGCCTGCTGGCGTTCGGTCCCCATGCCGGCGCCAGCGGCTCGCCGACGCCCACGCTCTACGGGACCGACGCGTCGGTGCACCACCGGTCCACGCCGGCCGACTGCCGGTTGAGCCAGGGCCAGTACGGCCAGACCGGCACCTTCAACGCCGGGAGCCCGTTCCACACGTCGATCCGGGCCTACGAGCACGGCTGCCTCGTCCTGTACGGCAGCCCGTACATCAAGTACGCGCTGCCGTCGAGCAGCCTCATCCCCGAGGGGGACCTCCTCTTCCAGACCTACTGCTCGACGTGCCACGGCCCGCAGGCCAACGGGCCATACGGCATCGCCCCCAACCTGCAGGGCCTCGGGCCGGCCACCGTCGACTTCTGGATCACGACCGGTCGGATGCCGGCCCAGAGCCTCAGGTCCAAGCAGGCACCGGAGAAGACGCCCAAGCTCACGCCGCATCAGGCCCTGGCCGTGGCGGCCTGGGTGAACTCGCTCCTCCCGGCGGCACCCTTCATCCCCCACGTCCAGAACCCGAACGCCGCCAACCTGGCCGACGGGGCGAGCCTCTACACCCTCAACTGCGCGGCCTGCCACACGATCACCGGAGCCGGTGACGCCCTTGCCTACGACACCTACGCCCCGACGCTCCACAACGCCACCATCACCCAGGTCGTCGAGGCCATCCGCACCGGGCCGGCCAACATGCCCCGCTTCACCGGGAACCTCACCGACCAGCAGGTCCGGGACATCGCCGTCTACGTCACGACGAAGATCCAGAAGCCGCAGAACATCGGCGGGTGGGGTCTCGGCGGCGTCGGGCCGGTGACCGAGGGCTTCGTGGCCCTCCTCTTCGGGGTGGGCATCCTCATGCTCGTCTGCTACTGGATCGGGGACCGGTCGTGAGCGCCTCGACGGAACGCGGCGGAGGGCCACGGTGAGCGAGCACGGACCGGGCGTCCAAGAGGGCTTCGAGGGCGCGTTCGACGGCGAGGAGAACGGGACGCCCGTCCCCGTCTCGCTGGCCCGTTGGGACGACCCCCACATGCAGGTGGCGGCGCGCGACCCCAAGAAGACCGAGCGGCTCATCATGACCTGCTTCGTGGTCGGCATCCTCGGGGTGGCCGGGTTCGGCGCGGTCTTCTGGGTCTCGCCCAGCCCCAACTACTACTGGCTCTACGGCCTCACCCTCGGGGTGGGCTTCTTCTTCCTCGGCTTCGGCCTCACCGCCTGGGGCAAGTACCTCATGCCGCAGGGCCCCTTCGTCGAGGAGCGCCACGTCCTCGCCGGTACCGACGAGGAGCGCGACGCCATGGCCGCGGCCGTCGTGCAGCGCACCGACGTAGTGCTGCGACGGCGGGGCTTCCTCGGGGCGCTGCTCGCGGCGGGCGTCGCCATCTTCAGCGTGGTGGCCGTCTTCCCGTTGCTGCGCTCGCTCGGTCCCCTCCCGAAGAAGTCCCTCTTCACCACGAACTGGCGGCGGGGCTCGCTCCTCGTCGACGTGAACGGCACGCCCGTCCACGTGGACTCCATGGTGGTCGGCGGCATCCAAACGGTCTTCCCCCAGGGTCCCTACCGCAACGACCCGAACCAAGCGGCCAAGGATCAGACCGTCCTCCTCCGGCCGAACGACAGCGCGGTGGCCACCGGCAAGGACCTCCCGAAGGGGCGGACGAAGTGGGTGCCGCACGGGTACATCGCCTACTCCCAGGTGTGCACCCACCTCGGCTGCCCGGTGAAGCTCTACGAGGAGCAGCTGGAGCTCCTCGTCTGCCCCTGCCACCAGTCGATGTTCAACATCCGAAACGGGGCCGTGCCCCAGTTCGGCCCGGCCGCCCGCCCCCTGCCCCAGCTGCCGCTCATGGTCGACGGCAACGGCTACCTGCGGGCGGCGGCCGGCTACGACCAGGCGGTCGGGCCAAGCTTCTGGGAGCGGACCACCCATCCGGAGTGGCACTGGTGAGCGACGCCACGGTGCCGAAGCCCCGCACCAAGCGGGAGGCCCAGGCGGCCCGGGGCCCCTACGGGCGCCTCGGCCAGGCCATCAACGAGGCGGACGACCGCTTCGGCGTGGCCAAGGGCGGCCGGGTCTTCCTCGACAAGATCTTCCCGGACCACTGGTCCTTCATGCTGGGTGAGATCGCCCTCTACTCCTTCGTGGTCCTCATCGCCACGGGCATCTTCCTCACCCTCTACTACGTGCCCTCGTCGGCCGAGGTCACGTACCACGGGGTCTATGCCCCGCTTCGGGGCGTGCGGATGACCGAGGCCTACGCCTCGAGCGTGGACCTCTCCTTTGCCGTGCGCTGCGGCCTCCTGATGCGCCAGATGCACCACTGGGCGTGCGATGTGTTCGTCGGGGCCATCGTGGTCCACATGGCCCGGATCTTCTTCACTGGCGCCTTCCGCAAGCCCCGCGAGACGAACTGGATCATCGGCGTCACGCTGCTGATCATGGCCATCCTCAACGGCTTCGTCGGCTACTCGCTGCCCGACGACCTCATCTCGGGCACCGGCATCCGGATCGCCTACTCGATCCTGCTGTCGATCCCAGTCGTGGGCACCTACCTGGCCTTTTTCCTGTTCGGCGGGCAGTACCCGGGGACCGAGATCATCCCCCGCTTCTACATCATCCACGTACTGATTCTGCCCGTGATCATCGGCGGTCTCATCGCCGCCCACCTGGGGCTCCTCGTCCGCCAGAAGCACACGCAGTTCCGGGGTCGTCACAAGACCGAGCACAACGTGGTCGGCTCGCCGATGTTCCCGACGTTCATGGCCAAGACGACCGGCTTCCTCTTCATGATCACGGCCGTCCTCACCCTGCTCGGCGGGCTCGCCCAGATCAACCCCATCTGGCAGTTCGGCCCCTACCAGCCCTACAAGATCTCCTACGCCGTCCAGCCGGACTGGTACATGGGCTGGCTCGACGGCGCGCTCCGCATCATGCCGAGCTGGGAGTGGACCGGTTGGGGCCACACGATCCCCTTCATGGTGCTGCTGCCGTCTGTGGTCTTCCCCGGGCTGATCTTCACGATCTGTTACGGGTGGCCGATCATCGAGCGCTACTTCACGAAGGACAACGAGTTGCACAACCTCCTCGACCGCCCGCGCGACCGGCCGAAGCGCACCGGGGCCGGCGCCGCCATGATCGGCCTCATGTTCACCTGCTTCGCCGCCAGCTCGACCGACGTGCTCGCCAACTACTTCAACATCTCGTTGAACGAGGTGCTCTGGTTCTTCCGGATCGCGGTGATCGTCGTCCCGATCATCTGCGGCTTCACGGCCTGGCGCATCTGTCTCGAGCTGCAGGGTGTCCCGGAGGCCGGCAAGCGCAAGCGGGCGAACGTCATCATCCGCACCGCAGCGGGCGAGTACACCTCCGAGAGGACCGAGCCGCGGCCCGGTGACCACGACGAGGAGCTGGCCCCCGAGCCGGTCCCGACGCTCATCGAGCTCGAGCCGGTCGGCGTGGCCGACGGCGGGAACGGCGAGGTCGACACCCCGCCCGGCGTCCGCCGGGTCACCCGGTAGCAAAGGCCCAGTTCAGCCCGGTCATCGGGCGCCGACGGCCAGCGGGCGAGCACCAGGCACCGAGGGCCAGGCGTCTTCCGCCGATCGACGTCGGCGGACGTCTTCGGACGCGGCGTGAGGCCGGGGGCCCCATGGGAGACTGACCCGATGTCGACCGCCGGCTCGACGGGCCACCGCCGCTCGGGCGGGATCTGCCCGGATGTCACGTCGTGACGGCGGTCACGGCGCCGGCGACGCCGGTCATGGCCGCGGTCCCCTCGGGTCGGGCGGGGCTCCGGCAGGCGGTGCGGTCCGAGTGGACCAAGTTCTGGACGGTCCGCTCGACGCCCATCAGCTTCGCCGCCACGGCGGTGGCGGTCATCGGCATCTGCGTCCTCACGACGGCCACGGTGAAGGTGGGGGACACCGTCGCCGACCCGACCCGTCGGAGCCTGATCGGCTTCCTCCTGGGTCAGCTGGCCATCGGGGTGCTCGGCGTGCTGGTCATCACGGCCGAGTACAGCACCGGCACGATCAGGGCAACGTTCGCCGCCATGCCCCGACGGCCGGTCGTCCTCATGGCGAAGGTCCTCGTGTTCGGGGCGGTCACCCTCGTCGTGAGCGAAGCTCTCGCCTTCGTCTGCTTCGCCGTGGGCCAGGCCATCTTGTCGGGCACCGTCCCCACCGCGTCACTCGGCCAGCCCGGGGTGCTCCGGGCGGTGGTCGGCGCCGGCATCTACCTGGCCTTCCTCGGGCTCTTCGCCCTCGGGATCGGCTCGGTGCTGCGCCACAGCGCCGGGGCCATCACGACCTACGCCGGCATCCTCCTCGTACTCCCCCTGATCGTCCAGACGCTGCCGACGTCGGTCCAGAACGCCGTCTCCCGCTACATGCCGGCCAACATCGGCGTCGGGGTCTTCTCGGTGCGGCCCCATCTCCACGTGCCCACCCGGGTCCTCGAGGCGCCGGCGTTCGGCCCGTGGGCCGGCCTCGGTGTCCTCCTCGCCTACGCGGCGGCGGCGCTCGTCATCGGGGGCGTCCTGCTCGTCCGGCGCGACGCCTGAGCGGAGGGCCGGCGTCGCCGTACGTCAGGCCAGCCAGTCGATCCAGGCCCCGTGGGACTGGACGAAGGCCAGCACCCCGGGTCGGGGGGTCCCCCCGTCGAAGGTCACGGCCGAGAGCACGTCGGCCGCCCCGCGGCCGTCGGTCGGGGGCGGGCCGGCGTCGACGACGTCGACGACGCCCGATCCGTCGCCGGCAATCCAGGTGATGGGCCGCCGCCGGCCCGCCGCGGTGAGGAGCTCGACGAACCGGGCCCGGTCCTCGACGAGGAGATAGCTGAAGGACCAGGTCGTGAGGATGCAGACCCGGCCTGGGCCGAGGTCGTCGAGGACGGTGGGCAGCGTGGCGAGGGCGTCGCCGTGGAGGACGGGTGGCGGGTCCTCCCGAGCGAGGCGGATGGCCGCCTCGGTCCTCGGCAGCCGGCCGGTGTCGGGCCAGACGCAGGCGAGCAGCCAGCGGGCGTCGTTGGGGTCGGCCAGGTCGGGCGGGTCGATGTCGATGCCCACCCGGTGGTGCAGCTCGGGCAGGCGGGGGGCGATTGGTGGGGCGCCGCCCAGGACCTCGCAGGGGATACGCACGGCGGCATCGGCCGGTCCGGTGCGGCCGCGCCCGCCGTAGTCGAGCAGGTAGCGGTCACACAGGAGGTTGAGCCCGGCACTGCAGCCGACGTCGACCAGCTGGAGGCCCTCCCCGTCGCGGTCGGCCCAGGTGAGGGCGGGTCCGATGAGGGCGCTGCGCCCGACCTCGTTGGTCTGGACCCGCCGGGTGGCGAGGAGGTCGATCACGGCCGCCCGGTGCTCGAGGCACACCTCGCGGAAGAGCGGCCCGGGGTCGGCGTCCGAGCCGCCGGCGTAGACGTCGGCGAGCGGATGGTCCAGTCCCTCGAGGACGAGGTAGTGCACGGCGGCCAGGAGGGAGGTCGGCTGGTGCCCCGACGGCGGGGCCTCCCGGATCAGCGCGAGGAGCTCGGCGTCGCGGGCCACGGTCTCGCTCACCGCGCCGTAGATGGGGGAGTAACCCTCGAAGAAGGGAACGAACCACGCCCACAGGGCACCGAGCTCGTCGACCGGCTCCGCGGACGTGGCCATGACGGGCCTGAGGCTACCGGGGCGTCCCGGACCCACCGTCGGGCCGAAAGGCCCCTGACGCGGCAACACCGGGGGCCGAGGACGGCCACCCGGTGCACCGCTCGTCTCCCCGCTCCGGCGAGACCCCTAGCCGTCGGAGCGCCCCCCGGTAAGGGAGACGAGAACCTTCACGGAACTGTAATCGACCCGTCATGAAAAAGCTAGTCCTGTGAGCAGGATCTTTACCGTTTGGTCGCCCCCTCGCGCCGTGGCGTCGTTCATGGTCGGTGTCAGGGGCGGAGGAGCCGCAGCGCCCGGTTGGGCCCCTCGGCGAAGCCGAGCGAGCGGTAGAGGGGCTCGGCCTCGGTGGTGGCGTGCAGCTCGACGGCCGAGGCGCCCTCGGACTCGAACCAGTCGAGGAGGGCGACTATGACCGCCCGGGCGTGGCCCCGGCGCCGCTGCCCGGGGTCGGTGGCCACCCACTGGACGTAGCCGACCCGCCCGGCCAGGTTCCTCGGCCCGGGGAAGCGCTCGCTCACGGAGCCGACGGCCGACGCGGCCAGCCGGCCGGGCGCACTCGGGTCGTCGACGACGAAGGCGGTGGCGTCACGGTCGAGCCGCCGGGTGAAGGCCGCCGCGGCGACCCGCCACCACTCGGGCGAGGCGTCGTGGCCCATCGACCGGTACATGACGCCGGCGAGACGCACGACCTCGGGTACGTCGTCGGACGTGGCCCGCCGGGCCGTCACGGGTGACCCCTGTCCCTCATGGGGCGGGTCCGGTCAGCGCCCGGGGGCGGCCACGCCGGTCTCGGGCTCTTCGTCCTGCAGGTACTCGTCGGTGATCCGCCGGGCCACCCGGTGCTCGACCACGAAGGCGAGGAAGGGGACGAAGCCCGCGCCCACCATCGCCGCCAGCTGCAGCAGGCGGAACTGGGCCCGCCTTGCCAGGTCGAGGGCGGTGGCGAGGTAGACGATGTAGAGGAAGCCGTGGATCGGCCCGACCACCTGGGCCACGGCCGGCTCGCCCGCCCCGTACTGCAGCGGGACGCCGACGAAGACGAGGATGAGGAGGCCCGTGCCGACCACGTAGGCCATGACCCGGTAGCGGAGGAGAGCCCCCCTCACGAGCGGCGCCAGGTCTTGGGCCGGTCCTCGGCGGCGAGGGCGGCCAGACGGTCGTTGTAGGCGGCGAGCTCCTCGTCCTCCTCCTCCCGTCGGCGCTCGGGGGGCGCGACGGGCGGCGGCTCGTCCCCCGTCGGTCGCCTCGCCCGGGCCAGCTGGCCCCGCAGGCCGCTCTGTTCGGGGTCGGCGTGGACGAGCACCCACCAGGCGGCGACGCCGAAGATGGCGAAGAGCGGCCACTCGACCGAGTAGGCGTAGCTGAGGTCGTTGCCGCCAAGGGCCCGGGTGGCCTGCCAGTAGCCGGCGAAGAGACAGCCCCCGACCCAGACGAGCGCGACGGCGTGGAGCGAGAGGGCCCGCCGGGACCACCAACGCTCACGCATCGATCCAGCGTACCGAGGTGCCGTGCTCACGTTGTCGGCGGGACGGCCACCGCCGGACGCCCGCCTTCCGCCGGGCGGAGACGGTCGAGGGCGGCCATGACGAGGGAGAGGGCGGCGAACCCGGCACCGAGGACGCACACCCCGTCCCAGCCGAACGCCGCGTAGACGGCGCCCGCGGTGAGCGAGCCGGCGGCACCGCCGGCGAAGTAACACACCATGTAGGCGGAGTTGATGCGGCTGCGCCCCCCGGGGTGGAGCGAGTAGATGACCGCCTGGTTGGTGATCTGCATCCCCTGCGTCCCGACGTCGAGGAGCACGATCCCGGCCAGGAGGGCGGCGAGGCTCGTCCGGCCGACGGCGAGGAGGCCGAAGGAGAGGGCCACGAGCAGGCCGGCGGCCACCGTGCTCGGCCCGGTCCGCTGGGCGTCGGCCAGGCGGCCGGCCAGGTTGGCCGCCGCCACCCCGGCCACCCCGGCCAGGCCGAAGAGCCCGATGACCGCGTTCGAGTAGTCGTAGGGCGGCCCGGAGAGGAGAAAGGCCAGCGAGGTCCAGAGGACGCTGAACGCCCCGAAGATGGCCGCCCCTGCCAGGCCCGTCGGCGCAGCACCGGCTCGGTGGCGAGGAGGCGGAGGGCCGAGCCGACGAGGCCGAGGTAGCGCACCTTGGGCCGGGCCCGCTCGGTCGGGAGCGCCCGCCAGAGGACGAAGGCGAAGACCACCATGAGGCCGGCCGACAGCCAGAAGATGGCCCGCCAGCCGAGGGCCTCGGCCACGAGCCCCGAGACCGTCCGGGCCAGGAGGATGCCCGTGAGCAGCCCGGTCATGATGCGGGCGACCACCCGGCCCCGGCGCTCGTCGGGGGCGAGGTCGGCGGCGAACGGCACCATCACCTGGGCGGCCACCGAGGTGCAGCCGACGGCGACCGAGGCCGCCTCGAACAGCCAGAGCGTGGGTGCCGATGCGCACGCGACGAGCCCGACCGAGGTGAGGGCGAACAGGAGGACCACGAGGCGACGTCTCGGATGGAGGTCGCCGAGAGGCACCACGAGGAGCAGGCCGGCGGCGTAGCCGACCTGGGTGCACGTGACGATGAGGGCGACGGCCGCTGCGCCGACGTCGAACGTGGCTGCGATCTGGTGGAGCAGCGGCTGGGCGTAGTAGAGGTTCGCCACCACCGCCCCGGTGGCCACGGCCATGAGGACGACGAGGCTCCGGTGGAGCGTCGGAGCGTCGGGGCCCGACGGCGAGCCGGGGGAGGGTCCGTCGGCTCGTGGGGTGCTCACCCCGGGTGCAACGAGCGGCCCCTCGCGGGCCTTCCCGCGGGAGGACGGGTCGCCGGCGAGGTCAGACGTGGCCGCCCCGGCGGCTCTCGGCCGTCACGCCCACGAGGGCGGTGATGATGAGGCCGATGCCGGGGAAGGCCAGCCAGTAGCCGAAGACGAGGGCGAGGACGAGGAGGAAGGCCCCGCTCCCGAGGACGAGTGGCCAGATGCTCGAGTCGGGGAAGGCGCTGACGACGCCGGCGCCCTCGGCCAACGTGGCGTCCGGGCGGTCCTCGGGCCGGGGGCCGACGGCCTTGCCCACCTGGCCGAAGAAGAAGAACTTCCTTCCGTGGAAGCGGCAGTACCAGTAGTAGTAGTAGAGCCCCGGCACGAGGCCGAGGAAGCACGTGCCGAGGAGTAGCACGCCACCGGCGTCCTCGTAGGCGGTTAGCCAGTAGATGAGGCCGACGATGCCGAAGAAGACGCCGACGCCGATGAGAAAGACGCTCTCGTCCCTCATGTGGGCACCTTCTCCTCTTTGCCGGACGAGCCGTTGCCGCCCGGATCGCGCGGGTGGTGACCGTTCCCGTTGCCGACGACGGGCACCCCGTGGTGGAGGGCGGGGGCCTCGGGGTGGTTGTAGTCCCAGGTCGGACGCTCGGAACGGATCGGCGGCAGGTGGGTGAAGTTGTGGTGGGGCGGGGGCGAGCTCGTGAACCACTCGAGTGTGTGACCGTCCCACGGGTTGTCCCCGGCCGGGACCGGGTTGCGCCACGAGATCAGCAGGTTGATGAGGAGGAGGAGGAACCCGAGGCCGATGATGAAGGCGCCGATCGTCGACAGCTGGTTGTAGATCTGCCAGCCGAGGTCGGCCGGGTAGGAGGCCACCCGGCGGGGCATGCCCTTCAGGCCCACCCCGTACTGGGGCATGAACGTGAGCCAGAACCCGATGAAGGTCAGCCAGAAGTGCCACTTGCCGAGGCCGTCGTTCAGCATGCGGCCCCACATCTTCGGGAACCAGTAGTAGAAGCCGGCGAACCCGGCGAACACCGCCGTGCCGAAGAGGACCTGGTGGAAGTGGGCGACGACGAAGTACGTGTCGTGGGTGAAGAAGTCGATGGGTGGTGAGGCGAGCATGACGCCCGTCACCCCTCCCATCAGGAAGGCGAACAGGAAGCCGAGGCTGAAGAGCATCGGGGTCTTGAGCGAGAGCTGGCCCCGCCACATCGTGCCGATCCAGTTGAAGAACTTGATGCCGGTCGGCACCGCGATGAGCAGGCTCAGCAGCGAGAAGAACGGCAGGAGCACGACGCCGGTCGTGAACATGTGGTGCGCCCACACCCCGGTCGAGAGGGCGGCGATGGCCATCGTGGCGAAGACCATGCCCTTGTAGCCGAACAGCGGCTTCCTCGAGAACACCGGGATGATCTCGGTCACGATGCCGAAGTAGGGCAGGGCGAGGATGTACACCTCAGGATGGCCGAAGAACCAGAAGAGGTGTTGGTACAGCACGGGGACCCCGCACGCGGCGGGCACGTTCGGATGGCCGACCATATGACAGCCGGTGGTCTCGTAGATATGGGTGCCGAAATGTCGGTCGGCGAAGAGCATCACGACCGCCGCGGTGAGGACCGGGAAGGCGATCAGGATCAGGATGCCCGTGACCAGCATGTTCCAGGTGAAGACGGGCATCCGGAACATGGTCATGCCCGGGGCGCGCAGGTAGAAGATGGTGCCCACGAGGTTGACCCCGGTGAAGATGGCCGAGAACCCCGTGAGTAGGAGCGACACGATCCAGAGGTCGGGCCCGGCGCCGGGCGAGTTGGCGGCATTCGAGAGCGGGGCGTACGCCACCCAGCCGAACTCCGCCGCGCCGCTCGAGGTGAAGAAACCCAGGAGCATCGTGATGGAGCCGGTCAGGTACAGCCAGTAGGAGAGGGCGTTCAAGCGCGGGAAAGCCATGTCGGGCGCGCCCACCTGGATGGGCACGATGAAGTTGGCCAGGCCACCGAAGGCGAAGGGCCCGGCGAAGAGGTACAGCATGAGGCTGCCGTGCATCGTGAACAGCGCGTTGAACTGCGAAAAACTCAGCAACGAGCTGTTCGGTGAGGCCAGCTGGGTCCGGATCAGGAGCGCCATGATGCCGGCCAGGTAGAACATGACGACCGAGGTGATCGTGTAGCTCATGCCGATCACCTTGTGGTCCGTGCTCGTGAACCACTTCAGGAGGCCGGTCGGGCCGTGATGCTCCTCGTGTTCCGGTGCGTGCAGGTCGACGCCGGCGAGGGCAGGTCGGACGAGGTCGGTCATCCGCCCGGTCCGTTCGCCTGGATCTCCTGCTTGAGCTGGGAGATGCTCGGTTGGTTCTTGGAGAGGTGGTGCACCCAGACCTGGAACTGGGCCGGGGGCACCGCCTTCACGCTGAAGAACATGAGCGAGTGGTAGAGCCCGCAGAGCTGGGTGCACTGGCCGCGGTAGACGCCGTCGTGGAGGACGGTGAAGTTGAAGCGCTGCTGCGAGGCGGTCACCCCCGGCTGGGCGTAGCGGCTGAAGTTGAAGGCCGGGACGTAGAAGCCGTGGATCACGTCAGCCGAACCCAGCATGATCTGGACCGACTGGCCGGTCGGGACGACCATCTGGGGGGCCTGGGTGGTCTCGCCGGTCACCACCTTGCCGGTGGCCGGGTAGTAGAAGCGCCAGCCCCACTGGAACGCGGTCACCCGAATCGTGACGTCGGCCGGCGGGGTGGCGTCGACCTTGTTCTCGGTGATCACGGTGAACGCAAAGAGGACCAGGACGATGACGATCGGGATCACCGTGTAGAGGATCTCGACCCCGGTGTGGTACTGGGTCTGCTTCGGCATCTCGTCGGAGCGGCGCCGGTAGCGGAAGACCGACCACAGGATCAGCAGGATCACGAACCCGCCGACGATGATCCCCGTGATGAAGAAGAACTGCCAGAGCTTGAAGGCGTCCTGGCCCTGGCTGGTGCTGCCCCGGTAGGCGCCGAACGTGGGCAGCTGGCAGCCGCTCAGGGTGAGGCCGGTGACGAGGACGGCGGCCACCGCCAACAGCCGGCGATGGGGGCCGGCGGAGCTCCGAGCGTGACGGTCGTGCGACGGCGCGGCCCCCGGCTGGTCCACGGCGCCGACACTAGCGAAACCCGCTCCGAGAATACGAAGTAGCTGGTGGCAGGGGTCCGCCGCCGCCCGCGGCCCCGGGCCCCGGCGGGCCCAATACGACGGTCGCGTTGCGGCCGGGCCGTCCCTCAGCCCCGGGTCGCGCCGGGGGGCTCGGTCGACTCGCGGGCCGCCCAGTGGAAGACGCCGCGGGCCATGGTCGAGGTCGAGCGCTCGGCCCGGGCCGTGTACACCCGTTGGCGGGCGGCCTGGATGCCGGCGTCGTCGGGGGCGGCCAGCCAGGCCAGCTCGGCCAGGTGACCGGCGAGGCGGAGGCCCGGCTCGACCTGGCCCGGGTCGGCCGAGTGGTCGTCGGCCGCGGCGAGCAGCTCGAGGGCCCGGTCGGCCAGCGCCCCGGGGCCGCCGGCCAGGTCGGCCAGCTCGGCGGCGAGCCGTCGCTCGGGGGCCGGCTGCAGCGAGGCCGGGTTGCCGTCCCACCAGCCGCCGTAGAGCCGCCAGACGTTGCGCACGATGAACTCGGGCTCGTCATAGACCGGGCGCAGGTAGGGGCGCGAGGCGAGGTCCTCGGGCGGCCGCACGTGCTGGAGGACCTCGTCGAGGCGGGCACCGGCGTTCATGAGCTCGAGCGTCTGGTCGACGAGGGCGTCGAGGAGCTCTGCCGTGTCGGTGAGGGCCTGGGACACCCGGGCCGCACCGACGACGGGCAGGCCGTGGCCGGGCAGCAGGTACTCGGGCCCGAGTCCCACCATGCGGCGCAGGGCGGCCGCCCACTCGCGCGGGTAGCGCTGGACCTTCTGCGGGTTGCCGGCGTTCGGCGAGGCCCAGATGAAGAGGTCGCCGCAGCAGAGGACCCGCCGCTCCACCTGCCAGGTGACAGTGTGGTCGTCCGTCTCGCCCTTCTCGTGGGCCAGCCGGAAGTCCACCCCGCCGACCGAGAGCTCGAGGTGGTCGCGGTAGGTGCGGTCCGGGTACCGGTACTCGGTCGGCCAGACGAGGTCGGCGAAGCCGAACTGGCGGCGGTTGACGACCTGGTTGTAGCCCGCCGTCAGGATGTAGCGGTCGAAGCGGGCGCCGATGGCCTCGTGGCCCACCACCACCGGGGCCGCCCAACCCTGCGTCGCCGACTCCTCCTCCCAGACGGGCACGCCGAACACGTGGTCGATGTGACCGTGCGAGTACACCGCGGTGTTGAGGCGCGACGAGGTCCACTGCCGCAGCTCGGCGTGGACCGCCTGGGCCAAAGGAGCACTCCCCGTGTCGACGAGGAGGAGGCCGTCTTCGGTGTCGAAGGCCGTGACGTTGGCGAAGGACGGCACGAAGGCCACGCCCTCGGTGATCTCCGCCAAGCCGCCGAGGTGGGCGACGGGATGGTGGCGCTCCGTGCTGATCTCGCCCCGCCAGAGGCGGTCGGCGAGGTCGAGGACGTCAGGGGGCACGGGGTCCGGGACGGGGCCCGGTCACGGCCGGCCGGGGGAGCCGGCGGTGCTCAGCTGTTGGGCTTGGCCGACTCGTCGGCCGCCGGCGTGCCGGCGGCGTCTTCCTGCCCCCCCTCGGACAGACCCTTCTTGAACTCGTTGTGGGCGCTGCCCAGGTTGCGCGCCAGCTTCGGGATGGCCGCCCCGCCGAAGAGCAGCACCAGGACGACGACGAGGACGATGATCCCGTCGACGCCGAAGATGTCAGCCAGCATCCGTGTCTCCTTGCTTGGGGTTCGAAAGGACTCGAACCACCGCAGGCCAGGTTAGACCCTCGGCCCCGCGTGGGTGGCCCGCCAGGAGTTCGGTGCCGAGCCCTCGGCCGGATGTCCGGCGGGCCTGGGACTTCACCCGGCGAGGAGGACGCCCAGGAATAGAGCGGCGATCGAAGCCAGCCCGGCGATCGACCCCCAGGCGGCCAACGCCATCCTCGACGTGGACCGCCCGTGCAGGAAGGCGCCCACCCCGGCGAGGACCACCACACCGATCTTCACCCCGAGCACCACCTGCCAGGAGGTCGACTGCTTCCCGGGGTGGACGGCCGCCACGTTCCAGAACCCCGTGACCACGAGCACAGCGAAGGCCGGCCAGCTGAGGCGGGCGAAGGCCCGGGCGAGGGCTTTCGGCGCCTCGCTCGAGAGCGCCCGGGCCTCCGGGAGCAGGCCCAACATCACGATCTGGCCGCCGACCCAGACCGTCGCCGCCAGCACGTGCAGGAACAGCCGGATGGCGTCGACGGTCGGGGCCAGCACGCCCTAGCGACCCTGCCAGCGAGCCGGCCGCTTCTCGGCGAACGCCCGCGGCCCCTCCTGGGCGTCGGCCGACCCGAAGACCACCGACACGGCCTCGGTGTTGATCCGCCAGCCCTCCTCCTCGCTGACCCGGGCCGCCCGCAGGACGACATCCTTCGAGTACCGCACGGCCAGCGGGGCGTTCTCGGCGATCCGCTCGGCGAGCGCCACCGCCTCGTCGAGGACCCGGAAGGCGGGGACGACCCGGTTTACGAGGCCGAGCTCGAGCGCCCGGTGGGCGTCGATGCTGTCGCCGGTCATCGCCAGCTCGAGGGCGATGGCCACGGGGAGCCGCTGGGGGAGTCGGAGCAGGCCGCCGGCCCCGGCGAGGAGGCCCCGCTTCACCTCTGGGATGCCGAAGACCGCGTGCTCGGCGACCACGGCCAGGTCACAGGCCAACATGATCTCGAGGCCGCCGGCGAGGGCCGCGCCGTTCACCGCGGCGATCAGGGGCTTGGGGAAGTCCCGCCGGCTGATCCCGGCGAAGCCCCCGGTGCCCCGCATGATGGAGGCGGCCTCGCCGGCGGCGAAGGCCTTCAGGTCCATCCCGGCCGAGAACGCCTTGTCGCCGGCCCCGGTGAGCACGACCGCGTAGCAGTCCGCGTCCTCCGTCAGCTGGTCGAGCGCCGCCGACATGGCGAGGCTGAGCGCCCCGTTGACCGCGTTCCTGGCATCGGGCCGGTTGAGCGTGAGCACCTCGACGTGCCCCCGTCGGTCGCGCAGGACCTCGTCTGGCATGGTCGCTCCTTCCGTCGTGACGCCGGCGCCGCCGCGTCGGCGAGGCGTCGGTCGGCCCAAGGGTTTCCGCCCAGGCCGCACGGCGTCGGGCGACGCTAGCGCGGGCCCCTGGCGGAGGTCGCGAAGGGACGGCCATGCTGTCGGTGTGGCGAGCGAGACCGGCACCGGACTGCTGCCCGAGGGCTTCCTCCTCGGCGTGGCCACCGCCGGCTTCCAGGTCGAGGGGGGCTTCAACGACGAGGGGGAGCCCGCCAACAACTGGGCGGACTGGGAGCTGAGCGGGAGGGTGGATCGCTCGGGCGACGCCTGCGGGTTCTGGCGTGAGCCAGAGACGGCGCTCGACCGGGCGGCGACGCTCGGCTGCAACGCCTTCCGGCTGTCGGTCGAATGGGCCCGCATCGAGCCCGAGGACGGCGTCGTCGACGACGTCGCACTCGGGCGCTACGTCGGGATTCTCGCCGCCTGCCACGAGCGGGGCCTCGAGCCGATCGTCACACTCCACCACTTCACGCATCCCTGGTGGCTCGGGGAAGAGTTCTGGCTCATGCCCGGCTCACCCGACCGCTTCGTCGCCCACGTCGCCCGGATTCTGCCGGCCCTGACGGAGCACTGCCGGCACTGG
>Ga0310037_10000449_pt1 | contig 26640 bp, 28 predicted proteins | sample Sb_taG_11_FD_200239 | JGI IMG/M metagenome (GOLD analysis project Ga0310037, IMG submission 200239) | Peat soil microbial communities from Weissenstadt, Germany - Sb_50d_3_AS metaG (v2) (version 2) | ecosystem: Environmental > Terrestrial > Soil > Wetlands > Peat | place: Germany: Weissenstadt... | reverse complement strand
CGGCAGCAGCTCGGTCGGGCCCTGCGCCAGCCCGAGCGCCACCGCGTGGCGAAGCGAGAGTGCTCGTTCAGTCCGTGGCATCGGTTGCCGGGTCGCCGCGCCGTCGCCGCACGACGATGTAGGCGATCCCGACGAGGACCAAAGCGACGATCGCGTAGTCGGCGTACTCGAAGCCCTTGCGCACGCTCGTCCAGTCGCTGCCGAGCGCGTGGCCGGCGAACGTGAGCCCGAGTACCCATGGGAGCGTGCCAATCAGCGAGAACACGGTGAAGCGCCCAAGCGGCATCCTGGCGACGCCGGCGGGCAGCGACACGAACGCCCTGACCAGGGGTATCAGCCGCCCGAACAGGACCGCCGCCTCGCCATGGCGCTGGAACCATTGATCAGCGCGCTCGATCTGTGTGGGACCCATGTGCAGCTTTGCGCCATGACGTTCGAGTAGCTCCAATCGCCCACCGCGCCCTACGGCGTACGCCGCCCACGAGCCGACCATCGCACCGAGCACGCCGGCAAGCACGACTCCCGGGAGCGTCAGGTGGTGGTGGGCGCCGCTCTGGCCGGGGTCCGCCACAGCGAAGCCGGCAAACAACATCACGACCTCGGACGGGATCGGGATGCAGGCGCTCGAGATCGCCATCAGCGCGAAGATGCCGGGCAGCCCGGCGTCGCGCACGAAGTGCGACGTTTCGTTGACCAGCGTTTCGGAGATCGACGCGAGGACGAGCATTGGCCGGGCAACGATACCGTCCCTCCTGCAATGCGGATCTGGATCGACCTGACGAACAGCCCGCACGTGCTCATCATGCGCCCGGTGATCGAGTGTCTGCAAGGGGACGGCCACGAGGTGCGGGTGACCGCGCGCGACTTCGCGCAGACGCTCGAGCTGTGTGAGCGCTTTGGCATCGTATACACCGCGATCGGCCATCACCGTGGCGAGCGTCTGTCGGCCAAGGCCGGCGGTCTTGCCTCGCGCTCGACGGCGCTTCTACGCTGGGCGCGCGCCGAGGCGCGGGGGTCGGAAGGCAATCCCTCCCAGCGGTTCGATCTCGCGCTCGGCCACGGCTCCAACGACGTATCCGTGGCCGCCGCTCTGCTGCGGGTGCCGAGCGCGACGATGTTCGATTACGAGTGGGCCACGGTGCAGCACAACATCAACTGCCGGCTCGCGCGTGTGGTCGTCGTGCCCGATGCGATCCCGTCCGAGCGCCTGGCTCCCTACGGCGCGGCCGGCAAGATTCGCGCGTATGAGGGGCTCAAGGAGGAGTACTACCTGGCGGACTTCGTGCCCGATCCGGCGGTTCTGGACGAGCTGGCACTGGACCGCGCCCGCCCGATCGTGGTGGTGCGCACGCCGCCGGAGGTGTCGTTGTACCACCGCTTTGAGAACGACCTGTTCGCGCGGGTGCTCGCGCGAATGCGTGACGCGGCCGAGCAAGACGAGGTCCAGCCGGTTCTCCTGCCCCGCACCGGCGATCAGCGCGCGGAGCTGAGCCGAGTCCCCGGCTTTGTCGTGCCGCCCCACGCGATCGACGCGCAGTCGCTGATCGCCTACGCCGATCTGGTGATCTCAGCCGGAGGCACGATGAACCGCGAGGCGGTCGCGCTCGGCACGCCCGTCTACACGACGTTCGAAGGGCGCCTCGGCGCCGTCGACGAACGCCTGATCGCCGAGAATCGCTTGCGCAAGCTGACCGACCCCGCCGAGCTCGACCTGGGTAAGCGCGATCCCACGAGCGCCGAGCCTCGCATTCGCCGCGATCCACACGTATTGGCCGAGCTGCTGTTATCGACTCACATCACCTGACCGCCTTACAATTCAGATAATGCCCCGACGGATCCGCTCGGCGGCCGTTCCCCTGCACCGTCACTTGCTGCCCCAACTCGCGGTGGATGGGGCACTGGTCGCGATCGCGTACTACCTCGCGTTCCAGCTGCGCTTCGAGCACGGCCCGACCGGCTACTACGCGGTTCTGCGCGAACGCACGATTTGGTGGGTGCTGGCGGGGAGCCTGCCCGTGCTCGTGCTGGCGCGCGTGTACCAGCGACGCTGGCGCTACTCCGGCCAGCGCGACTACGAGGCGGTCGCGCGCGGGGTGCTGGCGGTCGTGCTGCTGACGGTCGTCGGCGTCGAGGTGTTCCGCCCGGTGCACCACTACCGCAGCACCGCGGCAGTGGCGGTGCCGAACGGCGTGATCATCCTGTTCGTGCTGCTCGCGCTCGTGTTCCTCGTCGGCGTGCGCGCGCTCGCGCGCAGCATCTACGAGCGCCGGCCGCTGGCGGGATTCGGCGGCGGCGGCAAGGGACAGCGCAGCGTGCTGATCGCCGGGGCGGGCGACGGCGGGCGGCTCGTGCTGCGCGAGATCGTGCGCAATCGCGGCCTCGGGCTGACGCCGGTCGGCTTCGTCGACGACGATCCGGCGAAGCGGCGGCTGCGGATCGACGGCGTGCGCGTGCGCGGCAACACCGAAGGCGACCTTGCGCGCATCCTCGACGATGCTGAACCGGACGAAGTGATCATCGCGATCCCCTCGGCGCCGGGCTCGACGCGCGCGCGGATCGTGCGCGAGTGCCGCACGCGCGGGATCCCGGTGCGGACGTTGCCGACCGTGTTCGAGCTTCTGCAGACGCGCGGCGCGCTCGCGCGCCAGATGCGCGAGGTGCGCGTCGAGGACGTGCTCGGGCGCGAGCCGGTGCAGATGGAGCTCGACCGCGTTGGCGCGTACCTCGCCGGTGAGACCGTGCTCGTGACCGGCGCCGGCGGCTCGATCGGCGCCGAGCTGTGCCGCCAGATCGCGCGCGTCGAGCCGCACCGGATCGTGCTGCTCGACCACGCCGAGGACAACCTGTTCTCGATCGAACGCGAGCTGCAGGACGAGCGCCACGTCGCGCCGTCGATGCTCTCGGCGGTGCTAGCCGACTGCAAGGAGGAGGAGCGCATGCGCGAAATCTTCGCCGAGCACCGCCCGACGGTCGTGTTCCACGCCGCTGCGTACAAGCACGTCGGCCTGATGGAGGCGAACCCGGTCGAGGCCGTGCGCAACAACGCGCTAGCCACACGGGTCGTGGCGCATGTGGCCGGGCAGCTCGGAGTGAGGCGCTTCGTGCTGGTCTCGACCGACAAGGCCGTCTCGCCGGCGACCGTTATGGGCGCGTCGAAGGCGCTCGCCGAGTTCGCCCTGGAGGCTGCCGCGACTCGCTTCCCCACCACGCACTACAACGCTGTGCGCTTCGGCAACGTGCTCGGCTCTTCCGGCAGCGTCGTGCCGATCTTCCGCCGCCAGATCGAGCGCGGCGGACCGGTGACGGTGACCGACGAGCGGATGACCCGCTACTTCATGACGATCCCGGAGGCGGTGCAGTTGATCATCCGCAGCGGCGCGCTCGCCCGCGAAGGCCGCGAGCAGCCCTCCTCGAACGGAGCGTCGCCGCCCGCCGGCGCCGCGAGCGCCACGCCGACGGGCGCGGAGGTGTTCGTGCTCGACATGGGCGAGCCGGTCAAGATCCTCGACCTCGCGCGCGCGATGATCGAGCTGTCGGGGCTCGACCCCGAGCGCGACATCGAGATCGAGGTCGTCGGACGCCGCGCCGGCGAGAAGCTGCACGAGGAGCTGTTCAACAGCTACGAGCGCGCGCGGCCGACGAGCGCCGAGAAGATCCTGCTCGCCGACCGCGAGCCGCTCGGCGCGGAGGCGGTCGAGTCGATGTTCGCCGAGATCGGGCTGCTCGTGCTCGAAGGCGACGCCGCCGGGCTCGCGGCGAAGGTGTCCGAGCTGTCCGCCATGCGCGCCGCGCCCGAGGCGAACGGGGCTCAACCGCACGTCAGCCTGCGCGATTCGCCTGCGCCACTCGTACACTCCCGAGATTCATGACCGTTCTGCCGCTCGCGCTCGCGCTTTCGAGCTCGTTCACCAAGATCGGGGCCATCGCCGCGTTCGCCGCGTTGGTGGGGATTGCTGTCCTGTCACTGCTGCTCTTTGCCCAGGCGCGCGAGCTGAAGCGGCTGCGCGAATGGGCCGGTCGTGCCCCGGAGCGCGCCGCCGATCTCGAGCAGCGCGTGAGCGGCGTGGCCGCTGCGCGCGTGCAACAGCCGGCGGCGGGCGTCCTGCCCGGGCGGCCGATTCCCCGGGCAGTCCCAATTAACGTCCGCCCGGTGGGTGCCGCCGTGCCCGCCTCGGTCGTTCCCGGGACCGCTGGCCAACCTGTGACTGCGACGGGCGCGCCCGTCGCTACAGCTCTCACAGGTGCGGTCGCCCAGCCCGGATCCACGGCTCCTGGACGCACGACCCCCGTCGCTGCTGCGGCTCAGCCAGGCGGGGCCGCTCAGCCTGGCGCTGCGATTCCCGCTGCGACCGTCCCCGCTGCCGGCCAACCCGTCGCTGGCGCGCAATCGCAGGCCGGCGCTCAACCCACCGAGGTTGCCCCGTCACAGGACGCGACGACGCTGAGCGCCGCAACGTCCGCGGTCCCCCTTTCGTCGCAGCCACCCTCTCCATCACTCACCCCCGCCATGCCCATGACTCCTGCCGCGCGGGCGTCTTCTCAAGGCGCGCCATCGCCGATAGCCGCCCCTGCGGCGTCCTCACCGGCCGGCGCGCCTAGCGCGAGCGGCGTACCGGCTGCCATGAATCCAAGCGCCTCAACCCCCGGCGCCGCCGCCCCGGAGTCTCCACCTCGTGCGGCGAGCTCCCCGGGCGGACCCTCGACAGAGTACCCGGCAAGCTCCGCGGAACCTCGTGCTCCGGCTCCCGCTACAGCTGCTGCCGCCACAGCGGCCGCGGCCGCAAGCGTCGCTCCGCGTGCGCCCGGCCCGCCGGCGCGACCTCCCGCGCCCGCGCCGAGCTCTCCGCGCCGCGCCGCCGCGGCCGCCGGGGGTGGTGTCGCCAGTCGAGCTCCGCGGTCCGGAACCCCGCGCTCCGGCGGGGAGCGCTCGGAGGTTGCGAGTGCCGCCGGGGGCGGTGGTCAAGGGCGGCGGGCCGAAGTGTCGCCTGCCGCCCGTCGTTCGAACCCGGCATCCAGACCCCCGGTCCCCACGCGCTCACCCGCCCGTGTCACCGCGCTGATCCTCGGTGGGGTGGTGGTCGGTGTCGTGGTGGTCGTGGTGGCTCTCACCTCACTTGGCGGCGGTTCTTCGAAGGTCAACAAGAGCGCGACGACGGCCACCACGAAGACCGGTGCGCAGGCGCACAGGACGCCCGCGAAGAAATCGCATAGCGCCGCCCCCAGCGAAGCATCCGCTCCGGCGGCGAGCCCGGCGGAAACGCATGTGGCGGTGCTCAATGGCACGAGTACGGAAGGCCTCGCACACAGGCTCTCGGCCAGTCTGCAACAGAGTGGCTACACGCAGTCGGTCGCGCTGAACGGGACCCCGCCGGGCAGCCATCAGACCTCGGTAGTCGAGTACGCCTCGGGCCATCGCGCCGACGCCCAGGGCGTCGCGAATGCTCTCGGCGTGTCGCAGGTGCAACCGATGGAAGCGTCCGTGTCGGGGCTTACGGCAGGTGCGACCGTGGTCGTGGTCGCGGGCCTGGACAAGGCCACAGCCGCGACCGGGAGCGGCGAAGCCGCCGGTGGCGCCACGGGGGCAACGCCGTGATCCGCCGCACGCGATGAGTGCCCGCGGAGGAGTGGGGCGATAGCCGGCTTCCTCGACATCCCCGCGCGCTCGGTGAAGCCGCGCGAGCACGGTATTACGCATGTGATCGACCGCGGGCTGTCCATCGCTGAGGTGGAAGGTTTGCTGGAGGTCGTGGGCGCAAGTGTGGACATCGTCAAGCTCGGCTGGGGCACGGCGCTCGTGAGTGGGAACCTGAAGCCGAAGCTGGCCTGTTATGCGGCTCATGGGATCCCGGTCGTGCTCGGCGGAACGCTGACCGAGGTCGCAATTCGCCAGGGCCGCATGGACGGCCTGGTTGGGTGGTTGCGCGAGCTGGGGCTGCGCCATGTGGAGATCTCCGACGGGACCATCGATCTCGATCAGGACGTCAAGCGAGAGCTGATCGAAAGACTGTCCCGTGAGTTCACGGTTTTCGCCGAGGTGGGCAGCAAGGACGTCGACTTCATCATGCCCCCGTATGTCTGGGTAGAACAGATAGAACGCGACTTGCAGGCGGGAGCCTGGAAGGTGATCGCCGAGGCGAGGGAGTCGGGAACGGCCGGTATCTTCCGCGCCGACGGAGAGCCCCGTACCGGCCTGATCGAGGAGATCGCACACTCGATCGACCCGGGGCGGATGATCTTCGATGCTCCCCGCCAGAGCCAGCAGGTTTGGCTGCTCAAGCACTTCGGCACCGAGTGCAACCTCGGCAACATCGCCGCCGCCGACGTCCTATCGTTGGAGACACTGCGCCTCGGCCTGCGCTCGGACACGGTCGAGCGGTTCGCGCTGGGCGGCGAGGATTGACCGAGACAGCCGCCGGGGTGGATGGCGCGCCGGACCGTGCGCGCTCACCTGCAGCGGGGAGCGACCCGGTCGCAGGCATCGTCTTCGCCATGCTGGTGGTTGCCTGCTTCGCCGCGTTCCTGATCACGCAGCGGCTCAAGCACACGCCGACGGCCGTGCACAGGTTCAAGTTGTCGACCGCTTTCTCTCCCTACCCCAGGGGGCACACCAAGCTGGAGGAGATCTCCTTCGAGCTCGCCAACGCCGAAACGGTGACCGTCACGATCATCGACTCCAACGGAGACACGGTCGCGACACTCGTTCGCAACTATCCGGCGCCGCGCTACAAAGACGTCTCGCTGCGCTGGAACGGTCGTCGCGGCACGGCGCACCGCTTAGGCCACCTGATAACCCCGGGGGGCCGCAGCATCCCTGTGCCCGATAACGGAGGCGCGATCGCGCCTCCGGGCGAATACCGCGTCAGCCTCAGCCTCCTCAACCACGGACAGGTCCTGCTGCCGCGCAGCTTCTCCCTGGTGAGGCCGTGAGGATGCTCGCCACCAGCCTGCCGAGCGCGGGCACGCTCGCGCTCGGGCTCCTCCTCGCACTGGTCGTGATCGTGGCGCTCGTGTGGGTGATGCGCCGCTACCCCGACGCGTTCCCGCTGCTGGCCGTCCTCGCGTTGCCCTTCCGGCTGCCGATCTCGACCGGCGGCAGGACGGTGAACCTGCTGATACCGCTCTACCTGGTCGTCGCGGCGGGAACCTTCACCTACCTGTTGCCGCGACTGCTGCGCCGAGCCGCGAGCCGCGAGACCGCTCCGCGGGCGCGGGCCGAGCCGACGCGCCTGGCCTTCTGGAGCTCGCCACGCGGCGTCGAATGGCTGCTGTTTGCAGCCGTCGCCCTGTACGCACTGCAGGCGCTCTACTCGAGCGACCATGCCAAGGCCGCAGAGAACATCGCGTTCTTCTACGTGCCGTTTGCGCTGCTGTTCGTGCTGCTCAGAGATGTGCGCTGGACGCGCGAGCTGCTGCTGCGCTGCCTCGCCGTCGCGGTCGCGCTCGCGGTGCTGTTCGCCGGCGTCGGCTTCGTCGAGTACTACCGAAAGTCGCTGTTCCTGAATCCGAAGGTCGTGGCGGCCAACCAGTACGACAACTACTTCCGCGTCAACTCGGTGTTCTTTGACCCGAGCATCTACGGCCGCTTCCTGGCGCTCGTGATGGTCGCGCTGGCAGCGGCTGTGCTCGCGCGCGGCGCCGCCGCCTTCGACCGCGCGCGCCGCCGCGACGTGCTGATCGGCGGCGCCGTGCTGCTGTGGCTGCTGGCCGGGCTCGTCACGAGCTTCTCGCAGTCGAGCATCGCCGCGCTGATGTTGGGGCTTGCGGTGCTCGCCGCGTATCGCTGGGATGTACTTGCGACCGTATATGCGTCGGCTGCGCTGCTGGCGATCGCGGCGGTCGTGCTGGTCGCGGCCCCGGCGAGCTTGCACTTCGGGCTGAAGGGGTCGGGCGGATCGACGAACAACGCCACCAGCGGACGCACGAACCTGATCTCCGGTGGGCTGGATCTGTTCGCCAAACGGCCGCTCGAGGGTTATGGTTCGGGCTCGTTCGAAACCGAGTACAAGCTCCACAGCAAGGCGTCCGAGGCATCCGCCGAGAACGCCACCTCGGCCTCGCACACGATCCCGGTGACAGTCGCCGCCGAGCAGGGGATCATCGGTCTGACCGTCTACATAGCGTTGCTGATCGCCGCCTTCCTCATGCTGTTCGGCGGCGCCCGCGGCTCTCCCGCACGGATCGCTATTGCTGCCTGTTTTGCGGCGCTGGTACTGCACACGTGGACGTATGCAGACTTCCTCGAGGATCCACTCACATGGACGCTGCTGGGGATCGGCGTCGCGTTCGCGCGCGGAGAGAGATCGCTCTGTGAGACCCAGGAGCGCGACGCTGGGTCGATTGCTGTTGGCGCCGGTCGAGCACACGCCGCGTAGTTGTGAGCCAGCTGATGGCGTCTGTGAGCGATTGTGCATGCGCACACGGCGCTGGCCGACACGTGATCGGTCGGTCTGGCAGTAGGCAGTAGTTTCTGAGTCGTGCTCGCCTACCTGAAGCGTCTCGTCACCACTGGCGCGGCGTACCAGTTCGGGGACATTCTCGCCAAGGGACTCGCGCTCCTCACGCTCCCGCTGTACACGCGCCATCTGGATCCGGCAGCCTATGGCGCGGCCGAAACGCTGCTGACTGCGGTGGTCCTGTCGAGCATCCTGCTGCGGGTTGGGGTGGGCGAGGCCTTCATCCGCTTCTATTTCGACGACACGGATACCGAGCGTCGCGAGCGGATCGCCCGCACGGCCACGGCCACGGTCGCCTGGATCACAACGGTGGCTGCGCTGGTCTCCCTCGTATTCGCCGGCCCAATCTCGCGTCTGATCCTCGGCTTCCACGATCCGCTGCTGCTCGACTGCGCGATCGTCGGGCTGTGGGCGTTTACGAACCTCGAGATGGCCTATGCGCAGCTGCGCGTGGACGAGCGCAGGCGCGCGTACATCTACGCATCGGGGGCGAACGTGGCGATGACGGTGACCTTCACGGTCGCGCTGGTCGTGTTCGCGGACCAGGGCGCGCGCGGTCTGCTGCTGGGCAACTTCGGCGCTTCGGCGCTGGTCGTGCTCGGCCTGTGGTTCCTGCTGCGACGCCGCGTCTCTGTGCGCGTCAGGATTGCCGACCTGCGCGCGATGCTGCGCTTTGGGCTGCCGACTGTCCCGGCGGACGCAAGCGTGTACGCGCTACAGGTCGCCGATCGTCTCTACCTGTTCAGGAGCTACTCCGAGAGCGCCGCTGGCCAGTACGCGATCGCGGTCAAGCTCGCGACGGTCGTTTTCGTCGCGGTGCGCGGATTCCAGTACGCGTGGCCGCCGCTGGCCTACTCGGTTGAGAGCGACGAGGAGGCCGGCCGACTTTATTCGCTCGTGACCACCTACTACGCGCTCGCCACCGGCGTGGTCGTGTGCGGGGTGGCGCTGCTCGGACGCTGGATGGTCAGGCTGCTGTCTGAACATAGGTACTTCGACGCCTACAAGGCGCTGCCCTGGCTGGCGCTCGGCTGGGCGCTGTACGGGCTGTACATCGTGTTCATCGCGATCGCCGGCCGCGCCCGCGTGACCTCGCGCAATTTCCCCGCGGCAGCCGCTGGGCTGGCGGTCAACGTGGCGCTGCTGGTCTTGCTCGTGCCAGCCTCCGGAGCTGGGCTCGGGATCGCGGGCGCCGGTATCGCCCTGTGCGGGGCTTATGTGGCGATGCTCACGGTCATGTACACGCTCACGCGCACGCTCTTCAAAGTCGGCTTCGAATGGCTGCGGCTGACCCAACTGACGGCGATCTTGGGAGCCGTCGCGGTGTCGGGGGAGTTGCTGTTGCCCACGCATGGCCTCGAGGGATTGGTGCTGCGCACGGCGTGGCTCGTGCTGGTCCCGGTGCTGCTGGTGGGAACGCATTTCTTTCACCCCCACGAGTGGGTGCAGGCAAAGGCGCTCGTCGTCGACGGCCGCCGCCGCGTGGCGAAGTTCAGGGCCAGGCACGGCGAGGTTGAGGCCTACGCCGAGGATCCCTTCAGAGACATCTGACGGCCGCCAGGTGGTGAGTCCCATGTCGAGCCGTCGATCGACGCGCTCTGCCCTCAAGGCGTTGCGTGCGCAGGCCGATGCCGGTCGCGGATGCCCGAGCTCTATCCCTCGAGTGACGGCGGCGCGCTCCGTCAAGGTCGCTCCGCCACGGTTGCACATCTGAGGGGAGGGCCGCTCACGCGTGATGGAGCAGGTTGTACTCATCCGCGGCCTCGCGCAGGCCTTCGCCGTGGTCGGGGCGCAGTGTCGCGGTGACGTGGCGCCAATAGCGATTCGCATCCCGCCCGCCCACGTGCCCGGGCAGGACGAGCGCGACGAGCGCGCGCAGCGCGTAGGTCCAAGCGGTCAGCCAGCGCACTACGCGCGCGGCCACGGCGGAATGGTGCTTGCGCATGTAGCGGTCGCGGTTGCGAGAGAGCTCGACGATCCTGCGCTCGGAAACCGCGGCGGTGGAGAGCTGCTCGTGGTGGACGGCTACCGCCGAAGGCACGTACAGGCTGCGCCAGCCCGCGTCGCGCAGACGGCGGGCGAAGTCGACCTCGTCGGAGTAGACGAAGAAGTCGGGGTCGAGATAGTCGACCAGAGCAGCTGCCTCGCACCGCACGAGTAGGGCGGCCGACTGGCACCAGTCGACCTCACGCGTATGCGACCCACCGCTCTGGACGGTGAACAGACGATGTAGAAACAGCGCGCCCGCGAGCGCGGTCAGCGGCGTCGGAAAGCGCCATGCGCACGCCTGCGCGGTCCCGTCCGGGCGCAGCAGCTGCGCGCCCGCGCAGGCGGCGCCTGGATTGTCCTCGAGCGCTTTATACAGCGCGGCAGTCGCCCCCGGCAAGAGCTCCGAGTCCTCGTTGAGCAGCAGCGCGTAGCGCCCGCTCGCGCGACGCAGGAGCTCGGAGTCGTTGAACGCCTTGCCGCGCCGCTCGTCTAGCGCGATTACCTCGTCCACGGCGGGGTGGGCACGTGCGGCGCTGGCTGAGCCGTCCCGCGAGCCGTTGTCGAGCACTAGCGTCTCGGTGGCGAACGGCACGGTGGCGCGATCGGCCACGATCGCGTCCAGCCCATGCAGCAAGAGCTCGCGCTGGGAGGTGTTGACTACGCAGTAGGTCAGCTCGACGTCGGGCACACGCCTATTGTCCTCGGCGATGCGCGTCCACGTAGTCGACCCCTCGGCCTACACGCCACCGTACGACCATGCGCTGTGCCGCGCGCTGGCGTTGGCGGGAGCCGATGTGCAGCTGTTCACGAGCCGCTTTGCCTACGGCTCCGTGGCGCCTGCGGTCGAGTACGCGCGGCGTGAGTTCTTCTACCGGGCGGCGGTGGGCGCGCCGGCGTCGCGCCTGCGTACGGTCGCCAAGCTCGCCGAGCACGTACCGGACATGCTGCGCTACCGCGCTGCCGCGCGTGCGGCGGACGTCGTGCACTTCCAGTGGCTGTCCGTGCAGCACCTCGATGCCCATCTGCTCCCCGCCAACCGCTCCGCGTCCGGTGCCCGGCGGCCGCTGGTACTCACCGCCCACGACGTTCTTCCGCGCGAGCCCCGTCCTGGCCAGCTGGATGCCCAGCGCCGTCTGTATGAGCGCTTCGACGCGGTCGTTGTCCACTCCGCCCACGGCCGTGACCGTCTCGCGGGCGAGCTGGGGCTCGATCCCGCGCGCGTGCACGTCATCCCCCACGGCGCGTTTACGCATCTCGCGGCGGACCCACCCCAGTCGCCACCGTTTGCGACCGAGAAGCCGGTGGTGCTGTGCTTCGGGCTGATGCGCCCGTACAAGGGGATCGACCTGCTGCTGGAGGCATGGCGGGGCATCGAGGATGCCGAGCTGTGGATCGCCGGAATGCCGCGGATGGACATTGCTCCGTTGCGGGCTGCTGCCTCGCCAAACGTCCGTTTCGTGCCGCGCTTCATCGGCGACACTGAGCTGCCGGCCTACTTCCAGCGCGCCGATCTCGTCGTGCTCCCCTATCGCGAGATCGACCAGTCGGGCGTGCTGTTCACGGCGCTCGCATTTGGCAAGCCGCTGCTGCTGAGCGACGTCGGCGGCTTCCCCGAGATCGCTGCCACAGGCGCCGCACGAACATTCCCCGCCGGTGACCCATCCGCCCTGCATATCGGGCTGCGCAGTCTGCTGGACGATCCCGCCGCGCTGGCCACGCTCACAGAGCGAGCTCGCGCCGTGGCCGAGGGTGAGTACTCCTGGGACGAGATAGCCCGCCGCACGCTCGGTCTCTACGAGGCGCTCCTCCGCGAGAATCCCAGCGGATGAGGACTGCTCTTGAGATTGTGTTCTGGCTGTCGGCCGGCCTGATCGTGTGGACGCAGGTTGGCTACGCGTTGGCGCTGGCCGTCTTCACGCGTCTGTTCGCGCGGGTCTCGGACTCCTCGCCAGTTGGCTCCCTCCCCTCCGTGTCGCTAATCGTCCCCGCGCACGATGAGGAGACGGTCATTGTCGCGAAGGTGGCGAATACGCTCGAGCTCGACTACCCGCGCGAGCTGTTGGAGGTGATCGTCGCCTGCGACGGGTGCTCGGATGCGACCGCTGTGCAGGCGCGTGCGGCCGGCGCTGATGTCGTGCTGGAGCTGCCCCGCGGCGGCAAGATTCGCGCGCAGGATGCAGCTGTGCGCAGGGCGCGCGGAGAGATCGTCGCGTTCTCGGATGCCAATGCATTATGGGATGCTCCCGCTGCGAGGGCGCTCGCCGGTGCGTTCGAAGACCCGCGTGTCGGCTACGCATGTGGCCAGGTCCGCTTCGTGCAGGCCGCTAGTGGCGCCGATGCGACCAATCAGGAGGGCCTGTATTGGCGCTACGAGCTGGCCGTACGCGGGATGGAGTCGCGTCTGGGCTCGATCACGGCCGGCAACGGCGCCATCTACGCGACCCGGCGCGAGGCCTACATAGAGGTCGACCCGATCATGGGCCACGACCTGTCGTTCCCGTTCAACATGGTCAAGCGCGGCTGGCGCGCCGTGTATGTACCCGAGGCGCGCGCCACCGAGAAGATGGTGCCTTCGCTCGAGGGGGAGTTCGTGCGCAAGCGGCGCATGATGAGCCACGCCTGGCCGATCGTCCTGCGCGGCGGCATGCTGTCGCCGCGCGGCTACGGTTTCACCTACGCCCTGATGATCCTCTCCCACCGCCTACTGCGCTACGCCACCCCCGCGCTGCATCTGCTCGCGCTCGCGGCGAACGTCGCGCTCCTTGCAGACACCGCCGGCGCCCTCTACACGATCACGCTCGTGCTCCAGCTCGCGCTGCTCGCCGCCGCCGGCCTCGCCGGCACAGTGCGCGCCAGACCGTTGCTCGTGGCGCGTTACTACGTGTTGACCACCACCTCCCTCGCCGCCGGCCTGTGGGATTGGCTGCGTCACGGGACCACGGCGGCTTGGGATGCAGCCGAGGGCACGAGATGATCCGCCTGATGGCCGAGGGCCTTAGCAATCGGGTCCTCGCCGACAGATGCTGTGTCCTCGATCGCTCGTGTACGGAGGAGTGCACTTCGCTCACTGTGTCTGCGCCCCGCTTGACCCTCGGTCGTCCGGACGACCTCTGCAGATGATCCGCCGCGCGCTCGACATCACCGTCTCTGTGCTCGCGCTTGTGCTCAGCGCACCCGTGTTCGCCCTGGCGACGCTGGCGATCCGCCTTGAGTCGCGTGGCCCCGCGATCTACCGCCAGCGCCGCGCCGGCAAGGACGGGCGCCCGTTCGACGTGTTCAAGCTGCGCACGATGGTCGACGGCGCCGAGCACATCGGGGCTGGGCTCGCGGTCAACGTGAATGACTCGCGCATCACACGCGTCGGCGCCTTCCTGCGCCGCACTTCGCTCGACGAGCTGCCCAATCTGCTCAATGTGCTGCGTGGCGAGATGTCGCTGATCGGCCCGCGCCCAACGCTGCCAGCGCAGGTGGAACGGTACACCGAGCGCCAGCGCGGCCGGCTCACGGTCAAGCCTGGAATTACCGGCTGGGCGCAGGTCAACGGGCGCGCCTCGCTGCCGTGGGCCGAGCGGATCGAGCTCGACCTTCACTACATCGAGCACCGCTCGCTCGCGCTCGATCTGAAGATTCTGTGGCGCACCTGCACGATGGTCCTCGGCGGCTCAGGCCTCTATAAGGGTGAGACTGGTGGCTGGGAGGAGTCATGACGCCCGCGATCCGCGAGTCCCATGAGGAGGTTGGAGCGTGACGCCGGCCCGCGATGCGACACCCGCGATCTTGCTGACCGGCGTGGGCAAGCGCTACGACATCGTCTCCTGTTTCGCGCGCCTCACAACTACGGTTGTGGCCGACCCGAACCCGCTGGCGCCTGCCCAGTATGCGGCGCATGTGCGCTCCGCGGTGCCGCTGATCGACGACCCCGAGTATGTGCCCATCCTGGAGCGCCTGTGCGCCGAGCAAGGCGTCGGTGCCGTGCTGCCATTGACCGACCTCGACATCGAGACGCTCGCGCATGCTCGCGCCGAGGGGCGCCTGCCCGCGCTTGTGCCGTCCCCTGAGGTCGCGCGCGCTACATACGACAAGTACGAAGCCCACCTGCTGCTGCAGCGGCTGGGGCTGCCCTCCCCGCCGACCGTGCTGCCCGAAGCCGACATCAATGCGCTCGAATATCCGGTGCTGATCAAGCCACGCCAAGGCTCCGGCGCACGCTCGATCCACCGTGCCCGCGACGTCGATCAGGCGCGCTTCTTCATCGACTATGTAGCTGAGCCCGTGATGGTCCAGCGTGCGATGGCTGGCGCGGAGCTGTCAATCGACTGTCTCGGCGATCTCGACGGGCGCTGCCTGAACGCGATCCCCCGCACGATGCTCGAGTCGCGCGGGGGGGAGTCGATCAAGGGCGAAGTCGTCCGCGACGAGGAGCTGATCGAGCTGGGGCAGCGTGTCATGGAGGCGCTGGGAGTGATCGGGCCGGCAACGATTCAGGTCTTCCGCGACCCCGATATCGGTTTGGGAATCACCGACGTGAATACGCGCTTCGGCGGCGCTTTCCCCGCGCCCGTCTACGCGGCGCTGCCCGGTCGCACTTATCCAGAGCTGATCGTCAAGCTCGCCGCTGGCGAGACGGTCGCCCCTCATGTGGGCGAGTTCCGCGCGGGAATGACATTCAGCCGCTACTACTGGCAGCTCGAGCTCGACGAGCACCTGCAGCCGACCGCTCGCGACATCGTGTCGGGGGGACCACCCTCGCCAAGGTAGACGCCGGTCGAGCTAGAATTACGGCTCGTGGCCACATTGCTCGCCGATCCCCCGCCTGCTCCCAGCACCGAGCAGCCGCCAGCGTCCGAGTCGCCAGGCGCGCCGCTAGCGCCCGTGCCTGCCTCCGGTGCTGCGCCTGGGTCTCCCGCGACACCCCAGCAGCGAGCCTGTGCTAACTGCGGCACGCCTCTGGGCGTCGATCAGGACTGGTGCCTACAGTGCGGCGCTGGTGCCCCCGGCAGCCTCGGCACGCACACGCCGAGCTGGCGCTCGGCGGCGACGGTGATTGGCGCCACCGCACTCCTGGCGGTTGGTGCCGCTGCTGCCGCGTACGCCGCGCTGAGCAGGGAAGGACCCCACCGGGCACGGCCGGTGATCATGACGGTTGCGCAGGTTCCCGCGCCCACCGCGGCGGCGCCGGTCACGCCCACCACGCCGGGCGGTGTCACGACCCCGACGCCGAAAACCCTCGGGACGCCCACCACCGCTAACCCCTTCTTTCCCAGCGGCACCACCAAACCACCGAAGATCCCGCTCGCGGCTGCCACGCCGAAATCCTCCTCGGGGACGAAGACCACCACGCCTGCCACCCCCAACGCTGGTGAAACCACCCCCTCCACGACCCCCACGAAATCGACCGGCGGCTCGACGCCCACTACCGAAGGGCAGCCGACGGCGATCCTGCTCGACACCAATGCGGCCGCCACCTACAACCCCTACGGCTACCCCGCGAGCGACTTCGGTGACCCAAGCCTGGCGATCGACGGCGACATCTCGACCGCCTGGACCGCGCAGGTCAATCCCGCCGTGGCCCCGAAGATGGCGGAGGGCCTCGTGATCGACCTGAAGGTCGCGCAGAAGCTATCCGCGCTCGAGCTCACCACTTCCACTCCAGGTATGACCGTCCAGGTGTACGGCGCCAACGGCCACACCCTGCCCGCCTCGATCACCGACCCGGCGTGGCATCAGCTGAGCCCCTACCGGGTCGAGCAGAAGAAGCGTGTGCGCATTCGGCTCACTCACCCAAAGACGGCGTTTCGCTTCATCACGCTGTGGATTAGCAAGGCTCCTGCCGCGTCGATCGGCACCGCCCAAGCGCCCGGGCATGTGAGCATCAACGAAGTCGAATTGCTCCCAACAACCTGACGGCCGGAGTACGCTCAGCCACCGCTCGCCCGCGTCGCCGTGCGCTTCGCAGTACTTTTCGCCGGTCGCGCGGCTGCCGGGCGTTTCGCCCGCCCGCCGCGCCGCGTGGTCCAGACCTCATCGAGGAACGACGCGATCTCTTCCGTGAGCCGCTCGGGCTGCAGACGCAGCTCCACGAGCGAGTCGGCCTCCAGTAGTCGCCCGTTCGGCAGCTCGTCGACGAGCATGCCTGCGTCTGAGAAGGGGTGAACGGGATCGCGATGGTGACCGAGGACGAGCGTGGGCGCCCGGAACGTGCGTCGCTCCGAGCGATGGGGGGCGATGCGCCCGAAGAACAGGCCCTGCAAGAGCGCGCCGCCGGGACCTGGTTCCTGGCGGATCAGGTCGAGTATGACGTTGCCATAGTGGGGGAGCAGTCGCCGGGGCACCATACGTGCGCCCCGCGCGAGCAACTTCATCACAGGCTCACCGAACGTGAGCGCGACGAGCGGCGGTGTGAAGGCCAGCGCGCTCCACAGCAGCGCGTTGTCGAGTACCGGCATCTCGAGCACCATCCCGCGCAGTCGCTCAGGCGCCACGGAGGCGATCTCCAGGGCGGTGTTTGCTCCCAGCGAGGTGCCCATCACGATGGCCTGCTCGATCTCCAGGTGGTCCATCAGCGCGATCACCTGTGAGGCAAAGAAGGCCATCGAATAGCGCCACATGTCGCGTGGGCGATCGGAGGCCCCGTGGCCGAGCAGATCGACCGTGATCACGTGGTTCCCGCGCGCCGCGAGGTCCTCGGCCAGCGGCCAGTGCATCTCCTGGGAGAGCAGCAGTCCGTGGATCAGGATCAGCGGTCGCGTGCTCGCCGGCGCGCTCTTCGCGGTACGTCCGCGCTTGCCCGCCGCGGTGACGGCCGCGGGCCCTCCACCAAACTCGGTGTAGGCGATGCGCTGTCCTTGAAAGCGAAAGGAGGACATACATCCAGCCTACCCGCACGCGAACCCGGGCGATGCCGTGGATCGCCCGGGTTCGGTGTTATCCCTCTCCGGTGGTCTTCCACTGGACTGGCCGGCAGGCGCGCGGTCCAGCGTGACCCGCCCTTGAAACCCGTCATAGGCCCAGAAGGTGCGCTCTTGTGAGATGACTCTTAGAAGTCGTCAAATCGCCGGGGCGCTCACCGCGGGCGCAAGAGCGTGGCACGGTATGGGCGCGCTAGCTTTCCGAGACAGCTTCACGCCCTGCAAACCGCTGGGCACACCACCAGGAGGGAGACGACTCATGGCCAAGCAGCCACGCATTCTCGCCGGCGAGACCGCCGCGATCACCGGCGCCGCGCGCGGGATCGGGCGCGCGACCGCGCAGGCGTTTCTGCGCCAGGGCATCAAGGTGGCGATCGGCGACGTGGACTTAGAGGCAGCTCAGCAGACCGCCTCTGAGCTGGGGCCGAGCGCGATCGGGCTGCCACTCGACGTGACCGACCGTGCCTCGGTCGCGGCGTTTCTCGATTGCGTCGATGAGCAGCTCGGCCCGGTCGACGTGCTGGTCAACAACGCCGGGATCATGCCGATCGGCCCGTTCCTCGACGAGGACGACGCGACCGCCCAGCGGATCCTCGACATCAATGTGCACGGCGTGATCAACGGCATGAAGGTCGCCCTGCCGCGCATGATCGCCCGAGGCAGCGGCCATGTCGTGAACGTCGCCTCGCAGGCCGGGAAGTACGGTTTACCGGGCGGCGCCACCTATTGCGCGAGCAAGGCCGCGGTCATCAACCTCAGCCGCTCGGTGCGCAAGGAACTGCGCGGCTCAGGGGTGGAGATATCCGTCATCAGCCCGGTGGCGGTCAACACGGAATTGGGCCTCGGCGTAGGCGAACCGCGCCAGCGCCAGTTCCGGAAGATCGAGCCCCAACAGGTGGCGGATGCGATCGTACAGACGCTGCGCCTGCCGAGGTTCGACGTGCACGTACCGAAGCAGCTGCAGATGAGTGAGCGGATCGGCGGGCTGTTCCCGATTGGCCTCCAGGACGCCCTCTCGCGTATGTCCAGGGCAGACGCTGTCCTCTCCAACATCGACACCAGCGCCCGCGCCGGCTACGAGCTGCGCGCCGCGCGCTCCGAGCCCGGGTTGCCATCGGCGCCCGAGCAGTCGCAGATCAGCCGGTCCACCGCGGATTGACCGCCGTCGCGAGCAGGCGGTCAGCTCGGCCCGTCGCGAGCGCGTGGCGATCGACTGGCCCGGCTGGGCCTCGCGATCAGCCCGCGGTAAGCCAGTCCGCGATCAGTCGCCCAATTAACGGTCCTTGGTCCTCTTGGAGGAAGTGCGAGGCGTTCCCGATCACCTTCGGCGCGGCGCGACCGATCGACTCCGCAAAACGCTCGCCGACCGACAGCGGCAGGACGGGATCACTGTCGGCCCACAGCATCAGCGTCGGGCGGCGATCCTCACGCAGCGCGTCGAGCACGCGCTGCCCGGCGACGGCCCCCGGCGCATCCGGCGTCCGTGGGATCAGCAGCGGAAAGGCGCGCGCACCGGCCTTGGAGGCGACGCTGGGATACGGCGCTTCATAGGCCGCGATCACCTCGTCGCCGGGGTCGTTCTTGCATGCGCCGCGCACGAGAAAGCCGACCGGGAGGTCCTCGGTGCGGGCCACGAAATCGCGGAAGGCGATCCAGGCGTCGGTCATGCGCTGGTGTCCGGTGAACAGGCCGGTGTCGAGGATCACCAGGTGGTCTATGCGCTCTGGGTGCTCGACCGCCAGCCGCAGCCCGATCGGCCCGCCCCAATCGTGCACGACGATCGTCGCGCCCTTTAGGTCGAGATCGTCCAGCAGCGTGGTGACGAGCGCGACATGGCGGTCGTAGGAGTAGAAGTCCACGTCGATCGGCTTGTCCGAGCGACCGAAGCCGGCTAGGTCGGGGACGACGCAGCGGAAGCCCGCGTCGCGCACGGGCGGGATGACCTTGCGCCACAGAAATGACCAGGTGGGCTCGCCGTGGAGGAAGATGACGGGCGGCCCGTCGCCCTCTTCGAGGTGGGCCAAGCGCAGGCCGTCCACCTCGCGATAATGGGAGGCGAAGGGGAAGTCAGGGAGCCCTTCCAGCAGCTCATCGGGGGTGCGCACCACGTCGGTCATTTCGTCGAGGAGCATATTCGGGCTCCATCGGTTAGGCTCGCGCCCAGTGCACTTGGCGACGCTTCAGCTGGCACCCATTTTGGGGGCGGAGAAGAGCAAAGTCCCGTTCTATATCGCGGGCGGCGCACTGGTTGTGTGGGCACTGGTCGTGTCTCTCGGCCTCGGCCTACGCCGACCGGACTTCCCCAATAGCCTGACGGGCCAGCGCGCGGTGATCGCGATCACCGCGGTGCTCGTCCTGGCGACCCTGTCGATGGCAGTAGTGACATCGGGCGGGAGCACGAAGGCCGAAGCGTCGTCTTCCTCGGCGGTGGCGCCGAGCGGGCCCTCGACCCGGATGCCCGCGGGCACGGCTGTGACCGCGCTCAAGCTCGCGGCCAACCCGTCCGGTCAACTGGCCTACAACGCCAAGCAGCTGAGCGCTAAAGCGGGAGACGTGACGATCACGATGACGAATATGTCTCCTCTCGAACACAACGTGACCATCGCGCAGGGGAGCACCGTGCTCGGATCGACCCCGACGTTTATAGGCGGCAGTAAGACGCTCACGCTGAATCTCAAGCCGGGCACCTACACCTTTTACTGCTCCGTCCCCGGGCATCGTCAAGCGGGGATGGAAGGCACGCTGACGGTTTCCTGAAGACGAGATAGAAGGAGATTTCATGGACGTTATTGCCAGGCTCGACGAGGTTCGCGGCGCTATTAGCGTGCTTGAGCACCCGTTCTATCGACGCTGGAGTGCGGGCGAGCTGAGTGCTGAGGAGTTGAGGTGCTACGCCGGGGAGTACCGCCACGCGGTCGTCGCACTGGCGACGGCATCGGAGTTGGCGGCCGTAAAGGCGGGGCCAGCGCATGCGGCGGGGCAGCGGCGCCACGCCGAGGAGGAGAAGGGGCATCTGAAGTTGTGGGAGGAGTTCGCGCGCGCCGCGGGCGCACGGCCGATTGACGCGGCCGATGGAGAGCGGGCGCTGGCAGAGACGGAGGCTTGCGTGGAGGCATGGACGGCAGGAGAGGACGTGCTGGAGCATCTGGCGGTGCTCTACGCGATCGAGGCCAGCCAGCCGGCGGTGTCGAAGACCAAGATGGAGGGGCTGACGGCGCATTACGGCTACACCGAGGAAGGCCCGGCGGTCGAGTACTTCCGGTTGCACGAGGTGCTCGATGTCGAGCACGCGCAACACGCACGCGAGCTGATCGCGGAGCTCATGACCGGCATAGACGATCCCGAGGAACAGGCCGGCAGGATGGTCGCCCGTGCGCGCGCGGCGCTCGAGGGTAACTGGCGGCTGCTCGACGGAGTCGAAAGGCTGCGTGTCGGCGACGAGGAGGCAGTGAGCGCGTAGGGCCGTCAGGCCGTTCGTGCAGGCGCACGCGTAGGCGCGGAGAGACGCCATGCGAACAGGACCGCGGCCACCGAGGTGGCGAGGTTGAGGCTCGAGACCCCGGGTCGCATCGGAATGCTTACGCGCGCCTCAGCGCGGGCAGTCAACTCCGGACTGAGGCCGTAGCGCTCGGTGCCAAATGCGAGCACCGCGCGCTCAGGCAGCGTGGCGGGGTCGAGTGGATCGCCGTCGGGGTCGACCGCGAGCAGCGGGCGGTCGCTCCTCTGCAGGATCTCCAGCTGCTCTATGCGCGCGACGGGCAGGGCGTAGTGCAGACCCGCGGCGCCGCGCAGCGCGTCGGGGTGCCAGGGGTCGTGGCTGCCTGTGGTGAGCACTCCGGCGACGTCGGCGGCGGCGGCGACGCGGACACAGGCGCCCATGTTGCCGAGGTCGCGCGGGTCCTCGAGCAGGACGACGGGCGAGAGCTGGCGGTCGGCGAGCAGCGCGGCGGGATCGATGGTGCGGCGTTCGGCCAGGCCGATCACACCCGTCGGCGGGGCCAGTGGAGAGAGTTGGGCGAAGACGGAGGGGTCGACCTCGCGCGTGAGCGCGCGCAAGCGCGCGCTCAGGTCGGGTGCTAGCAGTGCAGCGAGACGGTCGAGCTCGGAGGCGTCTGCGGAGACGACCTCGAGTAGGTTGGCACCGAAGCGCAGGGCGTGCTTGAGTGGGTGAAAGCCTTCAAGGACGGCGAGCGAGGGATCGCGCCGCGCGCGTCCAAAGCGCGGGATGAGCGACCCGTCTTGCACGGGGCGATGATATAGAGAGCTGAGATGAGGCTAGAGGGAATACACCACATCACCGCGATCACCGCAGATGCACGCGGGAATGTCGAGTTCTATGCAGGCGTGCTCGGGTTGAGGATGGTGAAGAAGACCGTCAACCAGGACGATCCGACCGTGTACCACCTCTTCTACGGGGACGAGGAGGGCTCGCCGGGGGCCGACTTGACGTTCTTTGAGTACCCGCATGCAGCGCGTGGGGAGGTCGGCGCGGGGATGGTGCACCGCATCGTCTGGCGGATGGCCTCAGGGGCGGCGCTTTACTTCTGGGAAGAGCGCCTGAAGGAGCACGGCGTGAGCTCAGAGCGCACAGAGGAGAGCTTGCTGTTCGCCGATCCGGAGGGACTGGAGCACGAGCTGAGGATCACGGTGACGGAGGACGAGCCGCTGAGCGCGAGTGCCCCCGATGTCCCGAGCGAATACGCGTTACAGGGGTTTGACGGGGTGCGCGTCTACAGCGACGATCCGGCGCGCAGCGAGCGGCTGCTCGGCGAGACGCTCGGGTTTGCCCACGACGAGGATGATGATGGACGCTGGGAGGTGCGTGGCGAGCAGCGGGGTGGTTTCTACGCGTATGACCCCGCCCCTGAGACCCGCGCGCGGCAGGGTGCGGGGACCGTGCATCACGTGGCGTTCGCAGCGTGGGTGCAGGACGAGGAGGCGTGGCAAAAGCGGTTGGCGGCGGCGGGCGCCAGGCCTACACCGGTGATCGACCGGTTTTATTTTCGGTCCGTTTATTTCCGTGAGCCCAGCGGCGTATTGTGCGAGATCGCGACGATCGGCCCGGGGTTCGCCGTCGACGAGGAGGAAGAGCATCTCGGCGAGCGACTGTCGCTGCCGCCAAAGTTCGAGTCCCTGCGCGAGCAACTGGAAAGCACGCTCACGCCGCTGCCGGAGCCGCCCTCGCGAGGCGCCGCTTAGCACGGATTGGAGAGAGCGGATCGTGAGCGCCAAGCAGGAATTGCCGATCATTCACTTCGCGTCGCGGGACACGTGGAAGGTGTGGCTGGCGGAGCAGCACGCGAGTTCGAGCGGTCTGTGGCTGAAGATCGCCAAGAAGGGGTCGGGAATTGCGACGGTGTCTTACGCGGAGGCGCTGGAAGTGGCTCTCTGCTACGGCTGGATCGACAGCCAAAAGGGCGGATTCGACGATGAGTACTTCCTGCAACGGTTCACACCGCGCAAACCGAAAGGCAAGTGGTCAAAGATCAACCGCACGAAGGCGACGGACCTGATCGAGCGATGCGAGATGCAGCCCGCCGGCCTGAGAGAGGTCGAGCAGGCCAGGGCGGACGGTCGCTGGGACGCTGCATACGAGGGACAGAGCACCGCGACGGTGCCGGAGGATCTGCGGCGGGAGTTGGAGCGGAATGAGGCGGCACGAGAGTTTTTTGCCACGCTCGACAGCGCGAACAGGTACGCGGTGCTCTACCGAGTACAGGAGGCCAAGAGGCCAGAGACGCGCGCGCGACGCATCGATAAGTACGTGACGATGCTTGCGGGAGGCAAGAAGATCCACCCCTGAGTCCACCCCTGAGCGTTCCCATGGGGCAGCTACGGCCGCCAGGAAGCCGAGTTTCGGCGCACGCGCCTGAGATCCTCTCTATGGAGCCTACCGGGATCGAACCGGTGACCTCCTGCTTGCAAAGCAGGCGCTCTCCCAGCTGAGCTAAGGCCCCGAGGCTTTCGAGTGTAAGAGTGCCTAACAAGATAGGCGGTGCGGTCGGGGCGTGCATGGATGATTGAATGCCCACCCACCCGACGGATCGGATGCCCGCCCACCCGGTGAAGCGCATGCTGCCGATCATCCGGGATCGCCCAGCATGCGCGAGCCGTCACGTGACGAGACGATCGAAGATCCACGGGATCTTCGATCGGTGTCCAGCGCCGTGTCCATGGACGCATCCGGACGTGCCGATCTTCCTGTCAGGTGCTCTAAGGGAAGGATCGCTCGGCGCAACGGTCCCGGTCCCACGCTGGGAGCTACTTGTCGAAGTCGAAGTCGCGGGGTGGCTGTTGCTCGAACCACAGGCGCTCCTGCTCGGGCGTGTCGCGAAGGAAGTCCGGCGTCTCCTCCAGCACGTCCTCGGCGGCCGGCTCCTCGTCGTCCCCCATATCTACCGCAGGCACTTCAGATGGTCCGATCGGGACCTCCCACTCCAGCGAGTCCTCCGCAGGATGCTCTCCCGCGGCGTCTGACGTAGTAGGCATGGGCGCGGCGCCCTGCCTCTCCTCTTCAAGGACGGTCCGCATGTCCAGCTCCGCCGTCTCCTGACCGACATTCGAGAACCCCGGGCCGGGTGCTGGCTGGAGCTCCCCGAGAGGATCGTCGCCCGCAGTCGCACCATCTAGGAGAGCCATCCCATCAGGGGCGTCGAGCGTGGCGTCCATAGGCGGCGTCCTTGCCAAGCCCTCGGAGGTAGCCTCCTCGGGAGCGATCACGTCGCCCTCCATCTCCGCGTCGCCATGACGGGCAATGGGGTCGAGGACCTCCCGCTGTTCACGGGCGACCTCACCTGGATCCGCGCCGCGTAGGCGCTTCAGCTCCAAGTGCTCGCGGATGGCGTCATCGAGCAATCCCATTGCGCCGTCAAACCATACTGCGCTTGAGTGCTCGCGTTCTCCCACTACACTTCTACCGTCTTGCGCGCAGCCACCGACGCGCGCGTATGTATGGGGCTATAGCTCAGTTGGGAGAGCGCCTGGATCGCACCCAGGAGGTCGGGGGTTCGAGTCCCCCTAGCTCCACTCACACGAAAACCCTGGAAACGAGCGCTTTCTCAGCGCCCGCCTCCGGGGCTTTCCGACTCACATACGCGCAAATCTGGAACCTAGCGCGCGCAAATCTGGAAAGCTAGATGCGCGTTCTGGACGCGCGCGGCTGCGTCGATTTGGCGCAGGCAGTCATCGAGACTGAGGCAGTCGCAGCGGAGGCCTTCTTCGAGGATCTTCTTTACTGCTTTGGCCTCGGCGAGTGTTTGTTCGACCTCTCCTAACTTGCGCTCGGCCAGCTCGCGCCAGATTTCAGGTGGTGGCGTCTTGTTGGACAGGCCGGAGAGAACGATGCGTGTCTCGGCCAGCGTGAACCCCGCGCGCTTGATCAGCACGATCAGCGATATCTGCCTCAGGGCAGAAGGGTCGTAGCGGCGCTTTCCGCCGACACGCCCCGGCGCTGGCAACAACCCCGCGCTCTCCCAGTAACGGAGCGTCGAAGCCGGCACCCCGGCATGACGAGCGACTTCGCCAATCGTCAGTTCACTGTTGCGTGTCGTCACGTCCCCCTTGACTTAAAGGTCACTTGAAGTTGTAGACCTTAGAGCGCCTATCAAGATAGGCGGTGCGGTCGGGGCGTTCATGGACCAAGCGGTCCAGTGCCGTGTCCAGGGACACATCCGGACGTGCCGATCTTCTTGATAGGTGCTCTTAGATGACTCCGATCACGAAGGGAATCCACATGTCCGACACGCCGTCCAACCCTGCCGAGCAGAGCACCGATGGAGCGAGCTGCACCGTCCCGCCCATCGGACGTGCTGATACTCGACGCCCAGCCGACAGCGGTCCTCTCAGCGGCGGGTGCTGCTCGGGGACTGGCGGCTCGCTGGAGCCGCAAGCTCCGATGAGCCGGGCCGCTCGACGGTCCCGCGCACTGGCCGGCGTGGCGTTTCTCGCGGTCGCCGGGGCGCTGGGCTCGCGACGGTTGCCAGGACGGATCGAGCTCTGGCCCGCCTCGCTCGTCCCGACATGGTTCGGGATCTCTCATCTCCTCGCCGGAGTGATCGGCTATCAGGGGTGCCCCGAGCTCGGCGCGATCCCAACCGTGATGCTCGGACGGCCGGTGGGCAGTAGCTGCGAGCTCTGGCGGCGGATCGACGGATGGGTGGAGCCGAATGTCCCTAGCGGAATTCCGTGTTGCTGAGCGCTGAAAGCGATCGGATCCCGCCACGACGATGACCGGCCGCTCGACCGCGCTGTTTGCCGCCGCCGCGCTGGCCGAGGGCTCGCTGCTGTGGGGCATCCTCTTCGACGGCTTCAAACCCGACCGCTACGACCTGGCGGGAGCCACAATCTGCCTCGTGGGTGTCGGCGTGATCATGTTCACGTCCCACTGACGCCCCGCCCTGCCCACTGACGCCCCGCCCTGCCCACTGACGCCCCGCACGCCGCTGTCAGTTGGCCGCAGCCCGCTACCGTACGCCCGGTGCGGGTAGCGACCTGGAACGTGAACTCGGTCAAGAAACGCGTGCCGCGGTTGCTGCCCTGGCTGGACGAGCGCGAGCCCGACGTGGTCTGTCTGCAGGAGACGAAGCTCACCGACGACGCGTTCGAGGAGCTGCTCGGCGCCGAGCTCGCCAGTCGCGGCTATGCGGTCGCCCTCCACGGTGAGGTGCAATGGAATGGAGTGGCGATCCTCTCCCGGATGGGGCTGGACGACGTCGTGGTCGGAGTCTCAGGCGCGCCCGGCTTCCCGCACGCGGAGGCGCGTGCCGTGGCCGCGACCTGTGACGGGGTTCGCGTGCACTCGGTGTACGTGCCGAATGGGCGAGAGCCGGACTCCGAGCACTACCACTACAAGCTCGCGTGGCTGGCGGCGCTGCGGGAGGTGGTCGGGGCGGGTCCGAAGGACGCGATGGTGTGCGGGGACATGAACATCGCGCCGACCGACGCCGACGTGTTCGACCCGGACGCCTACATCGGACAGACCCACGTGACGCCGCCCGAGCGAGCGGCGCTGGCCGATCTCGAGGCGCTGGGCCTGCGCGATGTCGTGCGCGATCGTTGGCCGGCCGAGCGCGTGTTCACGTATTGGGACTACCGCGCGGGCATGTTCCACCAGGACCTCGGGATGCGGATTGACCTGGTGCTGGCGAGCTCCACAGTGGCCGGCAGGGTCAAGGCGGCATGGGTGGACCGCCAGGCCCGCAAGGGCACCGGGCCGAGCGATCACGCCCCGGTGATCGTCGACCTGGACGAGGCGCCGGACGGGGACATCGGACCGGTCGTGCCGCCGCCCT
>Ga0310037_10000445_pt1 | contig 26832 bp, 19 predicted proteins | sample Sb_taG_11_FD_200239 | JGI IMG/M metagenome (GOLD analysis project Ga0310037, IMG submission 200239) | Peat soil microbial communities from Weissenstadt, Germany - Sb_50d_3_AS metaG (v2) (version 2) | ecosystem: Environmental > Terrestrial > Soil > Wetlands > Peat | place: Germany: Weissenstadt... | reverse complement strand
GCCGGCCTGGGACGAGGCGACGCAGCAGGCCTGGGAACGCGCGTTCGACCGCGCCGTGGACGTCATGATCGACGCCGCCGAACGTGATGCGCGGCACGCCCCGGCCTGGTGGATCGCCACGGTCACCGCCACCGACCTGCGCGGGCCCGACATCGCGCTGCTCACCGTGGCGCCCGAGCAGCCGCTGAGCTACCGGCCCGGCCAGTACGTCAGCGTGCAGACGCCGCACTGGCCCAGGCTGTGGCGCAGGTACTCCATCGCGAACGCGCCAAGGCCGGACGGGACGCTACGCCTGCACGTCCGCGCCATCGCGGGAGGCCTGGTCAGCCCCGCCCTGGTCCATCACGTGCGGGCCGGGGACCTGCTGGTGCTCGGCGCGCCGGACGGCGTGATGACCGCCGACACGGACTCGCCCCGGGATGTTTTGTGCCTGGCCGGCGGCACCGGGCTGGCTCCTATCAAGGCCATCATCGAGGCGCTAACCCACCCGCCGGCGGCGGACCGGCGGCGCGAGATCGTGCTCTACTTCGGCGCGCGCCGCCACCAGGACCTGTACGACCTGGCCGAACTGCGGGAGATGGAGCTCGCCTACCCGTGGCTGCAGGTCATCCCGGCGGTAGCCGACGAGCCGGCCCGCGACGACGTCATCTACGGCACCGTGCCCGCGCTCGCCGCCAAGGCAACCTGGGCTGACCGGGACATCTATATCAGCGGCCCGGACGCGATGATCGCCAAAACCGTAGAGGTGCTGAGAGAGCGCGGCGCCCCCGGCCACCTGATCCACTACGACCTGGGCGACTAGGCCAACTAGGTATCCGCAGCCGGGGGACGGATCGATCGCGTCAGACCTTGCGCCAGCTGGGGATCCACGTGCCGTCGGTCACCGTGTAGTCCCCGAACAGGGCCGGCGCCTCTTCCCGCATGATCTCGCCGATCTTCCCGAACACCAGGCGGATCTCCTCCTCGGCACCTTGGTCAGTCCGCGCCTCGATGGTGTGCCGCAGCGTGCGGATGTTCGCGGTCCAGACCAGCCCGGTGGCCACCCCTTCCGGGGCGAACCGGCGCATGAACGAGGTCTTGGCCTTCTTCTCGTGCATCTTCACGCTGTCGTCGTCCAGCCCGAAGTGCCCGGCCATCCACAGCTGGAACTGCTCGAGCTCGGTCAGCAGGCCCGTGGCCCGCTTCATCAGCTCCGCGTCCGCCAGCGCCCACTCCGGGAACCAGAACGGCAGCTCATCCAGCCGTACGAAGCGCAGCGATTCCTGGGAAATCGCCGTCCCCGGTCTGTGCCTCGCTAGTTCATGGGTGAAAACACGGGACACGTTGTGCAGCACGAAGCTGAAGCTGGCGTGCTCGAGCACCGAGCCGTGCGCCTGCTTGAGGATGTTCTGCAGGTAGGCCGCCTGGTCGTCGCGGACCTTGCGGACGTTCGGGTTCAGGCCCGGCTCCCAGGAGCGGTAACACATCTTCCCGGCGAACTCGGCCAGGTCTTGCGCGTCGTTGCCGAGCTGGTCCCGGTCGATACGCTCCAGCCAGCGCTCGCCGCCGACCTCTCGCAGGTAGGCGGCCATCGCCTCGTAGTCGACCTGCGGCCGGGCGACCAGGAATACCTCGGGTTCAACGCTCCTCATGGCACAGCACACTACAGCTCAGCGCCGGACCTCCGCGGCGACCGACACAGACATCACCTCTGAGAACAGTCCAAATAGCGTGCCGGGCGCAGATCATCGGACGGCGCCAGCCCGGGCCCGGCACAGGTCCAGGACGTTGCCGATGACCTGGTGCCCGGCCCGGCCGGAGGCGGTCAGGATCGACTCCGGGTGGAACTGCACCGCCCACCGCCCCGCCTCCGCGTCCTCGATGGCCATCACCACGCCGTCGAGGGTGGTCGCGGTCACCACGAACCCGCCCCGGACCTCGCCGGCGGGCGCGTACAGGCTGTGATAGCGGCCGGCGGTGAACTCGCCGGGCAGCCCGGCCAGCAGTTCTCCGCCGGCCACTCGCACCAGGCCGGGCTTGCCGTGCGCGGGCTCGGGCAGCAGCGACAGCGTGCCCCCGGCGTGCTCCACCATGGCCTGCAGCCCGAGACACACGCCGAAGGCCGGTAGGCCCCGCGCGTACACCTCGTCCAGCAACCCCGCGCAGCCGAAGTCGGCCGGCCGCCCTGGCCCCGGCGACAGCACCACGAGGTCCGGCGCGTACGAGTCGAGCAGCGCCGGGGAGAACCCGAACCGCAGCGTCGTCACCTCCGCTCCGTGCTGCCGGAAGTAGTCGCCCAGGGTGTGCACGAACGAGTCCTGGTGATCGACGAGCAGGACCCGCAGGCTGCGGCCCACGGCGGGCGCGGCCGCGCGGGTCGCCGGGCTCGCCGGGGTCGTCGGGGTCGCCTCGCCCGGCGCGGGCCGCCCGGCCTCGGACAGGGTCTCCAGCAGGGCCCGGGCCTTGATGTGGGTCTCCTTCTCCTCGGCGTCGGGGATCGAGTCGTACAGCAGCGTCGCGCCCGCGCGCACGGCGGCGATCCCGCCCGTGATGTGGGCGGTCCGCAGGGTGAGCCCGGTGTTCATCGACCCGTCGAAGCCGATCTTGCCGACCGCTCCGCCGTACCAGCGGCGCGGGGTCTGCTCGTGATCCTCGATGAACTGCATGGCCCAGGTCTTCGGCGCGCCGGTCACGGTGACCGCCCACATGTGGGTCAGGAAGGCGTCGAGCGCGTCGAACCCGGGCCGCAGCCGGCCTTCGATGTGGTCCACGGTGTGGATGAGGCGGCTGTACATCTCTATCTGGCGCCGGCCTATCACCTTGACCGTGCCGGGCACGCAGACGCGTGCCTTGTCGTTGCGGTCGACGTCGGTGCACATGGTCAGCTCGGATTCCTCCTTGGCCGAGCCGAGCAGGGTCGCGATGTTCGCCGCGTCCTCCAGCGTGTCCTCGCCGCGTGCGATCGTGCCGGCGATCGGGCAGGTCTCGACCCGGTCCCCGGTGACCCGGACGTACATCTCGGGTGAGGCGCCGACCAGGTACTCCCCCTCGCCCAGGTTGAACAGGAACTCGTACGGAGCGGGGTTACGGTGCCGCAGCAGCTCGTAGAACGCGGCCGGCGATGCGCACCGCCCGTGGAACACATGGCTCGGCACCACCTCGAACAGGTCACCGCAGGCGAACCGCTCCCGTGCGTCGGTCACGACCCGCGCGTAGCTGCCCGGCTCCGGTGGCGGCGGAAGATCTTTATGCCGAACGGACGCTGGTGCGTGCTCCGGGCCCGTACGTGCCGTCAGGCGCTCGAGCCCGGCGGTCGACTCGCCGTACACCTCGAACTCGTAGGCGTACCTGACTGCCTCCTCGCGCTTGCGGTCCAGCGCCCAGATCTCGTCGGGCAGGTGCAGGACCAGGTCCCGCTGGCCGGCTGGACGCTCGCGGCGCAGCCGTACCGGCTCGAACTGGAAGGCCAGGTCATAGCCGAACGCCCCATACAGCCCCAGATGCGGGTCCGCACAGCCGAATACCGCCGCGATCTCCCGAAGCGCGCTGAACACCGTGGGCCGCCGGCTGCGCTCCTCCTCGGTGTAGTCCCGGTCGGGCTCCGGGATGACCACCGTGCCTTGATCCACGGCTTCTCCCGCCCGGGCCATGGCCGCGTGGATCGCCGGCAGCAGCACCCGGCCGCGGTCGTTCAGGGCTCGCGCGGTGATCCGCCGGCCGGTGGCGATGAGCTCGGCGCACGGGTCGGCGTAGGCCATGTGCCAGCGGCTATACCGCCCGGGGTACTCCATGCCCGAGCTCATCACGCCGCCGCGGCGCTCGTCCACGAGCGCCGCGATCCGGCCGAGCTCAGCCGGGTCGAACGGGGTGGCGGTGCGGGTGACCCGCACGCCGCCGCGGGTCGTCAGTTCCGTGCGGTGGGTGTCCACGTGGCCCCTCCTGGGTTCAGGCCCGGAGGGGGGTGGCCGGGAAAAGGAAAGCGGCCGCCGTTTCCGGGCGGTCGCTTCGGTGTCTGAGCGCGAGTCAGCGGGCCGCCTACCGGCGGCGCCACCACTGAAGCCGGGCTGCTCGCGTCACGCGCATCAGCGTAGCCGATCGCAGTGTCTTGTTCAAAGTTTCGCGTTATTCAGATCTTGGCTGTGCTCCTCGCCGTGACCTGCACCGACCGCTCGCACGGGCCCAAAAGGCCCGTGCTCGCTAGTCGGTTCTGAATAACGCTCACTGGTGTCCCGCCAGCAGGGGCCGGCGCACGGGTTTACGTGATTCAGCCGGGGCAGGTCTGGTGGAGCTCGGGCATCCGCCAGGCCGTGGCCGCCGCCGCGATGAGCTGGGCCGTGGTCCGCAGCTCCCGCTGGGAGCCGCTGTCCGCGCTCGCGGTGCCGCCGGACAGGAAGGCTTCGACCAGCTGGCGGACGGAGGCGTGGCCGAGCAGCCCGCCGTGGAAACCGTCGACGAAGATCACGTTTTGCGGCCACGGGCACGCGGGCAGGGTCACCGCGTCGGCGAGCGGGATCACCGCCAGCCAGGGCAGCGATCGCTGGCGGCTGACCAGCTCGAAATACTGGGCACCGACCTGGCTGACCGAGTCGATCAGCTCGCCGGCACCTGAGCTGCCGTACGGCGACATGCTGCCGACCAGGTTGTTAAGCGTGGTCAGCGCGGCACCGGGAACTGTGCCGTCCGCCTGGCCCAGCTGGCCGGGTTCGACGATGGGGCTCAGCAGCGTCACCGACTTGACCGGCACGTGCGGGTGCCGGGCCAGCATCGCGTACAGGCCGAGGGTGCCCTCGCTCTCGGCCACGACGTCAACCGGCACGCCGACCTGCTCGTACAGGCTTTCCACCTGGGCCGCCATCCGGTCGCCGAGCACCTGGATGGACAGGTCCCCGGCCGCCGGGCCGTACGGGACCGGCTGCCCGGCGGCGTTCAGGCCCAGATAGGAGAACTGGCGCACGAGCATGCGCGGCTCGGCCCCCCGCAGGGTGTCGGCGGCGTGGCAGCAGCTCGACCCGAAGCCCTCGACCACCAGCACCGCGCCCCGGGGCTTGGCCGCGCCGGTGGCGGCACCGCCCTTGCCCTCGTTCTGGCCGGCCCCGCCGGCCTTCCCCGCCGTCAGCCCGGCTCCCTGGTCAGCATCGGTGACCGCGCCGGCGATCGCGTCGCTCGTGCCAGTGGCGAAGCGCACGCTGCCGGTGAAGGCCAGCCGGGTCATCCCCACCACCAGGGCGAGGACCATCACCGCGGCCAGTGGCGCCACCGGCACCCAGCTGGCCCGGTCGGACAGCGACCGCTGGATCCGCTGCAGCGTGGCCCGCCATTGCCAGGGGTGCAGGGGCTTGTCCGCCGCGCGGCGCATGGCCGCCGTGGTGAGCCCGTACCAGGCCCGGGCGTCCACCACCCCGGCCAGCCCGGCCACGGCCACGGTGGCGGGCGTGTCCAGATGCGCCATCAGCGCCGAGGCCAGGGACAAGATCAGGAAGGTCGCGACCACCCACGCCGCAGTGCGCACCGGGGGCAGCCGCCGCCACCACGCCTGGCCGACGCCGCCCTGGCTCAGGGCCACCGTGGTGCCGAGCAGGATGGGCACCGCGGCCAGATACGGCCAGGAGAACGGGAGCAGGGCCACCCCGAACATCAGCGTGACCACCGGGGACAGCACCAGCCCGACCAGGACGGTCAGCACGGCACAGGACACGACCGAGGTGAGGAAGCGCGGCCTGGGCAGGCGGGGCCCCGCCGGATCGGCCTGGCGTGGCCAGGCCAGCTGGACCAGGATCGCGTCCACGGCCGCCCGGGCCAGCACCAGCAGCACGAGCACGGCGGTGAAGCCGAGCCAGGACTGGTTGAACGCGAACAGCCAGCGGAGATCGTGATAAGCCGCGAGCGGCGGGAGCGCCGTGACCTGCGGTGCGAGCGGGCGGGCGGAGGGCGCAAGGAACGAGAGCACGGTAGTTTCGGCCATCGCGCCTCCGGCGGAGAACGCGATGAGTCCCCGGTGCCGGAAGAACGCCCCGGCCACAGCATGCCTCCCGTATGCCTTTGCCCCCGCTTGGGCTACTTTCAGCCTAACGGGCGCAAGTGCGCCGACCCGCTATCGGGTGCAACCGATCGGCGCGGACCGGTATGCCGCGGTCAGGCGTCGCTCGCCGGCTTCTCTCTGAGCAGGAAATCCAGTGAGAGTCCCAGAGCTTCCGCGTAATGCGCCAGCGTCGAGAGCTGAGCGTCATATCGCTGAGATTCCAGCCGTGCCACCGCAGGCTGCGACGTCTGCATCCGCTCCGCCACCTCGGCCTGCGACAGACCCAGCTCAGAGCGCCGGTCCGCCAGCCAGGTGATCAGTTCACGGCTGCTCAGGGCGGCATCCCGCTGCTCGGTGCGGGTACTCTCGGTGCTCGCCCTTTCCGGTCGCCCAGGCAGGCGTACCTCCACGGTCCGGGCCCGGCCCACGTCCCGGTGCAGGTAACCCTTGCGCTGCAGGGTGCCGAGCTGGTACCCGACGCTCGCCGTACTGGTCAGGCCGACCGCGTCGCCGATCTCCCGCATGGACGGCGGGTAGCCGCGCTGCCGCACCGACTCCCGGATCGTCCGGAGGATCTTGCGTTGCCGCCACGTCAGCACGTGGTCGGGATCGGGCTTGTCCGGCGTTTCCGGGACAACCGCGGGCACGCTGCCCTTCGGCTTACGTCCCGGCCAGTTCTTGGGCCCCTTCGGCCCCTTCGGCCGCGGGACGTCGCCGGGGCTGGCAGGCCGAGCCTGCGCACCGAAGTCGGCCATCAACTCATCACGCTCCTGGTTCAGTACGGAGCCTGAGATTAACCCCCGGTACTGACATTCGGCCGTCTTGGAGCGCCGGATCAGAACTCGAAGCCCCCTGAGCGGCCGTTGCGGTCGGCCAGCAGCCCGGCCAGGGCGGCGATCGCGATCTCGGGCGGCGTCCGCGAGCCGATGTTGAGCCCGATCGGCCGGTGGACGCGGGCGATCTCCTCTGGCGGGACACCGAGGTCGGTGAGCATCGCCACGTGCGGCCCGACGTGCCGCGGGTTGCCCATGACCCCGATCCATCTCGCCTTGGTGGCCAGCGCGTCGCGGAGCACGACGCCGAGCTCGGGCCGGTGATGGTCGGTCACCACCACGTCGGCCGAGTCATCCAGGTCCTCCGGCGGGACCGTGATCAGGGGAAACCCGAGCGCGGCGGCCCCGGCGGCACGCAACTCGTCGGGTTCGAGCAGCAGCCCGCGGAACCCCAGGTCCGCGCCATATCTCAGCAGGTAACCGGCGACCGGCGAGGCGAAGACCGCCACCAGCGCGCGCTGCCCCGCAGCCGACGAGGCCGGGACGGGCACGGCGCCGTGGGCCACCGCGCAGGCTGGGTCTTCGTCGTGTTCGTCGTGGTGGTGCGTGTGCTCAGTCATGAAACTAGTCTCCTCCCCCGGGCATACAGTACAGAGGTGATCTCCCGTGACGATATCCGACGGTGCTACGACACGATCCGTCCCTGTATCCGCCGGACGCCGGTCGTCCAGGTCGACCTCAGCGAGCTTGACGAGTCGGCCGCGACGCTGCCGACGGGCACGCTCAAGCTGGAGCAGCTGCAGTGCGCCGGCTCGTTCAAGGCCCGGGGCGCGTTCACGAACCTGCTGCTTCGGGAGGTGCCGCCGGCCGGGGTGGTAGCGGCGTCCGGTGGCAATCATGGTGTTGCCGTCGCCTACGCGGCGCACCGCCGCGGCGTGCCGGCGAAGATCTTCGTGCCCACCGTGTCCGCGCCGGCCAAGATCGAGCGCATCCGCCGGCTCGGCGCCGACCTGGTCGTCACCGGGGAACGCTACGCCGATGCCCTGGCCGCGGCCCAGGACTGGGAGCGGAGCTCGGGTGCCATGAGCGTACATGCCTACGACCAGCGCGAGACCATCCTCGGGCAGGGCACCCTCGGCCTGGAGCTGGCCGAGCAGGCCGCCGATCTGGACACGGTGCTGTTGCCGGTCGGCGGCGGAGGCCTGATCGCCGGCGTCGCGGCCTGGTTCGCGGGCACCGTCCGCGTGGTTGGCGTCGAGCCCGAGGGCGCCCCCACGCTCAGCTACGCCCGGGCCGCCGGGCAGCCCGCCGACGCCCCGGCGGGCAGCGTCGCGGCAGATGCCCTGGCCCCGCGGCAGGTCGGCGAGCTGGTATTTCCCATCACCCAGGCCCATGTCGAGGACGTGGTGCTCGTCAACGACGCCTCGATCCTCGCGGCGCAGCAGGCCCTGTGGCAGGCGTTCCGGGTCGCCGCCGAGCCCGCCGCCTCGGTCGGGATCGCGGCCCTGCTGGCCGGCGCGTACAAGCCCGCCCCGGGCGAGCACGTCGCCGTGGTGATCAGCGGCGCGAACATGTCTCCGGCCCAGCTCGGCTAGAACCGCTCGCCGCAGCCGGCGACGATACGGAAGACTGTTCACGTGCGGTTCGTCTTCACCCCTCCCGCCGACCACGCGGCCGGGCTGCTGACCCTGCCGTGGTCCGTGCCGCTGGCCGAGTGGCACGAGGACCGGCTGGTCGAGATCCGGCAGCGGGGCATCTCGCGGCACGTGGTGCGGTTCGTGTACGACGACGGCGCGCTGTACGCGCTGAAGGAACTGAACGAGCGGCTGGCCCGGCGGGAGTACCGGGTGCTGCGGGCGCTGGCCGACCTGAACGTCCCGGCCGTCGAGGCGGTCGGGATCGCGGTCGACCGGGACCCTGACCACCCGGACGCCGACGCGATCCTGGTCACCAGGTTTCTCACCTACGCGACCACGTACCGCGCGGTCTTCTCCCACCCGCGGGGCGTCCAGCCCATCGACGGGCTGCTGGACGCCCTGGTAGAGCTCCTCGTCCGGCTGCACCTGTCCGGGTTCTTCTGGGGCGACTGCTCGCTGTCCAACACGCTGTTCCGGCACGACGCGGGCACGCTGGAGGCCTATCTGGTCGACGCGGAGACCAGCGAGCAGCACCCGGCTCTATCCGCCGGGCAGCGCGACTACGACATCGAGCTGGCTACCGAGCGGGTGGCCGGCGAGCTGCTCGACCTGCAGGCCGGCCGGCGACTCCCGGACGACGTGGACCCGTTCGAGATCGCCGAGGAGCTGGGCCAGCGCTACCGGTCCCTGTGGCAGGAGCTGACTCGCGAGGAAATCCTGCGCCCCGAGGATCAGCGGCGCCGGATCGCCGAGCGGCTGCACCGGCTCAACAAGCTGGGCTTCGACGCCGACGAGGTCGAGCTCATCCCCACCCCGGAGGGAAACAAGCTGCGGCTGCGGACCCGGGTTTCGGAATCCGGGCACTTCGCCCGGCAGCTCTTCCTGCGGACCGGGATCGACGCCGGGGAGAACCAGGCGCGCAGGCTGCTCAACGACATCGCCGGCTTCCGTGCCTACCTGGAGCAGAAGGAGGGCCACCCGGTCTCGGAGATCGTGGCGGCCAACCGGTGGCTGGAGGAGATCTACGACCCGGTCATCGCCGCCATCCCTGAGGAGCTCCGCGGGCGGCTGCCCCCGGCGGAGATCTTCCACGAGATCCTCGAGCACCGCTGGTACATGTCCGAGGCCGCGGGCCGTGACGTCGGCACCACCGCGGCCACCAGGGACTACCTCGAGCAGGTGCTGCCCGGGGCGCCCCAGCCGCTGGACGAGACGCTAGGCGACGCGACCGGTCCCATCGACGCGGTGACCGGGCCGCTGGACGAGCCGGCCACCGCGGCGGGCGAGCTGGCCTAGGCCAGGGGTCTACCAGCGGGCGGGGTACGCGTCGGCCTCGGGTTCCTGGCCGCGAAGCTGGTCCTGGCGCTCGGTTACGGCCTCGGTATCGGCCTGGACTCCGCGCCGGAGGCCACGCAGCGCCACCAGCGCCGCGACCCCCATGATCACGGCCATGGCGTAGAGCACGTCCCGGGTGGCGCCGGCGAAGTCGGCCCGGATGAACTGCGGGATGGCGGCGACGTTCCCGTTTCCGCCCTGCAGCTGGGCAATCTTGGCTGCTTCAGCGGACGCCGCGGGGCCGGGCAGGCCCCGGGCGGTCAGCGAGGAGGTGATCGCGGACCGGAACTCGGTGATCAAGATCGTGCCCAGGATGGCGAAGCCGAGGCTGGCGCCGTAGTTGCGGACGGTCTGGGTGATGCCGGTGGCCTCGCCGTAGGAGTACCGGGAGGCCCGGTTGATCGCGTCGGTGTTGGCCTGGCCCAGCATGAGGCCCATCCCGGCGCCGGCCATCACGATGTAGATGACCTGGCCGCCGACGTGCAGGTCGGTGGCCTTTCCGGCCCATAGCGCGAACCCGGCCGTGGCCAGCGCGCTGCCGAGGACCACCGGCCGCTTGGCCCCGATCCGGTCCAGCATCCGGCCGCCGATCTGCGCGCAGACCACGAAGCCGAGGAAGAAGTACAAGATGAGCAGGCTGGACGTGGTGGCCTTCTCCGCCAGGGCGACCTGCCCGTAGATCGCGGCGAAGAAGAACACCGGGATGAACGCCATCATGGCGATGCCCAGGATGATGTTCTCGACCAGGAACGGCCGATTACTGAAGATACGCACGTTGATCAGGGGCGAGGCGGTCCGGCGCTCGACGGCGAAGAACACGATCAGCAGCACGACGCCCGCGGCGATGCAGACCTCGATGGCCGGGTCGCCCCAGCCCCATAGGGCCGACTGCTGGAAGCCGAATACGCTCAGCCCCACCCCGCCGATGATGAGGGCCAGGCCGCGGTAGTCCATCGGGGCCGGGCGGCACTCGTTGGGCGGCTTGGAGACGGCGATCAGCGCCAGCGCGATCAGGGCGACGGGGATGTTGATCCAGAAGATCGACCGCCAGGTCCACTCGATCAGGTACCCGCCCGCGATCGGGCCGATCGCGGTCAGGCCCCCGGCGATGCCGAAGAAGAGCGCCAGGGCGCGGCCGCGCGAGCGCAGGTCGAAGGTCACCACCACGATGGCGATCGCGGCCGGGAACATGATCGCCCCGCCCGCGCCCTGGATCACCCGGAACGTGACCAGCCACGCCTCCGCGGCGCTGCCGCGCGGCGTGGCGCCGCACAGCGCCGACGCGCCCGCGAAGATGATCACCCCGAGCACCACCATCCGGCGGTGCCCGGCTATGTCGGCCAGCCGGCCGCCGAACGCGAACAAGGCCGCCAGCGTCAGCAGGTAGGCGTTGATCGCCCACTGCATGCCGCTGCTGGACAGGCCCAGATCGTGCTGGATCGTGGGCGCGGCGATCGAGACGATCGTCTGGTCGATGAAGGTCATCGCGACCGCGAAGATCATCGCGGTCAGGATCAGGCTCCTGGACCGGCCGCCGACGCCGGCGCTACTGCTGACGCTCATGGTGTTCTCCCGGCTCTGGCCATGACATGGCTGGCTTCAGTGTGGAGTGAGGCGACGGGCCCGTCATCCGTCAAATGACTATGACCTAGGTGGCCACGAGGGCGTCGGTGAGCCCGTTGATCCCGGCCAGGTGGCTGGCCAGTTCCGGGGGGAGATGGTGCCGGGCGGCGAGCGCGGCCGGCGCGTAGTACGAGACCTTGGTCTGCCCGTCGTCGGACCAGATCAGGACCTTGAGCGGCAGGTCGAGCGCGGACAGCGGCGACGCCGCCATCACGGGCGTGCCCGCTGCCGGGCTGCCGAAGATCACCAGGACGGTCTCCCGCAGCGTGAGCCCGACCTGCCGGGCCTCGGCCGCCTGGTCGATCACCCCGAACAGCTTCATCCTCTTGGCGGTGATCATGCCGGTGAGCTTCGAGGTGGTGCCGGCCACCGATCGGTGGCTGAGCTTGGTGATGACATCGGTCTCGGTGACGGTCGTGTTCTCGGTCATCGTCGGCCTCCTCGATCTTGACACCATGGTGCGCCGGCCTCCGCGCGGTGGCATCCGTCATCTGACTGGGCCGCAGGCCGCCGCGGCGTCACTCAGCACGCCCCGGCCGGTCCATAGCATCCAGCACGTCGCGGAGGGCGGCGCGGGAGGTGATGCCGAGCCTGGGGAAGAGCTGATACAGGTGAGCGGCCACCGTCCGGTGGGACAGGTAGAGGCGCTCACCGATCTGCTTGTTGGTCAGCCCGGCGGCGGCGAGCTCGGCGATCTGCCGGTCCAGCGGAGTCAGCAGCTCGGCGGCGGGTATTCCGCGGGATCCGGGTTCGGCGGCCGGGACCGCGAGGCCAGCGGCGCGCAGTTCATTTCCCGCCCTGGCCTGCCACGGCCGCGCGCCGAGCTGCTGGAACGTCCTGTTGGCCGCGCTGAGCTGCGCGCGTGCCTCGGTGGTCGATCGCTCCCGGCGCAGCCACTCGCCGTACAGGAGCCGGACCCGGGCCAGGTCGAACGGCCACTGATCGGCTCCTGGAGTGACCACCGCCGTCTCAAACAGGCCGCGCGCCCCATCACGGGAGGTGGTCAGAGCCGCCGCCGCCGTCACGATGAGGGAAAGCCGGGACGAGATCGCACCGAGATCGGCGTCCCGCATGGCTTGCACGTGCGCGGCGGCTTCCGCCCGGCGGCCGGTCCGGACCGCGGCCTCGACCAGGTCCAGCAGGACCCAGAGAGCGTAACCGACATGGGACGCGAGGACGCCCGCCGGGCTGATCGCCGCACCGTGCTGATAGGCCCCGGTGAAGTCGCCGCGCCCCAGCGCCGCGACCGACCGTACGTGTCGGGCGGCCAGCTCGGCCTGGCCGATCCGCCTGGGCACGGCCCATTCGGTCATCTCGGCGGTCAGCGCTTCCGCCGTGTCGTACGCGCCGCGAGCCGCGGCGAGCAGCGCCTGGCGATAGCGGACCGTCCATGTCAAAGGCAGGTAACCATGGGCCAGGCAGAGCTCGAGGCACTCATCCGCGAGCTCCTGCGCCTGATCCCACTGCCCGGTCATCCAGCTGTCGAGGCTGAGATGCTCCAGGGCCGTGATCAGCGGGGCGACCGCGCTGCCCTGACGGCCCTCGCGTACGACCCGCCACAGCGCCTCGCGACAGCCCGCCTGCCGGTCAGTGAAGTGGGTGCTCCTGCTGATGGTCAGGATGCGCAGCTGGTCGGTCTCGGCGCGCAGGCTGGCGATGGCGTCGTCGAGCTGGGAAAGCACCGCCGCCGCGGTACGGGCGGGGTCGGCATAGGCTTGGCCGAGCAGGCGCAGCTCGGCGGGGAGGCCCGCCGCGAGCCGGCTGACGGCGGCGTGGAACGGGGCCCACAATTCGGCCCGTCCGCCGAGCTCGCACAGTATGAACAGCGCCGACACCGCCCCGAACAGGCCGACGTCGCCGATCCGTTCGGGGTCAGGTGCGGCCTGCTCCTCGATGGTTCGAGTAAGCAGGCGGTGGGCGGTGAGGACATCACCGTCCCCGTTCAACAGCGTGAAGGCGGCGGCGACCGCCGACATGAGCGAGATGCCAGACCCCGGCCCGGACTGGCCCGCCTCGGCGAGCAGCGGCGGGATCGTGCCGACCTCGATGGTGAAGGCCGCTCCCACCATGGCGGCGTGGGCCAGGCGACGGCTCCGGTCTGACCGCGCCGGGCTCAGCTCGGCCGCGCGCAGCAGCGCGGATACGGCGCCGACGGCGTCGCCGCGGCGCAGGATCTGGGTCGCCACCTCTTCGAGCAGGGCCGCGACCGGCTCGTCGGGTCCGGCGGCCGCCTCGCCGAGATGCCACGCGCGGCGCTCGGGCTGGTCGGCCAGCAGCTCGGCCAGGGCCCGGTGCGCCAGACGGCGATCCTCGCCGGTCGCGAGCTCGACGACCGCGGACCGGATCAGGGGATGACGGAACGCCAGCCGGCCGGTGCCTTCGTCGATCCGGGCCAGCCGCGCTTGCTCCGCCTGGGCCAGATCGCCGGTCCAGCCTGTCCCGGTGGCCTGCAGGACGCGAAGGTCGCCGGAACCGTCCAGCGCGGCCAGCAGCAGCAACCGACGCACCCCGGCGGGCAGCTCCCCGACCTGGGATGCGAACAGGGCCTGCAATCGTCGGCCGAGCGGCAGGACCGAGGGCAATGACGCCAGCGCGGCCCGCTGCGGGCCGCTGAGTCGCGAGGGCAGTTCGAGCAGGGCCAGCGGGTTGCCCTGCGCCTCGGCCAGCAGCCGCTGCCTGACCCGCGGGGCCAGGTCAGGAAAGCGGGCGCTCAGCAGGCTGGCTGCGGACGCGGGGTCCAGCGGCCGCAGCTCGTGCTCCGTCAGGCCGGCCCGCTCGGAAAAGCTCTCGGCCCCCGGCCGGGATACGGCCAGGAACCCCACCCGAAGACCGGCCAGGCGGCGAGCCACGAAGCCGAGCGCACTGGCACTTGACCGGTCGAGCCACTGCAGGTCATCAACGATTGTCAGCAGCGGACGCCGCCCGGCCGCCTGGCCCAGCAGGGCCAGCGTCGCCTGGAAAACGATCAGCCGGTCCTGGGGCGGTTCGCCGGCGTCGCCTGCCACCGCCGCCGCCAGCGCGCGACGGTGCACCGAGCTCAGCGAGCGAAGGTCATCCGACAAGGGCTGCAAGAGCTGGGCGAGACCGGAGAAATTCACCTGGGTTCCGAATTCACTCCCCGTTACGCGCAGGACCTGCAGGCCCCCGGCTTCCGCGGCTTCTTCCGCCGCATCCAGGAGCGCGGTCTTGCCGACGCCCGGCTCGCCAGTGAACAGCAGCGTCCCGCCCTCGGCCGCGACGTCCTTGAGGAAGGAAACGATGAGCGCCAGTTCCTGGTCACGCCCCACGAGGTCTGACATGGATCCTTCCCGGGTCTCGGTCTCGCTGCCAGGCTCGCATGGCCCTGCCCCCGGGAGAAAGGGGCAACTGGCTAAGCCATTGTTCGGCATGGCCGAATAATGGCGCCGGGCCCGGACCGGTCCGGCAGTGTCCCCGGCGGGGTTCAAGGCCTCAGGCGGTACCGTCGGGCTGTGGAGTTGCGCCAGCTGGAAGCGTTCGTCGCGGTCGCGAACGAGCTGCATTTCGGCCGGGCCGCGGAGCGGCTGCACCTGGCCGCGCCGACGCTCAGCGAGCTGATCCGGCGACTGGAGCGCGAGCTGGGCACGCCGCTGTTCACCCGCACGACCCGCCGGGTCGCGCTGACCAGCGCCGGCGCCGAGCTGCTGGCCCGGTCAAAGGTCATCTTGGAGGAGGTCGCCGCGGCCGGCGCCGCGGTCCGCCGGGTGGCCGGCGGGGAGGCCGGCACGGTGCGGCTCGGCATCACTCCGCTCGTCGCCCCGGTACTCGCTCCGCACCTGATCGCCTTGTTCGCGGCCCAGGCACCGCAGGTGACGGTGGAGCTGCAGCGGATGTGGCTGCCCGGAATGACCGACGCGCTGGTCGGCAACCGCATCGACGTGGCCATCACCTGCGGGCTGATCCCCGCCCCGGACGGCACGGCCAACGAGGTGTTCTGCGCGGAGCCGCTGCTGGTCGGACTGCGGGCGGGGCACCGCCTGGCCGGCCGGCCCGCGGTGACGCTGGCCGACCTGGCGCACGACGTGCTCGGCACCATGCCCGCCGACTTGTTCCCGGCCTGGGCGCTGAGCCAGCGGCAGGCCCTGGAGGCCGCGGGAATCAGCCCGCCCTCAGTTGACCTGGCGGACACCGACCTGGCCGCCACCCGCTGGGCCGACCAGCCGGGCATCGACTGGATCATGCTCATCGGGTCCCTGGCCGCCGCTCACGCCCGGACGGTGATCCTCCCGGTCGAGCCCACGCAGCTCGTGCCCTTCACCTTGCAGTGGAATCCGAACCGCGCTCACACCATGGCGGCGGCCCGGTTCGTCCACGCCGCGCTCACCGCGGAACTCCCGGACGGCTGGCGTACCCTGCCCGATCATCTGCGTCACCGCGGATAGCGTGGCCTAGGCGACGGGGTGGGCGCGGACGAAGTCAGCGATCACCGCGCCGAGCCGTTCGCCCGCGTCTTCCTGCAGGAAGTGCCCGGCCCCCGAGATCACCGGGTGCTCGACGCCCGCCGCGCCGGGGATCGCGCGTTTCAGGATGGGGGCCATGCCACCGGTGATCGGGTCCCGGTCGCTGAAGGCCACCAGGAACGGCTTGTCCCAGGCGGCCAGCCGCCGCCAGGCGGCCCGATTGGCCTCGGCCGCCGGGTCGTCGGGGGTGGCCGGCACCAGGTTGGGCATCGCCCGCACCGCAGCGGCGTACGTCGGGTCGGGAAACGGCGCTTCGTAGGCCGCCAGCACCTCAGGGGCCAGCGGCGTCTGGCAGCCGGACTGCACCAGCCGGGACACGTTCAGCTCCGGGGCCGTGCGGACGACCTCGCGGAACCGCAGCCAGACATCGGGCATCGGCTGGTCACCGGTGGGCAGCCCGGTGTTGGCGGCCACCACCCGGGCGAACCGGTCAGGGTGCTCGGCCACCAGCCGCAGGCCGATCAGGCCGCCCCAGTCCTGCCCGACCAGGGTCAGACCGCGCAGGTCGAGGCGGTCGAAGGCGAGCGCGCGGATCCATTCCACGTGCCGCGCGTAGCTGTGATCCGCGACCTCGGCCGGCTTGTCCGAGCGGCCGAACCCGGCCAGGTCCGCCGCGATGACCCGCAGGCCCGCCGCGGCGAGGACCGGCATGACCGTGCGGTACAGGAACGACCAGCTCGGCTCGCCGTGCAGCATCAGTACCGGCTCGCCATCGGCCGGTCCCGCTTCCACATAGGCCAGCCGCAGGCCGCCGGCATCGGCGTACCGCGGCGGGTAGCCGAAGCCGGGCAGGTCAGCGAAACGGTCCTCGGGCGTGCGCAGTACCTGCATGCCGTCATGCTGTCACGAGAACGCCCGCGTCCTGCGCTACTTGAAGAACCTGAGGAGTTCACCGGCCGGGCAGCACTCCACGGCCGGCCCGCGCCCCGCCCTGGCCGATCCCGAAGGCTGAGCTTTAAGCAGGCAGGGCGGTCAGGGCATCGCGGAGCGCGGCCCGTGAGGTGATGCCGAGCCGGGGGAAGATCTGATACAGGTGGGCGGCCACGGTGCGGTGGGACATATACAGGCGCTCACCGATTTGCTTGTTGGTCAGGCCGGCCGCGGCGAGCGCGGCGACCTGGTGTTCCTGGGCGGTGAGCGTGACTGGCCCGTAACCGTCAGCCCGGGCGGTCGCCAAGCCGGTCGCTCGCAGTTCGTTACCGGCCCGGACGGCCCAGGGCCTGGCTCCGAGGGCCTCGAAGGCCGTGAGCGCAGCGCCGAGCTGGGTACGGGCGTCGGCCGTGGCCCGGGCCCGGCGCAGGTGCTCGCCGTAGGCCAGCCGGACACGGGCCAGCTCGAACGGCCAGCGGTCGGCGGCGGGAACGGCGAGTGCCTCCGCGAACAGCGGGCCGGCCTTGTTAGCGGGAGCGGCCAGCGCTGCTGACGCGCTGGTCAGCATCGCGAGCCGGGGTGAGATCCGGGCCAGGCCCGCCTGACGCAGGGCGGCCACGTGAGCAGCCGCCTCATCGTGACGGCCGGTGCGGACGGCCGCTTCCACCAGGTCCATCGGTACCCGCAGGGCATAAGGCACGTGAGAGGCGAGGATCCCGGGCGGGCTGATCGCGGCCGCCTCCTGGTAGGCCTCCTCAAAATCGCCGCGGCCGAGCGCGGCCAGCGAACTCGCGTGGTGGGCGGCCAGCCGAGCCTGCGCGATCCCGCGCGGGAGAGCCCAGCGGATCATCTGCCCGGTCAGCTCCCGGACCGCGTCGTGGTCGCCGCACGCGGCCGCCAGCAGGGCTTGCAGTTCCTGGGCCATCCAGGCCCGCAGGAGATAGCCGTGCGCCTGGGCTGCTTCGAGGCATTCGCCGGCCAGGCGCTGGGCGTCGTCCCACCGGCCGGCCATGAACGCATCGAGGGACAGGTGGGTGAGCGCGCTGATCACCGGGAGGACGGCGCTGCCCTCCTGGCCGTCACTGACCACCCGCCGCAGGGCCTCGCGGCAGCCAGCGAGCCGGTCGGTGTGGACCGCCGCCGAGCTGATGATCAGGACGCGCCACTGGTCCGCCTCGGCGGACAGCCCGGAAATGGCGGCATCCAGCTCGTCGAGTACCGGTATCGCGGAACGAGCCGGGTCGGCGTAGGTCCGGACGAGCAGGCGCACGCCGGCGGGGGCATGCGGGATGACAGACGAGACGATCTCGTCGAACGGCGCCTACAGCTCCGGGCGTTCGCCGAAGGAGCACACCGTGAGCATCGTGTGCAGCCAGGCCATGAGCGCGGGGTCAGAAGCGTCGTACGGCCGGGCCGTCTCCCTGATCGCGCTGACCAGCCGACCGTAGACGGCGTTGATGTCGCCATCGGAGTTGAGGAGCAGGTGGGCCGATGCCACCGAGGCATGCAGCGACCGGTCGAGGTCCGGCATCGCCTGGCGCGCGTCGGCGAGCAGCTGCCGGGCCTGGGGCAGCTCTCCGGTCACCGTCGCGCTGACACAGGCCGCCTCGGCGAGCCGCAGGCTCCGGTCACCGCTCCGCGGGCTGAGCTGGGCCGAGCGAAGCAGCGCGGCCACCGCGTCAGCGGCGTCGCCGCGGCGCAGCATGTTCCGCGCGGCCCGCGTCAGCAGGCCCGCTACCTCCTCGTCAGGTCCGAGAGCCGCGCTGGCCAGATGCCACGCTCGCCGCTCGGGCTGATCGCCGAACTGAGCTGCCAGCGCCCGGTGGGCCCGGCGCAGCTCCTCGTTCACCGAAAGTTGGAGCACCGCCGACCGGATCAGCGGATGGCAGAAGGCCAGCCTGCCGGTGTCCTCCTCGACATGGACCAGTCCGGCCTGCTCCGCGGGAGCCAGACCGTCGGCCTCCCGCTGCCCGGCCCCGGCGGCCTGCACCACGGCCAGATCTCCGGTGCCCTCCAGTGCGGCCAGCATGAGCAGATAACGGCTCGCGGCAGGCAGGTCGGATACGCGCGAGGTGAACAGGGCCCCAAGCCGGCGGCTGAGCGGGAGAATCGCAGGCAGCGCAGCCACCGCGCAGCGCTGCAGGTCGCTCAGGGCCGCCGGGAGCTCGAGGAGGGCCAGCGGATTACCCTGTGCCTCGGTCAGGATGCGCTGGCGGACGCCGGGAGCAAGCTCGGGAAACCGGGCGTCGACCAGGTCGGCCGCCGCCTCACTGCCCAGCGGCCGAACGTCGTGCTGGGGCAGGCCGCTGCCGCCGAAGATGGTGGCTGCCCCCGTTCGTGATGCGGCCAGGAGTCCCACGCGACAGCCGGCCAGGCGGCGCGCGACGAATCCGACGACCAGAGAGCTGGCTTGATCCAGCCACGGCAGGTCATCGAGGATCACCAGCAGGGGCCGGTCCGCGGCCGCCTGGCGCAGGACGGCGAGCGCCGCGTTCGACACCACCAGCCGATCCGGGGGCGGGCCGACGCTCAGGCCCAAAGCCATCTTCAGCGCGTTTTCGTGCGTGGTACTGAGCTGCACCAGTTCCTGGCCCAGGGGAAGAAGGACCTGGTTGAGGCCCGAGAAGCTCACATCGGCCTCGAACTGGACGCCGGCGGCGCGCAGCACCCGGACTCCGGCGATCATCGCCATCTCGTGCGCCGCATCCAGCAGAGCCGACTTGCCTACACCCGGATCACCGGTCATCAGCAGCGCTGCGCCCCCGACGGACACCCGGTCGAGGAAGGCCCGGATGATCCGGAGATCCCCATCACGTCCGGCTAGAGCCGTGGGCTGGCAGGCCAGACGTCTAGTCTCCAGCGTGTCGTCCACGAGTACAGCGGTCATCGCCTCGCCACCAGGGACAGTTTAGTCCGTCGATGGGTCAAGCCTCCCCGACCCGGCCCGCAGGACGCATCACCCGTTCATGTGAACCGGGACACGCATGGGACACTTGTCGCCATGACGCCGCTGCGTGGGCGCGAGGCCGACTTGGCGAGGCTGGAGGCGGTGGCCGCGGCGGCGCTCGAGGGCGCGGGCGGCGTGGCCGTGGTTGCGGCCGCGCAAAGGGGATGACTCACTCATGACCAGTCCGGAACCCGCGGATACTGAGGACCCTGCGGATCGAGCCTACAGGTCCAGGACCAGGTCGCCGCGGGGCTGGGAGCAGCAGATCAGCGCGCTGCCCTCGGCGGGCTCGTCGACCGGGTCGGGATCGTAGCCGACCGTCCCCGACATCACGTCGGTCTCGCAGGTGTGGCATACGCCGGTCCGGCATGACCAGCGCACCGGCACGTCGCAGGCTTCGGCCAGCTCCAGCAGGCTGGCGTAGCCCGCCCCCCAGCGGACGGTCAGGCCGCTGCGCGCGAACGCGATCTCCGGACCGTCACCTGCCTCCCCCGCCGGCTGGTGCGGCGGCCGGGCGGCGGTCGCCGCGATGCCGGGCGTCTGCGCCGGGGCGGCGCCGAAGATCTCGGTCCGCACCCTCTCGACACCCAGGTCCGCCAGGGCCGCCGATACCTCGGCCATGAACGCCGCCGGCCCGCAGACGTAGGCGTCGGCGTCCCGCGGAAGGCCCAGGGCGGTCAGCATGGAGGCCGACAGCCGACCCGGCGCCTGATAATCGCGCCCGAGGACGTCGGCGGGCCCCGGCCGGCTGTAGCAGATGTACCGGTGCCCGCGGGCCAGGCCGGCCAGCAGGGATCTCGACTCCGCGGCGAACGGTTCCTCGGCCCGGCTGCGGGCCCCGTGCAGCCACCAGACGTCGCGACCTGATCCGCTGGCGGCCAGGGCGTGCAGCATGGCCAGGACCGGAGTCGCCCCGACACCCGCGCTGATCAGCAGGACCGGCCCCTCCCCCGGCTGGAGCACGAAGGTACCGCGCGGGGCGGCCGCGTCCAGCACGTCGCCGGCCCGGACCCGGGAGTGCACGTACTGGCTGCCCGCGCCGTGCGGCTCGCGCTTGACGCTGATCCGGTAGGAAGCCGCCCCGGGCGGGCCGGACAGCGAGTAACTGCGCAGCAACCGCTTGGCGCCATCGCCGACGTCCAGCCGCAGGGTGAGGAACTGCCCGGGCAGGGCGGCCGGCAGGGCGGCACCGTGGGGATCGGCCAGGTGCAGCGAGATCACCGACGAGCTTTCCCGGTCCACCGCGGCCACCACCAGCGGCCGGAACCCGGGCCAGGCCGGCGGCGGGCTCACCGCGGTCAGCCCGGCGTTGCCCGCGGCCCCGCCGGAACCCTCGGGGCCGCCAGAGGACGGTGCCTCGTCGATGGCCCGGAAGGAGGCCTGCCAGCCCGGCGACAGCGCCGGTATGCGCAGCGCGCGCTCGACCTGCTCCCGGGGATGGCCCGGCAGGTAGAGCAGGGCGTCGATCTCGGCCACCGTCATGGCCTGTTCCCCGGCGGCCACCTTGACGACCTCGTCCCCGGCCTGGACCGCGCCCTCGCGCAGCACCCGGAAGTAGAAGCCCGGCCGGTGATGGGACACCAGCAGGGCCGGCATGCGCGCGTCGTTCATCCGGATGCCGACCCGGTAGCACGTCACCCGGGGCTGGGTGACTTCGAACAGCGCCTCGCCGATCTGGTAGCGGTCACCCACGCACACCTGATCGTCGGCCAGGCCCTCGACGGTGAAGTTCTCCCCGAACTGCCCGAACTCAAAGTCATCCCGGCCCAGCTCGCGCCGCCAGTGGTCGTAGGAGCCGAGCTGGTACACGAACACGGCGCGGTATACCCCGCCGTGCCCGGCCAGGTCACCCTGGCCGTCGCCGTCGAGGTTCAGCCGCCGGGCCAGGCAGGGGCCGCCGACCGGCCGTTTCCACACCGCGGTACGCACCGTGCGGCCGTGCCAGCTCACATCCTGGGGCAGCCCGACGTTGACCGACACCAGACGGCCGGAGGCGCCCGCGACCATCACTCCACGTTAACGGGAGGACGGCGGGGCGCCCGCGGCCGGGTGCGGTGCGCTACGGCAGCGACCACTTCTGGTTGGCGCTGCCCTGGCACCTGTACACGATCAGCTGGGTGCCGTTCGTGGTCGAGGAGCGCGGGTCATCCAGGCAGAGCGCGCCGCCGTGGGCCTGCAGCTTGAGCTCGCCGTTGGACAGCTGGCTCCACTTCTCGTTCGACCCGCCGTTGCAGGAGTACAAGATGACCTTGCTGCCGCTGCCGCCGTTCCCCTTGTCGTTCAGGCACTTGCCGTTGTGCTTGAACTCGCTGTTGCTGTAACTCCACGACTCTGCCTGGTCGGAGCCGCTGCAGCCCCAGATCACGACCTCGGCCCGGTTGGCCGAGCTGTTGCCCTTGTCATCCACGCACTTGCCGCCGGAGCCCTTGACCGGATGCACCGGCGAGGCGCCGCCAGAGGTCGAAGAACCGGCGGCCGTGTAACTCAGCGTCCCGGTGTAGTCGATCTTCGGGGTGATGTCGGCTTTCGGCACGCTTATGCCCACGTTCACGGTGCAACTGCCGTCAGCGGCGGTGGGGGGCAGCGGCGTCAGCGGCACGGTAAGGGGTGTCGCGGCGTTATCGGTGGCGCCCAGCTGGTTCTGGGAGCCGCTGCTGTCGGCGCAGCTCACCGTCCAGCTCACATCGATGTTCTCGCTGGCGCTGCCGGAGTCCACGGCCACCGATATCGAGCCCGGCGAGGGAATCGTCGTGTCCAGATTGCAGATATAGCCGTTATCCCCGTTCCCGCCGCAGGCAGCGGCCAGGGTGTCGGCGTGGGCCACTTGCAGGCTCGCGCTGACCGCCCCGGCCGCGAGCAGGCCGGTCGCTGCCGTATAGACGACAAGGCGACGTATTCCCTGCATCATCAACTGCCTCTCTAGGTGACTTATGACCCATGCTCCCCAAGGCATGGACGCGGAAGAATAGGCACCGGTTTACACCCGCTGTACCGGCGCCGCGCCGATAACGGAGATTTATGCCCCGGTGACCAACTCTGCGTAGAGAGCGGCGGTCTGGGCGGCGATGGCGGCCCAGCCGAACTCGGCGACCGCGCGCTTGCGGCCCGCCTCGCCCATCGCCGCGGCCCGGGCGGGATCACTGACCAGGGCGTTCAGCGCCACGGTCAGCGGTCCGGGTTCGCCCGGCGGCACCAGCAGGCCGGTCTCGCCGTCGGCCACCACCTCCGGGATCCCGCCGGTGCGGGACCCCACCACGGCGGTCCCGCACGCCATCGCCTCCAGGTTCACGATGCCGAGCGGCTCGTAGATCGACGGGCAGGCGAAGACCGTGGCGTGCGTGAGCAGCTGGATCACTTGACGCTTGGGCAGCATCTCCGGGATCCACACCACGCCGGACCGGGAAGCGCGCAGGCCGTCCACCAGCCCGGTCACCTCAGCCTCGAGCTCCAGTGTGTCGGCCTGCCCCGCGCACAGCACCAGCTGGGCCTGCGGAACCAGGCCGGACGCCGCGCGGAGCAGTACTGGCACGCCCTTCTGCCGGGTGATCCGGCCGACGAAGATCACGTAGGGGCGGCTCAGATCGATGCCGTGCCGCTCGAGCACGTCGGTGTTCGGATCCGGGTGGTATTCGGCGGTGTCGATCCCGTTGCGTATCACCCGGATTCGTTCGGCCGAAATCTCGGGGTAAACGGTCATGATGTCGGAGCGCATGCCGTCCGATACGGCCACCACCGCGGCGGCTGAGGCTGCCGATACGCGCTCGCACCAGGTGGACAGCCGGTAACCCCCGCCGAGCTGCTCGGCCTTCCACGGGCGCAGCGCCTCGAGCGAGTGCATGGTCATGACGTGCGGGATGCCGTACAGCATGGCCGCGAGGTGACCGGCCAGGTTGGCGTACCAGGTATGCGAGTGGACGAGCTGAGCCGTGCCGACCCCGGCGGTCATGGACAGATCGGTGGACATCACCTGGAGCGCCTGGTTGGCGTCGTCCAGCAGGTCCCAGGGCCGGTGGGCGACGGCGCCGGGGCGGTCCGCGCCCTGGCAGTGCACGGTCAGGTCCACCAGCGGGGCCAGCTCGCGGGCCAGGTAGGTGACGTGCACGCCCGCGCCGCCGTACACCTCGGGCGGATACTCGCGGGTCAGCAGGGCGACGCGCAGGCGACCCGGCGCGGGCTGCACAGTCACGGGACGACCTCCTGGCCCTTGCCCACCACGGTGATCCCGTCGCCCGAGACCACAAAGCCACGCTGCCTGTCACGGTCCTTGTCCACGCCCACCTGCGCCCCTTCCGGCACCGTGACGTTCTTGTCGATGATCGCGTCCCTGACCACGGCGTGGCGGCCGATCTGGGTGTTGTGCAGCAGAACCGACCGGTCCACGGTGGCCCAGCTGTTCACCCGCACCCCGGGCGAGAGCACTGACTGGCGCACCAGGCCGCCGGAGATCACCACCCCCGGGCTGACCAGGCTGTCGAGCGCGCGTCCGACCCGGTCCCCCGCTTCGTGTACGAACTTGGCCGGCGGCAGCGACGGCACGGACGTCAGGATCGGCCACCTGTCGTTGTACAGGTTGAAGATCGGCTCGACCGCGCACAGGTCCATGTGGGCCTCGAAGTAGGAGTCGAGCGTGCCGACGTCGCGCCAGTAGCCCGCGTCCCGCGGGCCCGCGCCCGGGACCTCGTTGAGCATGAAGTCGTACGCCTGAGCGCTGCCGTTCTGCACCAGGTTCGGGATGATGTTGCCGCCGATGTCGTGCCGGCTCGAATCGTCCTCGGCGTCCTTGCGCAGCGCGTCGACCAGCACGTCGGTGTCGAACACGTAATTGCCCATGGACGAGTAGCTCATCTCGGGGTTGCCCGGCATGGGCGGCGGGTCGGCGGGTTTCTCCAGGAACGCCTCGATGGTCCGGCCGTCCGCCCCGACCCTGACGATGCCGAACGCCGAGGCCTCGTCCCGGGGCACCGGGATGGCGGCCACGGTCACCCCGGCCCCGCCTTCCACGTGGTGACCGATCATCTGCGTCGGGTCCATCCGGTACACGTGGTCCGCGCCGAAGACGATCACGATGTCCGGCTGCTCGTCGTTGATCAGGTTCATCGACTGGAAGATGGCGTCCGCGGAGCCGGTGTACCAGTGCGGGCCCAGCCGCTGCTGCGCCGGGACCGGCGTCACGTAGTTGCCGAGCAGGGCACTCATCCGCCACGTGGTGGAGATGTGGCGGTCCAGGCTGTGGCTCTTGTACTGGGTCAGCACGCAGATCTTGCGGATGCCGCCGTTGGCCAGGTTGGACAACGCGAAGTCGATCAGCCGGTACACCCCGCCGAACGGCACCGCCGGCTTGGCCCGGTCCGCGGTCAGCGGACTCAGGCGCGTGCCCGCGCCGCCAGCGAGCACGATTCCCAGTACGGACCGCTCCGGCATGGGCCCTCCTGACGTGGTTTCGGGTTAACTGCCATGCTCCCTCGCCTCCGGCGCAACGGGGAAGAGCCCGGCTGCTGAACCCGGGGTGTCTTCCGGCGTCTCAGGACCCTTGGGGCCCCTCGGGTCCGTCGCCCGCCACACCTCGCGGACCAGCACCTGCAGGGCGCCGGCCGCGGGGATGGCCAGCAGGGCGGCGACGAAACCGCCGAACACCCCGCCGACCAGGCTGCCGAGCGAGGCGCCGACCAGCACCGCTATCAACACCAGCAGCGGGCTGATCTTCACCGTCCTGCTCATGATCACCGGGTTCAGGATGTGGTTCTCGACCTGGGTGTAGACCAGGAACACCACCAGGGTGACGATGCCGGCGGTGACGCCCTGGGTGAAGGCAAACAGCACGGTGGGGATGCCTGCCAGGGCGCCGCCGATCATGGGCAGGAAGTCCACCAGGGCGACCCACAGCCCCCACAACTGGGGGAACGGCACGCCGACGATCATCAGCGTCACGAACACCACCACCCCCGCGATGATCGAGGTCAGCAGGTTCCCCAGCATGTACCCGATGACGGACCGGTTCACCTCGCCGGCCACCCGCGTGACCGCCTTCGCGCGCTGCGGCGGCATCTGGCTCAGCGTCCAGCGCCGCATCTTCGGGCCCTCGAGCAGCAGCAGGAGGACCAGGATGAAGATCGTGAACAGCTCGATGACCAGCGAGACGGCGCCCTTGCCGATGGTCAGGGCCGGCTTGCTGAGCGACTGCGCGTAGCCCACCAGCTTGGGCGTGTTCCTCTGTACCCACGTCAGGATGTGGTACTTGCGTGCGATGTGGCCGATCCAGCCCTGGCCCGACTCGGCGCTGGCGACGTAGCCGGGCAGCCGGTTGGCCAGGTGGGTGATCCCGTTCACCAGCGGATACCCAAAGACCAGGGCCAGGGCGAGGAAGGCCAGCGCGGCCAGCAGGCTGACGATCGTCACCGCCAGGCCCCGGCGGAGAGCCAGCTTCTTCTCCAGGAAGACCACCATCGGGTTGAGCAGCAGCGCCAGGAACCCGGCCACCGCCATGAGCAGGACGATGTCCCGCAGCCGGTAGATCAGCTTGCCCGCCAGGTACGTGGCCGCCACCACCGCCACCGTGACCACGATGGTCCGCAGCGGGACGTGCCGCGCGTCGGCGTAGGCCCACAGCCGGGCCAGGCGACCCTGCGGCGGAGGCTGGTCGGTCACCTGACCAGCATGACAGGTCGCGGTGGCACCGGTTTCACCTGCCGTCGCCCGGGATCGTGACGGGGAGAGTACGCGGCCCGCGCACCTGCCCGGCGGACCAGGTGACGGCGGCGGGGTCGGACAGCTCGAAATCCGGGTAGCGGGCCAGCCATTCCTCCAGGGCGACCCGGAGCTCCATCCGGGCCAGGTTGGATCCGAGACAGCGATGACGGCCCAGCCCGAAGGCCGCGTGGCGGTTCTGGGCCCGGTCGAGCCGCACCAGGCCGGGGTCCTCGAAGATGGCCGGGTCCCGGTTGGCCGCGGGGAACGGGAGCAGCAGCCAGTCGCCCTCCCTGAACGGGTGGCCGTGGAAATCGAAGTCCGCCGCGACCAGGCGCGCCATCGTGACCGGCGCGTAGGCCCGGAGCAGTTCCTCCAGGGCGGTGCCCATCAGCTGCGGTTCGGCCGCCAGCCGGCGGCGGTCCGCCGGGTGCTGGGCCAGGTGCCAGAGGGAGGCGCCGATAGCCGACCAGGTGGTGTCGATCCC
>Ga0310037_10000431_pt1 | contig 27371 bp, 15 predicted proteins | sample Sb_taG_11_FD_200239 | JGI IMG/M metagenome (GOLD analysis project Ga0310037, IMG submission 200239) | Peat soil microbial communities from Weissenstadt, Germany - Sb_50d_3_AS metaG (v2) (version 2) | ecosystem: Environmental > Terrestrial > Soil > Wetlands > Peat | place: Germany: Weissenstadt... | reverse complement strand
GTGAATGCTGTCGGCGGGAGCGCCAAGCGCGAGCGCCAGCCGGCGGGTGTGAGAGCTGATCGCCACCGACGCCTTGGCGCGTTGGGCCACGAGCCTACTCAGGCCGGGCCGGTCACGGAGCTCGTCGCCATACAGATACTGGATCACCGGCGCGCCGAGCAGCGCCTGCACAGCCAGCGCGGCCGGACCCGTCACTATGTGTCCGGAGAGCACCACATCGGGCCGCCGGAGGATCGCGCGACCAAGGGTCAACATGTTGAGGACGCCGACTTCGGAGCGGTGGCCTCCAAAGCGCGGGGCTCTCATCACGCCGTTTGACGTTGAGGCTCGATTGGGGCCTGCTAGCGCGCCCAGGGTGACGATCTCGTAGGAGAAGCGCGAGTGGCGTACCAACCGCTCGAGCAGGAGCTGGATACCCCCAGGCATCGGGGGATAGTCGGGTGTTGGCAGGAGAATTCGCATCGATGGTGTACTCGGCGGGTCAATCATCGCGTAATCGATCGAGTGACGATGTAGGCAGCTTGTTTTTATGTAGTGCGGGCACGCGTATGTGAGTCGATCTTGTCATAGCCCCACAGCGCCACGAGATCGCGATCCAGGTATTCACTCAGCGCCACGACCTCGGGCTTGAAGCGGCGACGCAATTCGACCATCAAGTTTTCGTCAGGCGGCGGTGGATCGTCGTAGATGGCGTGGCGCAGCGGTTGCCGGAGTCTGGGTGTAAGTACCTTGACCACTTTCTTTGCGGCTCGCCAGACCGGGCCCTGTTCCCCATAGATGATGCGATTGAGATACCGCGATCGCACGCGGACGGTAGGGTTGACCTCCGCCATGTCGATTGGGGATGTATCCTCCACGTCGAGGAAGCGCAGCACAGAGCGCACAGCCGCCTCGTTGTCGCGCCGGAAATCGTCATAGATCATCACCATCACCTGCTCTGACGGAAATAGGTCGTGATAACGGCGCAATTGTTCGACGTAGCGGACGTGGTCTGAATAAACGAGTCGCTGCCGCCAAGACGACGCGGAGCGAGGAAGATGCCTGCCTTGACGTCTGGCGTCCTCGAGTGAGAGCGCCTTCCGGAGATCCTTCTCCGTCTCGACATTACTCTCGACGAATTGGAGATGGAGTGAGCGCAGAAAGCTCGCGGGCTCTCGCAGGATGGCGATGATACGTGCAGCGGGTTGCATAGACGCAATGCCGTTTGCGGCGGTGTCAGACGTGAGGTAGGACACCGAAGCCTCTCCGATCCGCTGCTCCGGTTTCGCGGCGTCGAACAATGACAAGTAATCGTCCAACATTTCCGGAGCCTTATCTGATGTCTGCCAATGGGCGCTAAAGAAGTTGGGCTCCTTGACGTCAGACATGTAGATTTGCGGATGGTGCCTGAGCATCTCGTAGAGGGCGGTCGTGCCGCACTTGGGGTGACCGACTATGAAGAAGTCGGGAACTCTTTTCTGCGACGCCAACGGAGCAGCGGGTTTTACAGCGCTGAAAGGAATAGCGAAGTTCACAGTGTCGTTTGGCTGATTGTGCGGCCGGGGCCGGCGAACCAGTATGCGAAGATCCCCGCGGCGAACCAGAAATAGGGGCCACTCGGCGGACGCGACATCGTCGGCCCGGCAAAACCCATCATGGCCATAGCGAACAGAGCCGCGAACACGGCCACCAGGCTGATGCGCAGCTCGAGATCCGCGATACGCCGCAGTCGCCGCGCACCGAACACGAGCAGCTTGACGGACAGTGCGATCCAGAGCAACAGACCGGGCAGTCCCAGTTCGAGCGTCACGAAGTTGTACTGCGACTCCCCACTGGCACTGTGACCTTCGATTATCGCGCGGTCCTGCCCGCCGAAGTAGGCCGCCGCCCCGACGGTGGCAAGCCCGGCGCCAAATGGGGCATGCGCGATGTCCGCCGGGATCTGCGCGAGCGCCTTTTCCCGATAGCTGACCGATGTCGACGCGGCTTTTTCCGGAGCGATGCTGGTATAGCGCGAGAACACCTCTTTGCCGATGTTGGCCGTCAACACCGAGCCGAGGACGAACGTCAGGGCGATAACGACGAGAACCGCCGCGAGCGCTCGCGTCACCCGCCGCCCGGTGCTGAGTGAGAACACCGCGAAGGCAAGCAGCGCAAACACCGCTCCCAGGACGGCGGTGCGCTGCAGCGAGGTGGCGATCGCCAGCAGCACACCCAAGCAGAGCAGCACTGCGACCGATCGTCGGCGCAGTCGCCCGGTCGCGAGCAACGCGAGGATGCCAGGCAAGGCGAGCACGCCGACGAGCCCACCGAAGCCGAGATCCGAGCCCAATGCCATGGGACGCACTCGCGCCACGCCTTCGCTGTCGCGATAGACACGTCCGGTGACGTTACCGGTCCCGTTGATCAGTTCGCTGTAGCCGGGGCCCCAGCTGGCAAGCTGAGTCGGAGTGAGCTGCGTTTGGATCGTACTCACCACCCCATTGGCCAGCGCGATCACACCAAGGATAAGAAAGAACTTGCGGAAGCGCTCCTTGGAGCGCATCACGACGTAGCCGAAGAAGAAAAACGGTATCCACTCCAGGTGCTGTCTATATCCGCCCACGATCTTCAGGATCCCGTGGGTGCCAGGATTGGCCGCCTCGACCAAGACAAGGGCAACGAAGGCCAGGACCCAGCCGGACAGCGGAGGCAGGCGGATATCCTCTCTTTTGACTACGAGGCGAACGAGCGCGCCGACGCTGATCACGGCGATGAGGACATCGCGGATGGCGGACGCCCCCTGGTTTGCGCTCTCCAGCTTGATCGGCCCGTCGAGCAACCCTAGATAGAGAGCCAGCAGCGCAAGCGTGATCTCGTAGCGGGGACTGACCGCGAACGCCAGGATACCCAGCGTCCCAAGCGCGATGCCGAGGGCCACCAGAAGGTTTGGATTCGGCACCTCCAGAGCGATTCCCAGCGCAATCAGCAGGGGAATCAGCCCGCTGGCGCCGATCAGGATGAGGTCCCGGATGCGCCGGTTCAGGACGGCCGGATGCGACGCCCCTCCAAGCGGACTGGCCAGACGGGGATACGGAGTACTCATCGACCGATCAGGTTGTGGCGCCGGTGCTGCTCGCTGTATGTCGAGGAGAAGCCGTGCGCCTTGAGATCCGCAGACGAGACGGCGTTGGCCACGACCCCGAGCACCGGCGCGCTGGAGGTTTGCCTCAGCAACTGCACAAGACGCTGAGCCGACGTCTCGCGCGTATGTCCGACCCGCGCGACGATCACGATCGCGTCAACCATGCGAAGCACCGGTATGACATCGCTCACCGCAAGCGGGGGCGGCGCGTCGATCAGCACGTAGCTGAAGTCCTCGGCTACCGACCGCAACAGCCCCGCCATCGTCCGACCTTCAAGCAGGGCGGGAGGGTTGGCGACGATCCCCCCACTCACGAGCACCGACACTGCACCTCGAGCGTGCGACTGGACCACAGTGGCCACGCTCTCGGCGGATCCCGCCGAGAGGGAGTTGGTCGTCGCCGGAGATACCGACTGAACCCTCTGCATCGCCTCGCCGATGTCGAGCTTGCCCGTGAGCACGTCCGTAAGCCCATGCGCGCCGTCGATGCCCAGCAGCTTGGCTTGGACGGGCCGGCGAAGATCGGCCTCGACGATCGCTACCCGCTCACCCGCTTCGCGCTGGACGAGGGCGAGATCGGCGATCAACGTGGACTTGCCGTCACCGGCGTCGGGGCTGACGAACAGGATCGAGCGAGGCGCGGATCTCCCGTCGCGCTCGAACGTGTCCCACAGCTGCAGGGTCGTGTGTAGCCTCCTGAGGGGCTCGCGGAGAGGCTGGGCGGGTGCGGGTTCTCCTCTGTCGCGGCCGACGATCGGTCTCCTGCTCTTCGGCAGCACGGTGAGGACCTGCATATCGAAGGCCGCTTCGATGTCGGCGAGCGAGCGCAGACGGCGGTCGAACCGACTGATAGCGTAGACGACGATCGCCGCCAGCAGGATGCCCAGCGCAAACGCGAAGATCGCGTTCTTCTTGGGACTCGACGAAATCAGCGCCCCGGCTACGGCGGGGTTGACCTGTTTGTAACCATTGCCGCCAGCTGCCAGGTCCGATTCGAGCTGGTCGATGTGTTCGCTGAGGGTCTGGATCTGGATCTGCGACGTGGGGGCCGATATTTTTCTCGCGGCCTTGAGCAGGTTGCGCTGGCTGGCGAGCGTCGTCTTGACCGCTCTGAGATAGCCGGCGTTCTGTTGTTCCAGATAGACCTGCGCGTAGGTGTTCGCCAGCTCCGCGGCCGCTTGAGGGGCGCGTGCTTTTGTCGAGATCGTGATGAAGTCGCTTCCCGTGGCTGGGCTTGCCTGCGCCGAGCCGGCTGCCGCACCGCGCGCGACGCGCGTGTCTTCTTTGAGCAGTCGCGAGCGAACCGCTTCGCCCACCAGGCTCGAACTGATGAGCTGGGCCTGATCGGCGAGAAAGAGGGAGTCCTGGCTGGCAGTGCTGCTGGGCTGCGGGCTGTTGCCCAACCGCACCTGCGCTTCGGAGCCGCTGCCGAGATAGATCGTCGTCGACGCCCCGAAGACACTGGGCTTGTGCTTGTAATAGGCATAGGTCGCCGCGGCGACCAGTATCCCCACGACGAGGATCAGCCACTTGCGCTTCCACAGCGGAGCGAAGACAGCGGCGGCGTCGGTCGTCTCGTTCATCGTGTCAGGACTCCATCCATCGCGGCACTATGCGGCATAGAACATAGGAACGTTGAAAACGGGCGTAATCTTCCTCCCATGCCACCGGACCCGTAAAGGCGGGCACCCGCTTCAGGCTCGCCAAAGAGTAGCGTGCCGAATCCGACGCCGAGCTTGCATCGATGCAACGATGTCGTCGTGCGCTCGCTGATCTCACTCCCGTCGGACGACAGCGGCTCACCGGATGACCAAGCAGACAGTGAGGCGTTTGTGAGCACCACCGTTTCAACGTTCCGATCAACGCCACGACTGACCCTCGCCCACGACTACCTGCTGGTCATGCGCGGAGCCGAGCGCACATTTGCGGCTATCGCTGACCTCTATCCGGAGGCTCCCATCTTTACGCTGCTCTACGACAAGCGTGGGATGGGTGGACGCTTCGCCGGGCGCTCGATAACCACCTCTCCCCTGCAGTATTTGGGCGCAAGCCAGGCCACGTTCAGGCGGCTGCTGCCGCTCTACCCGTGGGCGGCCAGGCGGTTGCGCCCCGAAGGCTGCGACGTGGTGCTCAGCAGCAGCAGCGCGTTCGCCCATGGTCTTCGGGTCCCTGCGGGCGCAGTCCACGTCTGCTACTGCCACGCCCCATTCCGCTATGCCTGGTACGAGGAAGCCCGTGCGCTGCATGAGACCAGTACCCTCTTGCAACCCTTGCTGCGCCTGCAGTTGCGCCGAATGCGCAAGTGGGACCTGTGCGCCAGCCGACGAGTCGATACGTACATTGCCAACTCGCAACTCACGCGCGAACGGATCAAGCACTACTACGGACGCGAGTCGGTCGTCATCCATCCCCCGGTAGAGACGAAGCGCTTCAAGACGGGTGTGCCCGGCGATGCGCTACTGGTCGTCTCGGAGATCGTGCGCCACAAGCGCGTACACATAGCGCTCGAGGCAGCGCGCCGCGCGCGAGTACCCATCCGGGTCGTCGGCTCAGGCCCCGACCATGCAGCGCTCAGCGATGCATATCCGGAGGCCGAGTTCCTCGGACGAGCCTCCGATGAGGATCTCGTCGAGCTGTACGCGAGCGCCCGCGCCGTGGTGGTCCCGAGCATGGAGGAGTTCGGGATCACCGCGGTCGAGGCGCAGGCCGCCGGGCGGCCGGTGATAGCCACCGCCGCGGGCGGCGCCTTGGAGACGGTGCTCGACGGGCAGACCGGGCTGCTTGCCTCGCTCGACGATCCCGACTCCTTCGCTGAGGCGATGCGCCGGATCGACGCGCTCGACTTCGACCCTGCGCGTGCCCGCGAGAACGCCGAGCGCTTCTCGGTCGCCGCCTTCCAGCGCCGGCTGCATGAGCAGATCGAGCGGGTCCTCACCGAGCGGCCGTCCTGCAAGGTTGAGCAGTGTAAGCGAGATCGGGCGTAACTTTTGAGTGGCCGCGTGCGTTACTGAGAAAGATGCTGTATATTTCTCGCGACAGGGATGTCCGCTCGCTACTGTGCAGGTCACTGCGGTGCTTTCTGCTCACGCTCGTCGTCCTGCCCGCGCTGGGGACAAGCGCAATCGCAGCGGGCACCAGCGAAATCGAAGGCGTGTGGTCCTTCAACGGCGGCGCGGTCGCGATTCAGAGCCTGCCAGGCGGCACCTTCCAGGGCACAGTGGTGAGTCCGACGAAGTTTGCGGAATGTGAACATCCCGCCGGCCAGGTGATGTGGACCGAAATGCGGCCACAGGCGGATGGCTCCTTCTGGGGGCTGCACCAGTGGTTTCATGGCACTCCCCCCAACTGCGAAGAACCACCAGCTCTGAAAGGTCCCACGGCTTGGCGAGTGCTCCACCCGTCGGCAAATACACGCTACCTGAAGGTCTGCTTCAGCGCGCCGGAAGCCACGCAGCCCAAGATCGGACCCGACGGGACCGCGACCGAAGACACCTACGGCTGCTCCAACTCGGCGCTCATCTCGGAACTGCCGGTCGTCGAAGGCGAAGGTGAAAGCAAAGGCAAGGGGAAAGAAGGCGAAGCGGGAACTGGCACCGGAAGCGGGACCCCCGGCAGTGGAACCGGAGGCGGAACCATCACCTTCGGCAAGACCGTGGTCCTACCTTACACCAAGGCCTGCTTCGCCCAGAGCTCGCTGAAGATCGCGCTGCACAACCCCAAGTACGACCCCCTCAAGCAGGTCCTCGTCAAGATCAACGGCAAGCAGGTCGCGAACATCACGGGCATTAAGCGTCTGCAGAAGGGCGTGACGCTCACGAAACTGCCGACCGGCACCTACAGGGTCAGCGTCGTGGCCACCACTGTGCTGGACCAGCACCTGTCCGGCAGCAAGACCTACAAGAGCTGCACCAAGGGCTCCGGCAAGATCAAGCTCAAGCGGGTCAAGAAGAAGCACCACCACCACCACGGCTGAGCATTCACTCTGTAGCGCCCGCCGGTTGAGAATTGACCCCTGTGGGTTCACCAGCTGCGCCATGGCTCCAGCGTACCGGCTCGATCTGCGCGAAGCGGGGACACCCGTCGAAGACAGAGCCTCGGATTGCGGAACATAATGCCCTCGGATCGCGGAAGTTTTTAGCCTCGGATTGCGGATAGCAGGCTAGGGTAAAGGCGTGTCAGCGGTTCTTAGCGAGATCGTCGAGCGCCGCCTCGGCGGGGTTGTGCGACCGGCGGATGCATGACGAGTCGGTGATCGTGCTCCAAGGGCCACGCGCGGTTGGGAAGTCCACGCTGCTGCGGGAGCTGGCAATTGCGCGGGGCCGGGAGGTCATCGACCTTGACGACCTCGGCACCCGTGACGCGGTCGCAGCCGACCCAGCGCTGTTCGTGCGCGGCGAGGCTCCCGTGCTGATCGACGAGTTCCAGCACGTGCTGGAGCTGCTCGACGCGATCAAGGCCGAGCTCAACCGCGACGGTTCCCCGGGCCGATTCGTGCTCACCGGCTCGACCCGGTACGCGACCTTGCCCGCGGCTGCCCAGGCACTTACCGGCCGTGCGCATCGTGTCGACGTGTTAGGACTCTCCCAGGGGAGATCGCGGGGGTGCGCGAGGACTTCGCCGAAGTTCTTCTGAGCGATCCTCTCTCGCTGGTGGAGGTGAGCCCACCCGCGACCCCTCGTGAGGAGTACGTCAGCCGAGTCATCGCGGGTGGATTCCCGCCGGTGCTCCGCCGTGCCAGGCCCCCCGATCGCGCGCACTGGTTCGATGACTACGTCGATCTCGTCATCGAGCGCGACGTGCTGGAGCTCTCACGCGTGCAGCAGCGTCGCCAGCTGCCGCTGCTGTTGCGCCAGCTCGCCGGCCAGACCGCACAGGTGCTGAACATCGCCAAGGCCGCGCGGGCGATCGGCATGGAGAGATCCACGGCGGAGAGCTACACCAAGCTGCTGGAGACCGTCCTCCTCGTCCATCAGCTGCCGGCGTGGGGCACGACGCTCGGCCCGCGCGTCGGCGCTGGCGGCGAAGGTCCATGTCGTCGACAGCGGGCTCGCCGCGCGTCTGCTGCGCCTGACCGAGAGCAAGCTCGGGGCGGCCACAGCACCCGCCCTCACCGAGTTCGGACACCTGCTGGAGACGTTCGTCGTGGGGGAGGTGAGCAAGCAGCTCGACTGGCTCGACGAGCAGGTCGCTCGCGGGCACTGGCGCACACACGACGGCCATGAGGTTGACCTGGTGCTCGAGCGCGAAGACGGCGCGATCTCGGCGCTCGAGGTCAAGGCAGCTTCACGCGTCACCGCTCGCGAGCTGCGAAGCATGCTCAAGCTCCGCGGCAAGCTTGGAAGTGAGTTCCTGGGAGGTGCCAGCTGAGTGTCGCCACTTGCAGTGGCCCCGGGTTCGACGCTTGAAGTGGCCCCACCTCTGTGTCTTGTTTGTTGGTTAGTGATGATGCCTGATGTGGTGCGCGAGCGTCGTTGCGGAGCCGAGCCGTAGGCGAGGCGGAGCGACGATGCTCGCGGCGCGATCCCCGTGGGGGGGTGTCGTGGCCATCGGTTCTCCCCGCTGGCGGACGTCGGTTCTCCCCAGCGGTGGGGTCAGCTGCCTCCCTTCTTGCTTGTCCGTTGTTGTAGGCCGTGGCGGAAGCGCCAGCTTTCGTTGCCGGTGTCGATGATGTGCGCGCGGTGGGTGAGCCGGTCGACGACTGCCTTGGCGAGGCGGGCGTCTTGGAAGACCTTCGTCCATTCACCAAACGGGAGATTTGTAGTGACGATCAGGCTGGCTTTCTCGTTGCGCTCGGAGAGCACCTGGAAGACGAGCTCCGCGGCGCCGGGGGGCAACGCCAGGTATCCAAGCTCATCGAGCAGCACCAGCTCGGTGCGAGCGTAGCGCGCGATGACCCGGGCGAGCTCTCTCTTGCTCTCGGCTTCCTGGAGCTCGTTCGCCAGGGCGGCGAGCGTGGTGAACCTGACTCGTCGTCCTTGCTGGCAGGCGCAGACCGCGAGCGCCGTCGCGAGGTGCGTCTTGCCCGTGCCGCTGTCACCGACGAAGATGATCGACTCGCGGTCCGCGATCCAGGACCCTTCCGCCAAGGCCGCGATCGTGGCCTGCGGGATCTTCGGGTTATCCGCGAAGCGGAACTCCTCCAGGCGCTTGATCGCCGGGAAGCGGGCGTCCATCAGCCGTCGGCGTTCGCGTCGCTCTGAGCGCTCGTGCGTCTCTGCCTCCAGCAACGCGGCGAGGTAGGCGATCGGGGTTTGCTGCTCGCGGGTGGCCTGCTCGGCCATCGCACGGAACCGCGCCTTGATCGTGGGGAGCTTCAGCTCGCCGGCGTGCGCCTCGATCAGCGCTTCCAGCGCCGCGGTCTTGGGGTCCTTTCGTGGGACGCTCACAGCTGCGCCCCCTGCCGGGTGAGGTGGTCATAGTCCGAGAGGTCCTGCGGTGGCGGACAGCCGACCCCCGCCAGGCGCTCATCGACCTGCAACACCGGTGCTGTCGGGCGCTCTGACCTGCGCGCCAAGAGCGCGACTGCCTTGCCGTCGTGAGCGCCCGCGGTGAGCGCGCCACGGACCGCGAGCTCGACCCGGCCGGACGGGTGCTCGCGGCAGAGCATCAGCACGTCGACCATCTGCCTGGCGGCCTCCTCACGGCCGTGACGCTCCGTGATCTTGCCCCAGAGCTCATCGAAGCACTCCGGCCAGTCACCACGGTCGCGCTCCTGACGCAACGCCAGGGACCGCGCAAGCGCGCCGGGCTTGCGCACCAGCAGATCCAGGTAGTGGTCCAGCTGCGCGCTCGTGCCGTGCTTGCCCGCCAGCCGCTCGTGAGAAGCGACCACCTTGCCGTCGTGCCAGATCGCGATCTCCCGCGCGCCGACCTGCGCACGGGCCTTGAACCCAGCCAGCCGCGCGGGGACCGAGTAGCGGTTCTGACGGACCGTGACCAGCGCCTTGCTGTCCACGCGGGGTGTCGCCTCCTCCGCCGTGCAGTGCGCCTCTCGCGGGAGGTTGTTCAGCACTCGCCGCTCCGCGGTGAGCATCTCCCCGACCGGCTGTGAGCGCCCGACGATCGTGCGCTCGAGATCCGCCCAGCACGCGTCCTCGAGCCGTTCGTTCAGCTCCCCGAGCGAGCCGACGCTGGGAACGGGCACCAGATGGCGACGGCGGAAACGCCCAACCTCGCCCTCGACACCGCCCTTTTCGTGGGCGCCCTGCTTGCCCGACAGGCAGAACGACGAATCGAACCCGTAGTGCGAGCGCAACGCGACGAAACGGTCGGACTCCACCCGCCGGCGGCCCTTCAGAACCCGCACGACCGCCGACTTCAGGTTGTCGTAGCGGACCAGGTCGAAGCAGCCGCCAAACCACTCCAGCGCCGCGACGTGGCCCTCCAGGAACGCCTGCTGGGTCTCTGACTCGAACGCGATCACGAACGACGCACCCGAGTGACACGCCCGCATCAAGAACAGGTGCACAACGATCGGATCACCACGCATGATCACCTGCGCCTCGCCCCAATCGACCTCGGCCTCCACGCCAGCATCGGAGACCAGCGGCACGAACGCCTCCACCTCGCCGATCGCGCGACGCCGGGCGGCCACATAGCGGCTGACCTGACGCTCGGACACGTCCGCGCCGTGCTCCTCAACAAGGCGCTGCCAGACACGCCTAGCCGTGTGACGCTGCTTGCGCGGCGCCTCCAGATCCGCCGTCAACCACTCGCCGATCAGCTCCCGGAACTCGCCCAGCTTCGGCGCCGGACGACCCGACGGACGACGCTTCGCCGGCGGCACCGCCGACACCAACGCCTGACGCACAGCCCGGCGATGCACCCCATGACGCTTCGCCAGCGCCCTGACCGACAACCCTTCCCGCGCGTAATCGCGCCTGATCTGCTCGAACTGCTCCATTCTGGTCACTCCTCCCGGCTCCTCGCATCGCGCTCAACCAAGCGCCAAGCGTCAGCCGTAGGTCGGACAGAGGTGGGGCCACTTCAAGCGTCCACAGTGGGGCCAGTTCAGACGTCTACACCCGCATAGTTCGACTTCACCGGTGGGCCCGGCCAGGGCGCCGCGGGCCTCCACACAAAAACAAACCGGACCGCCCCATCCTTAGGGCGGCCCGGCCGCGCTTCGTTGCTACCGGATTGCTAGGACGATGCGCGCCGCAAGCGACGCCTACACCGCGGACACGCGTCTATTTCGACGTACCTGCCGTTTCGAATCCGACTTCTTCCACACCGTCTTCCGCGATCTCCTGGACGTTGGTGGGAACTTTTTCGTAGTCGCTGCCTTTGATGAGCGCGCTTCCACCTTCCGGTTTGCTGCTGAGCGCCCAGTACAGGAAGTCGTGGGCGCCTGTTGCCAGCGCTTTACCTTCTTCGCCTTCCAGGCCGGGGTAGAACGCGTACTGCCGCAGCAGCAGGTCGTAGGTGAGTCCGCAGATGCCGTATTCTTTCGACACGGTTTCCGCTTTCGCCCCATTCCACAGCTGCCTGGTGGTTTCAGGCGGGAATTTTTTCCCGGCGGTGTTGGTGTAGACGGAAGCTTTGCAATTCGCCTGCCCGGGTTTTTCTACATCGCCGTCCGAAGACGGTTCGTAGTACCCCGCGTCCGAAGGCGTTGCCGTGTCCTGCACCTCCGCCCAGAACTGGGTGTTCTGTTCACCTACTTTTTCTGAGGTGCCTTTTTTGTTTTCCCCACCGCATAGCGGCGGTTTCACTTTCGTGGGGCATTTCTTGGACCAGAAGCCGTCTTCGCGGGCGGATCCCAAGTCGGGGTACGCGATGCTGCTCGGGGTTTCGCTGACCCGCGCCTCCATGCCCGGGTTGCCGGCGATCGTGCCAAACAGCACGTGTGTCGCCGTCGGCCAGCGCTGATTTTCACAGCCTTCGGCCGTCTGGCTCCAGATCCTTTCTTCTTCGGGCAGCGGTTTGCCACAGCCGATCTTCTTACCGCCACGTTCTTCCGGCAGCGCTTCGAATTTGGTCGGCGTGTTATTGACCTGCTCCAACCACGTCTTGAAGATGTGCGTCGTCCCACCGTGGTCGAGACGCACCACCGGCCTGATGACCTGCTCTTCTTCTTGAGCGCCAGTTGCTACGGCGACTTCTTCTTCTTCTTCGTTTTCGTTGATGATTTTGATGTTAACCGAGCCGCCTTTGCAGGCGAGTGCGTCGTGACCGGCTTTCTGGTTCGCGATCAGCTGCTTCCATGTTTTGATCGTCCCACGGTAGATGCCCTCGAGCGTCGAGTCATCCAGCACGAGGCGACCCAGTTTATATTTGATGCCGCTTTTTTCGATTTCGCTCTCCGCCACACAGTGAGTCGGCAGATGAACGATGATCGCGTCCGCGCCCTGCGCGACCGGGATCGTCTCGAGCGATTCGCCTTCGCCGCCTTCTTTTTTGAAGCCTTCAATTTCGAATCTTTGGGTCGCGTTTGGCGCTTCGTCGGTGCCGCAGTAGTCGGTTTCCTTGAATTTCACTTCTTCGACTTTTTCGGTGCCCCACGCGTGCAAGCAGGCGCCGCTGCCACCCGACAGGTATTTGACTTTGGCTTCTTTTTCGTCGCCCTGGGTGCCACCGCACGCGCGTGTGTTTTTGTTGGGAACTTTTTCTAGTTTACCTTCTTTTAGGATTTCGACCTTGTTGTACTCGACGACCCATTTCTGCAACAGCGTGTTCTGGAACGACGAGCCGCGGCCCGTGATTTCCACCCCGGAGCATTGCTGGCCCAGGTCGGACGCGGCGCTGGCCGCACCCGGAGCGACGGCCGCGACCACGGTCGCGGCCGAGATGATACACGCCAGCCCGAGGCGACGTGCGGATAGTAACCTCATTGCGAGATAGACCTCCTGTTGGATTACGTGTCCGGGCCGTAAGCCGCGCAGTTGCGCAACCGTCCCGTGGGGTGCACCATCTCACCTGCCGCTCGCCACGGGGTTACGATTCTGTGCTCATTCCACCGGTAACGATATCTTCACACGGCCGAAATTCACATTCGGTAAGGGTGGGTGCTTTCCTCGCCCACAGCCCGATGGGACGCGTGGCCGCACAAGCAAGCGCAAAGGGAGAGGGAGTCAGGACAGTCCCGCGGCTACCGCTCGGCGCATCAGTGTTTGCAGCGGCGGTGCGGAGCCTCGGCCAACCGCAGCGTCACGATCATTTTCCGTCGTCTTGCTCGCGCCCGAGGCAAGACCGATGGGTTTACTTCTTTTTCTTGGTCTTCTTCTTCGAGCCGTACTTCTTCTTGGCCGTCGCTTCGCATTTCGCGCGCCTGCCCTTGGGCTTCTCCTTCTTGCATTGCTTCAGCGCTTTGGTGAGCAGCTGGGCGCGTGTCGGCGGCTTCTTTTTTGCCTGTTCTTCTTCCTGTTTCTTCTTGGCTTCAGCTTCAGCCTTCGCTTTGGCTTCGGCTGCGGCTTTGGCTTCTGCAGCCGCTTTCGCTTCAGCGGCGGCCTTTGCTTCAGCAGTGGCTTTCGCTTCAGCAGCGGCCTTTGCTTCAGCAGCGGCTTTCGCTTCGGCTTCAGCTTTGTGTTGCGCCGCTTCCGCTTCGACTTCGGCTTTGCTCGGGCGCACTTCGATCGGTGCGCGCGCTTCGCCTTTGGTCCCCTGCTTGTCGGTGACTTCGAGGGTAACGGTGCAGGCGCACAGCGCGCGATAGGTGTGCTTTCCGTGGATCACGGTCGCCGCGCCTTCGCTTTTTCCTTCTTCCCTTTCGCCATCGCCAAACGTCCATACGTAGGTGAAGGGCGTGGCTTCCTTGCTCGAATCGGTGACGGTCGCTTCGAATTCCGCGACCTGTTCCTTCGCCACGAAGGCGAGACCCGTTATTTTGAATTCCGGTCGCGGACGCACCACGTTCACTTCGCTCGTCGCTTCGAGCCGTGTCGCGGCGAGGTTGTCGGGTTCGATCACCTCGGTGATCTTGTACTTGCCTTCTTCCGCGAAGGCGTGTTCGGTGCTCGGGCTCTGGAACTCGTAACCGCCCGTTTCGGTGTTTTCCGATTTTTTCGTGGTGAGGTCTTCGAACTTCCATTCCACGCTCTTCGCGTTCGCACCCAGGACTTGGGAAGCGATGCTGGCCTTTTCGCCAGGCGCCAGGTTGTGTACTTCTATCCCGTTGACCTTGACGCTCGGGGGCGTCACGCTCGCGTGCGGGCATTCGGTCGGCGTGCCGCCCGGACCGAACTGCAGCGCCTCGATCACCGTCGTCTGTTCGTGTATGAACGCATCGAACGTGACGACGCCTTCCCGGCCGCCGCTTTCCTTGAAGCCCCCGACCAGGAACGCCTGACCGCTGGGGGAGGGGATCACGCAGCCTTCGCGCGCTCCTCCCGCTTCGTGCCCGCCGCCGGTCCAGCCGAGCTCCCTGGCTTCCGGCGTCGCGCCCGCTTCGTTGTAGCCGAGCACCTGTACGCCGGCGTTCGAGCCTTCGCCAGTTTGACTGGCGACTTCAGCCGTGAGATAGATCTTGCCTTCGCTCGTGCCTTCGGGCACGAACGACATCGTCGGGCCCGGAATCCCGCCCGACACTCCGAAGACCAGCAGCTTCTGGAGTTCGGCGGTCGCGTACAGGAGCCTCGGCTTGGTGGCGAATTCCTGTACACCCGCTGTTTCGCCGATTTTTTCGGTGCTCTGCGGCAGTTCCCAGATTTCACCTTCGAAGCATGCGCCGCTCGGACACGAGCTGCGCCGCTCCTCGGCGAAGATCTTGCCGCCCGTGGAAACGATCGGCGAGTACGGCACCGATTCAAATTCGTTGCCTGCGCACGTCGGTTCCTCCAGCACGCTTTTGTTGTCGACGTAGCGCGAGCCCAGTTTCCCCCCGCTCAACACGCCGCTTTTTTCCTGGATCGTGATGAACTGCGCGGAGGCACGGCACTGTTTTTCCGCTTCGCCTTTCTCGACCTTGAGGTTTTCCTGTTCGTCGATGTCGCCGGTCATCACCAGGTTGCCCGCTTTGGGTTCGAGCGCCAGCCCGTGCGGGTTCAGCAGGGCTTCCTTGGGGTTTTCGCCCTGCTCTTTGAAGGCTCCTTCGCCTAAGATCGGCGCCGGCAGGTCTTCCGCGCTTAGCTTCGCCGATTCGAGCTTGCCCGCGTTGAGGGTGAAGCCATAGAGGGCCCCAGCGACGAGTTCGTTTGAGTCGAGCGGCATCCGTTCATAGCATGTCGAAGGTTTTTCTTCGCATTCTTTTTCTTCGGCTTTTTCTTCGGCTGCGTCTTTCTCGCGCCTCCTGTATGAGATCAGCGCATACACACGCTGGCGCGCGGGATCGACCGCCAGCTGCACTTCTTCGCCGATCGTCCCGGTGCTCGCTTTTTTCGTTTCCGGCGGGGTGAACGATATCGAGGCGACCAGTTTCCCGGTCGAGTCGAACCGCTGCAGCCGGAATTCCGGCGTGGCTCCCTGTTTGGGCTCATCCGCGACATAATAGCCGCCGTCGCTGGAGTCGACCGCGAAGGCGGTCGTGTGTTCGAGATCGATCTGCCCTGAGCCCACGCCCGGTTCGAACTTGGTGCGCCCCAGTTCGCCCCACGTCGTTTCGGCCTGAGCCGCCGCGCACGGCACCGCGAGCGCGCTCAGCAGCGCCGCGATCGCGGCAAGTCTGAGAACGTAGGCGATGGTTTTCCCCGGAGCGGACATCGGACCGTAGGCTCGCTGATCGCGCCCGCGCCCGTGTTGCCAAATGGTGAACCGCCGGTGAAGAGCGCGCGCTAGCGGCGCCAGCGCTCCTTCGAGCCGGCGGTCATCCGGCGCTGGGCGCGCATGCTCGTGAGCGTGGCCGGGGCGACGCGCACCTCGCGCCGCCCGCGCCGGGGACGCCGGCGCGCGACCGAGGCGCCGGCGAAAGCCGCGAGCAGCACGACACCGAGGACGTACGCGGGCGATGGCTCGTGTTCGCTCGTGCGGTAGGCGACCGCTTGGGCGGAGGCCGACTCGGGGGCCTCCTCGGTCTCCTCTTCCTTTTCGGCCGCCTCCACCGGCGAGGTCACAGCCGAGGTCCCACTCGGGGGAGTCGGCTCGGCCGGCGGGGGCGGCGGAGCCGGGACGAACGCGGGCGTGACGAAGGGAAGCGCCGGTTGGATGAAGAACGTTGTGGGAGGCGCCGGCGTCGGACGACTCGGGGGGGGTGCGATGAGAGCGGGCGGCGGCGGCGGGACGGGCACGAGCGGCGGCGATGACGCGGGCGCGGGCCCGGCGGGCGCGGGGGCGGGCGCGGGCGGCGGGACGGGGACGGAGACGGGCGCCTGACGCGCCGGGAGCTGTTTGAGCGGCACGGTGCCGCACGGCTCGCGCACGCTGCCCGGCTGCACGGTCACGGGCAGCGAGGACGACAGGCCGCCGGCGCTGATCGTCACGATCGTCGTGCCGGCATTGTAGGCGCAGAACAGGCCGGACTGAGAATCGTGGATTGGTCTGCCTTCGGGTCCCTGCAGCACGGCATGCGGTTCGCCTGCCGCCGTGTTCGGCTCGACGAAGTCGCCAATGTCGGTCCGCGAGGAGCTGAACGTGTATTCGGGGAACAGGCCGCTCTGGCACGCCGCGCCGACGCAAATCTCCGGGATCGGAATGTAGGGGTCGACTTCGGTTTCTTCGCTGTGTTCCAGGGCCCGGCCGCCGGCGCGGGGGCGGCGGGCGAGCCCGGCGAACAGCGCCGGCTCGCTGCGGCGCAGGAGAATCCCGTCTTTTGCTTCCAGCGCGAGTTCGGAGATGTCGGGGATCAGCGGCACGGCGATCGGCGCGCGGTTGGTCCGCTTGTCGCGTGCCGCGACGTCGACTTTCGCCAGCAGGAAGCCGCTGGCGCCGTGGAAGTCGCCGAAGGCCTCGTTGCGCGCGTTAACATAGCCGAGCGTACCCGAGCCGAAGGTGGGTATCGATTCTTCGCCGACCGTCAGCGGCGTGGTCACGTTCTGTTCGGGGGCGTCGTAGAAGTAGGCCGACGCCGACGCGCAGGGGACCCCTGGGTTGCGTTCCTGTTCGGTGACGCAATGGCCGCCGGCGAGCAGGACGTGGGCCACTTCGGCGGCCTGTCCGTCGCCTGCGGCGATCTGCGCGTTCAGATCGGCGTTGCCGAGGACGATCGCGGGCTCTTCGCCGGCCGCGGCGCTCGCGAGTTGTCGCTGCAGCCATTCGCGCTGGCTCTGGCTCACGTCGCCTGAGTCATCGAGCACGATCACCCGTACGGCTCCGCCGGGGCCGGCGGAGTCAAGCGCGTAATAGGCCGCCTCGCAGCCGACCGCGACCGCGCATTGCCGGCGCCCGGGTTCGCTGACACCGCCTTCGGGTGCGCTCGAGAGCTCCGCCGCCGCTTCCGTCTGACCGAATGGCTCGTGAAATCCGGTGAATTCCTGCTCGAAGGTCGCCTCCGTGCCTTCGCGTTCGGGGCGGTGGTCCAGCTCCAGCGGGGAGATCGCGGCGTATGACGGAAGCGACGCGCTCGAGGCGAGAATCGAGGCGTAGCGTTCGAGCTCGCGCGCGAACGGGATCGCGAGGCTCGCCGGGCCGTTGGTCTTCCCCTGCGTGATGCCCGGACCCGCGTACAGGAACGCTCGCACGCCGATCTGTTGCGCTCGTTCGAGCGCCGTGGCGAGCCACACCTGCGGTCCGATCCCGGCGAGAGACCGGTCGGCGCACGGGGCCGCACACTGAGCGCCGCCGCCGATCGCGAATGTCGCTTCTTGCTGGTTGACCGGCACCGGCGAGGTGCCGGCCCCGAGCGGCGCGGCGCCGTCGTTCGGATAGCGGTCGACGGTGGCGGTCTCGAGTCGTCCGCCCTGGTTGCTGTTGATGTTGCCGCCGACGGCCCAGCCCTGGGTGCCGTTCGGGTCGATCAGGACGGCGAGGATTGGATCGGGCCGGTGGGGCAGGTCATGTTCGAGATAGTCGCCGGACGGTTCTCCGGCGGGGTTGAGTTCGTGCGTCTCGTCATTCCACCCCGTCCCGGTCTGGCGCAGCACGCCGCCACTCTGCGGACCACCGCCCACGGGCGGGAACGGCAGCAGTTGGGATGGGGGAAAACCGGGTGGCGGCGACTGCGGTTCGCTTTCGTCCGATACGCCGCCGGCGGAGACGATCGCCCGCAGCGCGCCGCCTTCGCGGAACAGAGCAAGCGAGCCCGCTCCGAGCCCTGGGAGGGGAGCGGGCGTGGGTTGCCAGGGCGCGCCGGCCGATTCGCGCTCATACACGCGCGGCCCTTCGGGCCCTTCGACGGAAGTGAACGCCGCCCCTCCGTCGGGGAGCCCCGCGACGGCGGCTGGGACTCCTCCGTTCAGCGCCGCGGCGGCTGCGCTGTCGACGCGCCAGCCGCCGCCGTCGTTGACCAGCAGCCCGCCGGTGGTTCTGTTTTCGGACACGGTGGGCCGGGTGCGGTAGGCGACGATCGCTTCGGAGCCCGCGAACGCGATCGCGATGAAGTTCGCTTCCTTGACCTGTGGCGGGAGCGCGGTTTCCTGCGTCCAGGTCTTGCCGTAACGGAGCAGCACGCCGCCGGAGCCCGCCACGGCACCCGATCCCACGGCGTACCCACGTGCCGGGTTGCTCGGGTCGAAGGCGACGCCGAGCAGGTTGCCGCGAAAGTTCGGGGGCGTGGCGGGGTCTGGTTCCCACAGTCCCGTTTCGGCGCGCCACAGCCACATCTGTTCGCCGCCGCCTTCGCGGTTTTCGTCACCGACCGCGTAGGCGTGCGTCGGCGTCGGCCAGGCGACCGCGCGCAGGCGCGGCGTCTTGACCTTCTCACCCGCCCCGAACAGGCTTTCGGGCAGCCATCCCACTCCGGGCTTGAAGCGGGCGACGGCGCCCAGGTCACCGACGGCGAGGGCTTCGCTTTCCAGCGAGCCGACCGGCGCATCCGGCTGCGGCGCGATCGCGAGCAGGGGGTGGCGGAAGGGGACCGGCCACGGCTTGAGACGGCTGGGGACGGGTGCGAGCGTCAGATGGACGGGCATCGTGTTCGCGCCGAGCCAGCCCTCGCGAGGATTCGTGAACGCCGCGCCGTGTGCGGCGCCTGGGATTTCCACGCTTCCTGTCCCAGCGCCGAGCGCGAGCACGCGAACGAAGGATTCTCCTTCCAGACGCAGGCTGACGCCTTCGGGGAAGCCCGTTATCACACGTTCGCCCAGGCGGGTGCCGTTCGCCCAGGCGAGGCTGCGTGAAGGTCCGTGCGGCAGCGCTTCTGGGAGTTCGTCTTCACATGGTGGCGCGCCTTCCAGCGGTGCCTGGCACCAGCTCGTCTCGATGCTGCCGCCGCCGGGGCCTTCGGGCTTGTAGAAGAGCGTCGTCGAGGCGGCGCCGGGCGAGAGGATGTCGGTGCGTTCGCCGTCGATCCAGACCCCTTCGCCGGTCACGGTCAGCACCTGCGTGGTGACCGTTGGAGGCTCTCCCCGGCCGACTACGGCGAACGGCTTGAATTCCCGTCCGCCCGGGCCCTTGACTGGAACGGTCAGAGGGTGGGCTTCTGCGTCGCCGGATCCCGCAGTCAGCAATACTGGCTTCCACTGCCATTCCTTCGGTTCCACTTCCACGCGCCGGAACAAAGCGACTGCGCCGGTCGGATAGCTCGACGAGAGCTGCGCGAGCAGCCAGGCGCTTTGCGGGCTGCTCGCGCCGATCGCCAATACGCGAAAGTCGGTGGCGCTCTTTGCGGGGATGTCGATCGGCTCTGAGGACCAGCCGGCGCCACTCCAGTGGAGGACCTGATCCTCCACTCCCGCGCCTTCCCTGACAGGCACGACAAGCGCTCCCGAACCCGCGGCGCCTTCTTCGTCCAACGGGGCGATCAGGGGCGCGCGCATGGCGGCGCCGCCCTGTTCGTTGGCGAACAGTGCTTCGCCGGCCTTCAGCAGCGGCTGTTCGCCTTCTTTGAGCGGTTCGCCTTCGCTCGGAACCGCTGGCGTTTCGTGGAAGGCGCCACCCGGCGCGCGAGCCAGCAGGACCTTGCGCTGGCCCAGGCCCTGCGGCACGGTGCCCACCATCACGCCGGCGCCAAGGGCGGTCATCTGGCCAGCCAGGGGGCTCGGATAGAGCGTGAAGGCGCCGAGCGGCAGGCCGCCGGCATTTTGCAGGGGCGGCCCGAGCGACCATCCCCCCGCGCTCGTGTAGCGCACGAGCACGGTGGCCGAGCCGGCCTTGCCCACCCCCCAGGTCTCGTTTTCGCCCGGGGCTTCGAGCGGTGTCGCGCCGATCATGGTGACATTGCCGGCGGGTACAGAGGCGTCGGTCTGAGGAGTGACTTCTCCCGGCGAGGATTGCGCGGCCGCGGGCGAGCTCGCCGCGGGTCCGGGCGGCACGCCCGCCAGCGTCAGTGCGCCCGCCAGCGCGAGCAGGCCAATGAGCGCGAGCGCGCCCATGAGCGATGGTCGCACGGACACCGTGCGGCAGCGCTTGCGGGAGGGTTTCAAGGCCTGAGTCCCAGTTCCGCAAACGTGGGCACTTGGGGCAGCACGATCAGGCCGGTCGAGACCGTGTTGGTGCCCACGCCACCGTGTTCTGGTCCACCCACCGATTCTTTGATCGTGGTCGTCGGCAACGGGGCGAGCGGGTGGGTCTGCAGGTCGAGCTTGGTCGGCCACTCGCGCCGGTTCAAACGCAGCAAGAGCTTGCGGTTGCCCGCGGCCAGCGTGCGCGTGGGTGTGCTCGCCACGAGTTTCTTGCGGCGCTCGGCGAGCACGCGCACGCGCGCCTTCACGGCCAGGTGAAAGCGCAGTTCGAGCGTGCTGCCGTGCACGAGCCGGCTGTGGACGTCCGAGAGCAGGACAGCCTGGATCTTGGATTCGACCGCCGGGACCTTCGTTTCGGCAAAGGCGCCACCGTAGTTGGGAGCTTCTTCGAGCAGTCCGGAGGTGTCGGGCGGCGGAGCGTCGGGCGGCACCTGCGGCAATCCCTGGTCTTCCGGGCGGTTGGTGATCAGGCCGGTGAAGTATTCGCTTTCGCGCGGATCCCTTTCGAGACTCCGTTCGCTTTCGGGCGCGAGGTGGAACAGCCAGCCCTGTGTGGTCACCATCCAGCAGTCGTTGAGCTGCGGGCAGGTGACCTCGGCGGCCGCGCCCTTCGGACCGACGCCCGCTTCCTCTTCGGTGGCGGACGGGAGCGTCTGCGTTTCGAGCACCTTGCCTTCGCCGGAGACGCGCGTAAGCACCGCGCGCAAGCCTGCTCCCGACCCTTCGCGCGGCTTCAGCGCGATCCAGGCGCTGTCGGTGCCGGGCTCGGCCGCGATCGAGCTGACGGCCGCGTCTTTGGCCGGGCCGTCCAGCAGCAGCCGTTCTTCTGCCGCGGGCAGCAGCGCGGGGAGCGGATTGGGCGGGGTGGCCGTGGGCGGGTAGCCCGGGCCGACGAGCTGACTCCAGACGCCGCCCACCCTGCGCGCGAGAGTCACTTCGCCCGTGGCGCCGAGCTGGGGCGGCTTTGCGGCGGCGAGGGCCCAGAGGGTGCCATCGGCGCTCGAGAGGTGCAGGAAGTCGAGCGCTTCGGGAAGCTCGCCTTCACGGTAGAGCGGCAGCTTTGCTTCTTCGGGTTGCAGCGTCGGCTGGATCCCTTCTCGGTTGATCCGGTGCAGCGCGGGTGGTTCGCGCACTTCTTCGGTCGTCACGGGGTCGGAGCTCGAGATGCGCACGCTCTGGATGAGGCTGCCTTCGAGTGAGGTCATGTCCTCGATCGCGCGTCCTTCGTGGGGGTACGGTTCGGCTTCCAGCGCACCTCCGTTCCAGTGCAGCTGGAAGGCGCCCACCTGCGGTTCGGGGAGTGGCTTGCCCGCGAACCAACAGTCGGTGGCGTCGGAGCAGGCGGCGGCTCGCATCGCCTGGTATGAGTCGGGCTGGAACGCCACGTGTGCGTAGGAGCCGACGAGCGCCCCGCCGGAGAAGTGACAGAGCGTGTTGTCGATCAGCGGCGGCGGTTCGAAGAATTCTTTCGATTCGCCGGCTTGCCCTGGGCGGCCCACCGAGACGGTCCAGAACTCGCCGGGCCCGGCCCAGGCGATCCGCCCTCCTTCTCCTTCTTGGGCGGCGCCTCCACAGACTTCCGCGAGCTCGTGCCATTCGGCTCCGTTGTAGGCCCATACGCCGGCCGGGATCGTTGGCGGGCTGCCGGCGGTGATCAGCAGCCCGCGGTTCGGCGCCTCGAACTCCACGTCGCCGACCATGCCCAAACCGACGGGGATCGACGATTCGCTGACGCCCGGGGGCGGCTTGGGGGGGCGAGGTTGTTCAAGGCGCCAGGTCGCTTCGCCCCCCGAGGCGCGCGCGGCCGGAGCACCCGATGCAAGGACAAGGGAGAGAGCGAGCGAAAACGAGAGAGCCAGGAGGGCAAGCGAAGATAGAGGCCGAGAGGTCATGGGTGCCTGACCCCCTTGGCTGAAGACTTGCGTGTCTTGGACGAGCGAGCCTTGGATCGTGACGGCTTCACCTTGCGCAGGAAGGTCACGGGGATGCTCTGGCGCAGCATCGGATGCCCGGGAGCGGTGAACGCGACGGTAACTGTGGCCGACAGGCCGTCGCGGGAGCGCGCGAGCGCGGCGTAGAAGGGGGCGAGCGTGAGCGTCAGCGTCGTCAGGCCCGCACCCTTCGTTTCGGTCATATGGGTCGCAACCGTGCGCGTGACGACCGTCTCCGCCGCCTTCACACGCGCGCGCGAGGCATGACGTGCGCGGCGAGCGGCGCGGGCGCCATGGGCGGACGCGAGCACAACCGCGCCCTGCGCGCCCGCGCGCAGGGTTCCCGACCCGGGGAGCTCGACGAAGAGCAGCACGCTGCCGTTCGCTCGTGACAGGGCGGTCAGTCCGAGCCGCCATACCGGTGTTGGTGCGGTTTCGGGCGCGGGTGAGATGTACTGCGCGGTCGGCAGGGGTGCGAACGTCACGCGTTCTGTCAGGAAAGCGTCGCTGCCGTCGAGCGGCCCGGCGGGCGGCGCGTTGCCATCGCCGAATACCAGGTTGGCCGCCGTCGATGAGAACGCGAGGATCCCGCCGTCGGCCGAGAACGACGGCGACAGCGCTCCGTCTCCGGGGAGCGATTTGTATGGGTCTTCCCCGGCGAGCACAGGCTTGTGCGGGGCTTCGCTCGGTTCGTCGGGGCCTTGGAATCCGTGTGTGACGCGCGTCAGCGTGTGATTGTCGAGGTCGACGTCGAACAGTTCGTTCAGGCCCGGTTCGCCGGCGGGGGGGCTGATGAACGCGGGCGAGCCGAGTGGAAACTGTGTGCGCCGGGTGGTGAACGCGACCTGGCCGCCGTTGGGCGAGATCGCGAAGTCGTAGATCGGTGCGGTGTCCGCGAGGCCGCTGGACGTGCCTCCGGCGAGCTCGGTCAGCTGCGTGAGCGCCTGATCGCGGATCAGGCCGGGGTGCATGTCGGCGACGTACAGGTCGCTTGGCTGGCCGTGGTCGCCGCGGCCGAAGTTTTCTCCGAGCGTGACGAGCGGCGCCTCGGACACGAACGCGACCGTGTAGCCATCCGCGCTGAGCTGCGGCGCGAACCGCCCCGATTCCATGCCCTGTTCGTTGAGGATCCCGCTCAGCGCCCCCGCAGCGAGGACAAAGGGACCCTGGCAGGGGTCCGCTGGCGATGGGTGTTCTGTTCCCGGGAGCGCTTCCTCTCCGCTGGCGAGGCAGGCCTGGTTGCCGGGGTCAGATCCCCCTGTGATCCGCTCGGTGGGTGTTGGCGAAGCGGACCCTATCCGTCGCCACAGCGGCTCGAGGTAGAGTGGCCCCTTGGTTTCGGCGGGCAGCAGCGGCGCCTGCTGTTCGATGTTCTCTCCCATCCATGCGACCGTGGTGCCGTCAGCGCTGATGGATGCGCCTGGCGGTGGTGAGAGACTGTATTCGCCGTACGCCGGCGGAGGCCCAAAGCCGGGCGACGGCCCCGGATAGACGGCGCCGTATTGCGTGGAGCCCTGCACGGTCGACACAGCCGGCGCGGCGGCTTCGCACTTGAGGTAGCACTGGCTGACGAGAACCGTCTTGTGGGTTTCCAGGAATCGCACGGCGACCTGCAGCGCCGGCGTGTGTGGCCTGGGGGTTTCGCCTTTTTCTTCTTCTTCGCGTTCGAGTTGCGGGTAGCGCACGAGGTTGGACACCGCGGTCGTCACGAACGCGACCTCGTTGCCGTCGGCGCTGATCGCCGAGCGACCGAGGGCCACGGTGCCGTAGGCTGTTGATTGCGCCCCGCCGTCGCTGTAGGTGAGCGGCACTTCCTCGCCGTCAGGCGCCGAGACGACCGTGAAGGCTCCGGCCTGCTGCGGGCTTGTTGGAGCTTCGGGCGGACCCATGTCGCGGACGTATACGTTGACGGGCCCGGGTTCTGGGTTGTGTGGCCTGCCGTCGGTGATGCGGGCGAGGCTCGCGCCTTCGTTCGTGGTGAAGCTGATGTTCCGGCCGCTTTCGCTCAGCGACGGCAGCTGCGCGTCGCCGCCGGCAACCTGTTCGATTTTGCGCACGGTGCCCGCCGCGACTTCGGCGCGCCACACGCCGGTGACGCCGCCAATCGAGCCGTCGAAGGCCACATAGCGGCCGTTGCCCGAGATCGCCGTGTCGTGCGCGTATTCGGCCTGCTGGGCCGGCTCGCCGGCGACCGAGCCCTCGGACGCCAGCGAGATCGGCCCAAAGACATCGGCGCCGGCAGGAGCCACCGTGAGTGCAAGCACCGTCAGGGGAGGAGCTACACAAGCCGCCAGAAAAACAAGGAGACGCCTCATCGCACGCTCACCCACCGGCTGACGGTACCTGCTTCGCCGAGCTTGTCGCGCACGTGCACGACCACGCGATAGACCCCGCCGCGGGCGTAGCGGTGAGTTAAGCGCTTGCGCCCGCGCGCGCCGTGGCCGTCGCCGAAGCTGACGGTCACGTCGTGCGTATCGATTCCGGCGTAGGAGTCGCTGACGCGCACGCTGACACCGTAGCCGCCCTGCGCGCGTGCGATCTTCACGCTCGGCGGGCCGGCAATCAAAAGCGGCGAGGGCGCCGACAGCGTCGATTGGCCGTCGATGTCGGTCACCAGGAGCTGCACGATGTGGCGCCCGGAGCCCAGCCCGCGCGGATCGAGGCGCAGGCTGGAGGCGCCCCCGGGCGCGGCCAACGCCCGGCCGTCGAGCACCACGCTGTAGCGCAGCGGCCCGTCGGCGCTCACCGCGGGCTGCCAGGTGATCGTCGCCTGGGCCGGCTTGACCCAGCCCTTGGGCACGCTGAAGATCAGTTCGGCCGGCGGCGCCGTGACCTGGGTGGCGACGATCGCGGCGTCGCCGAACGGCCCCTGGCGGAAGGCGACCAGCCCATCGCCAAGACCGGAGCGACCGACCGCGAGTTCTCCCACTTCCCCGCCGGCGCCGCCGCTGACCAGGCCCGTCTGCACCGCCCCGCTGGGGAAGTCCTCGCGCACCGCCACCGCCGGGTCGCCCTGTGCGTCCTGGCTTGGCCACGCCGAGATCCCTCCCCCCTGCTTGTTCATGACGCTCGCCGAAACCGGTTCGGAGCCCGCGAAGCCCGGTCCCAAAGACAGCGCGGCCGTCAGGCCCTTGTCGGTGCCCTCGATCACGCGCGGGGCGCCGTCCGAGTCGTACAGCAGCCGCAGGTCTTCCTTTTCGTCGATGTCGATACTGGGCGGCCCAACCGACGCCGACTGGCCACCCGGCACCGCGTTGTCGGCGATGCTCGCGCCCTGAAACTCCGCGCCGCTCGATGATTCGCCGTTGGGCAGGATGTTCAAGAAGATCCGCGGACCGGGCAGAGGCGAGCCGGGACTCGCGTTCTGGCGGTAGGCGACGTCGGCCTGTCCCAGCCGCGTGACGGCCACGCTCGGCGCGTCGGCGTTGTCTGAGATCGACGATCCGTTGAACGTTTCGGCGCTGACCGGCATCACGTAGTCGAGCGTCGAGCCGAACAGGCGCCTGGCCCAGATGCGCGCGACGCCATCGATGTCGGGCTCCTGCCAGACGACCACGCCGTTGCCGGTCTGGCCGATCGCGATCTGCGGCGCGTTGGCCTGCGTGGGGGGGCGCATGCCGACGGCCGGATCGCGGTTGATCGTGCCCAGGTTCGACCAGCGCTGGCCATCAAAGTGCGCGACGCGCACTCGCTCGACGACGTCACCAGGGCGCAGCAGTCGCACGCTGACATTCGATGTTTCGACGACCCTGTAGACGACGTCGGCCTGGCCGGTCGAGCTGACCGTCAGGTTCGAGCTCGTGCCGGTCGCTTCTTCGATGTCGCCATCGACGATCATCGCCGGGCCGAACTGTGTGCTGCCGGGGCCGAGCTCCGCTCCGAGCAGCTCATACACGGGCTTTTCCCGGTGGGTCGCAAACGGCGTCGCCCATACCACGATCAGCTCACCACCGTCGGCCGCGCCGATGCGCGGCCAGCTGGCGGCGAAGGCTTCCTTGCAGTGTTCCCCTTTTTCTTCTCGCTTTCGTTCTTCTTCCTGTTCTGCCGATGACGAGACCAACCTGCAATGGTCCACCTGGATCGGCGCCATCCAATGCCCTTCCACATAGCGCGAGACGAACAAGTGGGGCACGCCGTTCACTCGCTTGAGGTAGACCAGCCCGCCGCTGCCGTCTTCGGCCATCGCGACGCCACCGAAGCCGACGATTTCCTCGCTGGGACCGTCGATCGTGGTCGCGGGCAGGATCACCGCGCGCGCCGGTTGGACATGACCGGCGAGCCCGATCGCGGCGAGGGCGAGCAGGGGCATGGCTCCGCGCCACCGGCGCGCCAATAAAACGTGAGTCGGCACGTCTGCGGGACTCATCACGGCCAAGATACCCGCCGGAACCCCGCTCGGAGCCAGTCAGAGGCCCGGCTTCACAGGATGGTTACTTGTCGGTCACAGGGGGCGCGGGCAGGCTGGTGCGAGGCCTGCAGCAGGTCGGACGCAGGCGAGCGGGGTCATCGCCTGTGCCTGTGACGGCGGCGGGGAGTCGTGTCGCGCGCTCGAGGACTGGGACAGCTGGTGCGGCGGCTGGCTGGGGTGGTGAGATCCTCCTCGGCCTGGGATGCGACACCCGGTCGCCTCGCTCGACACCCACGCCCCGTTTGCGGGGCGTGGAGGCCCCGCGCGCGCACCTTGGGAGTGTCACTCACGCGCGCGCGGATGCTGGCCAAAGAAACACACATGCTCAATACACAACACAAGTTCAAACGAAACGACACGTTCTGAACAGCCCTAAGGGCCTATCCCGGAAGGGTTTTGTAGGGCCGCGTTGAATTTCTGATGGGTGGTTCGTGTCATTCGATCAGGGGGTCTGTGATGGGCTACATGGTCAGCAAGGATGATGGTTGGCGGATGCCGGA